>Ga0334722_10000146_pt1 | contig 102726 bp, 141 predicted proteins | sample C3_bottom_MG_FD_207210 | JGI IMG/M metagenome (GOLD analysis project Ga0334722, IMG submission 207210) | Sediment microbial communities from Yellowstone Lake, YNP, Wyoming, USA - C3_bottom | ecosystem: Environmental > Aquatic > Freshwater > Lake > Sediment | place: USA: Wyoming | collected...
AATCGTGACTGAACAAACACGAAGCCTGTGCAGTCACGGGGATTGGAGTGCTCTCTCGCTATGCGATCACAGGCTCCGCACCGTTGATTGTGATACGGTATGCCCAACTGGTCATCCATGAATTCACCCTTTAGTGAGGACGTGCGGCTTCTTTGCGTCTCCTCCAGATTCGACGTATTCCTTCATCGCGGACATGGCAAAGTCGAGGACGCGGCGGGCGATCTCGTCGGGAATGTTGTCATAATGCACGCTGTACGTCTTAGTGCGAACCCGGATGTACGGGTAATGGCGGGGGAGCCGCTTGGCTGGATATTGCATGAGTCACTCCTTGGGAAAAAATGAACTTCGGGATAATTCCGCTGGTGATGAGCGAGAAGGACCACTGTGCCAATACGAGCACGGCGCAGCACATCGCGGTTGACCTCCACTTGCGGTTTTCTGTGCGCAGGTCGTCGATCTTCCCTAGTAACACCTGATCGCGCACGGTGCGCCAGCCTATGATCTGCTGCATGGCTTCCTGCGGATTGGCGCGCTTGCCAAACGTGATAAAGATGGTGTTGCTACAGAAGCCAGAGCGGGGGAAGGGCATCTATTTGCGTCTCCGGGATTCACGGGCTTCGAGACGCTCCTTCTGCCGGATCTTGGTCTCTTTGTGACGGTGGCCCAAGCAGCAGTAGGAATCGCCAATCGACTGCGGATGAAACTCCTGTCCGCACTCACGGTAACGGCAGAAGCGCGGGACGGCGAGCGGGATGCCGATCTGCATCGGCTCGACTCGGTACTTGATTGGCGTGTTCAACGGGGCAGAGCCTCCTGCTTTTCCTGGACCTGCTGACCTCCGTGCAGTATCCGGGCGAAGATCTCCGCGCATTCTCCGCACAGCACGATGTTCTCCATCCGGGCCAGTGTTCCGTATTCGTACACCCTCACGTGCGTGTTCTTGGTGCGGCAATTCTCGCACTGAAGCTTGGGCGCTTTATGTTGGTGACTCCCAGAGTAGATCATTTAACTCTTTTCCCTCATGCGTGCGCGGACTTCGTGAATTCGGTGTAGGGCGCGCATGGCCCGGTGACGGCTGTGCCATTCATCGCCGTGCAGCATCCTCCATAAATACCGCCGCGTCATCCAGCGCACGCGCAGATCCGCGACCAGTCGATGCAAACGTAAAGACCGCTTCGTGACTATCATTGTTTCGGTCCTGAATCCCAGAGCCCTTCGGGGGCGTCTGGAACTGTTATTTCCAGCGCCGCGCAGTAATTGATAGGCTGTAGCAGGCAAATCACATTGTCCTCGCCCGTCACCGTATACACCAGCGCGTCCTTGTGCAGCAACTCACGCATCAGGATAGCAGCCTCGGTGGGAGACTCAGCGGTAGTGGACAATCGGACTTCGATGTTGAAATGCGGCATGTCAGCAGCCCTTTGCCTTACTCTTCCCCTCTCCTTCGAGTGGTATCCCTGAACGCAGGCACTCCTCCACCCAAGCCTCAGACACGTGCCAGTGCATTCCGGGAGAGCGCCATGCGGCGTCGATCTTGCCCGCCTTCAGCCAGCGATACAGTGTCCGCACGTTGATGCCAAGTCGGTCTGCTGCTTCAGGAGCCGTAAAATATCCACGCATTCATTCTCCTCTCAGTTGCATTGCGGATTGGGCACGTGAACCGAGACCAGCGCCGCCACCCCCTCGTGTGACTCGTGGCACTCGGAGCACTCTACCAGGATCGGACGCGCTGCCATGACTTCGAAGCGCGGACCACCTGCGACGGAACTGATTTTTATGGGTGATGGCAGATAGCGCATTCCGCTGGCCGCGTATTCTCCGTGCGCCATGATGGTCTTATCCACGACGGGAGTTAACTGTTTGCAAATCGGGCAAACCACGCTGATATTCCGCACAAATCAAGATTACCTGCTCCTGTTCCCTGCGTCAACAGGAAAGTGCAGTTTTGTACAGAAAAGTCTTGAATTGTCGGAATGGAGGGGTTATGCTCGGTTCATGGCTATGTCGGCCATCCCGGCTCCTACGACTCTGTGTCCGCACTGCGGTAAAACGATCAAGATGGCGGTCCCTTACCTGAACAGCGGCAAGGGCGCTCCTATCCCCGGAGACCTTTCCGTCTGCTTAAACTGCGCAGGGATGTGTTTATATAATGACGATCTCAGCCTGCGGAAGCTCACCGAGCAGGAGACAGCGGACGTGCAGATGCTCTGGACGCGACTGGAACGGCTGCGCGCATCTATCCATAAGTTGCACGCGGACCTCGCCAAGCGTGGAGTAAGTCTGGAAACAGGAGAACAGATACAGTGATTTCAAAGCCTCCATTGAACTATCGCACGTTCTACGCCAGTATCTTCGTGGGGATGGAATTCCCACAAGACTATCCGCGCCCGGTTCCATTCGACCCGAGACCGGAAGTCTGGGAGGTCTATGAAGCAATTCGGATGCTGTTCGTTCACAGCGGATTCCGATTCCACCAGGACCCGCAAATAAAGAAACAGTACCGCACTCTTGCCCAGTATCACCACCATGCACAGCGCGGCGACCTGCAATGCGCCGCCGAAGTCTACTGTGCCGGCATGAGGTTCGAGTTCTACCAGGACGGCGGACGGTACGACTACGACAAGATCAAGAAGATGCCATATCTCATTCGGCTCCGGTTCCAGTGGATGCGGGCACGGATCTGCAAGTTGCTCGATGAGCGCGGGTTCGCCTGCACCGACGAACCAGTATGCGCGACCGCCTACGACTGGGTGCAACGGGAGCGGGCCAAACTGTGCGAGTTCCAAGGCGCTGACTTCTACGACGAGAAACGCCGCTATTCCTACAACATCCTGGACGCCGACAACGCGGAACTGCGCGACGGCGAGGTCCGCTACTTCTATGATTACTACGGCCACTTGGGGCGTGGGCGTGTCTACCACCACATCAACAATATGTGGTGGGTGGTGGTCAACCGGGACTGCCATCTCAATCTGGCGAATTTCAATCTGTTTGCATGGCGACCCGGACTGCCCCGGCGCGAACCTCACTCCAATCCGCGCAAGTGTCTGGAATCCGAGCTTGAGAAAGCAGTCAAGGCGCAGAATTTCGAGCGGGCGATTGTGCTGCGCGAACTGCTCAAGAAACTGGTGGCGGGGAAGGCAACGTAGTCCCAATGGCAGGCGCGATCCTGGTTGCCGACAACGGCGATATCACAGAGATGGAACTGCCTAATTTGACGCCCTGTGTACGTGTGCCAGTTCCCGTGACTGTGGAGCCGATCCTGTTCGATTTTGACGTATGCACGCATACACCGGCCCCGGTCACGGAGACGTACCGCGAGTACAAGCTGTTCCGACGCTCCGAGGATGGCAAGGTGGGAACGTACATAGAAGGAGGAAGGAGGGCCTGACCAATGAGCAACGAAGAATTGATGCTGCTGCAAATACAGGAGCAGCGTGAACGCGCCAACCGTCGCGCCGAAATACGCGACATCCTGAATACAGACCGCGACCGATTGACGGAGTGGGTTCTACAGCAATTGGCGCGGATCGAAGCATCCGCCACTATCGGCAACGTCGAACGTGGCGACCTGAGCGCCATCATCGAACGCCGCGCCACGCTCAACATGACTGAGAACCAGACGTTCCGCGCCCTCGTCTACGCACAAGCGCGGCTCATGATGGAACTGTTAGAGGCTGAGCGCGAGGATTGCGCGATAGTGGCGGAGGGCGGCATCGAGTTGGTCAACTCAGAGTTGGGAGGGCGGGGTTACGACCCGGAATTGTACATAAACCGCATCGCGGCCAAGATCAGAGAGCGAGGGAAGTGAGTATGAGTATAGATCTGGACGGTCTGAATGATACCACTATCGACCTTTTGCGCCGTCACTGCGAGGCGTTAGCCTTGCGTCACGCCGCCGAAACAGACGCCGCGCTCGCAGCGGACCACGACGGCGTGATCTACGAAGACGGGTACGTCATCATCGAGCGGCACGCGGGGCGCGTCTTCACGACGGGCAAGCAGTTCCGCGAAGTCTTGATGTACGACAAGGTAGGCGACCAATGAGCGACAAAGGATTTGGCGGGGACTACGATTTCCATGCCGCCAAGATCGACAACGTGAAGTTGTTCCCCCTTGCAACGGCGCTGTTCCTGCTCTATCTGGCCGTTGTCGCGGGAGCGATAGCACTTGCGGCACTGGTAATCTGGAAGTTGCTATCTTATTAAAAATTCAGCACTTAAATGAGCGCATATCTGCGCTGATTCAGAAGAAAGACTTGAGCACTTGCAACCACATCAAGCAGCCGATAGTGAAAGAGAAGTGGGTAGATTGCGCCCTGACGCGCCTCTCCACGACCTCGCGGATCTACTGGGACGGGCTGATCCCGTCCGAGATCGCAGGCTGGATGCTTGTCACCCCAGCGCTGCACCTGCTGCGCGGGGTCTTCGGGGCATCCACCAACTCGGAGTTGATTCCGAGGCTGGAAGAATGGGCGCGGGCAACTGACGAAGAGACGCGGTTGGTGGAAATGGACGCCGGGGAGATGCTCGCAGATTAGGGATATGAAATGAGCGCACGAAAACACATGGAGGCTAGTGGATTTATTTGCGATGTAGCGAATCACCAAATGGAGGTGCTGCTCGATGCCGGTGTCTATCGGCACCTGCGGTTTCGGAATCCTGGCACGTTCAATCAATGGTTCGAGATTGTCTCGTGGCCGTGCAAACTCGCCATTTCCGGAGATATGGGAACCTATGTATTCAGCCGGATAGAGGATATGTTTGGGTTCTTCCGCCGTGGCGCGACCAAAGACGGGCTGAAGATCAATCCCCAGTACTGGGAGGAGAAACTTCAAGCCGTGGATTGTGCGGGATCGAGAGGAGGCGCAAGCCGCCATTTCTCGTACGAGCTTTTCGCGTCTCGCGTTAACGAGTATGTGCAGGAATGGATCGCTGACAATTCACCGACGCCAGAAGAAGAAGCGGAACCTCGGGATGCTGTCAAGGATATGGTTGCCAGCGTCGAAGACGACGAGTACTCTGCTCATCAGAAACTTCGTGACTTCGAATCTGGGGAGTTCTCGTTCACTGATACGTGGGAGTGGGAGTTGCGGGACTATACCTTCCATTTCATCTGGTGCCTGTACGCCATCGTTTGGGGCATCGCACAGTACGACGCTCTGGGGCACGAGGGGACACCGACTTCTACCGACAAGGAGAACGCATGTACGAACTCAGAAGCCGTAACATAGAAGAGTCTCGCAAGCGTGGCGGCAGAGCCGCAATGCGAACCGAGCAGGTCTGCCCGAAGTGCGGCAAGATTGGCTACGGGCCGAGCTTCGGCGTGCACAAGAAGTTCTGTAACGGAAAACCTGACGTGAAGGAGACTAAGCCCAATGGACGATAGAATCTCACTGGAACGAGAGAGCCTTACTAAGATCTTAAATAGATACAACGACAGCAGGAACGAGCGGAACGCTCTCAAGGCTCGATGCGCGGGGCTGGAGGCGGCGATATCAAAAGCTCGCAAGTGCCTAGAAGCCTCGCGTGAGGCAAAACACCCCACCGATGTGACGGTGGAGATGATGGCGCTTGGCGATCTAACTTGCGCTCTCCGCGATCATGGCTCCATCCTAGCCGCGCATGATGCAGAGAAGGACAAGCGCATCGCGGGGCTGGAGGCGGCGCTGCTTAAAGTAAAGGAGATCACGGACGGTCCTTGGTTGACGAACGCCTGCATTATGGCGATCACGAATGGATTCCCGCCATACGAGGGAGACACCGTGGATTCCGTCTTGGAAGCCGCGCTCCGCGACCCTTCCGCTGTCCTGACCACACATGACCGGGAGATTGCGGCGAAGGCGCTGGAGGATCTTGCGGACGAAGTGCAGCGGAAAACCGGGACGATACTTAATTGCCCTCCGGCTGGACTTAGGGCGCGTGCCGAAGCCATCCGACGCGGGGAGGTGACGCCATGACCGTCTGGGTCCATACCAACTGCCGCGAGCGGCACCTGAAGCGCGACGGCAAGATCATCGGCAAGATTCAGCGAGACACGGGAGAGTCGCAGGCGTGGGAGCGTTTCGTAAACTCGCGCCCGCGCCGGGTTATCGGGCATCGCCGTGGTGAGTGGGACGCGAAGATGCTGGTCGAGACGGAATTGGGCGTGTCAACTTTAGCGCCCACCGAGAAGCCATCTCCGGAACCGCCCGCAGGGTTCGTTTTCAAGAAGCACGACGACTGCGAAGGGATTATTGTGGCGATGACGGATTCGAGCAGGACGCTGCATCTGGTCTGTAATAAATGCTCCATCCACTGGGAACTCTGCTTCCGGGAGGTGGACGTGTCCGTACTCCCGGAGCCGCGATGAAAGACCCGAAAATCTTGGAGATTATCCCCTTGACACAGATAGGTACTTTGCCGTACTATTGAGTCATGGGAAAGACGACACGGGTAGGCAAGAGCCTGATAGCGGTCCAGGAAGAACTCGGAACCGAAGAACAGTGCTTGGCTTTCCTGGAAGCTCTACGCTGGCCTGAAGGCGTCTGCTGCGTCAAATGCGGACATGACAAGGTCTCCAAATTCTCCACTCAGGAAGGCACCCGGACCCGGAAGAACGCCAAGACCGGGGAAGTCGAGACCGTAGCCGTTCCCGCTCGTCATCTGTACCAGTGCCTGAATCCCGAGTGCGGCCATCAGTTCACCGCGACGGCCGGCACGATTTTCAACGATACTCACCTACCGCTTCAGAAGTGGATGCTGGCGACGGCGATCATGTGCAACGCCAAGAAGGGCGTCAGCGCAAAGCAACTACAGCGCGACCTGGGTGTCAGTTACAAGACCGCTTGGTACCTCTCGCACCGCATTCGTGAGGCCATGAACCTTGGCAACTTCACCGACGAGAAAATGACGGGCACGGTCGAAGCCGACGAAACATACATCGGCGGAAAGTATGACAAGCGGCGCAAGCGCGAACGTTGGGACAAGGAGGCCGTATTCGGCCTGATCGAACGTGAGACGGGCCGTGTTCATGCGAAGCGCTTGCCGGGCCGGAGCCATGTGAACCGCTGGCATATTGGCAAAGAGATCGACGCTCATGTGTCAGCGCAAGCGCACATGATGACCGACGAGAGCCGCCTCTACTCCAACCTGGAACGGCGCGGATTCCAGCACGATATAGTGGTCCACTCCGACAAGGAATGGGTACGCGGCGACGTTCACACGCAGTCAATCGATGGGTTCTGGGGCCTGCTCAAGCGTGGCGTGATAGGCACCTACCACCAGATCTCGATAAAGCACCTTGACCGCTACGTCACGGAGTTCTGCTACCGCTGGAACAACCGCGAGAATCAAGACTTGTTCGCGATCACGGTAGCGTGCCTTGTGCTCGGCATACCACTTCCCTACGCGAACCTGATCGGTAAGCCCGCTACTTCTGGATCGGCGCCTTCGGGCGAGCCATTCTAGTAGTACGCTTGCGCGGTATTGAAGACTTCGGAAGCGGCGGGGTCGCGAGGAGCTTGCGGACTACGGAGGTAAGCTCCTGACGGTTCACGGACGTGGTCAGATCGCCAGAATTTGGCTGATAGCCTTGGGCGCTCATCTGTTCCTCTCTTAAACCAAGCGGTCCCGGAAATCACGCTTAACGTAGAACTATTCTAGGGCTCCTACGCCTTATTGGGGCAGGGCCGGACTGATCTCTTCGCTGAGCGAATCATCTTCCTTTACGGTTCGGATGCTCCCCTGTTGTTTCTCATAAGCCTCGACCATTCGGCTAAGGAGGTCACGCACCCTTATGGCGTGCTCCCACGTTAGTATGACCTCTCCCCCCTCTTCTACAATCAGCCCCTTGGACGGCTCCCTCGCAATCCGGCTAAACGTCAGAGCAAGTTCGCAAAATCCCGGGAGCGCTTCCGTATGATTTGCGTAAATCGAAACAAAACGCTCAGGGCGCGTCCTTGGTAGATCCGCGATCGGAACCTTCTTTTGTTCAGGCATAAATCCTCTACGCTGGCACCGTGTCGTATTTTGGGACACTGCTGGAACTGGGGTGTGGTCGGAATGGCAAAACGCGGGCCATATCGCAGGGCTGCGCAGTCTCGCGCACATCCACCGTAGTACCTGTGGTACCGGGGTTGAGGGCCGGCACCCGATGCTCTGTTCGGTCACTCGCTATTGGCTTTCGCTCCGCAAACTCCAGATCGTCTTTGAACTCCGGTCGCTCCAAGAATCCCCGGCTGAATCTGAAATCCTCATTGAGCAACGTTCCAAATGTTTCAAAGCTGATTCTCAGCCGCACGCCCAACGCGCGGGCGATGCGTTTGAGGGTTTCGGTCTTCCACGTTGAGTGATTGATGTCCTCAAGGCGAGAAACACCCGGTTGTTTTGTGCCGATCAGATCACCAAGCTCCACTTGGCTCATCCCGCGCTGCTCCCGTAAGGTCACAATTTGCGTGGCTACCCAAGTATTCAGAAAATCTTCAGCGTAGGCGTATCGATATTCCTCATCCTGAAACTCCCGCCGTAGATCCTTACGGGATTCGCTGGTGAATACGTCGTCGTGCCGAGTCATTTATAACCGCCTCCCGACGCTCTGCTGCTTTTTCCCTTGACCCTAGAGGGAGTTGTCCCCCTATTTCCACAGCGCCAAGCAAGAGCGTGTACTCCGCATCATTGTCCATCGGACCGCGACACAACATAGGCCGAAGTTGCACACAGCCCTTTGCGTGCAGTTTATATATGTGTTCGTAAATCGGACCCGCTAGCAGTTTTGTATTTATTGCGAGGTTAAAGTCCACTTGCGCCAGTCGCCGAATCTTTTGATTGAGTTGTGCCCGATCGCGCTTGTCGAGTCGGTCAGCTAATACCCATTTCAAAATGACGTTTTCATTGCGATGGTCAACAAAGTCCCAAATCAGAAGATCAACCATTATACTAACAGGGAACCTCACATAACGCAAGAGTTATAAACCCCTGTTGCGCCCATATAACACCTGTGTTATATTCGGTAAACACCTTAAACTAAAAAGCCAGTGGCCCATTTTGGAACCACTGGCACTCTAATGCGGTGAGTTGGCAGAGTGGCTGATTGCGCCAGCCTTATAAGCTGTGTAGCGGTACTCGCACTACCGCTCGCGGGTCCGAATCCCGCACTCACCGCCAAACTGTACAACATTGATTGTGCTCCATAACGCCTTGAAATGCAATCAATTCCAGAAACGGGATACCTTCCTCCCCTCCTGCTGTATTCTTCTCTAAATCATCTGTGTCAAGGGGATAATCTCCAAGCCGAATCCCCAGTTCGCCTGCGAGAAGTGCGTGTTTGGACGCGGGCCGAGCCACCCGGACTGCCGAACCTGCTATCCGCACTTCGGCATCATCGAATCACTGAACGAGATCGACCGGATTCTGGCGGAACACGATCCCAAGCCGGAAGTGTCGGCGTCCTTTCCATTTCCCATTATGGTGAACCCCGATATGCCTCTTAACGAGATCCGCTTAACGGACCGCGAGGGTAACGTGCTCGCAAGGATCACCAACATCGGCAATAAGTAGGCGACGTGTGCGCGCATACATGGAATCAGCGCAGATCTGCGCTGATTAATCCGATGGGGAGCAATTTTCCTATTGCTTCCCATCGTTTCCTATCGTATGCTCGATTCAGGCCGAAAAGGGGCCTGCTCAATGAAAACAGCGAAGAAGAAAGTTACCCCCAAGGAAGCACCTTCCGTCATCAACGAGATTCTGGTGAATGTGGTGCTCGACCGCTCCGGTTCGATGTCCTCATGCCGGGATTCCACCATCGGCGGCTACAACGAGTACCTCAATACCCTGCGCGCCGACCACAACGCCAAGTATTCGGTCAGTCTGATACAGTTCGACAAGCCGGGTTCAGAGGAGGGTTCGGAGCCGGAACTGATGGTCTGCTACCTCGACAAGCCGCTTGCCGACGTCCCGGATCTGACCAAGGAGACATACGAGCCGCGCGGGATGACGCCGCTCTATGATGCCATCGGGGAAACGATCCGTCGCATCGGAGAACGGGCCAAGGGGCGTCCGGTGCTGAACGTCATCATCACGGACGGCATGGAGAACGCCAGCAAGGAATTCTCGCAACAGGGCATCAAGGCGCTGCTTCACACCAAACAGAAAGAGGGCTGGACCTTCGTGTTCCTGGGAGCCAACATCGACAGTTACAAGGTCATTTTCTCGCTCGGAATCCACGCCCAGAACGTCAGCAACTACGACACGGCGAACGTGACGTCGATGTTCCAGAACCTCGGAGCTTCGACCCGGTGCTACGCTTCCACGCGCATGGAGACCGGCGAGGCGCGGCAGGTTCTTGGCGAGGAGTTCTTCACCGACGCACAGCGCCAGGAGATGGAAGCGCAGACGGTCGGAACCGGTAAGCCAGGGGGTGCAGGCGCTCCGCCTACTCCCTTTCGGGTCCCAAAGTGGAATATCACTTCCCAGGCTGTTAAGCCCTGAACAGGTTGCTAAGGCGATGCAGGTGAGCCGGCGCACGGTGTACAACTGGATGCGTTCGGGCCAGTTGCCTGCCGTCAAGGTAGGCCGGACGTGGCGCACCACTTCCGCCGCGTATCTCGGCGACAAGAAACGCAGTTAACCGAGCGTAGCACGGATATAGTATTCGTGCTACGCGGTTCAAAATAGGGGAGTGCCTATGACCGACGAAGAGATTATCTGTGGATGGAACCCCGGCCACGTGACAACGACTCCCCACGTCGATTTCCCCTACCTCTACTCCTGGGGGCCTCGCGGCAACCTCCCCGGCGCGCTCTCCCGCAAAGGCCAGCACTGCGCCCTCCTCGCTCGCGGCTCCATGAACTCCGCCCTCGTCCAATTCCCAGACGGCACCCTCGCCGTCGTCTCCCGCAATGCCCTCCGCCGCCGCTATCCATCCCCCACCCCGTAATTAGCGCAGATCTGCGCTCTTTCTTTTCCCGTAGCACCTTCCTCTATTTCGTGCTACGCGCACCACCCAACTGTCAAGCATTCCTTGACTACTCAATCCCCCTCCAATCTGCGCTCATTCTTCTAAACCACCGGAATTATATACTTGACAAACCCACGCCAAAGTATGATAATTGAAGCATGGAAGACGCCGCGATCATCGCTCCCCACTTCTCCGATCCCGAAAAAGCGCGCGAATTCCTTGAAGCAAAGCGCTGGCCCGATGGCCCGATCTGCCCGCACTGTGGCGTGATCGGCGAAGCCTACAAGCTCACCGCTGACCTGGAAAACAAGAAGGCCACGACGCACGCCCGCAAGGGCGTATGGAAGTGCGGCGGGTGCCGGGAGCAATTCACTGTCACCGTCGGAACCATCATGGAAGACAGCCACATTCCACTAAACAAGTGGCTTCTTGCGTTTCACTTGCTTTGCGCCAGCAAGAAAGGCATGAGCGCCCACCAGCTTCACCGGATGCTCGGGGTCACGTACAAAAGCGCGTGGTCCATGGCGCATCGAATCCGCTACGCCATGACGCAGGAGCCGTTGTCATCGAAGCTCGATGGAATTGTGGAAGTGGATGAAACGTACATCGGTGGGAAGCTCCCCTATCAGAAGTGGCACATGCAAGAAGTTGGAGAGAGCCCCAGAAAGCGCCGCAGTTACGTCGCCAACAAAGCCGCCGTGGTTACAGTTCTACAGCGCGACGGTCGGGTTCAGTCCACCCATGTGGAGCGCGTGACGGCCGAGAATCTGAAGCCGATCATTAAGCAGATGGTCGACGAGAAGGCTCATATGATGACCGATTCCTCTACGGTTCTCGATAGCGCTGGAACGGGGCTGAAACACGATCAAGTGAACCACACCGAGAAAGAGTACGTTCGGTACGAAAACGGGCTCTGTATCACCACGAACGCAGTCGAGGGGTTCTTCGCGAACCTGAAACGGGGCATTAATGGCGTGTACCACCATGTTGGCAAGCACCATCTGCACCGCTACCTTGCGGAATTCGATTTCCGCTATAATTCCCGTGAAGTTTCGGACGTGGAACGCCGGGATATGGCGATTGCTCAAACCAGCGGAAAGCGGCTGAAGTATCGGGACTCATGCGGAAAGACAGCGTAAAGAAGTAACGCCATGCCTAGACAACTAAGAGTTCGCGCTGTTCTCAATAAGGGCAGGCATGGTGTTCCTCTGGATAAGTTGCCCAAAGTTGTCGCCGAATTCCAGCAGTTCCTGCGCGACCTCGCTGCGGATCTCGGAATCCATGATGAGGCTGGCTGGCAAGGCGTCGATTTCAAAGACGGATCTTTTGATTTTGTAGCCGTTAAGAACACGTTAGTCGAAGAGCCCCAGTTCCAGGCGTTTAATCAGTCCGCTCGGCGCATCATCAAGAATGAGCCAGATGATCGGATATCGCGGAGGACCAGAAGCCAGTACGCCAAAATCGCGGGGCCGATTGACCCCGATGAGATTGTCTACATCGGTATCGAGCCGCCCCCCATCCAGGAGCCCGATCGCCAAACTGGGCCCACGGAAGACTTTGAATTTTTCGAGTTGACGAAGGTACAGGCCCAGCAAATCCAAAATGCCGTGCAGGCCCGTGTTCGTGCAATGGCTTCCATCCAGGGGGTCATACATTCCGTATTCATTGAGGGAGATGAACCGCATTTCAATCTACGCGAACTCTCTTCGCAGGCGTTAATCAACTGCACGTACAAGGAAAGCAAATACCCGAAATTAGCGGCCGCACTAGAGCGCAGGAAAGCCGTGGTCCATGTGTTGGGCACGTCCATTACGGATACGCTATCCCGCAAGATCGAGCAATTGGAAGTAGATGACATCGTTGTAGCTCCTGTCGTCGGGCGGGACTTCTTGAACCGCTTTTTCGGCTGCGCTCCCGGGCTAGTAGAAGACGACGATATCCAGAATCACATCGAGCACAGTAGGAAACGTGGCAACTAAGACGCCCAAAGCGTACGTGGACTCGTGTTGTTTCACCGAGCCCGCCAGTTACCAAGTTGGAAAGCATGACCCCGGACAAGAGCGGGATGTTCAGTTTCTGCGCGCGCTACTCGACGCCGCGTTCGATGGGCAGATAGAACTATATACCTCGTCGCTTTCTGTCTCTGAGTGCTTGTTCGTCAGAGCCAACACCGACAAGAAGCAGGAGCGCATTTTCACTGATGATGTGAAGGCAAACTTCCGCGCGGTGTTGACCTCCGGACAATTCGTAGCTCTCGTTCAAGACACGATCCTTATTGCTGAACAGGCCCGCGATCTCCTGTGGGTCCACGGTATTCCATTCGGCGGTGCCGACGGAATCCATGTTGCATCCGCCATCGCGTCCGGATGTGAAGAGTTCCTCACGTTTGATCACTGCCACATCATTTCGAAGGCCGCGGAACTCGAAGAGAAATTCGGATTGCGGGCGGTTCTTCCGCGCAATTCCGTCCTTGTCCCGAAAAGCAAACACCCAGATGCCGGCCCGCTGCTTGCGGGTGTTGGAGCGTTGAAAGATGCAGACACGAAAAATCAGCCTCAGGCCGCTGAAGTTCGAGGAGGCGGTGACGGACATCCTGAAGATCAAGCCGGAGCCCAAGACACAAAGAGCAGCAGCAAACCGAAAGAAAACGACAAAGAAACGAGTGGCGTCCCGCAACCCGAAGAAAAGCAGCGGGTAGCCGATAACCCACTTGCGCCAGACGGGAAGCCAGACGATAATGCTTCCAGGCCCTCGGGCCCACACTAGGTTCTACTGCTTTTTGGCAGCGGGGACTTCGATCCGCCAAGCTCGGAGTCCCTTATCCTTCGCATAGACTCGGTTGCCATCTTTATCGGTTATCCACGCGCGGAAAATCACACGGGTTCCCGTTCGGACGGCATTGGCTTGATTGGCCATCGGCGTATTCCTCCTTCCGCCAGCTAGCTTCTGTGCTGACGTGCAAAGCCAGCCATTCACCAGCAGAACGAAAGTTGCCGAGGGCCTGAAAACTTGACCATTGTACTGCAAGACCCACCAAATCAGCTTGTGGGTTTGTGAAGTATACAACTCCGTAAACCACCCTAAATCTGCGCTCATTACTCTCTCTTAATTAGCGCAGATCTGCGCCCTTTCCTACCTCCCCTCACCCCCGCGCCCTACATTAAACCCCCAAATACCCGTTTTTACCCCCTAAATCACCCCGCCCCAGCGCGTTCCTTAATCTTCTCCATCACCCCTCAACTCTACGCCAAATGACACTCCGCCACCCTATCAAATACCCCCGCCCGCCGCCCCGCCTTAATCTTCCAGTTCCCGGCCTCTTCTTACCCCAAAACCTTAATCTTTGGGCTCAAGACTGCCGCCTACCTTCCCCCTCCCAACCCCTTCCGTATTCAGCGCAGATCTGCACCCTTTATCCAGCTACGTCTGCGCTCATTCTTTAATCAGCGCAGATATGCGCTCTTTTATCCCCTTTGCTTTCTTGTGTTTATTATTTTTTTTTTCGTAGAGAAACGTCGGAGATTAGGCCATGAACGCGGACCCGCTCGGCTTCGGGGCACCCGCTGTGCCACTTCCGGCTTCCGGTTCGTGTTACGGTTCTCGCCATTCGTGTTACGCTTCTCTAAGTCTTGCTGTAGCAATACGTTGCGTGCTAGTGCTACGGCTGTTGTGCTTCTGGGCTTGCTGCTGCTGGCTGCTGCCTGGTCCGGTTGCGATGCCGGCTTCGCGTGAGCACGGGCGAGCACGGGCGGGCCGGGATGACCCAAACTAGCCACGCATAAGAAGATGATAGTAGCACGTAAACACGCTTGCGTGCTACGACGAAGAAAGTCTGTAAGCGTAAGAAAACACACGCCAGAAAACACTTGCAATGTGATACTCACCATGATAGTCTGGGGTTCCACTATGACACACATACAAGATGAACGCTCCGGAGAGGATGACTCTCTGAAGGCCCCTGATAGGACGGACGTAGGGACGCGGAGTGTAGCGCAACGTATAGTAAACGCTGATGGAGGGTTTTTGCATACGCTGATGGAGCGTGGCGGGTTGACGCGGGATCAGGCTATCCGGGCGATGCGGACGTTATTACATGTACGTGCTGCGAAGCTTGACCCGGTACTAGGGGTTATCACAGTGCAGCATGGCGCGTTCTATGAAGGCTTACCGGTTGGCTTGCAGCGTGAATGGCTTACGGGATGGAGGAAAGGCTAATGGAACACGTTACGCCTGCGGCGAACGCCCGGACCGGGCGCGAGGTGCTCACGGAATTGCAGCAACTTTCTGAGTACGTGGCGGACTACTGCTAACCCCATGCGCGCGCAAGTTATTAAGGCCCAAACGATCCTACACCATGGCCGGGACCTGGGAGTCTACCAGCTACGGGCCGGGGGTGTGACGCTGGCGGAAGTTACCAACGGGCGCGGGGAGCCTGACTGGATCGGGCGCGCAGCGTCGGAGATTTGCCGCTTGGCTCCTCGCACGGTCGAGGACGCCCGCGAGATCATGCGGGCGAACAGGAGAAAATGAACGTGATAACCGCATCGAAACAGTACGAGAACCCAAACCCGTTCAACTGGGAGCCAGAGCCGCAACGCAGCACGCCGGCGTGGGTATGGTGGCTGCTCGCGGACGATGGCGGGCTGGTAGACACCATCCGCGAGGAAAGCCAGATCCTCACATTTGAGCAGCTATGGGCGGCGCGCGGGCGGCGCGCGGTGCGGGCATTTAAGCGCATGTATGGGGTTAGCCGCGTTGAACTCCCGTCCCAGATCGGCAAACGGAGGGCGCGCTCATGACACCGGCGCAACGTGACGCAGTGCGGGCGGCGCTATCGCTGGCCGGGGAATTCATTCTGTTTGTCGCAGTCATGGGCGCGCTGCTGCTGCTCTGGGCTGTGTGGTCTTGGTAAGGAGGAGGGATTCAGATGGAGAGCAGGAAGCCAATACGATTACGCAAGGGGGCGTTTTACTGCCTCGTTGAAGCGCTCAGGCGCAGGACGCATGAAACAGACCATCTACACTAACACCGCACACGGACGAGTCTTTACGAGTGTCCGCATAGACGAGAACGGCAAGGGCACATGGAAGTTTATACCGCGCGATTATCGGGGCTCGTTTACCATCGAGCCAAGCGGGGGCCGTTTACAGTGCGATTCGTGGGCACGGTCGCGGAGGGCTGAACACATGCCACTGCTGCCGGACTACGACCGAGACGCTATTGCACGCGCGAACCTGGAGCACAAGCGCAAACTGGACCGCGACCGCGTTACCGCCGAATGGAGGACGCGCAGCGCGCGGCACCCGAGCACGGACACTATTACTAGCGGGCCGCTATTCGGCGGACCGAAACAGACGACAATGTTTGACCAGGAGGATAACACCAATGGGACGAATGAATTCCCGCTATCCCGGTAGTTGCTCGATTTGCGGCAAACGCTTCTCCGAGGGCGCGGATATCGACTACGACAAGGCAACTCGCAGCGCGGCGCACTGGGCTTGCAAGCGCGACGAGAAACCGCTACCTGCGGACCTCAAAACGTACCAGATCGGAGGCGGCTCCGGTTATGGCTGTGTGGGTTGGGACATCGGACAGGTTGTCCGGGCGAGCACCCGAGAAGTGGAGCGGGGCTATCCTGCTTATCTGTGCGTGCTCCAAACTCGATCTCAGTATGTGAGGGATGATGGGCTGAGCTTCGGCGTGGGCGAAGATTCCGGACACCTCTATACGGCGGTCTGCCGAGAGGCAACAGCGACCGAAACCGAGCCACTGATCGCCAAGCAACGGCGAGCCGAAACGATCAAGACCGCTAAGTCCTCCCTGGAACAACTCAAACGCCAGATCCGAGAGGGCGGGGAATGCCCGCGCGCCGAGGACGGCGGATCGCTGGTAGTGGACGGAGAGCGTTTGTTCGACACGCAGACGATCTACGGCGGAGGGGACTGGTTTGTGCTCACGCCTGAGCATGTCTGGTACGTGCAGAACAACGGCGCAGACGGCGACAATTGGGGCGCGAACAACGTCCGGACTGGCGGGGCTGGCGCGATTGGCTGGAGGGTCCCCAGAGATGAGGCACTCGTAGCGTTGCTTTGCCTGCGGGAACTGATTGCTGCACTCTGCCGATGTCGGCGCAACGTACGCGCGCATACGCCGGCAGCGTAGAGCAGGCAGGAGGACGGAGGACACATGATTGACGAAACGGGGATATTCCGAATCCACGACGAGACCGGATGGTACGCTGTCGATGCGACAGGCGAACTACTCACCAAACCGGTGGAGACGAACGAGCAGTTAACCGAGATACTTCAATTAGTTACGGTCTCACGCGTGATCCGGAAGGAGGACAGGAGCGCTCGCAACACGCGCGGAAGCCTTGTTCGGCGGATCTACCGGGCGCTCAACTGGCATGAGAGTGCGGCCCGCTGGTACGGGCAAGCGCTTGCTCTTGGGTGGGAATCGTACTATAACCGAATGCGACCCGCGATCTGGGCCGCGATTGAGGAACGGAGCGATGGATAAGCGCCTGTGTGACGCACTCCTCGACAATACCGCGGACGGCTACCTGCTTACGACCGTGACCTGCGGTCCGAGGGAAAAACCGAGACTGATATTGTCAAAGATTCTGTATGCACTGCAAATGGGGCATAACTACCGGGAGCGAGACCGACGCATCAGTAAGGCTATCTGCGCTTCTAGCGTGCGGACCCGCTCCCGTAGGTCCGAGACGGAACACTCCAGGGCGCTCTGCCTGCCTGGACGCCCCATATCGGCGCGGACGCGGCGCACATACGAGTAGCTACAGCCGGCGTGACGGGAGACCTCGCGGGCCGTTAGGTCCGTTGTGAGCAGTAGATTACGGGCGCGTTGAGCTTTAGGGGCTCGCATACATTCCCAGTTTAAGCCATTGTATGCCTAACTTGATGAAGCCGATGAAAAAAAGGCCCGAAACTCGCAGAAAAGTCTTGCTACGTGTTGAGCATCGTGATACTCTACCTATCTGCTTGGTGCAGTTACTAAACAGGAGCGCAATATGACATTGGGCGAAAAGGTCAAAAGGGCGAGTAAGGTCAGTACCCCGCTCGTTTTTGTTACGACTCCGGACCCCGCTGCTGCCATCGCGTCAATAGCGGACGGGCTCCGGAACGGGGAAGACATGCCACTGTTGCGGTGGGACATCGCGCAGGGGCTCCAGCCGGGTAACGATGCTGGAAAAGCATCCTGGACGGCCCTTGGCTCCCCCGATCCGATGGCGAGCGGAAACCCCACGGAAGCGCTCATGCTGCTCGCAAAAGCGCCTGAGCGCACTGTGGTGTTCATGCTCAATGTGCACCTATTCCTGAACGATCCGCCCGTCAAACAGGCCCTCTGGAACCTGCGAGACCCCTACAAACAGAACCAGCGAATGATCGTGGGGCTCGGGACAAGCGTGCAATTGCCTGCGGAACTCGCCCAGGATGTTGTCGTTTTCGATGAGCCACTGCCCGATGCAACCGCCATCCAGGGCATTGTGGGCACGGTCCTGGAAGCTGTACCAGGGCAGGACGGAGCGCCCGATCCGGTAATCATCTCCAAAGCTGCCGACGCCCTGACAGGTCTGTCGGCATTCAGGGCAGAGCAGACCACGGCGATGTCGCTACGACGCGATGACTCGCAGAAAGTCGTGCTCGACATGGACATCTTGCGGGAGCGGCATCGTCAGACCATTGAACAGACGCCGGGGCTCAAGGTGGATCGGGGCGATGAAACCTTTCGAAGTGTCGGAGGGTGCGCCAATATCATCAATTTTCTTGAACGCATCGCGACAGGTAGGCGACCACCGAAACTGGTCGTGCGGTTGGATGAGATCGACAAGATGATGGGCGGGGCAAGGGGCGACACGTCAGGCACTAGTCAAGACGCTCTTGGGGTTCTGCTGTCGTTCATGGAAGATCACGAGGGCGACGGGCTTACGGGCCTGCTGGCCTATGGCGTACCGGGAGCGGGCAAGAGCCTGCTGTCCAAGGCTCTGGGCAATCGCCTGGGAACGCTGACGCTCTCTTTCGACATGGGAGCCATGCGCTGCTCGCTGGTAGGCTCCAGCGAGCAGCGCATCCGTCAGTCGCTAAAAGTCATCGAAGCCATCAGCGGGGGGAATTGCTTATTCATGGGCACGTGCAACCGTGCCGACGTGCTCCCTCCTGAACTCCAGAGCCGGTTCGGGCTTGGTCAGTATATGTTCGACGCGCCGACCGCCGAGGAACGCGCCGTCATCTGGCAGATCTACCTCAAGAAGTTCGACTTGTCGGATCAGGACCGGCCCGTGGACATCGGCTGGACTGGGCGCGAGATCAAACGCTGCGCATCAAACGCGTGGCTGCTGAACTGCCCGCTGATCGAAGCGGCTCAGTACGTCGTGCCGGTGAGCCGAGCGCGGGCTTCGGACATCGACGCGCTGCGCAAGTGGGCGGACGGAAAGCTTCTCTCTGCCGACTACGCGGGGACATACCAATACGAACGCTCCACCGCTACGAAACAGGTGCGAGCGCTGGAGGTCTAGCCATGCCTTGCTGGACAGTCACGGCCAACGAATTGAAGATGATTAACCCCGACGAGGGCCTGCTCCGTGCGACACTCGAAGAACTGGGATACACCGTTTACGAGAATTCCCGGTACGGCCACTTTGCCGCCGATCACTTTGGTGGAACGCGGAGCGAGTTACAGGGCTCTAGCGTCCAGATCATCGGCGGAAAGATCACGGTGAGCAGCAAGTACAAGACGCACCAGAAACTCCTGGACGCGAACAAAGCCGTGGCGCAGGGCTACAGCCGCCAAATTGTGCAGGCTTCAGCCAAGCGAACCGGATTCAGCGTCTATTGGAAGTCTGAGACGGAATTTGAACTGGCGAAGAGGTACTGACATGAGCGGAATCGACAAGATCAAGGGTAGCATCCTGGAAGACGGGACGATCAAAACCTCGACCGATCAGGTAAGTGCGGCGAATCACTCGACCGCCGAAGCGTTCCTGCGGGAACTCACCCGGCTCACGGGCGGCGCGGTGACGCGCATCCGCAAACCGCAGGTACATACCCACCTGCACACACACGAGCACGAAGGACACTAACGGAGTCTCAAACATGCCGGTCACCTCAGTAGCGTGCAAGCAGTCCATTGTAGACTGGCTTCGCGTCCCACCGCTAACACAGGAACAGATTGACGATGCCAGAGACGTGGCGAACTGGGAACTCACATCCACAGTCGCGGAAGGCGGGAATATTGTGCGTGAGTTCGATTGTCGCAAGAGTGATGATACACTTCGGGGCTACGTCTATTCCGACATCTCAGACTGTCGGATAGTTGAAGTCTGTATACAGGAAGACTAACTAACCGCGCGTATGCGCATACATTCAAGGAGAGCAATTATGTCACAGATCGCAGAGCAGGTACTGACGGAAACCGGCAAGCGCGTTGCCGCCGGTGGAAATATCTTCGAGCGCAGCATCGTCCTGAGCGTGGAAATCGGTGCGCTCGGAGTGGCGCGGCGCGTGGGCGGAGCGAACGTGAAAACCAAACGCGCTGTCGACAGCGACGGCATCAGCGCGCCTGTGGTCATCGACTCGGACACCAATATGGTCCGAGTCAATAAGTCGCTCCTGGAGTCGTCGGAGTTGACCACCATCCGAAGCTTGCACGGCGAGATCCGGACGTATCTCTACGGTCAAACGGTCAAAGGCCCGCTTCGGGCCGGTATGTACATCACCCCGCTGATCTCGGTCGGACCGGTAGATCGCAAGCTGGTTGAGTATCAGGCGCAACTCTGCACACTGGTAGATGCGTTCATCGACGCTTACCCCTCGCTGATCGAAGAGGCGCGCGGGAAACTGGGACCGCTGTTTGATGCGACTGAATACCCGGATGAAGAGGCCGTACGGCGCGCGTTCTATCTCACCTGGGAGTGGATCAGTTTCGGAGTTCCGGCTTCGCTCCAGCAGGTTCAGGACGAGATCTATAACCGCGAACTGGAGAAAGCACAGCGCAAGATGAGCGAAGCCGCCGACATGGTGCAGACGGCGCTACGCGCCGAACTGCTCGAACTCGTTAACCACGCGCGAGAGCGGCTGAGCGGAACGACATCGAACGGTAAGCCCAAGGTATTCCGGGACACACTGATCGGTAATATCCGGGGATTCTTCGAGACGTTCGACGCCCGCAACCTGACGGGCGACGAGGCGCTGCAAAACATCGTGGATCGCGCCAAGGGCTTACTCGACGGCGTGGACGCGGGGGCGCTGCGCGACTCCGATCAAGCACGTGCCCAGGTCGCTGCGGGCTTCGCGGAGATTCAGGCAACGCTCGACGGCATGATCGTGGACAAGCCCGTGAGGTTGATCGACCTCGACTAAGGGAAATAGACATGCCAGAACCACAGGCTCAAAAGGACGCTCCACATGCTCAATAAGAAAAACTTTGAAATTGCTGCCCTGCTCGACAGTCATCCTTATTGGGGCGCGAATCAAGAAAGCCGTGCGGCGGCAGGAGATCGGAAGCGATGGCTTTCCGGACGCGCGCAACTGACCGACACCACTTCTAGGGGGGGAAGACCCGGTACTCCTGTAAGTCACACTAGTGCTTGTGCTGGAGCGCCGATTGTGGCTTATTTGCCTGAGAGGAATATCTCGATGCCTGAACCCAAACTCATCCGCTGCCGAACCTGCCGCGAGCAATTCCCCCATGACCCACTTAAACCGGGCTACGCGAATCAGTGCTGGCCCTGCACTCAGAATGCACTGGACTCCGGGAAGCTAATCGAACCGGAGCCCTATATCGACGTCAGTTGCGCAGACATTGAGGAAGGGCACGCAGTGATACTGGCGCGCGCCAAGCGCAACATGCCTGTTCCCTTACTCGACCCTGTTCCCTCCGAGTAAGCCGGAGGGATGGCGCTGTAAGCTTGACCATATTATTGTCTTGACTAGAGTATCACGTAAGCGTATACTCACGAAGGAGATTTAATCATGTCACAGCAATATGATAACAACCGCAACTACAACCAGGGGGATCGTCCTGCGAGAGTGATTCCGGAACCTCCGGAATTTACTGAAGCGCAGTGGAACGAAGTGCTGGCGCTGGTAACCGGGCTGGACCGCAAGAAATTCACCATCCCGGAACTGCGGATGATCCTGCGCAAACAGCAGATATCGCAAACTGTCCAGATCGTCTTCGGGGACTACGAGCAATTCATCTACACATGCGCGGCGCGGGGACTGGACCCCATGCTCAACGAATTGCATATGGAGTATCGGCGCGACAATCAAACCAACTCCTTCAAGTGCTCGCTCGTGACGCACATTGACGGGATGCGCAAACTGGCCGACCTGTCCGGACAGTATGACGGCTCGAATACCGAATTCGATCACACCGACCGGGACCCCGGAACTTTGGTCTCTGCGACCTGTACTGTGTGGCGCAAGGATGCCACCCACGCATTCAAGGCTACTGTGTACCGCTCTGAGTACCTGGGCAACGCGCTGACACACAAGACCATGCCTCATGTGATGCTTGGCAAGGACGCAGAAGCGGCGGCGCTGCGCAAAGCGTTTCCGGCTGCGGAGGCGGGCATCGTGATCCAGGAAGAACTTGACTCCCCAGCAGCGGACTCCATTGCGAGCGCTGTGGACAAGGAGAAAGCCACCGATCAGGCTCCCGAGTTCGCGATTGGAAAGAAGGCGGACGCGCCTGTCCCGGCGCAGGCTCCGGTTCCCACCGCGAGCGCCCCGCCTTCGGCTCCCGTTCAGCCCCAGACTCCGGCCCCCGCACCGGCCCCCGCACCGGCCCCCGCACCGAAAGCTACGGCACCCGCTCCGGTCCTGGAACAAGCACCTATCCCAGTATCCGGAAAGGACATCGCTAATCGGAAGTGTGAAGCCGTGCTCGCGAAACTCAACACGAAGATGAAGATGGTACGCGAGTTCGCGGTGGGATTCCTCGGGGAACCCCTGGACGACGGCCTCAAGCGCTTGCCAAAGTCGTCTCTGGTATGGATCGAATTGCTGGACGCGCTGCTCGCGGCGGACGATCCGCTGCAAGTGGCCGCCTACGGGCAATGTCCCTATGAGTTCGGCAAAACGCTGTCCGCACAACGGCAGTCCGCGCAACTCTCCACGAACGGAACATCCGCGGAGAGTCTACAGCGGCACTTCGGATGGTGCGAGAAGACGGCCCTGCTCGCGGCGACATACTGCCAGCGTCACGAGTTGGCGATTGGCGATCTTGAGATGCAGATCGCTAATCTGAACCTCAAGGGAGCGCCAGAGCCACGCTTGCAGTGCTGGCTGAGTATCGGCATCCACACCCCGATTGCGGCGCGCGTGGTGGAAGCTTATCACCGTACCGGAACGCCGCTCTCCCAGTACGTCGCGGAGATCGAAGGACACCTGGGTAAACGCCTCACCGATACCGGAGTGGACCCGAAAGCGGTCGAAGCGGCAGTCAACCAAACCCTTGGGTCACAGGGGCAAACCGGCAGTCTGTTCGGGAGCTAAGACGATGTGCTCACACGATTACGGATGGCCCCGGAAGGGGAGCGACAAGGTGGATCGGCAGACCTGCGGGCGCTGTGGTGGTGTCCGCGTGTCCCGGATTCAGTTTGATCCAATGCCGGCCCCGGAAGCTTTGCGCGCTGCGCGAAAAATGGAGCCCGAGCGTATGCGCGCGTACATGAAGGACGACGAACCGAAAGTGATGGCGGCGGGGGCATCCTGCTAAACAGGTGGACGGGAGGAGGTGGGTGATGGAGTTCACCGTAGGGCAGGAAGTGGCAATCATTAACTACCACTGGGGTCGCCGGGTTGAAGGGTTTTCCACTGTTGCGGTTGTGGGGAAGCGACGGATCGTGCTCGCCAATAAGTCAGAATGGAGCATAGAAGGACGCCCATGGGGATACAGATATGAATCTCGGAGCATTGTTCCCGCAACGGAAGAACTTCACCGCGAGGCTCTTGACACAGAGAGACGCAACAATGCGCTCCGGGGAATTGATCGCGTTAAGTTCCGCAACCTCACCACGGACCAACTGGAGCGTATCTTGGCGGTAATCAATGAGCCCAAGACCAAGGAGCCCCCTGAGCAGGAGAATAACTGTGATTGACATGGGCGACGCAGGGAGGACACCTAAATGGCACAGATTCACGGCCTGACCTTCAATACCGAGCAACACCGCTACGCCGCGCAAGGGCGCGATGTCCCTGGCGTGACCATGATCCTGCACGACCTGGGGTTCTACCCTCCGTATCCCATGGACCCCTACTATCGGGCACGCGGCGCGGCGGTCCACTCCTGTACGGAACTAATCGACCAGGGAATGCTGGCTATCGCGGACAACCGGGAGGGACAGACGCGCTATCCGGGGACCGACGAGCGGTTGTGGGGTTACCTGGATGGTTGGCGCGAGTTTCGCGCAGCGACCATGTGGGTGATCCGGGCTGTGGAGGAGCGCATATCGCACGATGGGCTCTGGTACGCGGGCACGCTCGACCGACGCTTCATCTCGTCCGCGTCGAACATCATCGCGGACATCAAAACCGGCTCGGCAGAGGAGTTCGTCCGCTACCAGCTTGCTGGATACGCGCTCGGTTGCGGAGACCTCAAAGCAAGGCGCGTAGTAATCGAGTTGCCTGGAGACGGCAGGTATCATCTTCGAGACGATTTTTCGTGTCCCCAGGACATAGACGACTGGGCCACGATTGCAAAATTCTGGCACTTGCAGAAAAGGAGATCATAGACATGGCTCGCAAGAAAGTCACCAGCATCGAGACCGCCAAAGGCCCGCTGCTGGACATTGTAGACACCCCGACCGAACCAGGGATGGACCTGGAAGTCATTGTCGGAACGCCGGGGGATCTGGTCCCTCGCGCGCAGGAATTCATCGAGTTCTTGACCAATGGGCTCTCCGGCTACGGAACCACGAAAGTGGCCGAATTCAACGCGCAGTTCGAGGGGCTCGAACGCCTACCGGTGAACGCGGAGACTTGCCCGCAGGTCAGCAAGCGGTTGGCGGAACTCAAAGACTGGATGAGCGATATCGACGCATCTTTCAAAAAGCCAACTGATATCGCCAATCGCATCCACAAGTGCATGACCGGCGCGCGTGCCGCCATCCTGGACACTGCGAAAATAGTGATGGTTGCCACGAGCAACAACCTCCTGAAGTACAACCTTGCCGTGCGCGAAGAAAACGAACGCCGCGCACGCGCGGCGGAAGCCGAGCGCCAGCGATTGGCCCAGGAAGCGGCTGACAAGGCTCGCGCGGATGCTGAAGCCGAGCGACAGCGTTTGTTGGACGAGCAGCAAGCGCGTCTCGCAGAACAACGGGCAGCAGCAGAGGAAGCGGCACCGTGGGACGACGAGCCCGAACCCGTACCGATACCCGAGATCGCACTGCCGGACCCGGAGGAAGCGGCGCGGCAGGCGGCGGAAACGGCACTCCTCAACGCGCCCGTGGCGTTGAGGAGTGCGAAACCTGAGATGGTTGGCGTGGCCACTCGGAAGACCCCGCTCCATGCGGTCGTGTGCGACAAAATCGCACTCATCAAAGAGGCGGCAGAGAACCCGGAAGCATTCGCACAGTATCTAGAACCTGTAATGCCGTTGCTGAACGCACTGGCGAAGCAGGCCGATAAGGAGATGGTGTACATCGTCCCCGGCGTACGCGCCGAGCGCGGTGAAACATTGGGACGGTCTTAGCGCGTGTACGCGCGCATATGCGGCAAAGGAGCAAGCACATGAAGCTGACTATCACCGTCGAAGACAAGACGTACCAGATACAATTCGACCGGATCGAACACTCCTCCGAGTTGAGCGGCTACGACACTCACATCTACGGCACAAGTGACGGAGTGAACCTCTTCAAGATTCGCGGCGCAGAGCGGGCCACTATCTACAAATCGAATGACTCGTACCTCGCGTCGGGGATCTCGTTCTGCTCGCGCAAAGAGCGGTGGAACGGGGAGAAAGGACGCAAGGAAGCGGTCAAGAAGGCGCTGCTCGCAGCCAAGGGCTCTTTCACCAAGGCGCAGCGGCATGAGTTCTGGGACGCATACCGCAGGCTGGACGACGAGGAGTATAGACTCCAGTGCGCCGCCGCAGAGAAGGAGCGACCGATGTGCGCTCCCGATTCCACGCCCGCAGACAGAGCGATGACCGGATATCTCGATGACATTCGCGACAGTGCGTCCGCCTGAGTTGCCGGCCATGCCTGCCATACCCCCACCCCCCGCTGCGCGCGAGGATGACCCGGACTGCCCGTTCTAACGGGCAGTCAACCTGAAACCGCAGTCAACTAGGAGGATACAGATATGATGGACATTCCGATGGAGAAAATCGAGGGATCAAGCAACATCGAAGCGGCGGGCTATCTGCACTCCGCCATGACGCTGCGCATCCAGTTCACGGGCGGGCGGAAGTACGACTACGCTCCGGTCCCGGAAGAGACCTGGAAGGCGCTGATGAGCGCTCCGAGCAAAGGGAAGTTCTTCGCATCTAACATCAAGAACATCTACGGTTGCGAGAAGGTTGGCTAGGAGCGCTAAATCATGCGTTTTCCGGACAAGATTACCGCTGGCGAAAAGTACGGTCCGGCGATGCGGATCACGGACCCGGAAAAGGCGCGGGAGTATTTCGAAGCCTGCGTCGAACACTGTATGCGGAGGACGCACCGAGAGCGCACGGAAGCGGAGCACATCGAACGCATGAACCTAGGTTACTTTGCCGGATACTTCAACCGGGAAACCTATGAGCGCGCGCAGCGATTGTACATGTCTTCCCATCCGGCGTTCGGTTCGGGTTACCCCGCTCCCAGAGTTGCGATGGGGGCGGGGCTCCGGGAAGGAGCCAAGAAGGTAGACTAATCATGAGCACACTCGACACCCTCACTAATACTCTTCTGAAAGTCTCGAAGGAGTACAACAGTTTGAAACTCGCAGTGGAGGACCTACGTGCGCAGATGGAGGCCGACGCCATGCGCAAGATCAAACTGTACCTGGAAGCCGAGTACGGCGCGGAACTGCAACGTCTCGCGGAAGCGCGGAGCGATGCCCATGACGACCTAATGGCAGGGCGGATCATATTGGCGGGGTGAGTACGCTAAGGGGGAACTAGTAAAGTGGGATTGCGCGACTATCAGCAAGACTGTCTCGACAAGATTCGGGAGGCGAAGCGGAAGGGCATCAATAAGCAGCTTTGCGTTTCTCCGACAGCTTCAGGAAAAACGGTAATTTTTTCCCATCTTCCTGATGCGCTTGGACTGCAACCGGGCGAACAGATGATGGTGTGCGCCCACAGGAAGGAGTTATGCGACCAGACCGCTGAGAAACTGCGCAGATACAACCCAGACCTGAAGGTCTCAGTGGAACGGGCCGAGGAACGCGCCGACACCAATGCCGATCTTATCGTGGCATCAGTTCCCACTATCGGAAAGGCCAAGCGGCGCGAGGCCGACAACGGGAACTTGATCGCATCTCCCGATGACTCCGACCTGAAATGGGAGTTCTGCTCACGCTTGCGCAAGTTCGACCCGGAACGGGTGCGTCATTGCGTAATTGATGAATTCCATCACTGTCCGGCTGGTTCCACTTACCACAATGTACTGCGCTACTTCCGTCTCTTTAAGCCGGAGCCGGAGTATGACGACCGCAGCAAGACTCTGATCGGGTTCACTGCAACCCCAAACCGAAGTGACAGTATCGGGATGGACGCCATCGTGGACGAGATCGTCTTCCAGCGCGAGATCCGCGAGATGGTCAAAGCGGGCTGGCTGGAGCGAATCCATGCGTACATGGTTCACACTGAGACGAACATATCCGAGGTCGCTACGCGCCAAGGCGATTTCGTCCCATCACAGTTAGAGAAGGTCATCAATAGTCCGGAACGCAACCGGCTAATCGTAAGCGAATATCAGAAACGTGGCGAAGGGATGCAGGCGTTTGCCTTCACTGTCGATGTGCAGCACAGCATCGACTTGGCGCAAGCCTTCAACGATGCGGGTATCCCGGCAGCAGCAATCTCTGGGGACACCCCGCCCGACCTGCGAGCCGCATACTTCCAGGCATTCAGAGACTACGAGCTACAGATCCTCGTATCCTGCCAAGTGCTACTGGAGGGCACGGACGTTCCGCAGGCGTCCGTGGGCCTGATGTGCCGCCCGACCAAATCCGGGCTCATGTATACCCAGTCCATCGGGCGCTTGTTGCGTCCGTATCCGGCTCCCGAGGAACTGGCCCGTTGGGTTGGGTGGATCAAGCCCTACGCGATTATCCTAGACTTCGTAGATGTCTGCGGACGGCATCGGCTAAACACGATTCCTACCCTGTTCGGGCTGCGCCCGGACTTCGATGCGCGCGGGAAAGACGTCGTGGAGACAGTCGAAGAAGTCGAGCAGTTGACCACCAAGGCGCGCGGCGTGGACCCCGCCCTGTTTACTGACCTCACAAGCCTGCGGGCTATGGTGGAATCGGTCGATCTTCTGGCAACTCCTACCGTTCCGGAGGCCCTGCGTGGCGTCTCGCCATTCACTTGGATGACCGGACCGACCGGAGGGTACGTGCTAATCTTGCCAGAGAAGGCCAGTTACTCTGTGAAGCAGAACCTACTGGGCCAATGGGAGGCATCAAGGAGCGCCAATGGAGTTCGCTATCCCATGGGTAAATTCAGGTCACTGGACGCTGCGGTGCGCGACATCGACCAGCGGGTTCCTCCCGACGTCCAGGTGATCCTGAAGTCAGATGCCGGATGGAGGCGCGAGGCTCCTAGCGACAAGCAGGTAGGACTGCTGTGGAAAGTAGATCGGGAGTTGCGTCAGCGCATCCCCACGTATGAGCAATTCTCCGCATTTGTGAAGGCGACTTACACTCGTGGAGATGTCAGCAACCGAATAAATCACAACTGGAGACGGGTCAGATGAGATGATCGACTTACTAGCCTTCGGTGCTTTTGCCGTCGTAACCATCTGCGCTTGGATCGCTTTTTTACCAAAGAGGAGCCGATGATACATTGCTTGACCGTCCGGCAACCGGGGGCGTGGCTGTTGATCCACGGCACCAAGGACATCGAGAACCGGGACTGGGCCACTAGTTACCGGGGAGAACTTTGGATTCACGCGTCCAAGGGGATGACTAGGAGCGAATACGAAGATGCCCGAGCATTTGTGGCACGGTTTGATCCGGCGCTGGCGGAAGCAATTCCGCAACCAGTGGATTTAGTGCGAGGAGCCATCATCAGGAAGATGATCCTGCGCGTTATTGTTACCGAAAGCGGCTCACCGTGGTTTCAAGGGATCGCTTGGCCTATGGGACTGCGATTTAGTATTACCAGGAGAGTAGGATGGCTGAGACAATCAAGACTATCACGGAATTTCATCCGAATTTGAACATCCAGTTCGAATACGTACCCGCAGACGATCTGCGCAAACTCTTCCCGCAGGAACTCCCTCCTAATTGGAGGTGCGAGGGATGGGGATACGATGGAGTCGCATACGCCTACGAGCCGCAGTGGGGACGTCGGTTGAAAGTGCTGATCTCCTCCGCCCGTCAATTGGACAGTCGCATGTGGCTGCACCTATCCCTCTCGAAGTGGTCTCCGAGTGGATCGACACAGGTGCTTCCCTCCTGGGAAGATGTCATGCAGGTCAAGGAGATCTTCCTCGGGCCGCTGCGGGAAGCCTACATCGTGCTTCCGAAGCGCGCCAACCATGTCAACCTCGGGGAAGTGCATCATATCTGGTGCCCACTCTACGACGACGGGCCTTCCCCACTTCCAGATTTCACGCGGGGGATGGGAGTTATATGAGTAAACTCAGTTCAAGAGCCTACGAATCTACAACGCCCACGCCTTCGCTGGAAAGGGGAACGTATGCATAGAATACTCCCCGGCAGACAATGGGCGCGGAGTACATGGTGCGCACTTTACCATCTTTCGGATAGGGCATCAAACAGATCCAACTGCGCCTTGGTACGCCCATGGCAACAAGGAATTTGGCGTATATGGCAGGACGGCCAAAGCAGGAACGCTTGAACAGGCCAAAGCCTGGGCCGGCGAGAAGTATGGAATTGAATCCTGGGCGCGGACGCCGTATGGAACCTGGATGGATTCCAAGTTTGTGAAGCGCCGGATCGCAGAACTAAAGGTCAAGTCCTCTATTCTGGAGACATTTAGCAAATAAGTCACGTACGCGCGCATATGTCTTGCGCTCCCGAGTAACATCGAAGTAGGAGGATATGTATGTCAGAGAACCAGGATCTAAAAAGCGGAATTCTGTCCGACGAAGAGGTGCAGCGCATTCATCAAAAGCATCACTACAGCCCGAAGTCATCCGACCCTGATCCTCCCGTGTTCGCCTGCCTGCGGGTGCGCCGCTCCGTCATGGACAAGTACCGGGCCTTCGCCAAAACTGCCAATATCACCACTTCGGAGTTGCTGCGCCGAGCCATTGGGGTGATCGTACGAATGGACAATCCCCGGATGACGAACATAAACCGGGAAGTCTACACCAAGGGCTACATGGACGCGCTGGAGGACCTGAAGATAAAAGCGGACGGAATGGTCCCAGAGCACCTGCGTAAACGCCACCGCGAAGACCCTACCGGTTGAGACCTGGGCGGACCCGGAATCCATGGGTCCGCCTCCACTCCCCCTGCTTTAGCCTGCTCTGTTTCCTCCGTCCTAAAACATCCGGCACGCACACACATCCCCCGCAGTTGTGGTAATAGAAGCCCACTATTATTAAATTTCAGTCATTCTTGCGCAATAGGGTTCCAATATCCGAAATAAGGGCGTATAAGTGTATACAAAGGTATCTAGAACCAGGGCTTGCGGAGTCGATTTCCATATTCCGCCACTCCGCAAGCTGCATTCCTGACGGTGAAAATTGGCTCCCTTGTAGAGAATAGGGTGGAATCACAGCGAAGGCAAAGATAGAGGCGAAATATGGGAACACAGACACTAATGTCGCGGCGTGGGGCAAAGCAGCGACGATTTCATCACACCCCTCACGTTTCACGAGAGGAAGCGGCCCGTATCCTTTCCATGAAGGCCCCGCAGTTGATTGACTTCACGGGGATATTGAACACAAAGGTCTGTGCGTTCTGTGGCTGCGAGTCGGTCGGCCTACACAGGCACCACCATCCCATACCTAAAATACAGGGCGGAAGGAAAACTGTACGGATCTGCGCCAACTGCCATGCCGAGTTCCACTGGAGCACTACCGCTGTTGACTGGGACAAGGTGGTCGAGGGATTGGTTTGATGACTTCAACCACGTTCAATCCATTCGAACATGACTGGGTAGTAATCCCGTGGCAGGTGGCTCGCTACCGTGGGATCTCCGCACAGGCTAAGGTTATCTACGGTCGGCTCAGCCGATACGTGGACGAGAAAGGCTTCGCCTACCCGAACGTAACTGAACTTGGAGAAGAGGTTGGTCTCGGGGAACGGCAGACAAGGACTCACCTTCAGGAGTTGGAGAAGGAAGGGTTTATATCTGTCCAGCGCCGCTTCAGGGCATCCAACCTTTACGTCTTCCTGCACCACCCATGTTTCGATGGGGAAATTGGTTTTCCCCGCGTGACCCCTCCTTTAGCGAAAGCAGGAGGCGCGGAATGAGCGGAGAGATCTTTAACCCATTCACGAAGGGGTGGTGCCTACACCTGCCGCCAGAGGTGGCGAGTTATCCGGGGCTCTCGTGGCCGTGCAAAGGCGTCTATATGCGGCTCGGTCGGTATGCGGGCCGTAAAGGACTGGCATATCCGAAGATTGCAACCCTATCCAGAGAGGTCGGACTTTGCATCCGACAGACGCGAGCCCACTTAAAGGATCTCGAAGTCGATGGCTTTATCCGTAGCCGACGACGTTTTGGGACTTCTAATGTCTATGAGTTTCTAGAGCATCCATGTTTCTCCAAGCAAATCCCCACTTCTGCGGATACCCGCAAAGATGAAGAGATTTGCAGTTGTGCGGAAACCTGCATGACTGAGAAAACCGAGGAAATCTCCAGTCATGCAGGAACCTTCCACTATGGAAGAAACCTGCCGCATGATGATGCAGATTCCTGCCGCGTTAGAAAGGATCTTCTTAAAGAAAACCTAAAACATACTGTCTCTGAGACTGAAATTCCTCAAACCCAACCCACCACTACCGAGCAGGCTGCTGAGAGTGAGCCTTGCAATGCGTCCCCAGGGATTAACGTTCCTTCATGTGATTCGTATGACGACTTCTTAATGGGGCTGAAGTTGGCTTACCGGAATTGCCGTGGGGCGAAGTTGGACAATCTCAAGGCGAAGGCGAACGCGCACGCCGAACAGCAGTTGGCGGAAGCCTACGAAGCCTACGAGGAGCACAGCGGGGCGCTACTGGCGGCTGTGGAATTGTACCTCTCCGAGAGCAGCGAGTTCCTGCGGTCGAAGGGATGGCCGATCAAGGTCTTTCTGTCCCAGAAGCAGAAGTACCTCGACCGGGTGGAGGATTCCAACCCGCGACCTGCGATTAAAACCCCTCCGGCTCCGCGCCCGGTCACCCCAGTGCAACGAACGCCCCCTCCCCTGGCGCTCCCCACCCCTGAAACGGTCCTGGAGGCTAAAACGGCCCAACGGACCGGATTACCTGAACTGGCGGAAGCCTGGAATAAGCGGGTTCCGCACGCGACCAAGGTGTCCAGTTGGCTGCGGGAGTGGGACGCGCTGACGCGCGAGCCCCTGATCGCGGAGAATTTGGACGAGTTGTTGTCGAAATGTGACGCTCTGGCGGTCCAGCGGGAGAACCCCGAGAGTCGGTTCACCACGGCGATCTCCTTCCCCTGGTTCTCAAAACAATGGGAGAAACTCCTAAATGGGGTGTATGACTGGGCACTGCCGGATGATTTCGTGGTAGGACCGCCGCCTGCCGACCCCGTTCCGGAGGTCGATCACTCCGAGCCATACAAGGGCCATCCCGACTACGACCTGATCGTCTCGAATAAACTCTGGGAGCGCCCAGAGGTGCTCGATGACGCCGGGAAAATGCGCATGTACCGGATCGCGCAGCGCCGCGATGCGCTGCTGCGGTTCTTCACGCTAACCCAGAACTACCAGGACTACATCGAGCAGGAGAAGCAATTCCGGGCCAGTTGGCCTAAGTGCATGAAACCTGGGACTTTCGACGTAGTGAATGAGCACTACGATGAGCAGGCGGAAGCGCTACTGGACACCTGGGAAGCGTGGCTCAATGATCTCAAGGCGAAGTACCGGGCAGAACAGACACAAAAAGGGGGCATCGCATGACCTCCGCCACCCCCTTCCGCGACATCTCCGACCGGGTGAGCTTTGCGACATTACTCGCTTCGCTCGGCTGCGACCCCTTGCGGCAGGGACGATCCGCCTGCCCAGTCTGCAACGTCACCCGGAACAAGTCGGCGTTCTCTGTCCACGAGCGCAAGGGCGTATGGCAGTGTTTCGCTTCAAACCACGGCGGGACCAAGTTGGATCTCGTGATGGGGCTCCAGAACTGCTCCAAGCGTGAGGCGGCGGAGTACATTGCCGACCTCGCCGGCGTGGACCTGAAGCACCAGAGTAAAGAGGAATGGCTCCGGCGCAAGCGGTTACTGGAGCAGAGCCGCCACGAGGCAGAGGCGTTCAGAGGGTGGGTACAGAAGATGCACAACGCGTACGAGGGCATCTTCTGGGCGCTCACCGACGCCCACGTGAAGGTCTGCCGCTGGCTGTGCAACCATCCGCAACCCGGCGCGGACGTTTACCAATGGGCACTCCGCTTCGACCGGGCCTATGAACTCGACTCCCTGATCTCCATCGCGCACGGGCAATTGGAGGCGTTCACCTCCACCTCCCGCGCCAAGTTGTTTGCCTTGTTCCGTACGCGCGCATACTGGAACAAGCCCTCTTCCGCCTACTGGTTACCCGCCTGGACCGGGCCAATGATTTCCCGGTATGTGACTCGGAAGGCCGACCAGCGCAATCAACAAGACTGGGATCTCGCGTTCCTGTCCCTACTGGAAGCGGGGGTGACTCCCCGTGAATTTCTTACTGCTCTTAATCTTTTTGATGTTGACGCCGACCGCACATGCCCTCATCCGAAGACATCTCAGAGTACGCCCAAACCGTCACCGACGTCGTTGAGACCTATGGAGATGGATCGTATGCCAGTCAGAACGTAGCTCTCGAAAAGTTGCTGCTTGGAGCGGCCTGCTCGGACCCCGAGGCGTTCCCGTCTATGCGCGGGGTGCTACGCGGGGAAGACTTTACCGATCAGCGGCATCGGGCGCTATACGGAGTACTGGCGGAGGTTCTCGATAACGGTCTCACCATCGAGCGCAACTCTGTCATCCAAGTACTTCAGCGCCAGAACTCTCTGCCGCGCATCGGTGGACCGGGATATCTGGACGCGCTAATCGGGGCGGCAAGCGCCAACCCTGTCGATGTGGACAACTCGGTCCGCATTCTGCACGCCTGCACCACCAGCCGTAAACTGATGGCGCTGGCGCAGCGCATTCAGGCGCAGTCCGCTTCCGGCCAACCGGTGCAGCAGATCATCACAGAGACCGACGATTACCTGCACCGCATCGAAGCCGACGCCGACACGGAGCAAGACGGATCGCTCACGATGATGGAGACGATTCGATCCCTGCCGAGCGGACTCGATGAGTTCATCAACCCCTACATCAACAACCCAGGTATTAAGACTCCGTGGCCAAAACTGAACGAATTGGTCCACGCGCTCCACGCAGGAGAAGTCGTTATCGTAGCTGCGCGACCGAGCCAAGGGAAGTCTCTAGTGGCCGGACAGATCGGCGCGTATGCGGCACGTAACGGGCACCAGACGCTATTCTTCTCGCATGAAATGAGCACGGAGTCTATCTACCGCCGCATCGTGATCGCAGAATTAGGGCTGCTGGCAAAAGAAGTCCGCAGGGGATTTGTCTCCAATCTCGATGTCCTACGCATTGGACGACTCGTGACGGAGTGGGCCAGGAGGCCGGAACTGCGGATCAACTCTTCGCGGGGGCTCACGTTACCGGATCTTTCCGCCGTGGCACGGCGGCATCGCAAAAAGTACGGTCTGAAACTCGTGATCGTCGATTTTCTACAACTGATGCGCTCCGTGAAGCCGATGCACGACAAGAACACGATGTTCGGGGAAATCGCCATTGGGATGAAGCAACTCGCCAAAGAATTAGGAATCTGCGTATTACTGATCTCGCAGTTGAGCCGCGCGGCGGAGACGCGCGTGGATAAGCGTCCGCAGTTGAGTGACCTGTATATGTCCGGCTACATCGAGCAGGTGGGTGATGTAATTGTGTTCGTGCATCGACCGGGGATGTACCAGAAGCAGGGCGAACCGCCCAACCCGGACGGGCTGTTGCTCGTCGCCAAGCAGCGCGAAGGAGAGATCGGGGAAGTGCGATTGAGGTTCAATGGCGCGATGCTGCGCTTTGAGAATTATGATGGGGAGCCATTGGGAGAGTGAGGCAAGGCCCGCCCCGGACGAGTGAGGCGGGCCTTTTCAGGAGCACACAGAAGCATCACACGTCACAGACGCTTACAGTTTACGTCGGGAACGGAGAAGAAGCAATGGCTGAAACGGAAACAGAAACGTATTCGCCGGAATTTGAAACCGCCATAGAAGTCACGATCTCACGCGAAGGCGGGTTCGCCTTCGTCAGGCGCACAGGGGAAGTCGTCAAATACGGAATCACCCTCAGACTGTTGCGAAGTCTGGGTATCGACGCGGACATCAACTACGTCCGTCATCTAACCATTCCGCAGGCCAAGGCTATCTACTGGGAGCACTTCTGGCAGGCCGCGCACGTGTCGCTGATCCATGACCCGCTGGTGCGGGGTCTGATGTTCGACCAGTGCGTCATCAACGGCATTGGGACTCCGATCCGTTGCCTGCAAGACACGCTATACGATCTGGGCTACTCCCCCACTGTGGACGGAATTCTGGGTCCAAAGACGGCGGCGATGGTCAATGCCGAGTGCTCAAACGACGAAGACCGCGAGTTGCTGCTGGCTGAGTTCCGGCACCACATGGGAGCCCACTACAACAAATTGGGCGAAGACCCCAAGCACGCGCCCGATGTGGAAGCCTGGATCGCCCGTCTGACGCTGCCGTTCGAAAAGATCCAGTAAGGAGAACCATCATGTCTACCAATACTCTCGCACTTGCCACGACCAGCGACGTGCTGCTGGCTGACATCCTGGACGATTCCGAGCGGCAACTATTGAGCGCCTTGCTCTCGCAGTCCGCCGCCATCGACTTGGTGATCCCTCTCGACATCAACCTGGACGAGTTATGGAAGGCCCTGACTGTCTGCGTGAAGACCATGAAGCGCCTGCGGGAATCCGAAGCCCGCTTGAAGCCCCTGGTTGGCAGAATCCTTATGGTCATCGAAGACCATCCCGACCTCTATAAAGACAAGGGCTACCGCACCTTCGATGACTTCATGACTCGCTGCATCCCGGAGCAACTGGGAATCGCGCGAGGGGAAGCTTATCACGCCAAGCGCATCGCCAGCCGCTTCTCCACCTCGCTCTCTCCGGATCTGGCGGCGCGGCTCGGATTCCAGAAGTTGGCGCGGATTGCCCGCGTGACCGGGGACGACGACCCCAAGCGCGACCAGTGGATCGACTACGCCACTAGCCACACGCTCCGAGAAGTCCAGGTCGCCGTCATGCAGAAATCGGGACTAGAAGAAACCGACTTCCAATACAAACCGCTGCTGCTCGACAAGCTCACACGAACGCAGTACGACCGGATCACGGGGTTCCTGTCCGACGCGAGGATGCAGGCGTACTGCGGGACGGATGAGTGGGGAGCGATCCTGTGCCGCTGCATTGAAGAGTGCGAGTTGGAATGGCTGGCACAGGCGAACGCCGGGAACATCGTGGATCTTCCGGTATCGGACGAGGTGGAATTCATAGAAACACCACAGGAGGCGCGGGCGTGAGCGAGGACGTTCCCTTCAAGCCCCGGATCTACATCGAAGTCCGACTAGGTAAAGACTGGTGTGGCCGCTCCAATAACCTGTGGCGCGGGAGGTCCCCCTTGCCGGACCTGTACCGCAGCAAACCAGGGGACTTCTACCTCGGGGCTGTGTGTTTGTTCTCGGTCGAGGAAACGTTGCGGTCCTACCGGAAGAAGATCGAGAGAGCTTATCGCCACGCGCAGAAAGCGCAGAGGAAGGACCAATCGTGACAGTCCGAGATCTGGAGTCCATCACTGAGAAGGAATTCCGCGTCCTGGGCAACAATCCGGACGGGCTGATCGTCGGACTGTTCCTCGCGGACGGCACGGAGGTTGGTCGCGCCGTAAAGAGAGACCTGAACGCGGGCCTGGAAGCCTTACTGGAGTCACATTGGAGATGGCTCTGCCGATTGATTGATAAACGCGCCGGGTATCGCTGCGAAGGCTGCGGGGAGATCGTTCCGCTCCAGCATCATCATCGGGAGTTCCGCTCACATGGGCGCAAGGACACCCTGGAGAACATTCTAGCGGAGTGCTTTCGGTGCCACGCCCGATACCATTCTCGGGAACGCAAGGAAAGGAGAGCGCACGCATGAATATACTCGACGAAACAGTGGACTGGCAGGAAGCAGACACAGACAGCCCCCCGGTGTTGCGTTTCTTCGTTCCCGGAATCCCCCGACCCGGAGGCAGCAAGAAGGGCTTTTATAACGCCAAGATGCGGCGCGTCATCATCACGGAGGACTGCAAAAAGAACAAAGACTGGCGGGCAAGCGTGGCGCTGTGTGCGTCGGAAGCCTGCAAGTCGCCGCTGCAAGGGCCACTGAAGTTCACGTTCAGGTTCCTGCTTCCGCGACCTAAAGGCCATTTCGGGAAGCGCGGGTTGCTGGCGTCCGCGCCCAAATATCCGACCACAAAGCCAGATGGCAGTAAGCTCGCTAGGGGAACGGAAGATTCGCTGACCGGCATCGTATGGCGTGACGATGCCCAAGTGGTGCGGCAGACGGTAAGCAAAGACTACACCCTAGACACGCCGGGATGCTGGATCACAGTGGAGGAGTTGTGAACTCGATGAACAGTTGGCATAGCTATCCATCCATATACAATCTCGGGCACCGCTACATCGCGGACCTACTCACCGTGCCCGTAAACGTGGAAGAAAAAATTGACGGGTCGCAGTTCTCTTGGGGGACCACAGAGGACGGCGAGATCATGATTCGGTCCAAGGGCGCGGTCATGATTACCGACGCTCCAGAGAAGATGTTCACGGCGGCGGTGGCTACCGTCAAGGAACTCGCGCCAATTCTGCATCCCGGTTGGACCTATCGCGCGGAGTACCTCGCCAAGCCCAAACACAATGCTTTGGCGTACGACCGAATCCCCAAACGGAACGTCATACTGTTCGACGTGAGCACAGGGGAAGAGTCCTACTTGTCGTACTCCGACAAGCAGATGGAAGCGGAACGGATCGGGTTGGAGTGCGTTCCGCTGCTACACACTGGGTCTATCGCCAATGTGGAAGAATTCCGCGCCTTCTTGGATAGGGAGAGTGTGCTCGGTGGGCAGAAGATCGAAGGCGTGGTGGTTAAGCCCTCCAGTTACAACCTGTTCGGCAAGGACAAGAAATGCCTCATGGGGAAGTTCGTCAGCGAAGCGTTCAAAGAGGTTCACACGAAAGAGTGGAAGAATACAAACCCTTCGCAGAACGACATCCTCGATCTGCTGGGAGCGTCATATCGCACCCCTGCTCGGTGGAACAAGGCCGTGCTGCACTTGACCGAGATCGGCGCGCTTGAGGGCTCTCCGAAAGATATCGGTTCCCTCATGAAAGAGGTTCCAGCAGACATCGAGAAGGAATGCGCCGACGAGATCAAAGAAAAGCTGTACGCCTGGGCTTGGCCGCACATCCGGCGTAAGGTAGTTTCTGGCCTTCCTGAGTGGTACAAAGGCGAGCTTCTTAACTCCCAATTCACAATCCCGGAGCCAACCAAATGAACCCAATCTCATCACAAACATACGTTGAAGCAGCGGACTATTTCCGCAATTCGCAGCGACCGGAACAAGCGGAATTCTTCTATCGCCAAGGGCTGGTGCTCGATCCTGAATATGAGCCCGCGCTGAAGGGGCTAACTACGCTCCTGCCTATGCGGGGTCGCTATGCCGAAGCCGAACGCATGGCGAAGACTCTCCTGGAACTCTACCCCCAGAGCGCCTGGGCTCATGCCACGCTCTGCCAAATCGACTTTCATCGAGGCAAGATCTACGACGCCTACGGGCACATCGAGCAGGCGTTGTTCCTGGACCAGAAAGAACCGTCGTTCTGCCGCCGCAAGGCGCACCTACTCCAGATCCTCGGGGACTTTTCCGCCAGCCTGGAGTGGTGGTCGAAGGCGATTGAACTCTTCCCGCTAGACCCGTCGCTCCGCACCATGCGGGCTATGGCGAATCTGACGCTCGGAAACTGGGAGGAAGGACTTCCGGAATATGAGTTCCGATTGGCGCATACGCCTGTCATCCCGGCCAAAGGGGTCCCGAGATGGGCGGGAGATTCTCCGTTACGGGGGAAGAGGTTATTGCTGGTTCTCGAACAGGGAATCGGAGACTGCATCCAGTTCGTGCGCTTCACTGAGATTCTGTGTTGGGCTGGCGCGACCGTCAGCCTGTCCCTTCCCGAAACTCACGCGAAAGCGCTGACTCCGCTGTTCGATTGGGCGCTGCCTTTTGGCAGTATTGCTTCTCCCGACGACACCGATTTCGACTACTGGGTCCCGGCCATGTCTCTCCCGCTCCTGTGGAAATGGCGTTCACCTTCGCCGCAGTTGGCGTATGTGCGCATACCCAAAGATCCGGTTCCGCTTCCAGGGGATGCTCCGCACGTGGGCTTCTGCTGGGCTGGAAATCCGGAGCATCCGAATGACCGCTACCGCTCGATCCACCGATCCGAAGATGCGCTGGCACTCACCTCGGTCGAGGGCATCGACGGATACTCGCTGCAATGGCTCGGAGATGGGGCCAACGCCGCGCCGATTCTGAATGGCAACCTGAACTCCGGGATCGCGCTGACCTCGTGGGTGGACACGGCTAGGTCAATCGAGCAACTGGATCTGGTCGTCACGGTCGATACCGCTATCGCGCACCTCGCCGGCGCGATGGGCAAGCCCGTGTGGTTGTTGGTCGCATCGAACCCGGACTGGCGCTGGGGTTTGCGCGGAGAGAAGACCAACTGGTATCCGACTATGAAGATCTTCCGGTCTAGCGGGCTGGACAATTGGCAACCGGTGATTGAGCGCGTGCGCGCCGACCTCGCGGCGCTGGTGGAGGAAAGGAGCGAAGCGCGTGCCTGAGCAAGAACAGAAGGTCCTAATTTCGGAATGGATTTCCGCATGGGCGGTGAACGATAAGCCCACTCAAGAACGGGCTAATCAGGGCTTGAATGCCACGGGTCTGTGGGCGTACGAGGCCGGTTCTGGGTTGCCAATAATCAGCCATTGGTATAACGGCCAGATTAAGCCAGGAATGCGTTTTATTTGGAATCCTGGGGGTACGGAACAAAAATGCCGAGTCACCCGTGTGACAACCGGAGGCGATGAGCCACTGGTGTGGTGCGTAGATGTGGCGGGCGGACCGGAGTTCTATAACGAGGAAAGCCATTTCCGGGCTATGGTAGCCCCAGTTGGTGAAGGGGGGCAATCGCGTGCCTAAAGGTGGAAGACTATGCCGCGTAAATCCCCACCGCTGTTAACCGTCTGCCGTAAGGGGCTGCATCCCTTTACAGAGGACAACTGCACATACTACAACGGCCACCGCCGCTGTCGAGCCTGCATCCGCTTATCCAAGCGGCGGCAGGTGCTTCGCAATCGTAAGACGCAAGACCTTGATCCAGAAGTAGAGTTAGTCCGGCCCGCTGAAATTCCGCATGGGTTTTCGGTGCGCCCGGTTAAGGGGTTCTGGCCGAGCGTCATGCGCAGGCTATCACTGGTGCCCAAAGGACACGCGCTCAAGATCGACTTCGGAGCGGACTACTTACCCAATTTGCCTTATCTCTACGAAACGGCGCGGGCGGAAGGCGTCAAATTCCGCGCGATTTGCCGTAACCAGATCACCTACCTAATTCGCACAGGATCATACGCTCATGCTCAAGGAACTGTGGATCGGTCTGCTGCATTGGCTCGGGTTTCATGACTGGCAGGAATGCGGGTTTAGCTACGTCTCCCCGCTGACCACCACGACGCTGCAAGGAGAACCGGATAGTTTCATGCCGGTTCTGCACGGAGCGTCTCACCTCTACTTCCGCTGCTCTCGTTGCCCAGATGCAGTGAAGGAAGTTATCGTCTCCGGAAATTTTCGGGCAACGTCACGGAGGGCGGAGTGATACACGTTGCTATGCCTACGGGCGATTTCCATGGATGGGGCGTCTGCGGGACGCAACTGCTGAAACACATCCCCGGCGCAACCCCTATCGAGGATTTCGAATTCCCACTCATAGTGGGCAATCCGGTGCTCCAGGCCATCCAGGGTGTCAATCTACTGCCGCTGCGACCGAATATCTCAAGTTCGGTCGCCAACATCGGTTACGCCTTCATCGAAGACGACGAACTGGTCAAGCGGTACGTGCCCAACGGGGAACGCTACTTCGACCACATCGTCGGCGGCAGCAGGTGGTGTGCGCAGATTCTCCGCAACGCGGGGCTCAAGAACGTGTCGGACATCCCGCAGGGCGTGGACTATGAGCAGTTCAGCGCATTCACCCCCGCGAATCGAACCCGCTATCGGGATGACTTCGTGATCTACAGCGGCGGCAAGATCGAGTACCGCAAGGGCACGGATCTAGTCATCGAAGCGGTGCGCGTCATGATGCAGCGGCACGACAATGTTCGGCTCCTGCCCATGTGGTACAACCCATGGCCGGAGACCATGAAGACGCTGGCACAGTCACGGCTCGAACTGAACCTGTCACTATGCACAAACAGCCCCTACGCCTGCGTCAACTTCATCCACGACACCCTGCATCGCAACGGCATCCCACTTGACCGGGTGATCCCGATCCGGCAAGTGCCCAACGGGGCGGCGGTAGCCGAGTACATCCACAACTGCGACGTGGGCCTGTTCGCCAGCCGCTGCGAAGGCGGCACGAATCTAGGGCTCATGGAGACGCTGGCTTGCGGGATACCCTGCATCGCCAGTAATAACACCGGGCACGAGGACGTAATTGACGAGGGGGTGTTGCCGCTGTACAAGCAGACTCCCGTGCTCACATCCGGAGTCCATACGTGGTACGAGTCCGACGTGGAAGAGATGATTGAGGCGCTGGAGTGGTGCTACAGACACCGGGGCGACGCCGAGTACCGCGAGATGGGGGATCTGGCACGCCAGTGGATGCGGCTCAACTTCACTTGGGACGGCGCAGCGAAGCAGTTTATGGACATTGCGCGCGTATGCGCGCGTACGTCAGAGGAAGGAAAGTGAACGCACAAGAGTTGTACCTAAACGACGGCGGGACCCGGCAAGAAAATGGGCAGGTAATGGTTCGGGTGAGGAACCATGACTGACGAACTCGCGCTGTTTCTGAAGCACTGCCGGGAAGATATCTACCCAGAGCCGGACAACGAAGGCTCCCGGCAACTGATTCAGCGGCAGTGGCGTGAATTTTTGAATCAGTGCCGCGACCTGCCGCTCCCGGCCAACATCCTCGATCTCGGATGCGGGAATGGAGAATCCTTGCGCTTGATGCGGGCGGCGGGCCATTTCCCGACCGGGCTGACAGCGAACCCGGTTGAGTTTGAGAGCCTGATCGGGGAAGGGTTTGCTATCTCCTGCGTGGACATGCACGAGGCCGAATTCGAGCCTGGGTACTTCCACGCGATCTGGGCTCGGCATATACTGGAACACAGCCCGATCCCATATTTCATGCTGGCTAAGATCAATCGGGCGTTGTGCATCGGAGGGTATCTCTACGTGGAGGTTCCTTGCCCTGCTACCGACAGCCGCCACGAGCAGAACCGCCAGCACTTCTCGGTGCTCGGGTGGGAAATGTGGCACGCCCTGTTCTGCCGCAGCGGTTTTAGGAGCCTCTCATCACGCAGCATTCCAATTTGCACGGAAGGCGGATGGAATGACCGGTACTGGGAGTTCTGCTTGCAGAAGGTAACTGAGCGAGGATAGTTTGGGAACATTCAAGGGAGGCGGCATGAGCGAAGGAGAAGCGCGACAGGCGCGGGGCTTGGGACCATGGAACCAGGAACAGGTGGGCCGCACTATCGGCCAGATCATCGGGGAGATCGACGCGGAACGTCTCGCGGCGAACAGCACTTCGGGGCAAGAACTCAACGCGGCCATGGAGCAGGGACGCAACCGGGCACGAGAAGAAACTCGCAATGCCCCTGTGCCGGAAATCCCAGGGCAACTCGTAACGCTGAGCCAATCTTCGGTTTGGCTTGACGCTTTGCGTCGGAGATCCCCGTTCGGAGTGACTTTAGCGGCTGACGCCTTTTTTATCCGAACGGCTTCCGCTTCCGAATCCGGAGAAATTGGTGGACGCATCCAGTACTCTGCGTCGAGCGTACTGGAACCGCCGAAGTCTCCAGAACCGGAGATCCCTCCGCTGCGTCCCGTGCGCCGGATCAATTTGGACGATTGAGGATCTTATTTGCGCGGAGGTTCAACTACTTTTTTGAACCGTACATCTGGCGCATTTCCTCCGCGAAGGATTTTGGCCCTTTCTCTTGAAAGACTTCGGCTAGGTGGTTGACCCGAGCCTGCTTTGCGAACTGCTCCTTCGCCTGCGCCTTGGCTCGGTTCACTGCCTCCTTCGGCCACGTTATGCTGTCTTGCGAGGATTCCGGATCGGACTCTTGGGCTGGCATACCTGTAGAAATCATAGACCCTCTCTCCGTGGTGTTCAAAGACTTTCTGCAACATATCGGACATCAGGGAAATGTCTTCCTCCAACGTCAACCCCAGACGGGCATAGCCACCAGACATCCCATCCGCCATCACTTCTCGGACCAGCGTGTCCGGGTCTTGCTCGTACTCGTAGCGTTCTACCAACCGCTGCGATGCGCGGCGGTAGAGCGGGTGGATTTCCATGGACTCGTAATTAAACATCTTCCCGATGGCCGCTTGATGGCGGTGCTGTATCTCATGCCGGAAAGCGCCCTTGACGCTTGCCAGCGTTTGCCCTTCCGTTGTGACCATGACAAACCCGTGCTCGTCGTTGGTATTGATGGCGTGGTCGATAGCATCGGCCAACCGGATGAGCGCGCTCCGGGACTCGCTGGTCATGTTCGGGTACGGATCTTCCCGCAGCAGACCAGAGAGAGACGTGGCATCTTCGGCAGTGATGTGGACACCGCCAAAGCTCGGAACCGGTGTCTCATTGATGTGGGAGAACGCGGCGCGCAGCACCCGCATGGCAGCGTCATTAATGAAGAGATGCGCAGGCTTCGCTCCTGCCCTATCGCGGTAGCGGAAGTCGGCTTTCCCAAAGATGTCCATGGGCTTGTCGGTCGGAAGGACCGGGTTGTCGTTAAGGCCGGACGGAGCGCGCAGCGCCTTCGGAGGCTCCGCGACGGCGGTATTGCCGGCCTTCTGGAACTGCGGTTGCCCCTCGTAGAGCACGGACTTGCGCATCTCAGGAGTGATGTCGAGGGAGTGGAGTTCGTGGTATCTTGCGGGAACTCCTTTCATCCCCACTACGTCTTCTCCAGGGACGCGCACGGTCCCGACTTTCGCTCCCCACTTCTTAGCGTACTTGTTGGCGTAGGCGGGGAGGATCTTATCGTAGAAACTAGCCATCCCGGAGCCACCAACCTTCAGGTCTAGGCCAGAGTATTCCAATGCTTCACCTGTTGGTTTTGTTTGCGCGTCAGTGACGATCTTTTCTGCCAAGTCCTTCGGTTCGAATGTGCCGGGAACGATGTCATAGTCGCCTGACCCCTTGGGAGTGTAGGAAAGCGTAAATTTTCCATCACTCTGCTTCCGCGCCAGTACGGAGTCAATCTGTTTCGACAAGTCGTATCGTTCTGCCTGCTCGTAGTGCCGCACCGCTTCCGCGTGCTGGTCCCATATCTGCTGCACCTCTGCTGCGGGTGCTCCGTTGCGCTGTCGCCATTGGGCTTCGCGCTCCAACCTCCGCGCTTCTTCCGCCCACTCGGGTCCAGTCTTCCCGCCCGCTGGCGAGTGTGTGATCTCCTTGACTTCGACCGCGTTCTGCTTCAAGTAGTCGAGCACTTCGGCCTTGGAGACCTTCTGGCCTTTCTTGCTCTCCAGCCAGTCGTCCAGCCCGGTCCACTTCGCTTCATCGGCTTTTCCGAATTGACGCACGATGTTTGTGACCTGCTCCGCAGACGCAGCAGCAGGCATCTTCGCCTCCAGAGCTTTGGCGGTCGGAGAGAACCACATGGGCGCGAGTTGCGGCGGTTCTTCCACCGCTTCGGTAGTCTTCTGGAAACTTGGACCGCGAACGGGAGGCTTCGGTGTCTCTTGTATGCGCGCAGACGTGGGCGATTTCATCACCTCGTTAGTTACGTCAACCGCGTACGGTCCTTCCGCATCATGCTCAATCCTGAGTACGCGAGCAATGTTGGATGCGGGGATGGGTGTTTTGGATGAAAACTCGCCAGCACCTTCATGCACCAACGAAGCGGTTTTTTTTACCTCAAGCAGATAACCGGGCTTAGCGATGTAACTGGTCGCGATGCTTGGCCTATCACTAAAAAACGTAAGCCCCGCGTGCTGCGTCTTCTTTAGCCTCGCTGCTGTTTCACCACTGGATTCGATTTTCCCGGATGACAGGATCTTTTGAAGTTCCGCCTCTCCTTCAGATCCGCGATACACGTATCCGTCTTGTAGGCGAGAATGCCCATAGAACGCAATCTCCGCCGTGTTCGTGTCGGGCTCCTTGGCTGATGGGCGCGCATACGCCTTCCCGCCTAGCGGGATCTCGACCTTGTTGCCGTCCTTTCCCGAGAACTTAACCCGGTCGATGGTGACGTTCTTTCCGTCCAGCGCGGCGCTTCCGGCGTACTGCTCTCCGCGCCCCGGCTTCACGTAGGCCACGGTCACGTGCGGCTTGTAGGTGGGGTGCGTGTCGGTGACTTCGAGCGCTCCGGAGATCTTCTTGTTGAGACGGCGCAGGTCCGGCGAGTCCACGTCGATCTTCACCACGTCGGCGTCGTCGTTCTGGGACAGCGAGGTCTTCCCGAGTTTTACCGTGACGGGTGGCTCGTTCGCGAGTAGCGCCCGCACTTTGGCCGGATCGCTCGTGTGCAATCCATACTTCACCGTAACGTGCGGCTCAGTCTCCCGACCATTGGCTGCGAGGTCCCTTCCGGGAATCTTGGCTGCTTCCGCCTTGACCTTGGACGCAAGGGACGCGGGCAGGTTCACCTGCGTCGATGAGAACTCGTGCCGCCACGGCTCGCTCTCCATCTCTTTGGACGGTGGTTCGCCAGTCCGCTGGAAGCGCGGTGGCGTTCTGGTGCGACGGTGCCACATGCTCTGCGAATCCCGAAACTTGGTGCCAAGTTTGATCCCGGCGTCGGAGAGCATGTCACCGTACTTCTGCTGTTCCGACTGCGGGAAGCCTGCGATCACTTTGCCGTTCTTGGCGGTATGGATCGGCACCCCGGTGATCTCCGCCACTTTTTCAGCGTCGTTCCCGAAGAACTCGATGTAGTCTCCGTAGATGGAGCCGGTCAACGTCTGCTGCTTACGCCCGGTCGATTCGAACTTTCCGCCGCTCGCCTCCGATGCCAGATACTCCCTCAATGCGTCCTGCTCGTCCACGCCGTAATACGCGCCGACGTCCATCTTTTTCGACTCGCCCTGTACGATGCTGGACAGGGTTTTCATCTTCTCGGAGAAGACTTTGGCATTCCATCGGTCGATGGGGGTGTCTGCAAACAGGTAAAAGACGCGGCCCTTGGACTCGGTAGTCATGCGCCAGATGCGGCCCAGTAATTGCACATTGGACATCGCATCGAACTCAGGCGTCATCACGACCACCGTGCGCGGGTGTTTCCCGGTAGTGTCGTCCAGATTGATACCGGTGCCACCCGATTTCGCGGTAGCGATCACGATGTCGGCTTCGTTGTCCTGGAAACGGCGCATAGCCTCTGCGCCCTTCTCTTCCGCGCCTCCGTGGAGTTCCGCGATCCGGCTCGGGTCGATCCCGGCCTTGATGAGTTCCGCCTTGAGCGTCTTCGCGGTGCCTTCGGAGGAGTAGATCACTTCTTCCCACTCGTCCACGACCTCGCCATACTGGTTGCGGAGCTTGTGCTTGTTCTTAACGTCAGAGCGATTCACCCGGCTCGTGAAGATGATGACCTTGCGACCTTCGGCTAGTTCCTTCTGCGCCAGTTTGATGGTGCTCGCCACTTTGAACGGTTCCTGCTGGCGGCGCAGGTGCATCAGGCGCACAGCCGGATTTGGCGTCATCATCGCTTTGTCGATGAAGTCCAGGTCCGCCTTGCCCTCTGCGGGGAGTACCATGTTCAGAGCGTGGATGTCGAGACCGTCAAGGGAAATCTCCTCTTTGCGCATCTTGCCCTGCTCGATCATGCGACCGAACAGCGCGGTGAAGTTCTTGCGGACTTGCGCCGGGGTGAACCCTTTTCGAATCTCCCAACGGGTAAATGTCTGTCCCTTGGAGTTCTCGTGTTCCACCAACTCCATGCCCAGTTTGGCGATGGCGGCAGCTTCCGACTGGCCTTCCAGGATGCCGATGCGCTTCAGATAACCGATGTGATAGGGTTTGTCGGCAGGCGTGGCGGTGAGGAATAGGACGCCGTGGGCATCGTCGGCCAACCGGGTGATGATCCCAGAGCGGGCAGACGATCCGATGTTCTTGGCCGCGTGTGACTCTTCGCTAATAAACACCGTGTTCTTGTCCACGGGAGCGGTGCCGCACTTCTCGTACGTGGAGATGTAGAACTTTCCCGGCTCAAACTTAGTGATGCCCTCGTGGTAGCGGATCGGGGCGATGCCGTACTCTTTGAGCCAGAATTCGTAGGAGCCCGTGGGCCAATCCGAGTTCGGTTTGGGGAACTTGAATACCTCTGCCGGACCGGCCAGAAAGACGGCTTTTCCTTGATCGAGGAAATACTTGGCGACGGCGGCGGAGGCCGGCGTCTTGCCGGAACCCGTGCCGCCCGCGTTCAACATCCCTCCGCCAGTCTCGATCTCCTTGGCGGCGGCGGCGGCGGCTTGTTCTTGATGCGGAGCCAGCGTTGCGGTCTTTGGCTTCGGAACGCTGGAAGCGCCCAGAGTCGGAGGGTTCCCGACCGTGATTATTTGCTTGGATATTTTTCCAGTTGGAAGTTCTTGTGAGCGTCCGGATGCTGCTTCATTATTTGCAGCATGTCCATCAGCGCCAGATCCTCCATGGAGGGGCCTTCCGAGTCCCAGATCTGCTCCGGCGTTGGGTTGCGGATGACCCGGACCTGCTCCTGTGGCTGGCTTGGCGGTTCCGAGCGTGGGCGGTGCGACCGGGGCGGATTGGGCATTTTCAGCATATTTGGCCTTCAGGTCTGGAAACGCTGCGAGGTGGCGCTGGAGGCGCTCATCCCCGAGCGAAACCTGCTTACTTTCGATGATACTCTCGATCTGTTGCTTGTACCATCCCTTAAAGAAGTCCTGAAACTCCTCGATGTCGGACTTCGACATCGAGGCAGGGAATTCAAACGGAGGCGGTTCACCCCCCCCGTTCTGCTGGAAGTTGCCTACTTTTTTTTTAGCCTTCGCCGCTTGGAACTGTTCCAGCGCCTTCGCCATGACTTCATCCGGGGTCATGTCGAGGATGGTCTTGGGGGCATCGTTGCCCGAGCGGGGAGCCTCTTTCTTAGGCGGTTCTGCGGGTTGGATCACCTCCTTCGAGGCTGGCCCGCTCGGGACTTTCTGGGACGCCTTCGGCGGCGCTGCTACCGCAGGCGCAAGGGCTTTGAGAATAGCTGAGACGTGGGCATCAGCGATGCGTTCCGCATTTTTCGCACCTTCTTCGGTGAATGACGCTACTCCCGCACGCTCCATCTCCGCTCGGACCAACTGGCGCTGGTCATAGCGCGGGTTGCCAAAATGCTTCGCGGTCTTCTCCGTGGGCCACTTATCTACGGGGATGGTGATAGTCGGATAGGTCTTTCCCGCTAACCTAAGACTTCCCGTGATGACACCATTCGCAACCTTGATTGTGACTGGGAAATCGCGAACAGACTTGTCTGTGACCTTAACTGGTACTGCCTTCGCAGGCTTGGGTGGTCCCGCTACCGATGGCTTGGCATTCTCAGGCGCGGGTGGCTCTTTCGAGTAGATCGGCTTTACCACCAACTCCCCGCTCAGTTCGGGACTCTTCGCCTCAATCGGATTGTCGATGGCGAATGCGGACGCTTCTGTTCTCGCTCGGAGAACCTCCGTTCCGCTCTGTTGGTTGCTCGCTTCAAACCGCACAACCCGGTCCATAGATGGGTGAATCAGTACCGCGCCGTTCTCCGTTTCGGCACGCAGCCATCCGGTTGGTTTGCCGTGAATATCCAGAGATGAGGTCGCGCGATCCCGAAGAATCTCGATGGGGTCAACATATCGACCCAGAACTTCCTTGGCAGTCCCGTCCTTCCGCCCTGATTTGACGCTGGGAGGCTCGATTGATTTCGGGGATGGATTCGGCGTCTCGGTTGGTGAGAGATCCAGCGCTTGCTGCGGTTGTTCGTCGATGGGCTTACCGGAGAAGAGGGCGCTGCCCTCCATGTCCGGAGCGGCCACTCCCTGCTTGGCGTTTAACTCTGCTTCGAGTTGGGCTTTTTGGATGGAGGCTGATCGGGACTCATTGGCGCGTGCGTTTTCTGTGGCGACAGCTTCGGGGTTCCTTCCGAAGAGATCTCCCACCCCGGAGCCAGTCCCAGTTTCACTGCTCGGACTATCGACGCCAGCACTTGTTCCTTTTCCTCCGCTGAGAGTTTCTTGTAGGGCCTCTCGGACGCGCTCATAAGTCCGGGCGCGGACTTCGGCTGGTTTTCCGCCTTCGGCAAGTTCACGTGCTCCCTCCTGCAATGCTTCGTTGATGGGGCCGGCGCTGTAGGCTAGTCTACCGTATAGCTCCTGCGCTTGCCGCGCCGATTGCGCGACTTCGGCGTTCTTGTCGGTTTGGATGACGTTACCGGATTCGCTCAACCGCTTCGCAGACGCTTCCGAGGAGACCGCGCCGAACAGTTTCTTCTCCTGCAAGATGCGCTGCTTGACGTAATCTGATAATCCAGCCATCTCGGGAAGGAGATTCACCGTGGCCTCTTCCGTCCCGAACAAGGTCTCTTCCGACTTCGTTTTCTTGGGCGCACCTTTGGCGAGTTTGATCAGCTCGACCAATCCCCGATTGGTGACGTCGGGACGCTCGGACAGTAGCTTTACCAACGCTTCCTGCGCCGGATGGTTGTCTCCCAACATGTTCCCGATGATGACGCCGCGCGCCACTGTGATCTCTTCGTCCACGATCTGACGGAATATGGGGTCGGTCAACTTCGAGAGCGCCATGCCCTCGCCTGCTTTGGACTCGCGCAGGGTTAGACCGCGCTGCGCTAGGTCCGCTGGCGTCAGGTTCGAGTCGCGGAACAGTTTCGCGGCGTCTATGGCGCTTCCGCGCCCTTCTCCGATATTCATGAGCGCCCCGGCGACACGCGCCGCTTGCGGCGTCTTCGCGTCGTCGAGGTACTGCGCCCGCATGTTCTCTACTCCGAGGCGCTTGGCAAGTTGCAACCGATGATGCCCGTTTACCACGAAGGTCTTCTTCGCTACCGGGTCCCACCATAGCCAGATTGTGCCAGCTTGCTTGGGGTCCCAGACCGAGACGTCCCGCAGTAGGTCCGTGGTGCCGCCTTGCCCGATGGCGTCCATCTTGTACTGAAAGCGATTCGGATCGGCTTCGATGTCCGCCGTGGGCACGATCACCGAGTCCTGATCGGATGGATATGCCGGACGTCCGTTCGGAAGCTTGGAAGTAGGCGTTGCGGTAGGCGCTACAACCGGCGCTACAACCGGCGCTACAACCGGGGCTACAACCGGGGCCGCTGGAGCGGGAGGAATAGTTTGGGCAACAGGAGCGGCGGCGGGGGGAACGCCGATGCCGCTGGAGGCGGGAGCGGCGATGCTAGTGCTGCCCAAGGCCGGGGGTTCGGAGGCTGCGCGGATCTGGAGTTCCCGTTGAGGTGGCTCGGCCCCCTGCGGGGACATCACCACGCGACGTTGATCTTGCCGCAGTTGTTCGAGTTGCAGATTAAGAGTATCCGGAGTCTCCGGAGTGGTGGAAAGCGCGGCGCTCTTGGGAGCAGCAGCGGGCGGTTCCGCAACCGGAATTCCCATGTCCGTCAGGACCGCCTTGTAAGCGCTCTGCGCTCCCAAGCTTTCCGCGCCGTGCAGGGCGACTTCGTAGCGATAGCGCAGGCCCAACGGTAGACCGTCGATAGTGGCCTGAATCTGCTGCTGGATCGCGTCGTGCTGTTGCCGCAGTTCTGGCAGGTTGGTCACGGCACCACGCCGCAATGTTCCTTCGCGGATCTGCTCAGACAGCGGTTGCGCCTGGGCTTCCAGCGCCGCGATCTTCGCCTGGACTTCCTGTACCTGCGGATCAGCCTTGGCGTTTGGCGTAGCCTGCGGTTCCGGTTGCTTGCTCACCACCTCAAACGATTTCACTTCCGGCGCTCGTGGCGTGGAGATCGGCGGCATCGGGATCGCCGGTCGCGCTGCTTCCGCAGTGGCGGGAGCGGCAGGCGGCGGAGATACCACCTCGAATGGCTTTACCACGGGACGGTGAGCTACCAGGAGCGGAGTTCCTGCCGCTCCTGGTAGAAGCGGTGTCCCTGCGGGCGCGGACGGCATGGCGGGCTCCGGAGTCGCCGTCTGCGGCTCTCCTGCCGGTGGGAGCATGTTGAGGTTTTCCGGACGCCGCGCGGTGGGCCTTCCTATTCCCCGCGTGGGCACCCCTTCCATCACCACGCCAGCGGCAATCGAGGCTGGCAGTAGCAGGTTCAGCGCCGTCTCGATGTCTTTCTGGTACGACTCCAGTTCCTTTCCTTGGCCCTTCAGCGCCTTGGACTGCCGGCGCGCTTCGATCCCGCCTTCGAGTCCCATGGCGGTGAAAGCCACCTGGGGACCGCGCCTCAGAGCTTCGTAGATGGCGTCCCGCACAATGGGGACACGGTTCAGGGTTGCAGCAACACGTGGAGCTTGTACCAGTTTCCCCAGTGCGCCAACTACGCCGGTCGCGGCAAGCATGGAGGCAAGGCCGTCCGCTGATACGAACCCGAGCGCCGTGCCGAGGAACGCGTTGCGCCACGCTTCCGGCTTCGTCTTGGGCGCGGGAAGGTATCCACCATAGCCACTCCACGCGCCTTCCATGACTTTCTGCGCTTCGGGAGATCCGAGGTCAGCCTTTCCCCACTCCGCGCCGGAGAGCGCCACACCTTTCTCGCGGGCGGGCATTTGCGCGAAACCTTCGACCGACTGCTGGATACGCTGCTGTACGCCAGGGTCGAGCATGGCGTCCTGCGGCGGCGCGGGCACCTTGGGCGGGTTCGCCGCGATCTGACGCGCGCCTTCCGAAATCTGCGTGTCCGCGTTGGCGTATGCCTGCGCCAAGGGGATCGGAGGTTGCGCGCCGGGAACTCCAGGAGCCTTCGGAACACCGAAACTACCGGAAGTGAGACGCCCGATCTCGTCGCTGGCCTGCTTCTTCGAGAGCTTCGGCGGCGCGGGTGGCGCGGGTGGCTCCATGCTCACCGCGACCGGAGCAGTTGGCGCGGGAGTATGCGCGCGTACGTTGAGTTCCTGCTGTGCTTCGGGAAACTTACTGAACCAGAGTTGCCGTTTGGCCTCTTGGGGAAGATCAATGGCGTCGAACGAGTCGATGAATTGTCGGCGGTCCTGCGCTCCGTAGAACGCTTTCCAGGCTTGGTCCTTGACCTCCATCGGAACCGCTGTACTGTCCAGGATCGACTTGATATCGGGCATGGCCTATTGCGCTCCAAAGGGATCAGGATTGGAATATCGGTCGGTCTGTACGGCTCCTCCGCGCGTCGGCGGCATAGAGACTCCGAAGGCAGGAGGACCGCCCTGCTCAGGCGGAAGTGCCGCGCCAGATTGGTCCTTCGCCTGAGAGTAACCCTGTTGCGCTTTCTTGTTCGCGTCAGCGGTGCGCAGAGCGGTGGCAATCATCGGTTGCGAGAGTAGCTTCTGCCCCCACTTGTTGATGAACTGTTTGGACTCCGCCATCCTGCCCTTCTCCGCCAACTGGAGGCCATTGAGAAGTAAGTCGTTTATGACTCTGTTCTTGGCGCTGTACGCGATGAGCCCAGGGATAAGACCGAACGCCAACCATGCTGGATTGTGGGTAGCGATGGAGGTTCCGGCCATCCCGCCTGAGAATAGGTTCCCCACGGAGGAGAGCATACTGTACATAGTCTGCGTGCGCGGAGATCCTCCAACTCCCACCCTGCTCAGTGCGTCGGCCAGATCCGAGAGACGCTGCAACTCGTTCTGCCCTCCAGGACCGAAGAGGGCCTGGAGCGTGGGCATCCCGACGTCTTCCATGCGTTTCTTCATCCCGATCAGGTAATCCATGGACTGGTTCGGAGTAGCCTTTGGAACTGAAACTCCGCCTAGAATTTGATCGCGTACGTATTGGTCCTTGAAAATTCCCCACCGCCGTTGAGCCACGGCTTTTTCTGCCGTAGATCCGTAGCGCATTGGGTACTCGTACAGGGCTTCCCGGACCGCAAATGCTTGGCTCGGGTTGGAGCCCACCATCCCGAGGATGCTTTCGGGGATCTCCGCCGTCGCCATGCGACTGACGTTACTGCGGCCAAAGATGCCCATGCCCTCCTGGTAGAAGCGGTTGGCGTCCTGCCATTTCCTCAAGGCGTCTTGCGCCAGCGCGTTCCCGCGTCCGGCTTCCGCCTGAATCGCGTCCGTGATGGCCCCGGTGAATTTCTTCGCCAACCCTTCGGCTTGGTTGGCATCGACGGCGTTGAGTTCCGGGGTGTACTTCATCAGGCGCGACCGGATCTCTTTCAACTTGTCCAGTTTGACGAAGGGGAGTTGTTCGCCTTCCCCGAGATTCGCCATATCCTCCAAAAGCTGCTTTGTGTTTGGGCTCAGTGAGAACGACTTAGCGGACCCCTGCGTAGTTTCGGCCAGCCTTTCTTCTGCGGTCAGCATCGCTCTGGCGGTATCTCGTAGGTCCCGAACCGGAATCGTCACGTTCGGCGCAATCTCGTCGAATGCCTGATATGCCCGGTCTGCCTGTTTCCGGAATACCTGTTCTCCGACCTTAATCCCGCGCTGTCCCTGCCGTGCAGCAAGAGCCACCTTCCCCGTAGACCAGGGAGTGATATTCTGCAACTCCTGTTGGACAGCGTTCTCCCCCGCTACCATGGATTTAGAGCGGCGTAGATTCGCAATACTTCCTCCCACGAGAGATGTTTCTCCGATATATTGCATCGGTTGGCCGATCTCTCCCGCAATGCTGCCGGTCGCCAAGGCTGGAGCCGGAACGTTGAGGCTGTACTGATCGCTCATGGCCTTCGCCCCGACGTTCTCAGGACGTTCCGCGCCCGCCCTGAAGATCCCGGTCGCGCCTTTATGGAGCAACCCTGCCGCCGCGCCGAAACCTGCCTGTTTCGTGCCTTCCCAAGTCGCGGTCTTGATGGCGTCCCACCAACTCTGTGGAGCACGCGGACCGCCTAGCGCATACTGCGCGACCTGGTCTATCGCGCTACCAACCGCGCCAAGCGCCACGTCCTTGGCAACTCCCAGTGGGGTGCCTTTGAGAATACGTCCCGCGATGGGGATCTTGTTAATGCCAAAACTCCCGATAGTAGTCGCAATATCGGGAGCCGCCGATGCAAAGCCGAGTACTGCGCCGCGCACGTCAATGGGTTTAGCTTTTTGGTATCCCAGGGACTCGTTCCGCGCCTCCTGGTTCAAAGAAGGAGGTCCTCCGAAGCCACCTGGAGATCCGGGAGCTCCGATCAATTGATAGCGGTCTGGGTGGTCCTGAACGAGACGGCCCACCAGTTGGTCATCGGGAAGTTGCGAGACGGGATCGGATTGTCCGGCGCGCTCGCGGTAAATCCGCGCCGCGTCCTGGACCGTCCACTTGGTCCCATCCATCTTCTGGAGATAGGGCTCGGCCATGGCTTCTCCTTACAGTACGGGCTGTGCCCTGCTTCCCGCTGCTGGTCGCTCCGGAGCCCGCTTCGCTCCGGGAGCCAGGAAGAGTTCAGGGTGCTGCTTGTACACCTCGTTCAGCGCTCCCGCCTTGCGCAACTGCTCGTAGTACCCTCCGAGGACTTCCTGCATGGTGAGTGGCACGTTCGGATGCGCGGCCTTGAACCGCTGTACCTGCTCGGGACGCCAATTGTTCATCTGCGCGCGCACGGTCAGCACATCGTCCTGCGCAAACAGCGCCACACGTTCATAGGCCAAGCCTTGCGATTGTCCCGGCTCAGGGAACAACCGCTGGACACGCACCTCGTCCTGATTGGTGATGCGGTAGTTGTCGTTTCCGATGACCTTGGCGGGTGTGTTCAGTTTTCCTTTCAACCTCTCGAATGGGGCTTCCGCATCGGGGTTCACTGCGAGCGAAAGCGGCCCAAGGAACTTCTGCACCAGCCCGGACTTAGATGGGTTAAACCGATTCAGGAACTCCATCATGTCCGGGAGCAGGTAACCATTCGCCTCCACCGCTGCGAGTTTGTCGCGCTGCGTCTTGGTGAGCCTACGGAGGTTCTGCGCACGCATGGCTGCGTCGATGGCGGCATAGTCGCCCTTCTCCGCACCCTCCACTTTGTCACCTTGAATCATCTGACCAGTGGCGTACTGATCGGTCAATTCTCCAATCCGCGCGTCGTCGTACTGGCGCGGAGCAGCTTTGGACATGCGCGCGCCGGCGGGAATGCCGGGAGGCGCAGCCATGGCTCCTGCCGTCCCTTGCGTCGGTACAGCGTACGGAGAAGGCGGAATCCCTCCAGGGGTCGCTAGTGCCACGTTCGCAGGAGCCCGCGATGCCCGCGCAGGCGGCTTGGGTGGATTCGGAACACCTGGGGCATTGGGAGATTCCGTCGTTACAGGCGCAGCCCCGGAGCGGCGCTGCGTCGGCGGGAATCCGAAGTACTGATACTGCTCTCCGCCAGGACCAGTGTAAGTCATGAGTTGCGCGCCAGGAAGCGAGTCGGAATAGAGGTAGTCGCCCTTCGTGTCCTTCAGATACTCAGGCGGTTGTCCGGGCACGATGCGCGCCAGAACCCGCTGTCCGCCTCCGGGAATCTGGACGGACTGAACGGATGGACGCGCTGGAACCGCCAAACCCGCCTTAATTGCTCCGGGGATGAGCGTCTTCGTCTTTGCGTCATAGACGCCGACCGGCCTGCCCATAGCGTCAGCAATGGGAAGTCCCGAAAAAGTGGTTCCGTCTGGCGCTTGATAGTTATCCTGCTGCGCTCCAAACATGGCTTGGGAGAGGTAGATCTGCGCGGGAGTGACGCTTCCGGCAGGCGTCGGACCAGAACGCGATTCGCTGGCTTGTCGCACCCCGGTTTCCTGCGCTGGAGTTCCCGCTGTCGCGCCAGCTTGCGGAGCGGCTAGATTCGCGGGCATGGAACTCCACACCTGCCCTGCGGGAGACTGCGGACCTTGCGGAGTCTCCGTAGGCTGCGTGCCGGAGGCGGAAGATAGTGATTGCCCCGGTTTGCGCATTACGCCAAGTTCCTGCATCGCCTGTTTCGCGTAGAACACCTTCATCCCTTCCATCGTGTTGATGTTGGGAATATAGGGTCCTAGCGCCATCTGGAGTTGCGGGGGAATCTCGCCCGTGGGGTGATGCTCAAAGATAGGCGACATCACCTCTGCGAACTCAGGATCAGAAAGGATCGAGGCTTGATCCACCAGCGGTCCGTATTTGGCGGCGATTTCGGGAATCCTCTTAACTGCCGCATTGATCCTCGCCTGATCCCTGAATGCGAACGATTTCTCGGGCTTGGAGATGTCGGCCAAGGCGTTCTTCATGACCCGATCCGCGTTTTGCTGCGGCGTTAATCGCTTCGTCGTGCCCGCAGTCGTCCCCATCGGGTTTTGCAGATCCGCGCCGATGCCCAACGATCCTGTCGAGGGCGCTCCTTCCTGCACTTCGGTTGGAGTACCGGAATTTGAGCGGCCACCGCCGAGCGCTGCATCCACAATCGGTCCGGCCTTCTGCGTGATGAAGTTCCACACATGCGCGGCTGGTCCGGCATCGGGTCCGAGCGGTTTATAGGGTTTCCCCTTTTCGTCGTGTGTCAGAAATGCCAGTTGTGCAGCTTGCAGGTCGGCAGTATGCTGACGGATAAATTCCGGATCAAGGCCGGACTTTGCCAAAGTCTGCTGCATCCCCTGGAGCGCCTGCAATTGCTGATGCTTCTCCAATTCAGATTGCGCGAACTGGCGGGCACGCGCCTGGGAGAAGCCCTGCATGAAACTGGAGACAAGGTTGGCGACCTGCCCGCCTTTGCCTTCCCACCCGGATGCCTGCTGCGGACGCGGGTTGTAGTATGGCTGCGTGAGGTACTGGCTGAACGGTCCGTAGTCGAGATTGTCGATCTCACCCTGCCCTTGCGGCATGTCCCCTCCTTATGGCTTTTTAAACGCTCCGCCACCCACTGCTGTCCCCGCGGCTCCGGCTAACTGCCCGAAGAACCCCATCGTCGTGGCCTTGCCTTGGGCGTCTTGCTGCATGACGTTGCCGATCATGGACGCCGCGCCTTCGTTCCCGCGCAGTCCCGCGCCGGTCTGCTGCAACGCCACCTGTGCGTTCTCTTTGCCCAAGTTCGCCAGCCCGCCGAAAGCGTTCATCCACGTGTCATTTAGGTACTTCGAGACGGCATCGCCTTTGGCTGTCTGGGCGCTGGCAAGGGCGTAGTCCCGCCCCGCGCCTGCCGGAGTCTGTTCGAGGATGTTCTCTTTGGCCTGCTGATATTGCTTGGAGATGTTACTGACAGCGGGCGCGGTGGCTTGTGCGGACAGATCCCGGCTCCCGCCGATGATCTTCTGGAACAGGTCGGCAATGGGTTGTTCGTACTTGGTCTGCTTGTCGAAGCCCTGTTGCGCAAGGGCAGCCATCTTGTCCGCGACATCGGACTGCTTGCGTGCGGTCTCGCGCTCAAACGACTTGTCTTCCTGTTTAGGTCCCGACACTTACCACCTCCGTCTCTACCCACTCGCTACGCCATGCGTCCCGCTCCGCCATCGAAATCGCCACACTGCACAGGTTGTTCTTCCACGTCGTAAAGTTGGGGATCTGCGCTTCAATCTTCATGCCGATCAACTGCGCGTACCGGATCGCCAGCGCGTTCGGAAGCGGCGTCGTGCCGTAGCAGACGTTGACGTTCACCCGCTCAAATGCCCATTCGAGCATCATCTGACCGAAGCGCACTTTCGCCAAAGGAGAGTATCCATCGAAGAATGCAAAGCCCACTTCCGCCTTGCGGTGATCGCGCCCAATTTGAGTCACGGTGTTGATCCAGCCCATCCCGATAAACTCCGGGTCCCGGCCATCGGCGTATGTGCGCATACACGCGAGGAAGTTGTTCTTTGGATTGTCGGTCCAGTCCAGCCACCAGCGCAGATCGGGGACACCTTCGTAGAAGAGGATAGGGAGCGTGCCGTCCTGTGCCCACCGCAGATAGGCTACGGCCAGCATGGAGGCGTCCCGGCAGGGCGTCACCAGCAGGTCGCCACAGCGATAGGCGAGTTCTTCTTTGACTAGGCGCAAGCGTTCCACTACAATTCCAATTCTATAGGCGAATCAACTGGTTAGCCAGAAAAAGTTAAAGCTGAAGATGTGTTGTCAAGCCTAAGTTGTTGCAGGTAACGATATTTGTCATCGCGCATACGTTTTCAAGAATCCGACACTCAACTCTTTTTGTAATCGTTTCAGTTACTTGCATACTTGTATACGAATACCGTAGTACACTGGGAAGCATGAAAGCCATCGTGTTGCTGTTGTTCGCTGTACTCTCTTCCGCCGCGACCATCGACCGAGAGATCGAATCCGCGCAGATTACGCCGATCAATCACAGAGCATGTTTACTATTCGTTAGCCTCGGGATCGAGAAAATCGAGAACTGCCGTCCCCACATCGCGGTGACTTGGACTTATACCGCGAAGCCGCTGAAACGCGGAGAACTCTTTCGCATTGAACTCACCTATGCGGATGCAACCGGAATGTGGCGCACCCTTACGCAATATCCCGAACGCGCGCAGAGTCGATTCCCTGTCCGCTTCACCCAACTATGCGCCTTCGATGTGGAGGAATTTTCAAGGCCCCGTGTCGTCATCACGCGCATGGTGATGACAGAGCAGGTCGAGGCCGCTACTGACGGAAGTGCTCCGATAGAATCGGACACCGCTCCGGGGATGTGATCCCCGCTATTCGTGAGTATGCGCCGGCGCGACGGAGCGTAGCCCCATCCCAGGCATGGGGTCTTTCGGTTCTTCGGGAGGCTCCAGCCCGTACATATTCTCCTGCAACCGGAACCCTTCCATGCTGTGCTGCGTGGCGATCACCTGAAGCGCCACGTCAAGGGACCGCTTCGCCATGAGTAAGTCCTGGTTCAGTCGCAGAACCATCTCTCGCTCTGCCACCGTAAAGGTGTAGCTTGTTTTCATCTTTACGCCTCTATTCTGAGTATCAACCCCACCATGTTACCAGCGTACGGAAGCAGTTCGGAAGAGATTTAACCACGACGTAGAAGGCATTCCCGTCCCACTGCAATGCAAACTCCTGATCGTTGAGCGCCGCCCTTACCTGCGCATCCGTATAGGCGCTATTGAAGTACCGCAGTTTCGCCCACGTGAGATCCGTTCCTGCGTGCTGGTGCGACAGGGGCGCGTACCCGGAGTGGGTATGTGTCGCCGCCGCCTTGTTGCTAAGATCGGTGACTAGATTCGTGACCAGACTTTGAGGCATGGACACAGATCCCGATTCCGCAAAAATCGTTGTTCCTCTGATGCGAAGAGAGTATAAGTCCGCAAATCTCCCAAGCACCGAACTAGCCCGAATGTGGTGCGTAAGGACGTTGTAGTCGTCATACAGTTCCAACCTCGCCCATGCCCCTGCCCCACCACTCTTTAATTCAAAATACATTGCCCCTGATGCTAATCCGGTCGCATAGGAGGTTGACGCCAGCGAAAATCCGGAAGCATAATACCTGCTGTCATACCCATTACTGTCAACGGTTTGAGTTTGAGATAAGACCAGCCACCCACTGTCCAGTTGTCCTGTCTGTACGCTAGATCCGACTGCACTGTATACTGACTTAAAACCAGTGGACGCGTCCACTGTGGTTGTGGTGTGGTACAACGTTGAGGAGAGAGCTATCTTGCACTGGCGCGTGGAGTTGTTGCCCATAATCACGTCGCCGTTGTTGTCGATGTAGAACGGCGCGTCGGCGGGACTGGTTCCGCCTGCCCAGAAGTTCGACGCCCATAGCCCCTCGTAGTTCCCGTTAACCCCGGCCCACATGACCATCTTCTCGGTGCCGTTGGGATAGTGCCCGTATACCGCAATCTGTCCGGGACGCGGCGTTCCGCCTGGGAAGTAGTATCCGACGCGCAAGGTCCCCGTCAACATCTTGTCGGCGGAGATCGAGTTCATCATGAACTTCCCGGTAGCGGGGTCGAGTTTGAATTCGTCTGTACTGAAACTGCCCAGGTCCGCCCGTCGCAGATCCAGCCCGCCGACCTGCGTGGTGGGCACGATGTCGTAGTGATCCGTGCCGCCCGCGAAAGCGTCCGTAACCTTGGTTTCGACACGCTTCTGGCTCATTGCATAGAGAGTCAACCGGTAAGTCCAGGTGCTCTTGCAGATCCAATCCATGGCGACCACCCAGGTCTTCCCTGCGCCATCCTGGTCCGTCCAGACGCGGTTCTCGCCCAATACTCCGGCGACCGGCTGCATCGTGATCCGGTCGAGCACCTGCACCCGGAGAGAGTTGTACCACCAGTTCGGATCGGTGCTGGTGTTTACCCCGGTGACTTTCGCGGTCACGTACCAGATCCCGTCGTCGTTCTTGTAATAACTCAGCGCTCCCACTGTGATGCTGGAGCCAGTGCCCGAGCCCGCCGCGCTTCCAAGTTTCGTGACGGTGAGCGTGACCTTGTTCGAGTTGTCGGTCGCCACGTCGCTGGACAAGCCTTTGCCGTAGAGCGTCGAACGCGGAGCCAGCACGATTTCCCAGGACTCGTTTGCGGTCAGTGGGCGAGTCTTGTAAATGGTTGCGTTCTCGTTCTGTCCGACCGCATTGAGGGCGAGGAACAGACCGCAATCGACGTATTCCCCGGTGCCCCGGCGCAACCAGACGTCCACGCCGTTGATGTCCGCCGCTGGCCTAGTCCACGTGATCGAGATCCCTATGACCTGTTCGCCTGTGACGTCGTTGTGACTGGGAATCTGCGTAGGCGTCCCGACGATGGCAGGGAACAGGCGCTCCTGATACTTAGTGACAGAGATTCCGCTGATGATCGAGCCCGTCGCCCCCTCATCCGGCTTGGTGGTGTACCCGTCCTTGCCGCGCGTCGTCAGCGCGATCTTCCAGGTCGAGTTCGCCATGGGACGGTCATCCCAGAAGGCATCACTGATAATCTGGTCGGCTGGCAGCGTAGCGGTGTAGGGATAGTAGAACTTGAACTGGTATCCGAACCCGTCGTTCTTGTCCAGGTATACGTCCACTCCGGCGAGGTTGGCGTCGTTCGGAGGCGTGTATTCAAAGGCCATCCCGACAAACTGCTTCGGGTTAACCTTGACCTGCGGGTCGTAGGTGTAGTTGGGGTTCGACTGCCATCCCGTAGGCCACTGGCTACGCTCCGGCTCGGTGCCTGCGAGCAGGTGCGCGCCCGTCACCGCAGCCACGGGGACTGCCGTGCTTCCGGGGTCTTGCGGTAGCGTCACTTGCAACGGACAAAGCACGTCCGCAGCCGCCCGTTCCCCGCGATGGTTGACCGAGTAGTAGTAGAAATGTATGTGCGCAGACGCGGCCTTGGGAAGCTGGAACGTCCCCGTCTTCCACGCGCCGTTGCCGCTGGAGTCCGCCTTTACCGGGCAGTAGTAGACCTCGTAATCCTGCTCCACCCCGCCGTAGACGTACTTGCCGATGACGCGCATTTCCATGAAGTACGGGAAATTAGCGTCTGCTATGTTCACGTGGAAACTTCCACTGAGGGTATAGTCGGAGCCGGAAGTTTCGAGCGTGATATATGGTGAGGTTCCAGTCGGCACGGACACGGGCGGGATGCCCTCCGCGCCGGTCGCGGCCTGCTTGTGGACCGTGCATTCAAAGTAGGTGGTGGATCGGGCACTCTGCTGGCCGTTCGAATTCACCGAACGCAGATACAACCGCCACACCTCGTCCTCCGCCATGGGGCGCGCGTACCATTGCGTGACGAACTTGGCGTTCCCGCGCCCGACTTCGGATTCAGTACCGGCCTCCACCCCTTCGACGATCTTGATCCCCATGACCGCCACGTACGCTCGGTCGGCCACGTAGATATCGTTCTCCGGGAAAACCCAGGAGCCCTGGAATTTATAGGAAGTGGCGTCCTCGATCACCATCATCCGGTCTGGATTCGTATCGGTCGCATCCAGCACTGGCTCAGGCGGAGGCGGGATTGACGGCGGCGTGACGGCGGTGGACGGCAAGGGCTGAACCGGTTGGTTCTGCCAGCGGCGCTTGGTCAGTGCGTTGCGCAGCGCGTCCGGACCGTAGAGCGCGGTGGCCTGTTCTTCGGTGAGATATCCCTGCCCTACCTGCGAGGACACCTTCTCCAATTCCTCATAGATGGTGTGAAGATGGCGGTTCAGCCAAAACGGTTCTGCCATGTCCGCCTTGGTGAGACCCTTGAACGCGCCCTCGTTGTCCGCCACGGTCCGCTCTCCTTACGACTGCACCTGCATCGCTTCCCAGAGTAAGTTCTGGTTGTAGCCCTGCCGCTGATCGCCGCTCAATTGTTTCGATTCGACGCGCGAGCCGTCGCCGTAGACTTTGAAGATGTGCTTGGTGCTGTACTCGTCGGCCACCGATTCGACCTCAAACTTATAGCGGATGCTCTTATTCAAGATCGAGCCCGCGCGCAGCGGGATCAGGAAGTGCTCCACGTCGCGGTAGGTGTGTGGCGGAAGGCGCTTGGTGTAAAGCAGTTGCCCGCCATCGCGGTAGATCCGGAAGTCCACGGACCCGGCGCTGATATAGTGCAGCCACACCTGCTTCAGAAACTTGTAGCCTTCGTAACCGAGCACAATCTCGCCGGAGCACCAGTACGTCAGTGGTGCGGGCTCGCGGGCGAAGTTCCAGATCGGAGGATTGGTGAAGAGTTGGAATTTTCCTCCCGCTCCCGGAGTGGGCACGATGCGAAAGAGCTTGCCGACGATGTTCGGCTGAACCGTCAGGATGCGCGCCCGGTCCAACGTGCCGGAGTTCACTGAGAAGTTCTGATAGGTGACGCCATCGGCCTGGAATGCTACGTTTGCAGCCACCCCGCTCGTATCCACTCCGAGCGTGAAACTGCGCATGACTTTCTCGAAGGGATACCCGCAAGCGTCCCATTCGGTCGCGGCGATGGTATCGGGCGGATAGTTGTCCTTGTCGATGGTGTACTTCCACTCCCGGAAGTCAGTCGGCAACAGCGGAGCGGCCTTCGGATAGATCCGCACCATCTTGACCACTTTCCCGTCCGGGATCAGGAAGGTTTCCAACCTGCGCCCACCCGTCACTAGATTGAACTCCATGATTTGGGAAACGGTTTGCGCGCCGGTCAGACCAAATAGACCGTCCATGACCATGGTGGCCGGAGTCGTGACTTCGTATTCGATGATGATCTGCTTGAGCTTCTTGTCATAGGGATATCCGAGCGAATCCCAGTCGAAGCTGTGCATCACCGGACCTTTATCGGCAGGCGCGACGATGAAGTCCGGCTTGGAGAACATCTGGAACTTGCCGTTGGTCCCCGGAGTGACGCGGATACGGGCTTTCTTTCCCGAAATCCCTTGGTGCAACGTAAGGTTCTGCCGACGCGTAGCGAACGTGGTGCTGACGCTCAACGTCTGCACGTCCACCCCATCCACTTCGACCACGACGCTCGCAGCCACCCCGCCTGTATCCACATCCAGGACGATCTGCTGGAAGTATTTCAGGTACGGCGTTCCGCAATCGTCCGGCTCGGTGAACAGGGTGATGTCAGCCGGATACTTCTCGTACGTGACGTTCCAGTCGAAGATCTCAAAATCGGACGTCGGCGTAGAAGGACGCAGGCGCACCGCCTTCGCCACCACTTCGCGCCCGCCTGCCGCCAGTTTGATCGGAAGCGTGGCGACGGCGCGGTTATTCCCGGTCAGCGTGAACGTCGCCACCGCGTTGGTCTGGGTGTTTCCGGCGATCCCGGAGAGTATGTCCAGATTCAGCGGGATGGACTGGTTGTGCGCGTTGTACACGATTACCAACTGGTCCAGGCGCTTGTCGTGCGGATATTCGAGCGCGTTCCAGTCGTAAGCTTTGCCGCGCTGCGTTTGCGCCAATTCGATGACGTTGAGGGTGATCGAATAGAGGGACAGCGCCGCCTTGGTCGCTCCCTCAAAGCGCAACTGCATGGCGAAGCACTGCTTCCCCTCGGTGAGCCCATTGCCGTCCAACTTCACTGGGACGGAGTAGCGATGCCGTCCGCCCGTGGGCGAAGCCGGGATGGTGATGGTTTCGTCCACTGAGGTGGAGAAGTTGTAATAGGTCTTCAACGAGACCGCATCGACGTTCTCCAGTTCGATCACGAAATCGCTGATCTGGTTGTTCAGACTGCGGGTATTGAACCAGCCCGTCTGAAGCGCGTAATCGACCGTGCTGCTGTTATCCCCGAGAGTATTGCTGTCCTCCTGGTAGATGTAGGCGCTCACCGTGGAGCCGGTGTTGTAGTTCCGGGCGCACAGCAGATTCCCGGTGTCCACGTCGGAGTAGAACGCAGTGTACGTCGCCGCCACGTTCCCGGCTTCCATGGCTGGCCGGAGAATGTGCCACTTACCTTCCGGAGCAGCCGGGTCGCTGAGATCGCAGTACAGCGTGATGGAATTGCCCATCGTGTCGAAACAGGCGACTCGGATGGCGTTCTTGTGAAATTCAAACCGGATCTTCTCCCGGTAGGCATCGCTCAAGTCGATGGGAGCGAGACCGTTGACGGTCTTGCCCTTGAACATCCAGTCGATCTGCCGAGAGCGCAGGATGGCTTCTCCGCCGCTCCAGGAGTAGATGCCGTCATACGACAGGAACCAGATCTCTCCGTTGGTCTTGCACCATGCGCCTGCGGCAATCAGCCCACGCTTAGAAGGCGTCTCCGTGGGAGCCCGCATGACGCCCAAGTAGAGTTGCACGACATAGATCGAGTTCAGGTTCAGGCACAGAATGATGTCCGAGAAATCGGTGATTGCCACAATCGGGTTCGACGGAGAACCAACGTTGACCGTGTGCGCCACCCCGGTGGTCAGATTCACAATCGGGAAACTCTCCGGACGCGCTTTCTTGGACTTGTAGAGTACATGCGGGTTGTTCGGGTCTCCCGCCAGGAACAGAGATTCGTAGGCTTGGCAGGACAGACGGCACGGAGAGCCCACCACGGAATCGCAGGAGACGCGCTCTCCAGTGCTGTGCGCCCGTTGCAGCCAGACGCTCATGGAATTCGAACCGAGTGCCTGGATGGTGCAGGACTCCGCGTTCGCGCCGCTTCCGATGTACACCGTTGACCCGATGGTCAGCGCGGCGGTGCTCACGCCTACGCCGATGGAGGATTGTCCCGCTGCGTAATTGGCTTGCAGGCTCCCGACGAATTGCACTGGCAAGGTGCTGCGCACGGGAGGATCGTTGTCGTATTCGAGTAGCGACGATTGCGCCAGATCCGCGTCTTCGGCATTGTCGGTAAACACCACGGAGGAAGCGTATCCGCCCGGATTGGTGGCATAACCGACCAAGCGGTAGTCTCCGTAGATGCCGCCTGTGCGGTAGATGGCGATGGAGCCCGCGCCCGTGATCTGTGGATCATCGGTGCCGTAGACCGTCACAGCAACCGGTTGGCGATTCGCGCTGACTGCGTACTCGTCGAACATCTCCTCGGAAGGGTTGCCTTCATTACCGGTGACCGGGTTCCGGAAGGTGTAGCGGTACTTGTATTTGGTCCGACCACCCGATTCACTGTTCGGCCCACTGCCGCCCGCCAGTTCGACCTTCGTGAAGGTGATTGTGCCCACTCCCCCGGATTTGGCAACCAGTCGCACCGCCTTGATGTTTGCCCAGGTCTTGCCGGAGCCGCCCGCGCCGGAGATTTTGAGGAAGTCCTGCTTGCGCAGGTACAGATCCTCGCTCGAAGACGCACTCATGGGCGGGATCTCTTCCGGAGCCACATAGCGGGAGTAGTCTTCCGGGAGCCCGTAGTTATCGTAGAAGCCCCGGTCGGCCTTCAGGATGCGGTCTTCGAGAGCTTGGCTGGCCGTCTGCTGCTGCGCCACGTAACTAGACAACGAACTGGGCACAATCGCCTTCTCGTAATAATCCACCCAGTCCCCGGCGCTGGCCGAGACGTCGAATTGAAGCCGGATGTCCGTGAAGATCGTCGGATCACTCAGAGTCACGACGACGTGAATCGGATCTTCGGAATCGTACCCGTCCTGCGATTTTCCGCCGCGCGAGAGATCGCTCGCCTGCACGATGGAGGCGTTCTTGTAGGTATTTAGATCACCGCTTGCGAAAGTGACCGTAAGCGTACTGGCATTCAGGCAGTCAACCGCCGTCACGGTCTGCGCTGCCGCCCCAGGCGGACGCAAGGCCGGAAGAATTCCCCACCGCTGAAGCGTACTCAGGGTCCCGGTGTCCTTGAGCATCTGCGAAGCCGAGATGAAGAAATAGGGCGTTCCGCTCGACCCCGCGTGGTATTCCTGAGCGGTCCAGAACTTCCCCCAGTCCGGAAGCGCGCTCTGTACTTTGGTAAAGCCGGCTGAAAAGTCCGCTGGCCCGCGCCAGATGTCCTGCCCTTCTCCGAAGTACAGCTTTTGGTTTACCAGCCCTGCCGCCAACCGGAACTTCTTGATGGTGTGGATCAGGCTACCCGGAGAACTTGCCAGCATCCGGGTCGCGCCGGGACGCAGGCTCAGAGCGCCATCTTGAATCGAGACGAGGTTTTTAATCTCGACGTACTCACCCTCGCCCAATAGCGACGGATCGCGCCGCTGGACGATGCCTTTGTTCGTGAACGGAATCGTGATGGGTTTGGGGTCAGGCATGGCTCAACTCTCGACAATTTCGCCCATGATGGTTTGGGCCAGGGAGACGCATTCCTCGTAACGAGCCCCGCAATAACGCGCTCGCAAAGCGTCCTTATGCTCCGCGTTACTGGTGAAGATCTTCCACAGAATGCGATATTTAAGGCCATAAGTCAGCGAATCCGGGATGCCTTCAACCACGGTATCGAGCGTCAAGGCGCTCACGGAAGGACGGATGCTGGACAGCGCCATGAGGTTCATCGCGGCGTCACTGAGTACCGGGTTGTCGGGAATCTCTGCTCCGGTCTGCGAGGGCATGGGGACCACCTCGAAGGTATGCGGAGGCAGGCGGTCCCGATGCCACTTCTCCGGCCATGAACTCTCGCTCTGCCAGTCCCGGTAGCCTTCGTTCTCAATCGAGAACGCATCCGTGGGCACGAGGTACTCCTGGTCGTAGAATAAGCACTCGAACTCCATGGCGATGTCCGGCAAGGTGTACACTCCCGTGTAGGCCAACGCTTGCAGGTACAGCCATTGCTTGTAGATCCCGGTGCGCTGTGTGAAGTCGATCAGCGCGTCGGAAGCGTAACTCAGGATGTCGTCGGAAGTGACCAAGCCCAACTGCAACCCGCCCGGTTCCAGCAGTATGTCGCAGATGTCGAGATAGATGTCATTGAGAGTCGTGCTCATTTACTGGTCCGTTCGATCTCAAAATAGGGCATCTTCATCTTTTGCCAGCGCATCCGCGACTTCATCTTCTTCTGGAAACTGAGGTAACTCTCCGCCGCGTCCGCGAAAGTTTTACCCGCCTCCATCAGCGGAAGCGTGCTGGACGCGTACTCCACGATGATTTCGTGGAACTCGTCTTCGATGTCGATCACGTCCGTATCGAGCACCAGTTTGACCGGCTCCAGCACCCCGTAGACGCGCAGGTCCCGCCCCCCGATGGCGTCAGCGGGGTGGATAGCAAACTGGGTGAGCCCGAGCGGAATCCAATCCGCCACGGGAGCATCTTCGGTCGCAGTAGTCTCTTTGAGCCAGCGCGGAAGCAGTCCGGAGAGTGTGGTCAATTCGCATTTATTGAGAAGCTTTCCCTCGAACCAGATCGACAGCGGAAACAGCACCGTTGCGGGCATGGCGTACACCGCTTGATTCGCCACCGTATAACTGGGAACGGAGACGTAGCCCACCGTGAACCCGGTGAAGTTGTTCAATACCCGAATGCCTTCGTTGATGGCGCACACGCAGGTCGCGCGCTCATAGAACGCGGTGTTGTTCTCCAGTCGCGCATAGACCGAATCGAGCAGATCCGCCAAAGAAGTGTCGGGCATGGGCGCTTATCGTTTCTCCGGGGTATAAGCGGTCTCCTGCGGAGTTCCGTCAATGTTCCAGTGCTGCGCGTAGATCGCCAGAAACGCCTTCAGCGCACCGATCCCGAGTGCAATCCAGGCGCATACCTTCGGTGGCACCATAGTGCCCAACTGGGTCAGATCGACCGCCATCAGCGCCCACAGGATCGTTTGCAGCAGCGCCAGTGTTCGTTGCGAGATAGGGACCTGAATCTGCATGGGCTTTACCCCTTTTTCGAGAAATCGAAAACACTGCCACCCGGAACATCAAACCGCTCGGCTTCGCGCTGCTTGTCCCAAAATGCCTCCGGGAAGGTCGGATATTTGTCTCCGGATTTCATGTTGAGTACCGCCTCGTCGTGCGCCGCCTGCATCCGTTCGGCCTCCATGCCTGCGCTCAGAAAGGTCCCGCCACTTCCCGCCGTGGCGGAATCGGGACTCAAGAAATCGTCTTGGTGCTTCATCGCTACTCTCCTTAATTGAAGTCAAAGTCGGCGTGCGAACGGTGATAGTCCGGCCCTCCGCCCAGATTGCGACCGTGCCCGTAATCGTAGGTGAACGCTTGCGCCAGTTTCGAGTCGTCCGCTTTCGCCGCTTCCTGCCACTCCTGCTGGAACATCAGTTCGTAGTAATCCGCCGTCTTGGGGTCGTACCACACGTCCTGCATGTTCACCTTAGTGCGCAGCGCCTTCGACAGTGCGCCCCAGATCCACACATTGGGGTTGATGAAGTGCGGAGGTCGGTCATCCGGGCTGCGCAGGTCCGGCCACTGCCGGAAGTAAAGATAGGGCAGTTGCCGCGCCGTGTAACTGGATGGGTAGATCTCGTACTGCATGTTCCCGTTCTCATTCGCTCCCAAATCAATCAGGGCTCGTGGTGGTCCCACCTGCGACCGTTGCGGATCTTCGACCAGCAACCGCGCCAACGGCACGTGCAGTTCCAGTTCATGCGGTTGTACCGGGTCCCACACGTTCATGAGTTCTTTGACGTCCGGCGCAAGGCAGGTGTAGATTTTGCGGATCGAATAGGCCGCGCCCACCGAATCGGTGTAGGACCACGGCATGTCGATCACCAGGGACGTGGCGCTGGTCACCGCGCGCACCGTAAAGGTAGGGTCGAACAGCCCCAGGCGCAATTGCAGACCGGACAGACTACTCGCATAGACCGGCGCGTTCTGCGGATGGTTATAGGCGAATTTGGCGATGAAACCGGTAGGCCGGATATCCACCACGGGGACGATCTCCTGCTCTGCCGCGCCTGCGTCGATCAGCAGCACGCTGTCCGAGGTGATGTTCACCATGGACGCCGGAGTCACCACCGCATAACCGGGACGCTGAAGCGCCTGCGTCAGCGTGGTGTTCACCCAATCATTGAGCGGCCACGCCGTTCCGTTGCCCGTGACCGTAGTGGAGCCGCGCGTCATTGTGGCGGTGCCGGCGATGTACGGGTCCGGCAGCGCGAGTACGCCTCTGGTCACCAGCCCCGACCAGTAGGGACGCCGATCCATGACACTGCGAATGGCTTGATTGATCCAGGCGCGACACATCTCTGGAGACACGTTGGGCTTGGTGCCCTTGATGACTCCGATCATGCTGGCAAGCGTCTCCGAATACTGCGACACGGATCAACCTCCGGCGTATGCGCACATACGCTCTAAGCAAAAGACGGGATTGGCCTCGTTTGCGGAGAGCCAACCCCGTCTCGTTAACACGGGACTCTACCGCCCCGTCGCTGGTTTAGAAGCTGTACCAGACCGTCCCGGTCGGCATCAGTGTCGCCGCCGCGTTCGCTGCGAGCGTCTTGGCGGCAGCGCCGTCAATCTGCCCTCCCGTGGCGGTGATGGTCAGTGAAGCCGCATTCGCCCGAATCCGGACGGGGAAGCCAGCCGGGAAGAGGCTCGTTGCGGCCAGCACCAGGGCACCCGCGTCTTGCACGCTCAGGAACGGCACATAGGCCGAGAGCGTGCCGCCAGCGGCGATGGTGGTCAAACCGGTACTGCCGAGTGGCGGCAGCGGAATCCAGGTTCCGGGCCAGCCTTCCACGGAGCAGATCCAGCCCATGGGAGCCCCCGCTACGGGGCTCTGTTGGAAAACGATCTCACCTGCTTGGTGGAAGATCGCCGTGTCGGTCGGGGCAGCGGTGCCCCACTGGGGTTGCAGAAGCGCGATGTCAGACATGTCATCTCTCCTTATCAGTCGTTACTCACGTGCGCTCTGCGGCTTAGAGCAGCGCGGTGCCCACCAGCTTGAAGCAGGTGCGCGGATTCGGAACCAGCATGTTGCCAGCGAACAAGAACTGGCCTGCCAGATCGGGGTCATTCCGGCTGTCTTTGAAGCCAGTGAAGCCGAACTGCCACTTCGGGTTGTCGGTGATGTGAAGCTGAATGTAGTTGGTATTCAGCCCGAGCATCATGCCGTTGGTGCCGTCCTGCGGCATGTACTTGTCCACCACCACGTCGGCCACGCCGTTGAACCGGAAACTCTTGAAACCGACTTTGGCAACATCGACTTCACCCGGTCCGTAGTAGCGCTGGTTGGGCTGGAGCGCCTGCCACGTCTTGTTCCAGCCGGTCTGCGTGCCCACCATCATGTCGGGATAGTCGTTGCCGTACCACGCGGCACCGAAGGCGTCCTGAATGGTGTTCAGCGAGAACGTTCCGTAAGCGCGATTGACGAACGCATTCAAGCCCTGCAACGCGCTGTTGGGGGTCGTGGTCGTGGAGAACGTCAGTGCGCTCGGGAACAGATCGGCGCGAGTGATGCCGCCGACCGCCGCGAACGCCTTGTCCTGGTTTGCGCTGGTGGTGTAACTGCCGTTGCTCGAACCGTCGTCGATCCAGGCCAGTAGGCCGTCCAGATGCTTCGTGGTGGACAGCACCGTGCCCATGGCGGCGGTCTGCCCATCCCGGTAGATGGCCTGCGAGAGCAGTTTCGCCATCTTCATAGAGGCGTTCGCCATCTTGACTTCGGCCTGAGAGAAAGCCGTGTTGCGGCCCCGGTTCAGGACGTCATCGACACCGTACAGCGTGACGTTGACGTAGTAGTACTTCATGTACACCTGAACTGCGGTCTCGGTCTTCACGAAGGCCGTGTTGAAGGTTTCGCCTTTGGCGTATGCGTCACCGTTCAGTTCCGCATAGGTCAAGGGCTGTTGAATCAGCGTTCCGCCTGGGAACGCGATGCGGTTGCGCGCCAGCAGCCGGGTCAAAAGCGGCGACTGTTTGAAAATCACGTCAACCGTTTTTGGTTTAAGCTCCTGTTGCGTGAACGCATTGAGTTCGGTCAGAGCCAGTGACATTGTTTTTTCCTTTTTCTCTTCTACGTTTCGCTTTACTTACTCGCTCGAAAGTTCCCAATGCGTTCAGCAGGCCAGTGCGCGCGTTCGCGCGTACCTCCGCTTAGGCGGATTCGAGCGCCTTTTGCTCCATGATGCGGGCGTACTCACGGGCGGTCTGCCCGGTCCCCAAGGGGGCCGTTTCGGAGGTCTGGGATGCGCCCTTCTCCCCGGCAGGCCGAGTCAGCCGTTCCTGGAAGTGGCCCATCTGCGGAGCTTCGGTATCGACCGGAGAGGCTCCTTGTGGACTCGCGTTGCGCTCCATGAGCACTTTCCTGCGCTCGTCGGCACGCACATCTTCCAGTTCTTTCTGCCGCTTTTCGGTTTCCCGAGCGGTGCGTTTCTCAGCGGTTATCTCCCGGTAGTAGGCGTCCAAGTCCCAGTTTTTGGCCTTGGCCGCGCCTTCGAGTAACTCGTCCGGGTTCAGAACTTCGCCGTACTCCTTGTAATGCTGCAAGAGCAACTGCGGAACCTTGGTCGCGGTATACGCGTAGCCCTTGATGTTGTTGTCGAGGTACGCCTGGACTTCGGCGGTTTTCTCGGTCAGTTTCTCAGCCAGCAGCGCCTCCACTTTAGGGGTGGTAGCGATGCCTTGAGCATCCACAGCCTTCGTCAGAAAGCTGTTGAATTCATCGAAGTCCACAGTGCCTCCTGCTAGAACCTTTTTCTGCAAATCGGCCAGTTTCGCATCCTTCTCCAGTTCGCGCTTCAGCGCGCCATGGCCGTCTCCGTATGCGTCCTCGACCCAATACTCGTCGCGCCACTGATCCCACTGCTTGGAGCGTTCCACCTGGGCTCGGAGTTCGTCCTGTCGCCGGGAGTAATCCGACTGCCGCAGGTAGCCCTTCTCTAGCTCGCGCGGTAGGTCCGGGTATTTCGCACCCAAACTCCGAAATGCCTCGCGTCCCTCGTTGTCGGGGATCACGGCCAGCAAATCGTCAAATACGTTCGCCATTCATCATCCTCATCGCGTCGAACCAACTACGTCATGGCGAGGTTGTCGGCCCCTTCCGGAGAACCCGGAGCGAGGGAACTGCCCTGCTGACCTTGTTGGTCTTGCGATTCTGCTGTCATGAGTTCGTTCATAAAGGCGGAGCCGATAGTGCCCATGCGCTGCAACAGCGGAACTAGATCGGGCCGCTGTTGCAAAGTCGCGGTGGCTACCTGCGCCAGTTTCGCCGCCACCTGGGACATCAGTTCCTTAATCAGTTCCGTCCCCGAGAACTGACGCATTACATCCTGGTCTTGCGCCACGGGAGGAGCACTCGAACCCTGCCCCTGGTCCGGTCGGCCATAACCGCCCTGCACATAGCGCATGGCGGCGGGAGCCTGCTGCATCTGAATGGCAGGCGGAATCGGAGGCATCGAACGATCCATCATCGGCATAGCGGATCAACCCTTCTTATTCGGAGGAGTCTGCTTGAAAATCGGCGTGGAGCCGGATTCCCATCCCCGGTGCGGGGTGCGGTCGAGCGGCACTTTGCCGCCGAAGGTTTCCTGGTTGGCGGACCCGGAATAGGAGTCCATCGGGGTGACGCCCTTCAGCGGCACGTTGTCCGCGAAGGTATCAATGGGGGAGCCGCCGCTGCGGTCGCGCTCCATGTCGGCAGGCCCGTTTTTGAGCGGGGCTTTGTCAGCAAACGTGTCCATGTTCACGGTCAGCACCCCTTCTTTCCCGGCTTTCCGGGCTTGGCCAGAGGAAACGGCTTTGCGGGAGGTTTCTTCACCTTTTTTCTCCTTTGCTCGCAACAAGTTGCAGCAAATAATTCATCCTACACTCCCAGTAATACGTGCAAGCCGATGAAATGTCAAGAGAAAATCGCTACTTAGAAGAGGCTTACGGGGTTAGGCGCTAGGTATGTGCGCATACGCGGAGGTGGGAAAACGTTGAAATGGTCGGGGCGAGAGGATTCGAACCTCTGGCCCCCTGCTCCCAAAGCAGGTGCGCTAACCGGACTGCGCTACGCCCCGACGTGGTTTACCATCAATCCTCCCAGTCCGGTAACTCAACGGTCTGCCCCGCCAGAGAATGCCAGCAATCTGGAAGAAATTGAATCTTCCCGTCAGTTACGAAGGAGTGACAACGAGAAGCCGGATCATCCTGATTACATAGGAGCGATGGGCTGAAAGTAGGTTTGTCGAATGATCCGTTCCACGACCATCGCGGGACCTCAAACGGGTGACCGAACTCACAGCCTGGACAGTGGAAGACATAGTTTCTCCCACCGTTGGCGCTTTGCCCCATGTCGTGGATCTTATCAGCCACATCTACACCTGTCCGTTCCGCTGCTCGCGCCCGAGTCGAGGATTGCGACCGCCCGCCAGCGCGATGCCATCCTGATTCTGCTGCTTTAGCGCATCCAGCCATTTCTGCGCCTGCGGGATCTCCAGCACTTGATACAGGTACTCCAGCGGGATCAGCCCACGTGACGCGAGCCCGATGGCGATCTGCTTCTCCCGGTCGCGTGCCCCGGAGTGCAGCGAACCCGGCGCGACGATCAGCGCGAAGTTCTTCCAGAATTCCCGCTTCGTCTCGTTGTTCGAACCTTCATAGGAACTGGGCCACAGTTTGTCCGGGTTGAAGTCGAAATCACTGTCAGCCACCCCGTTCTTTCCGAACAGTTTCATGCGCTGCGAGCGGGTGTAGAACTGGATTACGTTCGACATCGCTTGCACGCCCGTGTCCCGCAGGAAAGTCTCGATATAGCGGCCTTCCAACTTGCGTGAGGTCTGCATGGCATCGCGCATCTGTTCCAGCACGTCTCCACCCGGAACCTGCGCTTTCTTTCCCAACGCGGCCACGTCCAGATTCCCGGCCTGTTTCTCGTATTCCGGGATGAGGAACTGAGCCAACATCTGGAACACGTAGGCGGGCAGTTGCGGCGGTTCCATGTACCGGATGTCCGCTTGCGGGTTGGCGTTCAAGCCTTCCAACCGCAGTTTTTGCCCCGGCGCGTCTTGCAGGAAGTTCTTCCAGGCAGGCAGTGGAACCGAACTGGCGCGACTGATAGCAGTGGGATTCAGCGCCCGCTTGACCATATCGAGCGTGCCGGCCACGATCTCGTTGATGGCGAGGTTCATGGGAATCAGATCGCGATACTTACTCAGCCCCCAGACGGAGTAGAAGACCGGATTCAACCGAAGCATGGCGAATGGGTATTGCCCATGCCAGAAGGGATTAGGACCGTCGTACATCAGCCGTTTCCCGGCGAAGGCCAGCAACCGCTTGTAGGGATACAGGCGCTCTCCGGGAGCGACCGTATACCACCAGTCATGCTCGCTCGGAGAGAGGTACTGGTCGCGGACGACGACGCGGTGAGTGGACTCGTTGATGGATGGGTCGTCTACATAGAACTCCTGCCATTCGAGATTGCGGAACAAACCGGTTCCACCCATGGACATCTCCGGGGAAGCGTTCTGCTGTGCGATCAACCGCTTCAGTCCGGGGTTCATACCGTTCCAGGTCAGTTCAGGGATGTGCCCAGGACGGACGTAGCGATTAGTGTCCGCCAGCGCCTCCATGCCAGAGACGCATTCGCGTTCCAGACCGCGCGCCCGCATCCCGTATTTATTGATCGCCCAGGATAGCGGCTTCCAGGCGAGATAGCGCACCCCTGTGGATTCCTGGATGTGGAACCCCGGCTGAATTAGCATGACCTGATCGGGGCCGCAGGGCAGCAGTTTCATGACGCCAGGACGCGCAGCGCCAATCTTCCAGAACGCGGTGCCCCACGCCATCGAGATGTCTCCGGTGGTGACCAGCGACAGGTCCGCATCGCTGCGTGCCCAGGAATCGTGAATGGCGAGATGAATGATCTTGGCGATGTCGTCGTACCCGGTCCCCGGTTGCGCGGTCACGTCAATCACGGGGCGCGTGTCCGTCAGCATAGAAAGCGTATCGAAGCGCGATTTGCCGATCTTGTTCTGGAAGAACCTGGATTTGTAGCGCGGGCGGTCCGCTCGATGGTAGTTTCCCTGGATATACTGGATGTACTGCTGGACGGAATTGATCTCGCTATTGAGGCGCGCGGTGCGCTGCGACTCCTCTATCGCGCCTTCCATCCAGATGCCCATTCTCCGGTGATAATCCTGCTCCAGATCCGGTTCTTGTGAGGCGTCTTCGGTATACAGCGGTCCGCGCGGTAGGTAGTCCATTTCGATCTCCTAAGCTGGCAGCACTTTCAGCACACTCAATTGGTTGCAAATGACCCCGCAGCGCGGGTCCGGTAAGAAGACATCGACGGCGCGTTGTGCCAGCGCCGCGTCATGGAAGTCAAACAGGAAGTTCTCTACGTCATCCACCCATTCCCGTACGCAGTCGCTTCCGGCCATCCGTTCGGCTTCTAACTGTGGGAGTGTCTCCGTCATCACGATCACGCAATAGAGAGCCACCCCCGCTTCTGGCATGGCTCAGACCCAACACCCCGGCAGAGACGCGCCATTCACGCTCTGGCCGTCCTGGGAGATTTCGAGGTTGCCCACCTCGTCGGGCATGGCGAGCCCTTCGGCGCGGCAATACTCCTGCTGATCTTTCCGGGTACGCAGGATGCAGCGTTCCGGTTTCCCGTCTGCCATACGACTGGAGTTGCGGCGATAGGCCACCAGCCCGCCCATCTTCTGCTGTGCCCAGTAGCCTTCCTTGGACGGGTCGGCATAGGCGCAGAGCGGTTTGTCCCAGATGATCTGCGGGCGGGAGATGAGCAGCGCCGTGGGTTGGCCGCAGGCATCGCACGCGGCCAGCGGCGAATCGAAGTGCGGATAGTAGTGCTCGGCTGGGTGGTTCCGCTCTGAACACTCCGGATTGCGGCAGATGCTCTCGTAAAGCGGCATCGTTACTTGCCTTTCTTGACGGTGCGCCGCGCCGTGTCGAGCGCGATGGCGACCGCCTGTTTCTGTGGCTTCCCCGCCGCGACTTCGGTGCGGATGTTCTGGCTGATGGTTTTCTGGGAACTGCCCTTTTTCAGTGGCATCGGAATCCTCCTAATTTTTACCGTGGCCGAATGCTTGGTCCACCGCCCGTTCCGTGATCTCCCGACCGTCGTAGGAGTTGTGGATCACCACCGTGCCCCCGCCTTCGACCGGCTTTTCCAGCACGGGGCGGCAGGCGCAGAACCGGGATTCTTCGTGCTCTTTGAGATCATTGACGGGCATCACGTGAACGTCGTCCATGCCATACTCCTTAAACCGCGACGGCTTCCGTCGCGGACCGCTTACGCAGCATCGCCAGAACGTCCTTCGAGTTGAAGGTCTGTTTCCCCAAAAGACGCACGAACTCGCGCCGGTCGGTGGCGTCCATGGGGATGTTGCCGCCCTCGGGGTAAAGCTCGAAGGCCCACCCGTTTTGCAGGACGCAGTTGGCGACCTCGGTGAGCACTTCCTTAACCGTCAGCCCCATCTCCTTGGCGTGCCCTTCCAGCGGCACATGCAGCGACGGGTCGATCTCGAAGCGAATCACGAAAGCGCCGTCGTGAAAGCCCAGAGCTTTCTCTACCAATCGGACGATCTGCGCGGCCTCGGTGAAGGGCGCATCTCCGTTCGCCTTCTGGAGCGCCTCCATGTGCCGGGGTTGCAACATCAGCCCGCCCGTGGCGTATTGCTCCAGGAACCATTCGGCCCAGGTGCGAATCGTGGTCGCCGGGTCCGACTTCGACTCTGCCGCCAACTTCTGATAGGTTTCCGCCTTCAAAGTCAACAGCGCAGGTACGGAAATGGGTTCTACTTTCGCCATAAAAGCTCGGTCCTCACTTGGAAGTATAGGTCGAAAAATTAATTGGTACAATACTTTCTGGTCTTTTTCTTACGCAACACATCAAGATGTGCCACGTAAGCACAACCGCAGGAAGACGTATGCGCATACGCTCAGTACGCATCGTAGTCTGCCACCAAGTCAACGGAGTCTTCCAGCATCCCGCGCCATAGTTCCATGTCGGGATCTTCCGGACCGAGATTCTGGGTGGTGTCGGTCTCCGGATCGGCCTCTGCGTTCAAGTTGCGGTAACCGGTCAGCAGTAGAGAACCGCAGTGCGGGCAGTTTCCGACTTCGGCCACCGCCTTGGCCGGGAATTTGTAGTCGCAGGCGCAACACTGCATGATCCAGGGCGAGGTGTCCAAGTTCAGCACCCGGCGCAGCGGAACATATCCCAAGTTTGGGTCGAAATCGCTAAATCGCGCCGCCAGCAGCGCGATCATGCCTGCGGTGATCTCATCGTCCTTGAATCCCTTAGCGGCTTCCGGATGGCGGTCGTATTCGTCCTCCATGCGGTAGGTCTTCATCTCCTCGACTGCGTTCCTGGAATGGATTATCCACATGCCTGCCGTCAGCCAGCGGATGGCGTGCTCCCGCAGTTTCGGCCGCGTGTTGACGGTCGAGAGCCAATGCACCGAGTTCAACTGCGGGCTGATCGAATCGGCGTTGATGCGCCGGTACAGGTTTTTGTACTGGCAGACCACGTGAGCGGTGTCACCACAGGATTGGTGATTGTTGTACTCGATTGCCAGCAGCGCCTCGTTGTACCAGCGCGCCAGCGCCACGGCTTTATACCCCTGCTCGATGGCTCCCAGTTCATTGGAGCGGAACTTGGCGACCTGCTCATCCGCTCCGCCCCTGCGGTTTACCTTGTTCACCCACATGCAGCAGTAATCCGACGCTCCACCGCCGCCGCCAGCCGGATCGACCCCGACTGCGTATTCGAAGTCCTCATTCGGAAGTTCCCAGATCTCCAGAGGTTTCACCTCGAATTCGTGCCGTCGATCACAGTCCTCCTGAATGCAGCGTTCCGTTCGTGGGTTGAAGGCGTGGAAGCGGCCCTGCTTGTCCAAGTCCCCGCGCATGATCGGATCACGAATCGTTTGCGTCACGTGACGCATAATGGACTCGTTAAATAGTTGAATTCCAGAGACTTGGAACGCCTCTTCTGCGGAGACGCACTGTTCCTGGTGCAGCTTCTTCAGGGCCTCTTCGTCGTGCGCGTTGACCCGGCGCAGTTCCATCCAGCGCAGGAATCCGTCCGGCAGAACGTAAGAGCGCAGAGTGCCGTTGTTGCAGGTCGGGCAATTCAGTTCGGAGCGGTCCAGCCCGCCGATACGACGCTGGTGGAACTGCTGGCAATTGCTGTTATCGCAGCGCACCCACTCGCGCTCGACTCGCTCCCGCATCCCGGATTCTTCCTCTTTTACGGTCCAGCCATCGGGCGGTGCGGTGAAGTGGCTGCGGTCGAAGAACGACGGCAGGAATAGCGGCTTCCAGTCGGCGCGGCCATCTGCTTCGAGTTCCATATTATTGCGCCACAGCAGATGCGCGTAGCGCCCCGCGCCCTTGCCTGTGCTCTCCAGGAACCCGAATGCTTCCGGGTTGTCTGGGATGGCGTTGCGGATATCCTCCTCGATGATAGTACGGGCTTTCTTGTCTTCCCAGTCACAATGTTCGGAGCCATGGAAGGCCATATAGGTCTTCCCCTGAATCCCGGTGATCTTGTTCGCGCCATAGGCTTCTACCTGCGAATTCAATCCTGGGTCGCTGTAGCGGTCTTTCTGGTCGGTGTCGAAGATCAGCCCCTTTTTGAACTCTCGGCTCGCGCACTGCGGTTTCATCCACCACGGCATCCGGTCGTAGATGTGCTGCATGATGCCGAACAAGTAGGCAGCGTGGCCCGGATCGTAACTCACCACCACCGCGTTGACGTTCTTGAAGTACATCGTGCGCCACGCGATCATGCCTTCGATCAACGTGCTGCATCCGAGCGCCCGCGATTTAATGATCTGTACCTTTTGAGCGGCGTTGGGATACAGTGCCTTCAACCGAAGGTTGTATTCGAGGATGAGTTCCTGGCTCTCCCATAGGCTGAACAGCACGTCGCCGCGATCCTTCGTGGTGATCCAGAAATAGTTTTTGGCTGCGTAGTAGAAGTTGGCGCGGCAGAGTTCCAGTTGCTCGAAGATCTTGTCGCGTTCGGCTTTGACCAATTTGTCCCAGGAGTTGTGATCCGGTTCGTCGTAGTAGTCGATCATCGTGGAGATTCCGGGATCACGCACCCATCGACGCGGAGCGCGCGGAGGGATGATCGCGGGCGGACGACTAATCCGAGAAGGTCCCGCCCAGTTCGGGCTACTCATCGTTGTTGTCCTGGTCTTCGGCCTGCACGTCGATCACGCGCTCCTCGGAAGCTTTCCGCTCCATCTCCTCGATCATGGATTCGAAGGAGCGCCTGCGCGTGTCTCCGTTGACCTGTGACTGCATGATGTTGGTAGTCACCGAGACCCCGTTAGGGCCTTTGTCGTAGCCCAGAATCCGGCTCATGATCTCGCGGACTTTATTGTTGTCTGCCTTCAGCCCGCGTTTCATCGACTCCCAGTATTCGTCGGTCACTTCCGTCGCAATACTCATGAGCTTGCGTTCGACCGTTTTGCGGAAGGCGCGCTTGGTCATGACGCGAGCGGGACGTCGCGCAGGCGGTTGCGACTCCTGAGTGGTGGCAACTGCCGTGGTGATGTTCGGTTCTTCAGGCAAAAGGAACTTCTCCTTACTGATTTGGCATCCCCGCACTGGTCGCATGTGCGGTCGTTCCGTCGAAAATGAAACTCTGCATACTGCACTTGTTGATCGTGGTTCCAACCGTCATGCCGCCAAGCACCGTCGTCGGCCATACGAAGGTCTTAGCTGCCGCTCCTTGGCAGAGCACGAAGTCGAGTTGTTGCCCCGCGACCGCATTCACGAGCGTTGAAGAGGTCACGTTTGACGTCAACGACATCCAGAACTTCCCGCCCATGGATGCGTAGAACACAGGCGTGGCGCTCGATGCGACGTAAGCCGGATGCGTGCTTGCTCGCGACATCGAGAATGGGTTCGTCGCGCCTGACAACACGGGGTCCTCGACCGTCCATTTAGTCACGCCAAGACCCGTACCGTCCAGATAGTAGAAGTAATCGTCAAGGTGGGTCGGGGTGTACGTGTCCCGGATCACTGGTCGAACGAACTTCACGTTCCCGATCTTCTCTCCGCCGCCGCTTGCCCTATAAATCACCACCGCTGTCTTCACCGTGGCGTTAATATTTGGGTTGCTGTTGACGACATGGAGATCCTGGAAGGTCACCACCGGACAGGACTGATACCACCGATCCCAATAGACGGAGAACATGGAGTTGCTGACCAGCGGGCGGTCGAACAGGATCACTCCCCCCACGCCACTTGTTCCCGTGGACCATGCGCAGTTGCTCATGATCCCGGAGACGGGCTCGCTATCCGCGTGCAGGTTGCGAATGGCTATGTCCACGGGGGGACTGGTGTTATCGAGATGGAAGAGACTCACGCTGAATCCACACCCAGAGTTGTTGTAGGTGTGAATTCCATCGAAAAGGATACGCTTCAGGCTCTCCGCTGTAAGGTTTGGCTCGATGTCCACACCGCATTGCGGATCAGCGCCGGTCGTATTCGAGAAGAAGGAGTCCCGAATCGTCACGTCGATCCCGCTGATGAGCGAGAGCCCCTGCCTGCGGTTGTTGTTCGCGCTCACGCTTTGCAAGACCACCCGGAGCGGAACCGACGACCCCGTCCCGATGTAGAACCCGTCCCCTCCTGAGTCGTTCGCAGCGACCCCCTCGATCCGGATGTCGCTACCTCCACGAATGGCGATGGCGTGATTGGCTGAACCAGAATACTCGGCCTTCGGCATTTGAAAGATCGACCCATAACCGATGATGGTGACGTTCGGCACGTCCGTGATCGCTATCAGGTTTTGTTGTGCCGTGAATCCCGCTTTCGCCATAAACACAGTCCCCGGATCAATGTGAATCGTAGAGTTTCCAGGGATTGCGGTTGGCCCAATCAAGTAGCGCACCGTGGGCTTGGGAATGTGCAAGGTTTTCCCGACCGCCGCCGCCAACGCGCTGGCGAACGCCGCGCTGTCGTCCGTCGTGCCGTCTCCGACCATGCCGTAGCTTCGAGCGTTAGTGTTGATCGCAAGACCGCCATAGGCGTCCGTCGCCGGGATACAGTCGGTCATCGCGATGGCGGAGCAGGCTGGCTTGCCGTTTAGGTGTTGGGCGCTGATTGGCCCAAACATGCCGACGCCGCTCTGCGCATGGCAGGACAGCGCACAGAGGGAAGTGAAAATGCTTCGCAGGATCTTGTAACTTATTCTCGACATCTCCGTCTCCCATATGCGCACGTACGCGCAGTTAGGCTCCCGGTGGTAGCGGTTCGACAACGCCGATACTGGCCCAGAATTTGCGCCAGTCGTCGTAGATGCGCAGCATCCTCTTGTCCCACTCCAACCGCATCGACGGGTCCATGGTCTCTCGTACAGTCGCGGCGTAGTTAAATGCCGCGACTACGATTCCCTCTCCAGGGAGGGAACCCTTGAACTCCACCGCAATCGTCTTTACTACTGGATCGGCCATGCCGGTCTCCTTAGCGCCGTGGATGGCGCGGATGTAACTCTTCCTCTGGTTCCGGTTCAGGTTCCCGTTCACGGAACGCTGAGATCGGTTTTCTGCTCCGAATCCACTGTCCGGCAAATTGGCTCAATAAGCCCAAGGCGATTCCGCTCAATAGGTACATCTGCAACTGCGAATTCGACTCCAAGCGCGATAACCGCTGTTCAATCACAATGGCGCTGACCTCGCTGGCGCGAGTCTCCAGGGAGCGCAGACGCGCCGAATGGTCCGCCAACTTCTCCACAAACGGTTGATGGCCGGAGGGGTCCGTCTCTGTGGGTCCGTAGGGATTAGCGATCTGTGCCACCAGCGCTAAGCACAACCCGACCGCCAAAGTGACCAGTGCTGCCATGCGCAATCCAACTAAAGCGTAGGCCAGTATTGGGATGCGACGGATCACGTACCAGATCAGTCTCAGCGTCGAATGCATCCAAACTCCATGCAGTTTTTTCACGTACGTCTCCTGGGTGAGTATCAGGGTATCGCGGCAATCTGCGTTTCCCCGGTGGTGATGACGATGCCGTTGACATCGGTGAATTTGAGACGGTAGTACAGAATCCGTTGCGGAAGCGCCGGAATCTTCAGCGTGCATCCCGTTCCGCAGGACAGTGGGCTCCAAGTTTCGCTAGCCCAGTAAAACGGATTGGTGGTTTGGTCAATCGTCGCGCTATTGGCGATACACGCTTCGGCGCGACTGGCGCAGGCGAAGGTCGGGGTATACCCGAACTCCGCGTAGACTCCGGTGATAACAGCGGGCAACTGCCCGATCTGAACCGTGTGCGGTTGGAACGTGGAACGGTTGGTGCTGTCGAACGCGGGCCATCCAGGGTTCTTGAACAGGAACAGCATATTGCGTTCCATCTCCGCGTTCAGATTCAGGCTGTACAGCCAGTTGGCGTTGGGTAGGCTCTTGGCGGTCCACCCGGACTGCAAACGCGGCCATGTGAAGACTTTCGAGATGGTCCGCGCACGCCGCCCGCTTCGATCCGCGTTCTCCACGCCGATCTGGGAGACGTTTGCGAGGTAGGGGCGCGCATCGCCCACGCACAGATCGTTGCGTTCGGTATCTAGAAGCGCCACGCAACTGATATCAGTCACATGCGGAGAACTGACATACAGGGCACCCGGCGTCGAACCCGAGACGCACTCGTTGGCAAGCAGCGCCACGCAGTAGGTGTAGGGCTTAGTGTCGTCGATCACCGATCCCGGTCCGCTGATATCAAGCAACGGATGGCGTCCGGAAGCAGCGAAAGTGGGGAACAACTTTCGGTTCATGCCTGCACCCAACACGAGGCGGTATACCGTCGTCATTCCCGGAACCAGGGTGGCCGACGTTCCGAAGTTAGTTGGAGAGTCTTCCCCGAACGGGCGCGCATCCAGAGCCCACCGTTTCTCCCGCTCCGGCGCGGAGAGTTGCGTGATCCCGACATGCGAGAGACTGGCGGTCGTCATGTCGGTCGCAGGCACAGCGAAGGGAGCGTTCGACGACACCGCGTACATCGGGTTGCTGGTGGGAAAGAGATCCGCAGGGGTGCTTCCTTTCCGCACCCGGTAGACCCCGCCCTCCTTCGGATCTGCCGTAAGCGCCCATCCACCGTTCACCGCTCGCGTCCCGGTGACGGCGCGCGAATCCACGATCACTGTGTTCCCGCTGGTGTTCACGCCATGCGGGTCAGCCGCGTAATTCCAGTACCATTGGCCGCTGTGGTTCCCGGCGCTGTTGCTGTCGTTCACGTTGGCCGCATCCGGCATCGCCAGTAGATAGTCGCCTGCCAGATGCGTCAACATGGGGTGGTCGGTCGCGGTTCCGAGTTTGCGCTCCACGGTCCAACTCAGCCCTGCGCGGGCCAGCAGGCGCATAAACTCCCACTGCCCTGCTGTGGAATTGTAAGCCTGGAAAGTATCTCCGGGCTGTGCGTCCTGGAGGTAGAACGCCGTAGTGGAGTCTCCGCATTTCCCGGAGTTCCGGGTGGTCTCCTGTGCGCTTGGATCTAAATCGCAGGGCTCGCCATCGACTCCGATGGTGCTGCATTTTCGCAAGTCAGTGGGCCAGTTGTACACATAGGTCAGATTCGAGGGCGGTCCGGGGCATACATCGCAGCTTGAGCCAATCGTGCAGAGCGCCACGTCGGTGAGCAGTTTGGCCTTGTAGGGTCCGCAACCGGTGTTGGTATTAGCCGCACCAAGCACCCCTCCACAGCCAGCGCCCGTGAAATCCTCTCCGCCTCCGCCGACCCAGGTGCCTGCCGAGTTCAGATCGGAGGAATGTGAAGTGCCCCACCGTTTCGGCCACTTCCCTGTCCAAGTATCCGTGGCCGCAATCACCTGATGTGCCGCGTAATCGTAGACGAACAGCCAGCCTAAACGGTCCTGCGAATTGGCGTAGCTTCCGGCTTGGCAGGAGAGCAGGAGGTGGCTGGAGTAAGTGCCCCGGCCCACCCCGCAGTTGGTGAAGAAGGCTGGATCGAAGGTCTTGCCGTCGAGCGCGGCGAAGGCGATCAACTGCTGCGTCACGTCCACGCCTTCATCGGTGTAAGCGATCAGCGCCGGGTCCGCTCCGGTGGTTCCATCCCAGTTCTGCTGCGAATTTGCTGGATGTGGCGTGCCGCCGATGTAACTGCCCTTGACTACCCGTACGTGATTCGCGGTGTTCTTGTCCACCGCCAAGCAGTACCACGCGTTCGCGTCCACCGTGCTCCAGATCGCTGGACCCGCGCCTTGATGCCAGGAGCCGCAATCGGTGAGGTTGTAATTGGCCGTCGACGGAACGCTCATCCGGGAGAGCAATCGGGCTTCCCCGGTGAGTGCGTTGACCCAGTAGAGCACTCCCGAGATCGCGCAGTGATAGCCGCCGTCAGAGGTCTGGACGCGAGAACAATCCTCCGAGTTCCCCGAGGTGTCCCAGTAGTAGATCGAGGTTTCCCTCGGAGCGAGACGTATGTAGGTGATGGCGAGGGTGTGCGTAGAACTGGTTTTCTTTCGCACCAGCACCTTGGTCTGAAGCTTCAGGGTGTACGCGCCATCGGCGGGACCGGATTGCAGGATCAGCGCCGTGGGGTTTACCACCCGCGAGACGCGGTATTGGGTTCCTCCGATCAGCACTTTGGTCCCGTTGACCCAGGACGGATTAAAATAATTCCCCGACGTGCGGGTCGCCGTAGTGCCGCTGATGGTGACGCTAGTGGAGCGGGTAGCCAGATCGTAGTAATCCAGCGTCCGCACCCGCCCGGTCACCGTCCAATCGCCCATCCCTCCGTTGCGCGTGGCTGGAGCCAGCGTGTACGTGGAGTTGGAGGGCACCGAAGCCACAGGGACTACCAATTCCACCAACTTCGAACCGCAACCGCCTGTCCTCAGAACGTCCAGGCATATCTCTACCGTGCGGTCGTTTGTGGACGCGGTAGCGCAGTTTCCGCTGGTGCAGGCGGACTGCATCTGAATCTCCAGATTGTCGAGACCGTGCGCCGAAGCGCCGGCTCCGGCGAGCGTAGGGTTCTTGCTAGTCTCGTAGTTCACTTCGAGCCAGTTTTCGCCGCCCGCCTGCCCGCTGCCGGTGTAAGTGGCCGAATTCGCGTCGGAGGTGAGGATGTAGGACGGGTTATTCCACAGGCCCGGACCGCCCATGTCGGTAGCTGACACCGGAACGACGGGCGTGTACGTGTTCGAGGACTCAGGCGGAGTTGCCGGAATCGCTAACAGCCCCGTGTTTGGGTCGATGATGCGCTGCGTCGGGACGTTTCCAGCATGTGTCCAGCGCGGCGTGACATCCAGCGTCGGCCACAGTGCCTCTCCGGGGAACGCGGCATCTCCGGGGAATGGATCGTTGACCGTGTAGCCTATCGGAACGTTCGTAGTGGTGAACTGCCCCGTGGTGGTGTCCACCCCGCAGGTGATCTGGAAATAGTGCTGCGTGTTGGCCTGAAGCGCACGACTGTACTTTGCCACACCGTCCGAACTCCACTCTGCCACCCGCTTCCCGACCACCACCATGCGCCGTACGCCAGAGTTTACGCTGCTCGTGCGGGCATCGCTATTCGCTCCGGTGAACAGCGCCGCGTTGACGTCATGTATGGGCGCATACGTTCCGCTGAAATCATTCACCTGCGACACCTTGAGAGTACAGGCGTCGGTGCTTGGCGCGGTGTAGACGATGACGGCTTGCGTAGCTGTCGTTCCGGTCACAGTCAACCCGGTTATCGCGGCCTGCGCGGTGACCGAGACCGCAAGTAGAGCGGCTTTCCAAATCCAGTACGATGCGTGACTCATGGCGTTATTTTTGCTCACTGTAACCTCGCCCCACTCAGGTTGAATCCACTGATCCGCGCCGCAGGCTGCGGGGGCAACGCCGCGAGAGCGATCCCGATGGTCTGCGGAGAATTAACTACGCCTGTTGTTGTGGAGGCAACCGATACGGTATCCGTGTAGTTTCCCGCCGTGAGGCCGGTGCAGTCTGCCGTGGCGGTCAGTGAGGTGGCCGCTGAACCAGACGTCGGACTGATCGTCAGCCACGCCGCATTTTTGGTCACCGTGAAGTTGTCCAGTGCCCCGCCCGTAGAGGACAGGGAAACACTCTGCGAGGCGGTCGCGCCGCTCCCCGCTTGGCAGGAAAAGCTCAGGATCGGAGGCGAGAGATTCAGCGAGATCGACAGCGGGGTAACTCCCGAATTATCGAACTCCAGAATCCCCGCGTTGGTCGCGGTCAGTGTTGCAGATCCGGTGGTGTCAATGGTGACTGTTCCGCCCGCGATAGTCACCCCATAGCTCGCATTTGGGGCCAATCCTGCAATGTAGTGGTGCGGGGTCCCGGTGTAGGTGTACGTCATCGGGAGAACGGGCGTCTCTGCTTTGGCAAAGGCCACCACACCGAGCCCTGCGACCTGGGCCGCGTCGATATTCGACGTCGTGGACGGAGTTACCGCAGCGACCAGTTCTGGGGTTGCCGACGTGTCGATCACCGCCAGATAGTTATCCGCCGTGTGGTCAAAAGCGTTCGGTCGCACCTGCACCTGATACAAGGGCAGGTTTGTAGTATTGCACAAGGAATCGTAATTCGACCCGATCTTCTGCGCAATCGCCGCCAAGTGGTTAACTGGCAACACCGTGGTCAGAGCACCCTTGAACACGCCTCCGTCAGCGATGTCCAAGCGATGCAGCCCGGTTGCTGGAGGTGTCACCTCGGTAGGGGTTTTTCCGAATTGCCACATCATCTGGCGATAGTCGTCAGCGTAATAAGTGTTCGTGATGTCATGGACGACGATCACCTTCGGACGCAGGAACATCACCTGCCGAGTCCATTTATTTACGTGTACCTTGCTGTCCACTGTGCTTGCTATATAGGACTTCTCCAGGGACACGGCTCGGTAATAAGCATATGCGGAAACTGACTCTTCTGCTCGATCTATCTTAGTCGGATGCGTAGTCACATCTGCAAAGTGACCAGGATCACGAGTCGCGCCGTATCCTTGTACCTTCAACCCTCCAGGACGATCCGCGAAAAATACAGATTCCTTGGAATTTGTGTAGTTTAGCCTCTCGTTGTGCAGTGAGCTGTGACAACCGCTACCAATGACTGAGTAATTTCTCGCGGACTCACCAAGCCCATGCACGAGTATATGCGTGTCCCCCCTCTGCACGGTGATGGAGCCGCCATCGAATTGCGTCTTTCCGTTCGCTCCTTGCCCAATCATCGGCCCGCTCCAGAACGTCACGTAAGTAGCGTCCGAGTCCCAACTTGATCGTGCCACTGCGTAGTTCCCGCCAAGCGTACCGGTCCCACCAAAAAGACGAGAGGCCAACGGACCAGTGGTATAGGCGGACGTGGAAGCATCGGGGTTGTAGTAAAGAAAATCCATCGCCACTTCTGGCTTTGATCCCGTATAGGGGTCATCCCATATAGGTGTTTTCCCTGAAGTGGCCCAAGCCAGCAACCCGGTTTTCGCGGAGTCGTAAAGATTCGCCAGTTTGGACGACTTGGGGTGGCTCAACCTTTCTGCCACGTAACGGGCGAAAACGAGGTTCCCAAGATAGAAAAATTCAGGTTCGTCGTACCCCCTTGTCACATACTGAAAATCCGGGAATGCAATCCCGTTTGGAGTGATCGACCGAAGGTACGCTTCGACCGCATCCCCTATGGGATCAAGCCCGGAGGTTCTCCAGTCCACGCCCCGCAAAAAGAAGGCGTATTGAGATTGCATCAGCGCGTAAAGTGCATTCGATCCATATGCGTTCCAAGCCTCTCCGCTTCCTCCGGCCACATTCCAGCAGTTTCGATAATCCCGTAGTTTGTTCACGCCAAACACGCGGGCATTGATTACTCCGAGCCACTCCGAAGACCTGGAATTCTCATCTGTCGTGGAAAGGTATGTGCTCACGAACGCGTTGAGTTCTCCCGCAAAGTAATTGGAGTCTGGGTGCTGGTGATTCGATATAGCCAGATTCCAATGTCGGATATCTTCATCCAGCCACCGATTTAGAACCGCTATCATTGCCGTCCGTTCGTCCGCCGTCCACTCGTCATAGAACCAGTCATACAAGATCGACATGGACTTAGGATAAAAGCGTTCCGCGAAACAGTCGTCGTTCTGGATGTTGAGGTTATAATTAACGCAGTCAGCGTTATAGGTGGGCGCTTCAGCGGCGGTGATGTATCCCACTGACTGGCTATAAGCCGCAACGGTCCATGTACCATTGATCGACGTACACCCCCTCGCCCCGGTGACCACCATCGTGTCCCCAACAATAACGTCTGCGTATTGGGTCCAGAGCTTCATGACGTTGCCCGTCGTGCCCCAGTTCTTCGCGCCATTGGACGGCACGGCGGCATACACATTCCCCCTCACCGTCACCCAGACAGGGGGATCGTCCATAGCTAGACGGATGAATTTAGCCTTCTCGAAATACGTGTGAGCGGTCGCAGGATCGGTCGGATGCAAGACCTGATAGCAGGTCGCCAGTTGCCTCACGCTCTTTTCGAACCATCCCCCCGCATAATCCGGGATAATTGGGCTCGAATTGTCTGCGCCGGAGCCCGGAACCATTGTCCCGCTGGTGTCACCAACGGGGTTCGGGAACCGCACAGCTTTACCCAAGTTCGCATCGCACGCCGCCTTGAGCGCCACCCAATCTGCGGTGTTCGAAGTGGCTTTCGCGCGCAACGCCGCGAGTTGCGTCGAATCTATCAAAAACTGCGGATGCGCGGCCCACAGGGGAAGCGCAAGGATGACGAAGCAGATCAGTTTTCGCATGGTCTATCTATCAGCCTCCGCATACAGGAAGGAGATGTGCAGGTTCTTCGCGACCGCTTCCAGGGTCCGCGTCACAGCCAGAAGGTACATATTCACATCCGCCTTTGGGCGCGTTGTGAGCCCTGAGCAGACCTGAGAGCCATTGATCCAGAAGGTTGTCGTTCCCGCCGTATCGTTGTTGATGATCTCAAACTGCGTAGGGACCGCCGCAACCGCCACCCCGCTATCTGCTCCCGCTTGCGCAGCAGGCGCGGAAGTCTTCGCGGCGATGCACTGCCAGTTCGTATCGACTCCCGCTGTGTAGCGGAAACCCATGTAATCCTGTCCTGTTGGTAGATCGTAGGCGGTCTGAGCCGCGTTGGACCCGGTCGTGAACCCGATAAACGTGCGAGCCGTCCCTGTAAGCTCTACGGGGTTCGCAAGCGCTTGCCCTCTGAGATTTCGACCAGTTCGATAGAGGGCCGCTGTCACCAGTACCGATGCAGAATCCGTAGTAGCTGCGCTTAGGATGTTCGCAGTTGGCCCGTTCGTGGCGTCTACAGCGACCGCCGATACGGTCCCGGTAGCTGGGCTGCCTGTCCCGCTCCCAACCTGCGTCCAGGTAGTGCCAGACCCGAAGTACATAATATAGGACCATCGCGCGGTTAGCAGTCGCGGAATCCCGGAGCCAGAACCTCCGCTATCCGCCGTACACGTCACAGTTGAGTCCTCGCCGATGGTGCTAACATGCTGGCCCGCGCCGCAGGTCTTCGCCTGCACCTTCCCGCCGGCGCTCACGGTCGGATTAGGGAGGTCGGTGGAGGCAATCGCGCCACCTGGAGCGTAGTAGTCTGTCCCGGCTGATGCCGCAGCGGTCGTGTTCGCGGCGGTGCGTTTGACGATGCCATTCGCGCCGGGGTCAATCAGCCCCTCGATATCCGTCTTGGCAGTCGCGGTGACCTTTTTGAGAACTCCCGCTTCGTAGCAGAGCGCCGCATCGTAGCCCGTGTCGGGCGCAGCGGGACAGGTTCCCTGAATGAGTTGAAAATTCAAAGGGCCACCTAGCCCCGCTTCTATGGAGGTGGCCTTGAGTTTGTGTGTCCCGAGGTCTACATCCGTCGTTGCTCCCGTGTACGGAACCCCTGTAGCTGCTGGCAGGTAACTGGCGGAGATCAGGCCGTCCGTTTCCAACGGCGCGTAACCCGAGGGCTGGCCTTTGTTGACCGTCGCCTCCGCGCCGATCTGCGAGGGGGTGAGCGCATCGGATTGCGCTGTGGCATGTGAGGCGGCGTGGGCGGTAGGAGTGCGAGGGTTGGTCATGCGCGAGTCATCACCAGCGGCGACCGTCCCCGCGATGGTGCCGACGTTGAGCAGTGCCGCGCCTCCGAGCCCCGTTACTTTGGAGTTCGCAATTGCCGTAAGCCAGGAAGGGTTACTATAACTTCCCCCACTACGCAAGATGGTGGCGTCCACAGGCTCCGCTCCAATCGCAGCCGGGGTGAGCGGATCACTCCCGCCCGTCGCGTGCTGTGGGGCGTGCAGGCCCACGGGAGCCGCAATCGTGTCCGATCCATCCGCGTTCTTGGTAATGGTGACGTTGGTGCCTGCGATCAGCGTCTTGGTCGATCCGCTGACGTATGTGCGCGTACATGGGTCCACCCAGTTGTCGGCGCTCACGCTGCATTGCGCGACCGGGATGGTATCGAACGGATATCCGGTTACGGAACCGTCTGTGGCGATATTCTCCAGCGTCCCGGCGCTGGTCACCCCGCTGCCCAAGCCCGCCGTTAGCCCTCCTGTGAGCGTCAAGTAGAAGTACACCGTACCGGTTCCGGCAGGACTCGTGGCGGTGCCCACCTGGGTGCTCATGGTGGCTGTGTGTCCAAAGCGGTACGATCCGCTGGAGATCGAAAGCACGTCGGTGCCGGTGTTTACGGTGGCAGTGAAGTCGGTGCTTCCTCCGCCCGCTCCCGCTACGGTGATATTGACCTGATCGTTTCCAGCGTCATCGACAATGGTGCCTGCCGAAAAGTTCAGACGCTTGCGGGTTCCGATGAGCGTTCCGGCGAGCGCGATTTCAACTTTCTGCGTGGTGGTGTTGGCCGCAACCGTCAGCGTTCTATTCGCGCTGAGATCGCCACCCCCTGTCAATCCGGTTCCGGCGATGATCTGGCGCGTCGTGCCCACTTTCCCGTTGAACAGGCTCCAGTCCGTGGAACTGAGTGCGCCGCGCGTCGTCGCGCTGGCGTTAGGCAGGTTGAAGGTGTGCGTGTTCACCGAGGAGACGATGTTGAAATCCGCGCCCGTGGTTCCGGTAGCGAAACCTTGCGTCGGGCCGGTCTGCCCTCCTAATGTCGAGATACCGCCGCTCGCTCCCGTGAAGTCAATATTGATGCGGTCATTCGTAGGATCGTCGGACACCGACGCGCCCGCGCCGAAGTTCACCTGAGAACGCGTGCCCATGAGTGTTCCGTTCAGCAGCACGTTGACTTTCTGGCGCGTCGTGTTCGTCACCACACTCAAAGTTCGGTCCAGGCTGAGATCGCCTCCGCCTGTGAGTGTAGAATCGGTGAAGATCGACCGCGTGGCCGGGACTTTGCTGTTGAACGTTGTCCAGTCCGTGGAAGTCAGCAGACCGCGCGCATCTGCCGCCGCACTCGGGAAATTAAACGTATGCAGTGCTCCGGAAGACACGATACTGGGAGCCTGTCCTGTGGTGCCAAGGGAAAACGTCTGCGTAGCCGTCGTCAGTCCGTTGATACTGGAGACTCCTCCACCGACCGTTCCGGAGCCGCTGAGACTTCCGACGTAGAAGTCCTTGGTCGCGGAATAATTGATGACCGGAACGCCCGTGACGGTGAACTTCACGTAGGCGTGGTAACCGAACCCGGAGCCAACGCATGAGGCCGAATTGTTATCGACGTAGGCGGTGCTTCCGAAATCCGTCCAAGGTCCGGCGCTCGATTCCGACCAGGACATCTGAGCGGTCCAGGAGCCTGTACCCACGGCGCAGAACGAGTGATAGTTGTTCTGCCGGAGAAGCGCACTGCGGTTGTCGATCAGCGTCGTTCCCACGTTGTACAGGCGCGTGACGCGCAACGGCTGTGGCACGGTTTGACCGTTCGCGGTGGTGGTTAAGAGCAGGCCCACGATCAGGGCGCAGATCCACGAGAGGATACGCTGCATCGACAAAGACCTCCAGGACGTCCCGCGTCCTGGTTCAATTTTAAGGTCTTATCCCAATGCTTACAATGATTTATGTGATTAACTTAATGTAATACTTTAAGTTTGCGCGCATACGAATCGGATCACGTATTCCATGTATTCCAAACCCATCGCTTCCAATTATGTTTCGCGGAGGGAGGGTTCGCGCCTGCCGCACCGCCGCTCTGAGCGCCGCCCGATCCCAAGTAGGAGTAGGTTGCCACTTGCCCCACGAAACTCGTGATCGCCGCACCTCCGTTTTGCGCTCCACCGCTGGCGTAAACTGCGTGCGTGACGTTGCGAGTAGCGGAGCCTCCGCTTTGCGCTCCGCCCGATCCGGACACCGTTTTGGTCGCCGCGAGAGGAGCGCTCCCGCCTGCCTGGGCTCCGCCCGTGCCGGCGTACGTAAAGATCTGGGAGTTGGTGACCAATTGCGTCGTTGCGCTCCCGCCCGCCTGGGCTCCGCCCGACGCGATGCAGGCGAATAAATGCAGCACCATCGCCGCTGCCGCGCCCGCTGCAACCGCGCCTCCGGAGCCGGAGTAGGTATAGGTGTTGAGAGCGGGGCTGTACGTGATGACAATTGAGACTTCATCATCGTAGATGCTAACCGCATTCGAGGTGCTGCTGCTACTCGTTGCCAGAGCGTTGGCAAGGCGCAACTTGACCGATGTATTGCTGGCCTGCATTGCGGAGGGGACCGACTGGTCCGCAAGCGCGGACACATCAACCCACCCGCTGTCGGTTGCGGTAACGGTGCGGCCTGCCCACAGGGAGGCTTGCTGCGTTCCTCCAGAATCTCGCAGCGTATAGGGTCCGATACTGGAAGAGGCTCCGCCAGTGTACTCCATGCAGCGGGTAGAGGCCGCGTTGACTCGGATCGCGGTTACGGTTGCTCCCGCTGGGACCCCAAGCGCTTCCCAGGTTCCGGTCCACTCCCAATAATTGGAGTTGCTCTTGGTTTTTCCGAGAATGCGCGACTTCAGGGAGCCGAGCGGATTCCCGGCAGCCCCATTCCAAGCCAGGGTAGACGCTGCTCCAGCGGAACCGCTGAAACTCTCGGCCCCCGCCAGGAACGAGAATGTCTTGGTGATAGTAGCCACTGCCTCAACTTTGCGTGAACTGCGGCGTCACTTTGATCTGATCTCCATTCTGCTGCACGTTGTATGGGCCGTTGCTGAACCGTTCTGCGAACATCAACTTGCCGTCCGTGTCGCGAGTCACGTAATAACCGTACACGTTCCCGAGCGCCCCGGTGAACCCAAACGTTTGCTGTGCATAGGCCGCAGAGGTTGGCGTTCCTGGAGTGATGGTCCATGACCCTCCCGTCAGAGTCTTGGTCGCGTACCCATTCCCGGTCGCTTCCGTGAGATTCGCCTCGGTGCTTGCCTTGACGGGTGTGTAATCGTTTGTGAAGAGTCGCAAGGTCATGGAGCCCGCAAAGAACCCCGTGAGTATCTGGACTTCGCCCTGGTTACATAATACGAGGGACATCACTTACTCCTATGGCAGAGTTGAAGTTTGGAGATAAACATTCACTGACCCTGCGGTTAAGGCGGAGGCGTTTGCCCCGGTCGTCTTAATCTCGACAACCAGAGCTATCGTCGCGTCCGTGCGTGCGGCGCGGTTTAGGCCACCGTTAAGGTACGGTAGCGCGGTGATGGCTTGATGCACATCATAATCGGTTGCTACGGAAGTAGAGGCTCCCGAAGTGCCAACGCTCGCGGTCACTGCGTTGATCGCCGTCCCCGCAAAGGGGACGGTATGTTCGACGACGACGCCGTGCATCACCGTCTTAGCCGGAAGCGTCACGAGAGCCACTTGCTGAGTAGTGGCGTTCGCCTTCGCATCCCCGGAGACCCCGTTCACGGTCCAATTACTACCGCTCATCGAGATCGTGTACTTCGCCCACGTCGCTACAGACGGACCTCCATAGACGCCAAATCCTGTCTGCCCCTGGCAAGAGAGAGAACACGCGAGGAAGACCAGGAGGATCTTTCGCATGGAGGTCACTCTATCCCCTGGCCGCGATAAATCCAGTGACAGCCGCGCCATCCGAAGCCACCCAGGAGACGCCATTTGGACAGAACCTTCCGCCCTCTTCCCGAGGGAAGACGCGCAGATGATCGGAATTGGCGGCGATGCTCACGGTCGGAACCACTTCGCGAGAGGGGCTCTGCTTGTCGGTAATCGTCACAGTGACCGTCGCGGCGGATTTGTTGGATAGGTGGATCAGCGTCAGGAACACATCGTTGGTGAATACATCTTCGGCAGATGCCGGAACCAACTTCGGGTTGATATAGAGCGGCGCTCCGAACTCTGCGGAGCCGTTTTTTACGGTAACAGCCACGAGATCCTCCGAGGCGCAGATGCGCCCTTCCTGCACTTATTCTACGCCGAAAGACCCTGTTTCCAATCCGAAATAGGCGAATAGTTGAAGTGATAGTTCAGGAGCGCGACATATGCGCGCGTACATGATAAACCCCGTAGCAGGCTGCATCCCGCTACGGGGTTGTCGCGGCGTATACCTACCAGCTCCGCAAGAGTATACCACTTGAAATTAGCTACGTCAACTTCTTCTGGCTATTTAGGTGAATTCAAACTTGCCGCGAAGACGCAGTGCTTGTGGTTCTCCATCCCACTACTCCTTCGCATACCTTCCCCACTGCCCCCGATCCGTGATAATCTTGACGCTCGGGTCGATCAGGCTCGCCTCCACCGTCTCATCGTGCGGCAGGTAGTCCATGCTGGCTCCGGCCTCTTCCATGCTCATGCCCGGTTGCGCTCTTGGCTCGACCGTGCGCCGCTGCGCCGTGTACATGGCGTCAGCCTGCGTCATGATGTCGCGCAGTGCGCCCTGAACGTCGATCCCGGACGAGCGCACGGAGAAGGTCATCGTCGGCCCGTCTTCCTGACCTTCGGCGCGGTAGCACAACCGCACGAAGCCCATCTCTGGCGGAGAGGACACCAGCGATCTAAGCAAGATTACAGAGGTTCCACCCATCGCAGTCGGCTTCACCTCTAGGCTCAGTGGCAGGTGTTTGCTCAGAATGGCGACGATATCCGACATCTCCATCTGTGGCACGTCCTCTTCGACGGCGGACCGGAGCCCAAGCACATGGCTCGGAGGCGCTGGCGCGGCATGGATGATCTTTGATTCGGTCGCAGGCTTTCTGAGGACATCCAGCGTTCCGGAGCGCAGGCTGTTCACAAGGAGCGGTTGTGCGTTCTGCGGCGTTCCCAGATCCCCGGCGATCTCCTTGGCGACGGCTACCCGGTCCCGGATAAGCGACAGCAGTTCTTCCGGACTCCGACCAGCGTTGCGCGTCAGTACGCCCAAAATGACGTTCTGGTACTGTTCGATCTCGTTCATGTCCATCACCCCAATGTCAGATCGTTCATTCCGCTCGATCCCTGGATCAGCGTCTCGGCCTCTTCCTGCGCCGCCGCTTCCGCCTCGTCTTTCCCCATCCCTTGCAGCATCTTTTTCGTGGTCTCGAAGATGATCGAACGATCCGTGTCCGACTGGTCGATCAGCGCATCCGAGGTCCGCTCCTTCTGCCCGCTGAAGAGGTCCTGGTGCAGTTTCTCCACGTCCAGGGAGAAGGCACTGATCGCTTCTCGCTGCCCTTCCCAGGCGCTCGCCATCGCCTTCAACGCCTCGGGGAGCTTGCTTATCTGCGCGGTCGCGGCGCTGAATGCCTGCACCTGCGCGGTAAGCGCATCCAGCTTTCCCAGAAGTTCCTTCTGGTTCTGCCGCTTCAACCAAAGCAACCAGCCTGCGCCAAAAAGAAGGACGAAGAAGACGAAACAGCACACCACCGCCAGTACCACCGCCGTAACCATACTCATGACCGAACCCTCCTGTATACATTTATGCTAACCTAAGCCTATGGGAACATCCACCCGCCGCAAAGTCGGGCAACCGAAACTACCGGACCATTTGAGAAGGCAACTGCTTCTCTGCCGCGTTCTTCCAAGCACGCGACAATATCTGGAGAAGATGAAACAGGAGACCGGGATGGCGAATCTGGGTCGCGTGCTCGATCTCCTGATCTCCGGACAGAGTTAGATCCCAACCGTCTTCGCCAGCGCCTCGATGATCGCTGCGTGCCGATTCGTGAACACGGCGGGCTGCGTCGGTTCGAGCATTTTGGCTACGTTGTTGTCGCGCACGTAGGGTCCATTATCCCCCGGCCTCTGCTTGGAAATGATCTCTTCCCACGGTTGCCGCGCCCGAATCGGCGTCGGGACTTCGGGCTTGCCTAAACTCCCTACTCCAATCTCGTTGGCATACCCCATTGGAATGTTGTACGTCCGCGCCTCTTCCAGCCGGATCGTGAGCCGTTTTACCACGGCGTTTGGTCCAACCACTGCGACTGCCTCGGGATAGACCATGTAGTCGTCTTCGGAGGTGGCCGACTCGTCGGCCCAGTACTTTGGTGCCCGCGTCGGGTCGAACGCCGGAGCGTCCTTACCGAAGGTCCGCTTGTACTCGTCGCGGCTGAATCTGTGAAACAGCCCGAGGATGAATACCGTTGCACACCCCGGAGGGTCCATTGCTGCCATGATGTTAGTCTCCTTTACTCCGTCTCGTTGATGGCGATGCCGGCATTCGCCCACATCACCGCCTGTTGCAGATTGGTGTACGCGAGCGCCTTGGCATCGGCACGAATCCGCTCATACCGCGCCGCTTGGTCGCCAAAGGGCTTGTGGTACGTGAAGATGTTCTCGATTTCCTTTGTGGTCATAGGTTACTCGTCCTTCCAGGGCGCGTCGTCGCTCTCTGCTTCGGAATTACGCGCCGATGCCGGGTCGATGAAGTTAAGCGCCTCCGTGGTGGCGCAGGTTAACCGTTCCACGGTATGCTGCACCACCGTCGTCGGCACATCCACGCTCCAGCCATCCTGGTCGTTGATCTTTACCCGAACCTTCATACCCGGCTTCAGCATCGCGCCACGCTTGAACGTATGTGCGCATACGTGGAACGCTTCTTCGACCGAGACCCCCAACACCCGTACCCCGTTTGAGATGCGGGTGTGGAGAGTCAACGGTGGCGAGATTTGGGTGCCCTGTTCGAGTACCATGATTTCCGGTAGCGGCAACGGGACCGCTGGCGCGGGTTCCGGCACGGCGGCTTCGGCGTGGACTACCATGGTCTTCGACTTCGGCTCCGGACTGCGGAACCGCTCCCGTGTTTCGCGCTTTTTGCTGGCTGCCTCCCGCACCGCCTCCGGCCCCTCTTCCACCAGCCTGCGCTGTTCGGCTTTGGGTAGGTTGACGATCTCCGCAGCCGCCGTGACCGCAACGTCCCCAGAGGCCACGGCGTCGTTCAACTGCGCATCCCCGAATTCGACCACCTGCTGCGCCGCTTCGATCATGCGCGGCGAGACGTGCATGGTTTCCGCTACCTGCTCGGAGATCTTACCCTGCGGCACTTCTCCCGCCGCCTTGCGCCCGCGCTTGGTTTCAGCCTTGAGCAGTTTGGCGATCTTGGCCCCGATGTGGGCGCGTTGCGAATCGCTCAGGTGCCGCCGCGTCAGATTCAGGCTGACGACGAAATCGGTCAGCGATCCTTGCCCGTCCCAGGTCTGATAGGGCGGCTCGACATCCAGGGCTTTACAGGCGTTGTAGCGGTTGCGCCCGTCGATGACGGAGCCGTCTGGATGCAACCAGAGCGGTTGGCGCACGCCGTTGCGGGCGATATCGGCCTGTAAATCGGCGGAGGCGCGGCGGTCCATCAAGGGGAAGAGGGCGCAAACGGAGTGAAACGGTCGTTCTTGCATGTTGTTTGTCATCTTAAGTTTGCACCCAATCACGCAAGTGGTCAACGTTAAAGAGCGCAGATCTGCGCTGATTCTTCTTAGCGCCAGAAGTATAGAATACCCGCGATCCAGAATGCCGTCTCAATCACGGTTAAGGCTGACTCTATCGGTGTGTAGACCACTGGCTTTCCTGTCTTCGCCACGCGAATGGCGGCTCCGCCCACGAACGCTCCGATCAGCAACCATTTGAACCACATTATCCTAACCTCGTTCTTTTGCGGAGCCAGCGGGCCGGATTGTTTACCAGCCGTCTGCCTAGTTTCCTATTACTGGAGTCACCCAGATAGGGTTCGGCCAAGCTGCCCAAGGTGACTAGCCTTGGCCGGGGATCGCGCCCCCACGCCGCCGCTGGCATAACTCGCCTTATCTGGCTGTAGCCTCGTCCGGAGCGGAATCTTCTGCCGTGGCCTGCTGGCATGTCGGCTGGCATGTCGGCTCCACCATCCAACCGTTCCAGCGTTGCGATATGTAGGACAGCACGCGAACCTGCTCGGAAAAACTGAGAGGACTCAACGCCTGTATCACGCCGGAGATGGCCTGAACCTCCGGATCGGATGCAACTACTTCTTTCTTTCGTGGCGACATCTTTCTACTCTCCCTTTTCAGACTCAACGTTTCACTAACAATTTCGGGACGCGCAGAACCGCGTCCAACTCGAAGATCCGGCGCTCCGTAACCGCCATAGCCTCTTCCCATGTCGCGCCTGCTCCGACGTTCTCGCTGCCCCTCCAGATCATACACTTCCGCGATGGGCGCACGCGCTCAGAAACTCCCATTTTAGGACCCCACCTCTCGCGGGCGATCTTCAATGCCTGCTTCCAGGTCAGCGGAGCAAACTCGTGGAACAACTCCAGATCGTAGCTCATAAACGTTCCATTTAGACGCTGGAGGTCGCGTTCACCGCCGAAATGCGTTGCTTGGCATCGAACAGAATCCCCCGGATGGCTTGATGGCGGTTGATCTGTTTAATCCAGTAGGCGTAGCGGGCTAGGTCGCCGTCCTCGATGTCGCAGGCTGCCATCCTCGCAGCATCGGCCATCTGTGACTCTGCGTACCTCACGGAGCACGAAAGCAACTCACAGTACGCGCAGCCGATAGCGCGCCACCGTAGCCGATGTATCGCCCGTCTGGGCCTTTGTTAAGGAGGGTCATGGGCGGATCTCACCGCTCCGGATGCGCTCGGCTAGTGTCCTAGTGGTTCTCTGCAAATCCACCCTCCCACCCAGGCGTATTCGGGCCATCGTAATCAGCAGTCTTTAGCTTCTCTTCCCCATTGGCGAAGTCCTTCAGCCATTCAATTGCGGCATCCCACCCAGAGTTGAAATCCTTTGTGTATTCCACCTCGGTTGATTCCTCTGTGATCTCTTTGAGCCGCCGTGCCGCATCCTCCAGCGCCTTCGCCGCGACCTCCCGGTCGTGCGCGGGCAGGACGGCGGAGGGGTCATGCTTGATGTTTCGACCCAACCAATAGCTGAGTGACTCCATCGCTATGCTTTTCGAATTCCCTATTTCAGTGTGTTGATGATGATAGTCATCCCATCGACGGTTTACTTCATTCACTATTCCTGACAGTGCCACTTCCAACTCTGCGCATCGGGATTTGAGAGTAGATAGGGCGGCGACGGCTCCGAGCGGCCACAGCCCAAACTCGTGTCCGGCTGCTTCTTTGGCCTGCTTCATCGCGGCATCCCATCGGGACTGTAGAGCATCGCACGCTGCCTGCAACCGCTCTGCCTGTAACTTCCAAACCTCTTCGGTCCCCGCCATGTGCTTTACACCTCCACCAACGGGACTTCGATCCCGCGCTTGAGCAATCCCTTGCGCACGGCATAGGGGCTCGTGCGCCCGCCGAACATCACCTCAACCCAGTGCCCCATCGCTGGAGCCACCCCGTAGTTCGGGTTCCACAGGTCGATGTCGATCTCGATCAGGTTCTCCGGGTGCGCTACCACCTGCATAGAATACCGGGCGCAACTCTCGCGCCATCCGTACCGCGCGGTCGCGCCGTGGTTCTGCACCGCGTCCCAGCGTTCAAAGGCCGGAAAGTCAGGCACGGTCTTGTGTTGTGCGTTCGACAGGTAGTGCAGGAACACGTCGTTCCAGCGGAACAGCGTCCGGTCCGGAAGCATATGCACGGGAATCAGCAGCGGAAATCCATACGCGGCAAACACCGCCCGGAAGTTCTGGAGTGATTGTTCCGCTAGAACGTCAGACCGCAAGCGCACGCGCCCTCCTTAGTATCTCCGGCTTGGGCACCCACACGCGCCCATCCGCGTTTGTGACAACGTACTCCAACTCGCCCGCCCGAACCATCCTCGTGATCTCCGCAGGGTTCACGTGCAGCCAGTGGGCGGCGGAGTCGATGGTCAGATAAATCACTCCGTCAACTTCAAACGTTCTGCTCACGACTCTATCCTAGCCTGACGCATATGCGCCTGCTGTTGCCGTACCCATGCGACGGAGATGTACCAGAGCCCCCCCGGTTGCTTGTACGCCGCTTCGCGGGGGATCTTTCCCTGCGCCAGCCAGCGCCGGATGGTGCGCTCGGAAATATCCAACTGCTGCGCCGCCAGAGGCGGACTCATGTATGCCGGCGCGCTCATGCTGACACCTTCACTTCCGTTTTGTGGCACCAGCACGCCTCTCTGCCCTTCCAGTCGCAGCCCACTGCGGGGCAAGTATTCAGAGGACGAACCGAGAACGAGTGTCCATTCGGGCACGCAAAGTAGAACGTCCGGCAGTTGTCGTCGTGATTATGGCCGGGAGGAGAATAATACCCAACCAGTGTGGACTTGCACCCCGGAGAGTAGCAAGACGTTCCACAGATCGGGCATTCATGCGTCAGTGTGCTGACCGAAGACCAGTTGACGTTTGGTAGTTCGATCACAGGCCCAACTCCTTCAGTCGCGCTTCGAGTTCAGGGAAGTAAGCCTTGATCGGCTTCCATCCACGCGCCATTTCGGTGTAACTAAAGGCGTTGAAAAGATCCCATAACTCGCTGGCAACCGGGACACCACCTGATCTCATCTTGGAGTAAGAGCACTTACTAATCCGATCAATCAGGCAGGAACGATATTCCAGCGCGCGCTTACCCCGAGATAATTCCCGCAACGCCTCCAGCCAAGCTCCAACGATGAGCGCCGACAACCCGATCCACACATATACTTCCCATCTCATCGCACCGCTCCTGCATCAGTGATTGCCATAACGCTGAAGACGATCATCACGAAACACACCACAATCACCGCGATCACCGCCATTACCCAACCGATGTCTTCCGGATATTCGTCCATCATCACTTATTACATACTGCCCGGATCAGCGCCGATAAGATAATCGCCGTTCCCAGGAAGTACAATGCCCCCAAGATAGATCCTAATTGGGATTGCTGGAAGTAAATCACCATAGTTCCCTCCAAGTATGTGTCCGACGTGTCACCCTGTCAAGAGTTATTTAGGCTCTTTTTGTTGCTTTTCGTCCCAGAGCGAAAATTGCTCCAAACTTACTCCCGACTTACGATGCTCCTGGTAACGTATGCGCGCGTACCCGTGGCGCTCCAGCAGGCGCAGCATTGTCAACCGGAGTAACTCAGCGTTAGAGATAGTGAGTTCCGTCCTACCGTGCATGGTTGATTTCCCGGATGCGCTCCATGCTCTGGTCCATTTTCTGATTCAATGCGTTGGAGACACGGCACACTTCGACTTCCAGAGCATGTAACATCTCGACCAGCGGGGCATCGGTCGGAAAAGGTGCAGCCCCCGGAATCTCCATGATCCTCCAGATGCGGAAGATGACTCTACGGCACGCCTGTTCTTCGGTTGTCATGGCGTGCTCCTTCCGTATTTCTCCATCAGGCTCGCCAGTTCGCGCTGATACTGAGCGTTGTTCTCGGCAGTGATGGCATCGAATCGTGACTGAACAAACACGAAGCCTGTGCAGTCACGGGGATTGGAGTGCTCTCTCGCTATGCGATCACAGGCTCCGCACCGTTGATTGTGATACGGTATGCCCAACTGGTCATCCATGAATTCACACTTTAGTGAGGACGTGCGGCTTCTTTGCGTCTCCTCCAGATTCGACGTATTCCTTCATCGCGGACATGGCAAAGTCGAGGACGCGGCGGGCGATCTCGTCGGGAATGTTGTC
>Ga0334722_10000147_pt1 | contig 102710 bp, 87 predicted proteins | sample C3_bottom_MG_FD_207210 | JGI IMG/M metagenome (GOLD analysis project Ga0334722, IMG submission 207210) | Sediment microbial communities from Yellowstone Lake, YNP, Wyoming, USA - C3_bottom | ecosystem: Environmental > Aquatic > Freshwater > Lake > Sediment | place: USA: Wyoming | collected...
CGCCATCTGTGCGATCGTGCCTCGCTGGCGGGAGACCTGGCGTGCCGACGGCACGTTCGAGTAGCCTACGGCACGGGAGCCTAGCACCGCTGATCGGGCCGGAGCAACACGCGAAAAGGTACTGGGGGCCGATCGTCGGCCGGTAGGGGTACGGGAGGACGCGTGGGCGAGGAGACGGGGACGACCGGATCGGGCGGCGCGGCGGCCGGCGGTGCAGCGGCAGGGGGCGACCGGACCGGGCGGCAGGGACGGACGAGCTCGGGCGAACCGCCGGGGCCGAGCGAGGAGCTCGCCAGGCGCGCCGAGGCCGAGGCGATCGAGGAAGCGACGGCCGCGGTTGCCGGTGAGGCGGCCCGGGGGGAGGGACGATCGGCGCCGGCGGGCATCTGCCCGTTCCTGCGGCGCGTCAACGACGCGGGAGGGTCGGCTCGACCGATCGATCTGCCGGACCCGGCGAACCTGTGCCTGGCGCTGCTCGAACCTCAGGCCCAGTCGCTCCGCCAGCAGCAGCTCGTCTGTCTCCAGGCCGGCCACGTTCATTGTCCCCGCTACGTGCAGAGCCCGATGGCGGGGCTGGCAGGGGCGGGGCTGGCAGGGGCGGGGCTGGCAGGGGTCGGGCCGGCGGGTCGGGCCAGGCGTCGGGTCGGACGGCCGACGGCCGTGGCGCTCGGGATCCTGCTCGTCTCCACGGCGGCGGCGGTGGGTTTCGTGCTCGTCGGCGGCGGGAGCGAGCTCCCGCTGGCGGGGATCGAGGGCGCCTCACCAACGTCGGGCGCCGGGACGCGATCGGCCGGGCCGTCGCCGGGGGCGCCCTCGGCCGGGTCCGCCGGGTCCGCCGGGTCCGCCGGGTCCGCCGGGTCCGCGTCGCCTGCTGCGCCGGCCGGCGCCGGGTCGTCCGTCGCCCCGCCCGCCGCCTCGGCGGCGCCGACACCGGTGCCCACGCTCGACGCGACGGCCGCGACTCCGTCGGCCACGCCGGGCGCCCTCGCGGCCACGCCGACCCCGACGAGCAGCCTGCTGGCGTTGCTCGATCCGTGTCCCGACCGGGTCGACTGCTACCTGTACACGGTCAGGCGCAACGACACCCTGCACAGGATCGCGGACATGTTCGGTGTGCCCTATTCGACGGTCCGCGCGCTCAACCCCTGGATCGTCGACCCGAACCTGATCAGGGTCGGCGACCGGATCGTCCTCCCGCCCCCGACACGGTAGGGCGGGGGAGGAACCCCCGGCCCGGCCCCGGCACGACCGACGCCGGCAGGTGCCGCGGTACGACCGAGCCCGGGAGGCGAATCGGCACCGGCGCCGGTCGGCACCGGCACGGCCGACCCGGGGCGCGATTTCGACCCGGGGCGCGATTTCGGCATTGACGGGCCGTGATTGGCGTGTAGAATGCGGGGCCAGTGGCACAAAGTGGAGTCAAGTGGGGACAAAGGGTGGAGGAAGCGCCCTGAGGACCCGGTCCATCGTCAGCCACGTTTCGAAGTGGGGAAGCCCGGCAGGTGTTCACCGGCGAGTACCGGCACTCGGTGGACGAGAAGGGACGGGTCGCCGTCCCCTCGAAGTTCCGCGCCCAGCTCGAAGGCGGGGCGTTCGTGTCGCGCTGGATCGATGCCTGCCTGGCGATCTTCCCGCGAGGCGAATGGGACGCCCTGGCGGCGAAGGTCGCCGCGCTGCCCATCGCCGACGCTAGCTCCCGGACCTTCCAGCGGTTCATCTTCGCCGGCGCGTTCGAGGTCGAACTCGACCGCCAGGGCCGGGTCGTGCTCCCGGCCTCGCTGCGAAGCTTCGCCGCCCTGGAAGGCGAGGCCGTGATCGTGGGCTCGCGAGACCACGCCGAGATCTGGGCGCCGGCCCGGTGGGACGAGTACCGCCGCGAGCTCGAGTCGCCCGAGGCGCTCGCGCAGTACCTCGGCGGGCTGGGGATCTAGCGCACCACACGCGCTTCCGGGATCCGCTCGGGATCCGCCGCTTGATCGTGGAGGAGAGATGGAGGAAGGGCACCTGCCGGTGCTGGCGGAGGAGGTCATCACGATGCTCGCTCCGGCATCCGGCAGCCTCCAGATCGATGCCACGATCGGCGGCGGTGGGCACGCCGAGCGGATCCTGGAAGCGACCTCTCCTGATGGCCGCCTCCTTGGTCTCGATGCCGACGGGGCGGCCATCGCCAGGGTTCGCGCCCGGCTGGCGCGCTTCGGCGATCGCCTCGTTCTCCGCCAGGCGAACTTCCGCGAGCTGGCGACGGTCGCGCCCGAGGCCGGCTTCGCGGCGGTCGACGGTCTCCTGCTCGACCTCGGGCTGTCGAGCTACCAGCTCGCCGATCGGGATCGAGGCTTCGGGATCCGCGCCGGCGGCCCGCTCGACATGCGCTTCGACCCGAGCCGCGGGGTGCCCGCCGCCGAGCTCCTGCGGCGCCTGGACGCGGACGAGCTGACGGCCCTCTTCCGCCGCTACGGCGAGGAGCCGTTTGCAGCCCGGATCGCCCGGGCGATTGTCGCCTCGCGCGACCGCGAGCCGGTCGACACGGCCGAGGGGCTGGCCGCCCTGGTCGAGCGCGTCGCTCCGGCACCCCCCCGGGGCCGGCGCCGGATCCACCCCGCGACGAGGGTCTTCCAGGCGCTCCGGATCGCGGTCAACGACGAGCTCGGGGCGCTCGAGGCGGCGCTCAAGGCCGGCGTCGACCTGCTCCGCCCGGGCGGCCGGCTCGTCGTCCTGAGCTACCACTCGCTCGAGGACCGGATCGTCAAGCGGTTCATCGAGGCCGAGCGCAAGGGCTGCGTCTGCCCGCCCGAGGTGCCGGTCTGCGTCTGCGGTCGGCGTCCCCGGCTCCGTCCGGTCGGCAAGCCGATCACGCCCGGTGAGCGAGAACTCGCTGCCAACCCGCGGGCCCGGAGCGCCAGGCTCCGGGCCGCCGAACGGATCGCCGCGTGAGCGGCCGGGCCCCATGGAGGAAGGAGGATCTGCCGTGAGCAAGCGTCACCAGGCAAGCCGGCGCAAGGCGTACGGTCGCCGCCAGCACGAGGTTCGGGAGCGCGTCGAGCGCCGCCCGCTGTCCGACCAGGCCGAGATCATGGCCGAGCTCTTCGAGCCGGCCGGCGGAGTCGACGACTACGGCCTGTTCGGTCTCGGGATCGGCGGACGCCGGCTCGGCTTCGCCCTCGGCGACTGATGGCCGTCTACCACACCGCCCGACCGCGGGCCGGGCTCCTCGCGCCGGCCGTCGTCCGGCCTCGGGTCCTGTCACCGGGCGGCTGGGGCGGTCCGGCCGTCGGCGCCGATCAGCTTCCCCGCCGACGGGGCCGGACGACCGTCCGCGCCGGCCGGGGCCAGGGGCGGGTGGGCCTCGTCCTGGGCGGGATCGTGATCGTCTTCCTGCTCGCCTTCTTCTCCCTTGCCCAGACCGTGCGCGTCTCGGCCACCGGCTACGACATCGACCAGCTCCTCGCCCAGCGCCAGCAGCTCCTCGCCCAGCACCAGGAGCTCGTCTCCGACCTGAACCGGCTGGGCCGGGAGCCGGCGATCCGCAAGCAGGCGATCGACCTCGGCCTCGGCCAGCTGGTCGAGCCACTCGTCGTCCCGGCGCGCTAGGGCAGGCGATCGCCTGATGCCCGGCCGGACCGATCCGCGCCTTCGCCACCTCTTCCTGCTCGGGTTGTTCGCCCTGGCCGGGGTGACGCTCCTCGCCCGCCTGGCCTACTGGCAGGTCCTTGACCGCGAGCGCCTGGCGAGCCTGGCCGCCGCCCAGACCGAGCAGCGGATCGAGCAGCCGAGCCAGCGCGGGACGATCTACGACCGGAGCGGGACGGTCGTCCTGGCCAGCTCGGTCGATCGCTACCGGCTCGTCGCCTCGCCCGCCCAGCTGAGCCCGGAGCGGCGCGCGGCGGTCGCCGCCGAGCTGACCCGGCTGCTCGGCCTCGAGGGGGAGGCGGCCGGCCAGCTGGCGACGCGGATGACCAGCGACAAGGGCTACGTCGTCCTGGCCCGGGAGGTCGACGCGACCACGGCGGCCACGATCCGCGACGAGCTCGCGGCCGGGACGCTCGCCGCGGTCGACCTCGAGAGCGAGCCGACCCGGGTCTACCCGCAGTCCGGTGGCGCGGCCGGAACGACGCTCGCGGCGCACCTGCTCGGCTTCGTCAACCGCGAGGGGGTCGGCCAGTACGGAGTCGAGCAGCGCTACCAGGCCGTCCTCGCCGGCCAGCCCCGGGTCGTGATCGCCGCCCGCGATGTCAGCGGCCGACCGATCGCGGGGAGCGAGGAGGTCCTCGACCCGGGGGCGCCGGGGGTCGATCTGCGCCTGACGATCGACGCCTCGCTCCAGCTCGCGGTCGAGCAGGAGCTGCTGGCGGCGTGGGTCGCCGACCGGGCGGTGAGCGTCTCGACCGTCGTCCTCGACCCGCGCACGGGCGCGATCTACGCCGAGGCCACGTATCCCTCGTACGACGCGAACGACTACGCCTCGATCGCCGCCAGCGACCCGTCCCGGTTCATCGACCCCGTGATCAGCCAGGTCTACGAGCCGGGCTCGGTGTTCAAGATGCTGACCGCCACGGCCGGGCTGACGGCCGGAGTCGTCACCCCAGCGACGAAGGTGAACGACAGCGGCACGCTCGCCCTCGACGGCGGGCGGGCGAAGGTGAGCGACGCCGACCGCCGGCCGATGGGCTGGATCCCGTTTTCCGACGTGATCGCCTACTCGCGCAACGTCGGGGCGGCGCGGGTGGCGCTCGCCCTGGGCAAGGACACGCGCACGGCGGCGGTCGCGCTCCATGACACGTGGACCCGGCTTGGCTTCGGGGAGCCGACCGGGGTCGACCTGGCCGGCGAGGTGGGCGGCCTGGTTCGCGATCCGGCGATCAGCCAGTGGCGCCAGATCGACCTGGCCAACGGCGCCTTCGGCCAGGGCGTGGCCGTCACGCCCCTCCAGCTCGCGACCGCCTACGCGGCGATGGTCAACGGCGGGACCCTCGTCCAGCCCCACGTCGTCGCCGCGATCGGCGCGCAGGAGGTGAACCCGCCACCCCGCGGCCGGGTGATCGAGCCTGCCGTCGCGCGCGAGCTCGTCGGGTTGATGCGCCATGTCGTCAGCGGCGTCCCGTTCTACCGCGACCGGACGCTCGTGCCGGGCTACGTCGTCGGGGGCAAGACCGGCACGGCCCAGATCTGGGACCCGAAGCTGAACGGCGGTCGGGGCGACTGGAAGCCGAACGTCTTCAACTTCTCGTTCGTCGGGTTCATCGGCCGCCAGGACCCCGAGCTGGTCGTGGCGGTCCAGATCCACGAGGCGCGTCCGACCGTCGTCCGGATCGGCTACCAGGAGATGCCGGTCTTCTCGTTCGAGCTCTTCCGGCGGATCGCCACCGACGCGATCACGATGCTCGACCTGCCGCCGGCGCCGGCGACCCCGCCGACCACTGCCGACCGGTGAACGGCGCCTGTGCCACACTGGCCCCCGTGACCGACCTCCGCCGGCCGGCCCGCAGGGAGGGCGCGCCGCCGCCCGCCTTCACCGCCGCCGAGATCTCCCGCCTCACCGGCGGCCAGCTGCTCCGCGCCTCGTCGCGCCCGATCCGGGGCGGTGCGGTCGATTCCCGCCGCGTCCGGCCGGGCAATCTCTTCGTTGCCCTGGCCGGCGAGCGGACCGACGGTCACCGGTTCCTGGCCCAGGCGGTGGCCGCCGGGGCCGCCGCGCTTCTCGTCTCGCGGCCTCCGGAGGGCGGCGCGGCGCTCGGGGCGCTCGACGACGTGACCGTGGTCCAGGTGCCCGACCCGCTCGCCGCCCTCCACGCGCTCGCCGCCGCCTGGCGGTCGCGGTTCGATCCGCTCGTGGTCGGGGTGACCGGGAGCATCGCCAAGACCTCGACCAAGGAAGCGGTCGCGGCGGTCCTTGCCCGGCGCTGGAGGACGCTGCGCAACGAGGGCAACCTGAACAACGAGATCGGCCTGCCGCTCACGGTCCTGGACCTCGGCCCCGAGCACGAGGCGCTCGTGGTCGAGATGGGGATGTACACCGGCGGCGAGATCGCCGCCCTGGCCCGGATCGCGCGGCCCCGGATCGGGGTCGTGACCGCCGTCCAGCCGGTCCACCTGGAGCGGATCGGGTCGATCGAGGCGATCGAGGCGGCCAAGGCCGAGCTCGTCGACGCGCTCCCGGCCGACGGCGTCGCGGTCCTCAATGCCGACGACCCGCGGGTTGCCCGGATGCGCACCCGGACGACGGCCCGGACCCGGACGTACGGCTTCAGCCCAGGCGCCGACGTGACCGCCGAGGCGATCGAGTCGGCCGGCCGGGCCGGGATGCGCTTCGTCCTCCGGGTCGACGGGAAGGCGCGCCGGGCGGTCACCACCCCGGCTCTCGGGCGCCACGCCGTTCACAACGCGCTCGCCGCGGCGGCCGTCGGGCTCGAGGCAGGGCTGACGCTCGACCAGGTCGCGGCCGGGCTGGCGGACGGCTGGACGGCGCCTCACCGGAGCGAGCTCGTCGAGGCCGGCGGGGTGCTCGTCCTCGACGACACGTACAACGCCTCGCCGGCCACGATGCTCGCCGCGCTCGAGCTCCTGGCCACCCTGCCCGGCCGGCGGATCGCCGTCCTGGGCGAGATGCTCGAGCTGGGCGAGGGCCACGAGGCCGGCCATCGCTCGGTCGGCGCGGCGGCGGCCGGAGTCGTGGCCCGGCTCGTCGTCGTCGGGACCGGCGCCCGCGGGATCGCCGAGGGGGCAGCCGCGGCCGGGCTCGATCCAGCCCGGATCGCCCTCGTCCCGGATCGCGAGGCAGCGCTCGAGCTGCTCGGCTCGCTCCTCGCCCCCGGCGACGTCGTCCTGGTCAAGGGGTCGCGCGGCGCCGCGCTCGATCTCCTCGTCGACCGCCTGCTCGAGGTGCGCGGGTGACGATCGAGCTGATCCAGGGCCTCCTCCTCGCCTTCGCGATCGTGGTCATCCTCATGCCCGGCTACATCCGCTTCCTGCGCTACCTCGGCTTCGGCAAGCAGATCCGCGACGAGGGCCCGCACACCCACTTCGTCAAGGCCGGGACCCCGACGATGGGCGGCCTGCTCGTCATCCTCGTCGTGATCGGGGTCTACTTCCTCCTCCGCGGCGGGCCGGACGCCTCGACCTTCGCCCCGCTCGCCGCCCTCGCCGGGGTCGGCCTCCTGGGCGCCTTCGACGACTATCTCAACGCCCGGACCGGGGAAGGGATCCGGGTCCGCCAGAAGCTGCTCTGGCAGGTCGTGTTCGCCTTCGTCGCGGCCTGGCAGATCCAGCGCACGTACGCGATCACCGAGCTGGCCGTTCCGTTCGTCGGGGCGGTCCCGATCGACCCGGCGGTCTACGTCTTCTTCGCCGCCTTCGCGATCGTCGCCGCGAGCAACGGGGTGAACCTGACCGACGGGCTCGACGGTCTCGCCGGGGGGACGCTCGTCTTCGCCTTCGTCTCGTTCCTGATCATCGCCCTCCTGAACGTCCCCCAGCAGCCGAACCTCGCCCTCCTGTGCGCCCTCGTCATCGGCGGTCTGCTCGGCTTCCTCTGGTTCAACGTCCACCCGGCCGAGGTGTTCATGGGCGACTCGGGCTCGCTCGCGTTCGGGGCGACGCTCGCGGTCACGGCCCTGATCACCGGCCAGATCCTCGTCCTGCCCCTGATCGGGTTGATCTTCGTGGTCGAGACGCTGTCGGACATCATCCAGATCGGCTACTACAAGCTGAGCGGCGGCAGGCGCGTCTTCCGGATGGCCCCGCTGCACCACCACTTCGAGCTCGGGGGCTGGGACGAGGAGAAGATCACCCTCCGCTTCTGGATCGTGGCGATCCTGGCCGGCCTGCTCGGGGTCACCCTCTTCCTGTCCTCGATCCGGGCCCTGTGATGACGATGACCCCGACCGACCGACCGACCGACCGAGCGAGCGAGCGAGCCGGCGAGCGACCCTCCGGGCCGAGGCTCGAGCTCGACGGCCTGACGATCGACGATGTCCGGGGCGGGGCGCTCGCGGGACTCCCGGTCAGCGTCCTCGGCTTCGCCCGAAGCGGGCTCGCCCTCGCCCGGTTCCTCGTCGACGCCGGCGCCGTCGTCACCGTCTACGACGGGCGACCGGCCGCCGAGCTGGCCGAGGCGCTGGCGGCCCTCGAGGGCCGGACCGTGCGCCTGCTCGCCGGTCCCGAGGTCGACCCTGCCGAGGCCCTCCGGGGCGCGGCGCTCGTCGCGACCTCGCCGAGCATCAACCCCGACTACCCGACCACCGAGCCCCGCCTGCGCTCGGCCCTGGCCGCGCTGGTTGCTGCCCGGGCCGCCGGGGAGGGGGTGCCCGAGCTGGTCAGCGAGCCCGACCTCGTCCTCCGCCTCTGCCCGGCGCCCACGATCGGGATCACGGGCACGAAGGGCAAGACGACGACCGCTTCCCTGGCCGCCGCGCTCCTCGCCGCGGACCCGCTCCACCCGGTCGTCCTCGGCGGCAACATCGGCCTGCCGCTCGTCGAGCGCCTGCCCGAGCTGACACCCGGCCACCGGGTCGTGATCGAGCTCTCGGAGCTGCAGCTGCCAACCCTCAGCCGGGGCACGACCGTGGCCGTCTTCACGAACGTGACCGCGGACCACCTCGACCGCCACGGCACCGTCGCGGCCTACCGGGCGACGAAGCGGCGCCTCGCCGAGCTGGTCGACCCCGAGGGCGCCCTCGTCCTGAACGCCGACGATCCGGTCACGGCCAGCTACGCGGGGCTGGGCCGGGCACCGGCGCTCCTCTACCGCCTTGCCCACCCGATCCCGGGCGGGCTGGGGATCGTCGACGACTGGATCGTGGCGGCCGGGGTCGAGCGGCTCCCGCTGGCCGGGGGCGGACCGGCGCCGGCCGGACCCGGGGGCCGGATCATGCCCGTCGGCGAGCTGGCCCTGCCCGGGCGGCACAGCGTGAGCAACGCCCTGGCCGCGATCGGTGTTGCGCTCCTGTTCGGGGTTGCCCCGGACGCGATCCGGCGCGCCGCGGCCGCCTTCCGCGGCGTCGAACACCGCCTCGAGCCGGTCGCCGAGATCGACCGGGTCCGGTTCGTGAACGACTCCCAGGGGACCCAGCCCGACGCGGTCGCGGCCGCCCTCCGGGCGTTCGGGCCGCCGATCGTGCTGATCGCCGGCGGCCGGGACAAGGGGGTCGACCTGGCCGACCTCGCCGCCGTCGTTGCCGAGCGGGCGGCCGCGGCGGTCCTGATCGGTGAGAGCGGGCCGACCCTCGAGCGCCTCTTCCGCGCCGCCGGGCTCGCCCGGACCGAGCGGGCGGCCACGCTCGAGGCGGCCGTCGAGCGGGCGGACGAGCTCGCCCGCGAGCTGCTCCACGAGCGCGGCCCGGCCGGCCGGGCGACCGTCCTGCTCAGCCCGGCCGCGGCCAGCTTCGACATGTTCGTCGACTATGCCGCCCGCGGCCGGGCGTTCAAGGCGGCCGTCGCCGCCCTCGCGGCGCGGCGCGGAGGGGAGCAGGACGGGGCAGGGGAGCAGGGCGGGGCAGGGGAGCGACGACGATGACCGCCTTCGTCCGGCCGCGTCGGCAGACCGGCCTGCGCCGCGAGCAGCACCCGGCGAACTACACGATCCTCGTCGCGGTCGTCGCCCTGGCCGCGATCGGGATCCTGATGGTCTACTCGTCGTCGGCGATGAAGGCGTACGTGACCTGGGACGACCCGTTCAAGGTCGTCGGCCCGCAGCTCGTCTGGGCCCTCCTGGGGATCGTGACGATGGTCGTCATGATGCGCCTCGACTACCGCTATCTCCGTCTCGTCTCGGTGCCGCTGTACGCGATCGCGCTCGTCCTGCTCGTCCTCGTCCTCGTGCCCGGGTTCGGGATCCGCGTCGGCGGCTCGGCCCGCTGGCTGCAGATCGGGCCGTTGCCCGCGATCCACCCGGCCGAGTTCGCCAAGCTCGCCCTCGTCGTCTACCTCGCCCACTGGTTTGCCCGGCGCGGCACGGGCCTGTCCGGCTTCCGCCGGGGCACCCTCCCGTTCGTCGTCATCTTCGGGCCGGTCCTGCTCCTCGTCCTGCGCGAGCCCGACCTCGGGACGAGCGCCGTGATCGGCCTGACCGCCCTGGCGATGTTCTTCGTGGCCGGGGCGAACCTCGTCCACCTGGCCGCGATGGCCTCTGCGGGCCTCGCCCTGGTCGTCCTCGTCGTCAGCCGGACGCCCTACCAGCTCGAGCGGGTGCGGGCCTTCCTCGACCCCTGGAGCGATCCCCAGGGAAGCGGCTTCCATACGATCCAGGGCCTGCTCGCGCTCGGGCTGGGCGGGCTGTTCGGGGCCGGCCTGGGCGGCAGCCGCTCGGCCGGCGGGCTGTTCCTGCCGAACGCGAGCAACGACTTCATCTTCGCGATCATCGGCGAGGAGTTCGGGCTGATCGGGGCCGGGGTCGTGATCGCCCTCTTCTGCCTGCTTGCCTGGCATGGCGTCCGGACCGCCCTCGGCGCCCCGGACACGTTCGGCGCCCTGCTCGCGGGCGGGATCACGGCCTGGCTGTGCATCCAGGCGTTCATCAATATCGGGGTCGTGGTCTCGCTCCTGCCGATCACCGGGATTACGCTCCCGTTCATCAGCGCCGGCGGCTCCTCGCTGATCATCAGCTTCGCTGCCGTCGGCATCCTCCTTTCGGTCTCGCGCGAGACCGTCGAACTCGGGACATGGAACGATGCGCCTGCTGATCGCGGGCGGGGGCACGGGCGGGCACGTCTACCCGGCCCTCGCCGTCGCCCGATCGCTCCGCGCGCGACCGGACGCGCCTGAGCTCGCCTGGCTGGGCGGCCATCGGGGCCTCGAGGCCGGACTCGTCCGGTCGGCCGGGATTCCCTTCGAGCGGCTGGCGCTTCGCTCGCTGCGGACCGTCGACCGGTCGCTCAACACGCTCCTCGACCCGGTCCGGCTGGCGGTCTCGATCCCCCAGGCCGCGGCCTGGCTCGTTCGCCACCGGCCGGCGGCGATCTTCACCACCGGCGGCTACGTGGCGATCCCGGTTCTCCTCGCCGCCGAGCCGCTGGGCATCCCGGTCCTGCTCTGGGAAGGCAACGTGATCCCCGGTCGGAGCGTCCGCGCCACGGCCCGCTTCGCCGACGTCGTCGCGGTCTCGTTCGCCGAGACGTGCGCCGCGCTCGGGCGGTCGGCCGGCTCGTCGGCCGGCTCGTCGGCCGGCGATCTGCTCGCCGCGCGCCGCGCCCGGCCGTGCTACCTGACCGGAACGCCGATCCGCGATACCCGCCAGATCGACCGCGAGGCGGCCCGGGCACGCTTCGGGGTGCCTCCCGGCGCCCGGCTGCTGCTCGTCTTCGGCGGTTCCCAGGAGGTGCGCCGGTTCAACGCCGCCGTCGCCGAGGCACTGCCCCGGCTCGTCGAGCGGGTGTACGTCATCCACGTCACCGGCGAGCCGGCCTATGGCGCCGCCCTGGCCGGGCGCGAGCGGCTCCCGGCCGAGCTGCGCGAGCGCTACCGACCCTACCCGTTCCTGCGCGACGAGATGCTCGACGCGCTCGCCGCGGCCGATCTCGTCGTGGGCCGGGCCGGCTCCTCGACCCTGGCCGAGGCGGCCGCGCTCGGCCTGCCGCTCGTCGTCGTGCCCTATCCCCACGCCGCCGGTCACCAGCGGGCGAACGCACGGGCGCTCGTCGAGGCGGGCGCCGCGCGCCTCGTCGAGGACGAGCGGTTCGACGCGACCGCCCTGCTCGAGGCAGCCGCCCTGCTCGACGACCCGGCCGCCCACCTCCGGATGTCGGCCGCGTCGCGCGCGCTTGGCCGGCCGGCAGCGGCCGAGGTCGTGGCCGACCTGCTCCTCGATCTCGCCGCGCGACGGCCCCTGCCCGACCCGGCCGTCGTCGAGCGCCGCTCACGGGGCGTCGGGGGATGAGCGGTCCGCGCTCCACGAGCCGCCCGACCCGGCCGCCGGCGCCCGGCCCCGGAGCCGACGCCGGCCCGGCTGCGGCCCCCGCGCCGGCGTTCGACGCGCTCGCCCTGGGCACCGAGATCCAGCGCCGTCTCGGGGTGAAGACGTCGCGCAACGAGCCGCTGGCCCGGTTCACGACGATGCGGGTCGGCGGCCCGGCCGATCTCTTCGCGGTCGCCCACAATGCGTTCGAGCTGCGCGGCCTGGTCCGGTTCGCCCGCAGCCGGGGGATCCCCTGCGTCGTTCTCGGGCGGGCGAGCAACGTCGTCATCGCCGATGCCGGGATCCGCGGCCTGGTGGTCCAGGATCGGGCCGAGGGCGTCGAGGTCCGCGACCAGCGGCTGATCGCCGAGGCCGGCCTGGCGATGGCGCGGGCCGCGACCGAGGCCCAGAAGGCCGGCCTCTCCGGCCTCGAGTTCGGGCTGGCGATTCCGGGCACGGTCGGGGGCGCGGTGTGGGCGAACGCCGGGGCCCACGATTCGAGCGTCGCTGCGATCCTCGAGTCGGCGACCGTGCTGCTCGCGGACGGGAGCGAGGCCCGGCTCGGGCCGGACGAGCTTCGCTTCGGCTATCGCGACAGCCGCTTCAAGCACCCGCCCGGCGACGACGTCGACGCCTGGCCGCCAGGCGGGCTGATCGTCCCGGCCGAGCTCGTCCTGGGCGCGACGTTCCGGCTCGTGCCGGCCCCGCCGGCAGAGATCGCAGCCCGGCTTGACGAGATCCGACGCTGGCGCCGCGAGCACCAGCCGATCGGGATGCCGAGCGCGGGGAGCGTCTTTCGCAATCCGGCCGGCGGTCCGAGTGCGGGGGCGCTGATCGAGACGGCCGGGCTCAAGGGGCTGCGCGTCGGTGGGGCCTCGGTCTCCGAGAAGCACGCCAACTTCATCGTCAACGACCGGCACGGGTCGGCGACCGACGTCCGCCGGCTCGCCGAGCAGGTCCAGGCCGCGGTTCGGGCCCGGCACGGGATCGAGCTCGAGTTCGAGATCGTCTTCCTCGGCGACTGGAGCGCGTATCGCCCGTCGGACGACGGAGGTGGGTCGTGACCCCGCCTGGTCGGTCGAGGGGTCGGTCGCCCGGCCCGGGGCGACCGCCGTCGGTCGCGGTTCTCCTCGGCGGCCCGTCGGCCGAGCACGACGTCTCGATCGTCTCGGGGACCGCGGTCGCCGAGGCGCTCGGGGCGGCCGGTTTCCCCGTGCAGGCGATCCTCGTCGACCTCGACGGGAACTGGTGGTGGCTGCCGCCCGACCACCGGCGCGAGGCGCGCCCGCCGGCCGTGTACGACGACCCGGCCGGGCTCGGCGCGCTCGGCCCGTTCCGGACCGGGGCCGCCCTCGACCGGCTCGCGCTCGGCGAGCCCCGGCCGGTCGTGTTCGTCGCCCTGCACGGTCCGTTCGGGGAGGACGGGACCATCCAGGCCCTGCTCGAGGCGGCCGGCCTGGCCTATACCGGCTCGGGGGTGACGGCCTCGGCGCTGGGGATGGACAAGGTGCTCTTCAAGCGCCTCGTGCGCGGACTCGGGCTGCCGGTCGTCGAGTGGCGCGAGGTCCGGGCCGAGCGCTGGGCGGCCGACCCGGCCGCGGTCCTGGCCGAGCTCGAGGCGTTCGCGACCGCGACCGGGGACGAGCGCCTGATGGTCAAGCCGGCCCGGCTCGGTTCGTCGGTCGGGATGACCCTGGCCCACGATCGCTCCGAGCGGGCCGCGGCGCTCGACGAGGCGTTCCGCTTCGACACGCTCGCCCTCGTCGAGCGCTACCTGGCCGGGGCGCGCGACCTCGAGGTGGCGGTGATCGGCAACGAGCCGGAGGGGCTCGAGGTCTGCGGTCCGGGCGAGGTGGTCCCCGGGCGCGAGTTCTACGACTACCGCGACAAGTACCTCGACGGGCGGGCGCGGATCCTCGCCCGGGCCGAGCTGGCGCCCGAGCTCGAGGTCTCGATTCGCCGGCTCGCCCGCGAGGCGTACCTGGCGATCGGAGCCGAGGGCTTCGCCCGGGTCGACTTCCTGCTCGCCGGCGGGGCGATCTACCTGAACGAGATCAACACGATCCCCGGCTTCACCCCGATCAGCCTCTTCCCGGCGATGGCGGCGGCTGCCGGCCACGACTTCGCCGCGCTCGTGGGCCGGATCGTCGTGCTCGCCCTCGAGCGCGAGGCACGCCGGGCCCGACCGCGGCTCCGGCCGGCCGACCTGCCCCGATGAGGTCGTCCCGATGAGGTCGCCCCGATGACCCGCCGGCCCGGCCTGCGCCGTTCGGCCGGCCACGCCCGCCGGCCCCGGGGCCCGCGGCGTGCCTCGGCCGGCCTCTCCCCGGTTCGGGCCGCGGCCGCCTTCGTCGCCCTCCTCGCCGGGCTGGCGATCTACGGGGTCGGGGCCTCGCCGATCTTCGCCTACCAGCACCTCGAGCTCGACGGGGGGGACCGGCTGCTGGCCGATCGCTCCGCCGTCGAGACCGCGCTCGGGCTGCAGGCCGGTGCCTCGAACCTCTTCCTGGTCCGGACCGCGGCGATCGCCACGGCGCTCCGCGAGCTGCCCACGGTGCGCGACGCCGAGGTCACCGTCGAGCTCCCCGACACGCTCCGCGTCCGGCTGATCGAGCGCACGCCGATCCTGGCCTGGGTCGTGGACGGGGAGCGGTTCCTCGTCGACCGCGATGGACTCCTGTTCGCCGCCGTCCCGGCCGACAGCTCCGGTTCGTCGCCGACCCTGCCTGCCGTGACCGACGAGCGCTCGACGGCCGCCGCGCTGGCCGTCGGCCGGCAGCTCGACCCGGTCGACCTCGACGCGGCGACCAGGCTCGGGTCGCTCTCGCCGGCCGACCTCGGAAGCAGCGCCAGGCGCCTCCGGATCACGGTCGACGACCGTGACGGCTACACGATCCAGCTCCTGCCCGACGGCCCCCTGGCCGTGTTCGGCTTCTACACCCCGAGCCTGCGCACGCCCGAGCTGATCCCGGGCCAGGTCCGGCTCCTGCGCAGCCTCCTCGCCGGGCGCGAGGCGACGATCCGGCGGGTGACCCTCGCCAGCGATACGAGCGGGACGTACCTGCCCCGCTCGAGCCCGGCCGGGGGAAGCTCCCCGGGCGGTTCGCCCGCCCCGTCGGGTGCCCCGTGAGGCGGGGCGGGTTGCCGGCCCACGGCCGGTCGGGTAGCCTTGCGCAAACGCACCTGAGGAGGATCGACGGCCCGTGCTCTTGCCCCTGGCGGGTTTGCTCGTGGGCGTCCTGCTCGGGCTCGTCCTCAACGTCAACGTCAGCTTCGAGTTCGCCCGCTATTCGGCGGTGGCGATCCTGGCCGCGCTCGACTCGGTCCTCGGGGCGGTCCGGGCGGAGCTCGACGGGGTCTACGACAATCGGATCTTCATCAGCGGCTTCGTCACGAACGCGATCGTGGCCGTGCTCCTCACGTTCATCGGTGATCGGCTCGGGCTCGACCTCTACCTCGTTGCCCTGATCACCTTCGGGCTGCGGATCTTCCAGAACGTGGCGCTCATCAGACGGCACTTCCTCTAGGCAATCGACGGTTCGACGGCAGAACGAGGGAAGACGAGACAGTGGAACGAGAAGCGGTCCTGGTCGGGATCGACGTCGGCACGACGAAGGTCTGCGCCCTGATCGGCGAGGTGAGCCGCGACGGGTCACTGACGATCATCGGCAAGGGGCCGGTGCCGGCCACCGGCCTGAAGAAGGGGGTCGTGGTCAACATCGACCAGACCGTCCACTCGATCGCCAACGCGGTCGAGCAGGCCGAGCGACTCTCGGGCTGGAAGATCGACCGGGCCTTCGTCGGCGTCGGCGGCCAGCACGTCGAGAGCCAGAACTCGCGCGGGGCGGTCGCGGTCAGCGGCCACAACCGCGAGGTGACCCGCGAGGACATCAACCGCGCCACCGAGGTCGCCCGGGCTGTCTCGATCCCCTCGAATCGCGACGTCCTGCACGTCCTGCCCCGCGGCTTCATCGTCGACGGCCAGGAGGGGGTGAAGGATCCGCTCGGGATGAGCGCGATCCGGCTCGAGGTCGAGACGCACATCGTGACCGCCTCGGCGACCGCGGTCCAGAACCTCTCCAAGTGCGTCCAGGCCGCCGGGGTGAAGATCGACGAGCTGGTCGCGAACTCGCTCGCCTCGGCCGAGGCGGTCCTGTCCGAGACCGAGAAGGATCTCGGCGTGGCGGTCGCCGACATCGGGGCGGGAACGCTCGACCTCGCCCTCTTCGCCGACGGCTCGCCGTTCCACACCGCCGTCCTCCCGGTCGGCGGGAACAACGTCACGAACGACGTGGCGATCGGGCTGAAGACGAGCCTCCAGGTCGCCGAGGAGCTGAAGGTCCGCCACGGGACGTGCGACCTGCGTGCGGTCGGCGAGGACGAGATGATCAGCGTCACGGTCCTCGGCGAGGAGGCCGGCCGGCAGGTCAGCCGGCTCGAGGTCTGCCGGATCATCGAGGCCCGGATGCGCGAGACGCTCGAGCTCCTCCGCTCCGAGATCGAGTCGGCCGGCCACGGGCTGCTCCCGGCGGGTGTCGTCCTGACCGGCGGCGCGGCCCAGCTCGCCGGGGTCGCCGAGCTCGGCCGGGAGGTCCTCCAGATGCCCGTCCGGATCGCCGCCCCCTCGGGGATCGGCGGCCTGGTCGACAACCTCCTGACGCCGGCCTACAGCACCGCCGTCGGGCTCCTCCTGTGGGGGGCCGCGACCCTTGCCGCGAGCGAGCCGGCGCGCTACGAGTCGGCCCCCGCGATGGGCGGCCTGGGCCGGATCCGGGACGCCCTGCGGAGCATCTTTCCGTAGCCCGATCCGGGTCCACTTCGATGCGCCGGGACGGCCCGCCGGCGCTATACTCGCCCAACTGATCAGCCTCGTCGGACCGCCCGAGGCGGACCGCGAGGTGCGTCCCGTTGACGTGAGCCACCACAGGGCCGGGTGAGCCACCGGAGGAGAGGCGATGCCGCTGCGATCCGATTCTGAGAACTTCGCGCTCATCCGGGTGATCGGGATCGGAGGTGGCGGGAGCAACGCCGTCAACCGGATGATCCGGGCCGAGATGATGGGCGTCGAGTTCATCGCCTGCAACACCGATGCCCAGGCCCTGCTCCAGTCGGACGCGCCGCACAAGATCCGGATCGGGGACAAGCTGACCCGCGGCCTCGGCGCCGGCGGCGACGCGGCGATCGGTCAGCGGGCCGCCGAGGAGGACTCGGAGAAGATCGCCGAGGCGCTCCGCGACTCGGACATGGTGTTCATCACCGCCGGCCTCGGTGGCGGCACCGGCTCGGGTGCCGCGCCGATCGTGGCCGAGATCGCCAAGGAGCTCGGGGCGCTCACGATCGGGGTCGTGACGAAGCCGTTCGGGTTCGAGGGTGCGCGGCGCAAGCTCGTCGCGGAAAAGGCGGCCGAGGAGCTGAAGACGAAGGTCGACACCCTGATCACGATCCCGAACGATCGCCTGCGCGACGTCGTGAGCAAGAACACCTCGATCCTCGATGCCTTCCGGGTCGTCGACGACGTCCTCCGCCAGGGGGTCCAGGGGATCAGCGACATCATCACCGTGCCCGGGCTGATCAACCTCGACTTCGCCGACGTGCGGACGGTCATGCGCGATGCCGGCTCGGCCCTGATGGGGATCGGTCGCGCGACCGGGGAGAACCGGGCGATCGAGGCGGCCCGCCAGGCGATCTCGAGCCCGCTCCTCGAGGTGAGCATCAACGGCGCCCAGGGGATCCTGTTCAACATCACCGGTTCCTCGAACCTCAGCCTGTTCGAGGTGACCGAGGCGGCGGAGGAGATCCGCGCCGCGGCCGACCCGGAGGCGAACATCATCTTCGGCACGAGCTTCAACGAGCGGCTCGGCGAGGAGGTGATGATCACGGTCATCGCGACCGGGTTCGACGCCAGCCGGAAGCGGGAGTCGGCGCGGCGGGAGGAGGCTGCCCAGCCGTACGGCGCGGGCAGCTCGGTCCGCTCGGGGCGCGACTTCCTCGAGGAGCTCGAGCGCCAGCGCGTCCAGGCGATCGACGAGACGCACGAGGCAGGTCGGGGCGACGACCGGGCGGCCGCGGTCCGGGTCGAGCGGACGGTCGGCGAGCCGGTCGCGCCGGTGCGCCGGACGTACGACGCGGACGACCTCGAGATCCCCAGCTTCCTGCGCCGCAAGTAGCCGTTCCGGCATCGATGCCGGAGGGGAACCCGACCACGGGCCGGACCGGTCCCTCGCCCGCCGCGGGTCCCTCGTCCGCCGCGGCCGGCCCGGCATTCCCTCCCGACCCGCTCGAGGTTGCCCGCCTGCGCGCCGCGCGCGAGGCGGTCCTGGCCCGGATCGCCGCGGCCTGCGAACGGGCCGGGCGCGACCCGGCCGAGGTGACGCTCGTGGCGGTCTCGAAGACGGTCCCCCCGGAGCGACTCGTCGCGGCCGTCGCGGCCGGGCTGACGGTGCTCGGCGAGAACCGCGTCCAGGAGGCGGCGGCGAAGGTCCCCCGGGTTCGCGGTGCGCGCTGGCACCTCGTCGGTCCGCTCCAGTCGAACAAGGCCCGCCGGGCGGTCGAGCTGTTCGAGATGATCGAGTCGGTCGACTCGGTCGAGCTCGCCCGCCGGCTCGACCGGATCGTGCGCGAACTGCGCGGCCTGCCCGCCGCCGGGCCGGTCGACCCCCGGCAGCGGCTGGCGATCCTCGTCCAGGTGAACGTCGATCTCGACCCGGCCAAGGCCGGCGTCCTGCCCGGCGACCTCGAGTCCGCGCTCGCCGCGATCGCCGCCTGCCAGGCGCTCCGGCTCGACGGGCTGATGACGATCGGGCGCCTGGCCGACACACCGGCGCAGGCCCGGGCGACGTTCCGCGGCCTGCGCGAGCTCGCCGCCCGGATGCGGCTCGCCGTCCCGCCCCTCGGTTCGGCCCTCTCGATGGGGATGAGCGACGACTACCCGATCGCGGTCGAGGAGGGGGCCACGATCGTGCGCGTCGGGCGGGCGATCTTCGGCCGGCGCCCCGACCGGGCCGGCTGAGCGCGACCGGACCGGCCGAGCCCCAGGCCGATGGGCGAGCCCGAGGTCCGCTTCGCCGTCCGCCTGACGCCCCGCGGCGGCGCCGACCGGGTCGACGGGGTCATCGACGGCGCGCTCCGGGTGCGGGTCGCCGCGCCGGCCGTCGAGGGGGCCGCGAACGAGGCCCTCGTCCGGCTCCTGGCGCGCGAGCTGGGCGTCGGCCGAAGCGCCGTCCGGATCCTGTCCGGGGCGAGCGCCCGGCGCAAGCTCGTCGCCGTCAGGGGCGTCCCGGCCGCGACGGTCCTTGCCCGATGGCCGGGCCTCGGGCTATGATCGGGCCGTCCGGGCGCGACGCCCGGCCCGTCCGCGGGGCGATTGGCTCAGTCGGTTAGAGCGCGCGGTTCACATCCGCGAGGTCACTGGTTCGAATCCAGTATCGCCCACCACTCCACTCCAGCTGGTGACCGCCGATGGCACCCGATGCCCCTGGTTCGCCGCCGAGCAGGGCCGTGCCCGCCGTCCTCGATCTGCGCGACGTCCTCGTCCGGCGCGGTCGAGCGACGCTCCTCGGGCCGCTCGACTGGACGGTCCGGGCCGGTGAGCGCTGGGTGATCGTCGGTCCGAACGGCTCGGGCAAGACGACCCTCCTCCAGGTCGCGAGCACGTACCTGTGGCCCTCGCAGGGCGCCGTCGGCGTCCTCGGGGAGCAGCTCGGCGCGGTCGATGCGCGCGAGCTGCGCCGGCGGATCGGATACGCCAGCCCGGCCCTCGCGGCGGCCCTCCCGGCCGGCCTGACCGCGCTCGAGGTCGTGACCACGGCCCGGCACGCCGCGCTCGGCCCCTGGTGGCACGAGTACCAGGCCGCGGATCTCGAGCGCGCGGCGGCCCTCCTCGAGCGCCTCGGCTGCGGGCCGCTGGCGGCGCGCACGTTCGGCACGCTCTCGAGCGGAGAGCGGCAGCGGGTCCAGATCGCGCGCGCCCTGATGCCGGCCCCTGACCTGCTCCTGCTCGACGAACCGGCCGCCGGCCTCGACCTCGGGGCCCGGGAAGCGCTGATCGAGCGTCTCGACGAGCTGGCCGCGGATCCCTCGCTGGCCGCGATCGTGCTCGTCACCCACCACGTCGAGGAGATCCCCGCCGCGTTCACCCACGCCCTCGTCCTGGGCGCCGGGCGGGCCGTCGCCAGCGGGCCGATCGAGGCCGCCCTGTCGGCCGCGGCGCTTGGCCGGGCCTTCGGTCTGCCGCTCGTTCTCGAGCGCCGGGACGGGCGCCTCGCGGCCCGCCGCAGCGGGCCGGGTCGCGGGTCGCCTCGACCCGGCTGAGGCGCCGGCGCGACGCCCGGGTCGGTGCCGGGTCCGCCGCTCAGCCCGGCGCGGCGAGCCGGCGCAGGACCGCCGGGAGGATCCCCCCGTGCCGGTAGTACCCGACCTCGATCAGGCCGTCGAGGCGGGCGGTGACGCGGAACTCGATCTCCGAGCCGTCCTCGTCGCGGGCGGTCACGGCCAGCTCCTGGTGCGGCGCCAGGCCGTCGCCGAGGCCGTGGATCGTGTACCGCTCCCGTCCGCTCAGGCCGAGCGACGCGGCGCTCTCGCCCGGCTGGAACTGGAGCGGCAGGACGCCCATGCCGACCAGGTTCGAGCGGTGGATCCGCTCGAAGCTCTCGGCGATCACCGCCCGCACCCCGAGCAGCCGGGTCCCCTTGGCCGCCCAGTCACGCGACGAGCCGCTGCCGTACTCGCGCCCGGCGATCACGAGCAGCGGCACCCCCTCGTTCGCATAGCGCATCGCGGCCTCGAAGATGAACATCTCCTCGCCGTCGGGGAGGTGGACGGTGTACGGGCCCTCCCGGTCCGGCACGAGCCGGTTGCGCAGCCGGATGTTGCCGAACGTGCCGCGCATCATCACCTCGTGGTGGCCGCGTCGCGAGCCGTAGCTGTTGAACTCGAGCGGCCCGACGCCGTGGGCCAGGAGCCACTGGCCGGCGGGCGACCAGGCCGGGATCGAGCCGGCGGGCGAGATGTGGTCGGTCGTGACCGAATCGCCGAGCAGGGCCAGGACCCGGGCGTCCTCGATCGCGCCGACCGGACCGGGCTCGAGCGCGAGGTGGTCGAAGAACGGCGGGCGGGCGACGTAGGTCGAGGCCGGGTCCCAGGCGTAGCGGTCGCCTTCGGGGACCGGGAGGGCGCGCCAGCGCGCGTCACCCTCGAACACGTGGGCGTATGTCCGGCGGAAGAGCTCCGGGTCGATCGAGGAGCCGATTACCGCCCGGATCTCGTCGCTGCGCGGCCAGATGTCGGCCAGGAAGACCGGCGCGCCCTCCGCGTCCCGGCCGAGCGGTTCGGTCGTCAGGTCGATGTCGACCCGCCCGGCGAGGGCGAAGGCGACGACGAGCGGGGGCGAGGCGAGGTAGCTCGCCCGGGCGAGCGGGTGGATCCGGCCCTCGAAGTTGCGATTGCCCGAGAGGACCGCGGCGACGACGAGGTCGTGCTCCTCGATCGCCTTCGCGATCGGCTCGTCGAGCGGGCCGCTGTTGCCGATGCAGGTCGTGCAGCCGTAGCCGGCGAGGGCGAAGCCGAGCTGCTCGAGCGGGCGCATCAGGCCGGCGGCCTCGAGGTAGGCGGTGACGACCTGGGACCCGGGCGCCAGGCTCGTCTTGACCGTCGGGGCGACCCGCAGGCCGCGGGCGACGGCGTTCCGGGCCAGGAGACCGGCCCCGACCATGACCGTCGGGTTCGAGGTGTTCGTGCAGCTCGTGATCGCCGCGATCGCGACCGAGCCGCTGCGCAGGAGATGCCGCTCACCCCGGACCTCGACCGAGACCGCGTCGTGCTCGAGCGCACTCGGCCGGCCGCCCTCGTCGGCGAGACGGTCCTCGGCGACGGCGAGGCAGGGCTCGGGCAGGGCGTCGGGGAAGGCCGCCCGGAAGTTCGCCGGCAGGTCGGCCAGGGCGACCCGGTCCTGGGGGCGGCGCGGCCCGGCGACCGACGGTTCGACCGTCGCCAGGTCGAGCTCCAGGAGGTCGTCGAAGGCCGGTCCGTCGCCCGGCTCGCGCCACAGGCCCTGTGCCTTCGCATAGCGCTCGACGAGCTCGACGAGCTCGGCCGGCCGGCCGGTCAGGCGCAGGTAGGCGAGCGTCTCGTCGTCGATCGGGAAGAGGGTCGCGGTCGCCCCGAACTCGGGCGACATGTTCGAGATCGTCGCCCGGTCGGCCAGGCTGAGCCCGGCCAGGCCGTCGCCGGCGAACTCGACGAACGAGCCGACGACGCCGTAGCGCCGGAGCATCTCGGTCACGACGAGGACGAGGTCGGTGGCCGTGCTGCCGTTCGGGAGCTGTCCGGTCAGCCGGACGCCGACGATCCGCGGCATCGGCTGGTAGAGCGGCTGGCCGAGGAGGACCGCCTCGGCCTCGATCCCGCCGACGCCGTAGCCCAGGACGCCGAGGCCGTTGATCATCGTCGTGTGCGAGTCGGTGCCGACGAGCGTGTCCGGGAAGGCGACCGGGCCTCGTTCGTCGTCCCGGCGGGCGACGACCGTGGCCAGGTACTCGAGGTTCACCTGGTGGACGATCCCGGTCCCGGGCGGGACGACACGCAGGGCGTCGAAGGCGCCCTGTGCCCAGCGCAGGAGCTGGTAGCGCTCGCCGTTGCGGGCGTACTCGCGCTCGACGTTGAAGGCGAACGCGTTGGGTGTCCCCCAGCGGTCGACCTGGACCGAGTGGTCGATCACGAGGTCGGCCGGCACGAGCGGGTTCACCCGGGCCGGGTCCCCGCCCAGTTCGGCCATCGCGTCGCGCATCGCGGCCAGGTCGACGACCCCGGGCACGCCGGTGAAGTCCTGGAGGATCACCCGGGCGGGCATGAACGGGACCTCGATCTCGGCCGTCGTCCCCGGACGCCAGGCGGCGAGGGCCTCGACATCCTCGCCCCTGACGATCCCCCGGCCGGCGTGGCGGAGCAGGTTCTCGAGCAGGATCTTCAGGGTCATCGGGGCCCGCGCCAGGTCGAGCCCGCGATCGGCGAGCACGGCCAGGCGGTAGTAGTCGGGCAGGCCGTGCCCGAGCGGGGCTCGGGCGGCAAACGGGTCGAAGTCAGGCACGCTCGGTCGCTCCTCGGATCGGTACACTCAGCGGGTGGAATCGTACCGCGATCGGCCGCTGACGCGGGCCGCCCGATGAGACCCTGGCCGGACGAGCCGGCGCGTCCCCGGCGGGAGCCGGACCCGCTCGATGAGCTTCGCCGGGCCGGGGTCGAGCTCGATCCGGCACGTCCGAGCGAGCATCGCCACGGCGACCTCGTCCACGCCCACGACCATCCCCATCCCCATCGCGCCAGCGAACCCGGCGCTCACCCCCTGATCGGGATCGTCGGGGCCGGGGCGGTCGGGACCGCTCTCGGCCTCGCCTTCACCCGCGCCGGCTGGCCGGTGAGCGCCGTCGCCAGCCGCGATCCCGGCCGGCGCGAACGGTTCCTGCGCCTCGTCGGCCCGGGGACGCGCGCCTTCGCCGAGGCGAACGCCCTGCTCGACGAGGTCGAGCTGATCTTCCTGACCGTGCCCGACGACGCGATCCCCGTCGTCGCCGGCGAGCTCCACCTGTACAGCGGCCAGGCGCTCGTCCACACCAGCGGCCTGCTCGGGGCCGAGGTTCTCGCCCCGGCGATGGCGGCCGGGACCCAGATCGGCTCGTTCCACCCGCTCGTCGCCTTCGCCGATACCGAGCGGGCGGTCGCTGCCCTGCGCGGGGCGACCGTGGCGCTCGAGGGCGACGACCAGCTCGTCGCCCTCCTGGCCGAGCTGGCCGAGGCGATCGGCGCCCTCCCGGTCCGTCTCGCGCCCGGGGCGAAGGCGGCCTACCACGCCGCCGCGGTCCTCGCCGCCGGCGGCTTCGTCGCCCTCCTCGACGCGATCGCCGAGCTGGGCCGGGTGGCCGGGCTCGACGAGGCCGGCGCGCTCGCGGTCTACGGGCCGCTCGTGCGCCAGGCGCTCGGCAATGCCCAGGCGCTCGGCATCCGGGCCGCCCTGACCGGCCCGATCACCCGCGGCGACGTCGGCACGCTCGAGGCCCACCTGGCCGAGCTGCGCCGTCATGCGCCTGCCGTCCTGCCCCTCTACCTCGCCGCGGCCGAGCGGGAGGTCGAGCTGGCCGAGACGCGGGGCGCCCTGGCACCGGATGTCGCGGCCAGGCTCCGACGTTCGCTTGCGAAACCGGCCTGACAGGGTACGATTGCGCCATGCAGCACAGCATCGCCGCGAAGTACGCGGTCCGGCCCGCGGCCCGCTTCGTCCGTTCCTCCTCGAGGGCCCGTGAGCGGCGGCTCGGCCTCCGTCCCGCCGGCTCGTTCCAGGCCGCGCCGACGCGGGCGACGATCCTGCGCCATGTCGACCTCGGCCCGCTCGTCCAGCTCCGGGCGAGCTGGCGGACGATCCGGCCGGCCCGTTCCCCGCGCCCGGTGAGCGGCCTGCTCCGCCCGGACGTCACGATCCGCTGGGCGCGGTCCGGGCGATCCGGATCCGGTCGCCGGCCCGGCGCAGCCCCGACGCCGTGGCGCGGCTGAGGAACGCGACGGCCACCTCCGCCGGCGGTCTCGTCATCCGCTTCGATCGCGGCACCCCCCAGCTCCTCGTCGGGCGTCGCCGGCGGGAGCGGGACAGGATGACCTGGACACTGCCCAAGGGGACCCCGGTCCCGGGCGAGACGCTCGAGCAGACCGCCCTGCGCGAGGTGGCCGAGGAGACCGGGCTCGAGGTCCGGATCAGCCGCCCGTTCGGCTCGATCGAGTACCGCTTCGTCCAGCAGGGGACCCGGATCCACAAGACCGTCCACTACTTCCTGATGGAGGCGACGGGTGGCGACCTCGCCAGCCATGACCACGAGTTCGAGGAGGTTCGCTGGGTGCCGCTTCGTGATGCCGTCGGGCTCCTGACCTTCGAGACCGAGCGCGCCCTCGTCGCGCGCGCTGCCGACGAGATCCGCCCGCCGGCGGGGGGCCCGGGCGGGTCGCCGCCCGGTGAGCCTGCCGCCCGTGCCGGGCGCGGCCACCAGGAGCGGGTCGAGGCGGCGGGCGAGCGGCGATGACCGAGCCGCTGAACGAGGTCCTCCAGTCCGGCCACGTCACGCCCCTGATCGAGCGTCACCGTGCCCTCGGGGCGAAGCTCGTCGAGTTCGGCGGCTGGCTGATGCCGCTCCAGTACAGCGGCATCCTCGACGAGCACCGGGCGGTCCGCGAGCGGGCCGGCCTGTTCGACCTGTCGCACATGGGCGAGCTGTTCGTCGAGGGGCCGGAGGCGGGTGCCGCGCTCGCCTACGCCCTGGTCACGAACCCCCCCGCCCTGGCCGTCGGGCGAGCCCACTACTCGATGATCTGCGGCCCGGACGGCGGGATCCTCGACGACCTGATCGTGTACCGGCTGGCCGAGGAGCGGTTCCTCGTCGTGGCCAACGCCGGCAACGCCCAGCTCGTCAGCGACAGCCTCGCCGAGCGGATCGCCGGCCACCGCGCGATCCTCGACGACCGCTCCCTGGCGACGGCCCTGTGCGCCGTCCAGGGGCCCCGCTCGATCGACATCCTCGCCCCGCTGACCGACGTCGACCTGGCCGCGCTGCGCTACTACGCGATCGCCGAGGGCCAGGTCGCCGGCCTGCCCGCCCTCGTCGCCCGGACCGGCTACACCGGCGAGGACGGCTTCGAGATCTTCGTCGAGAGCGCGCGCGGCGAGGCCCTGTGGGATGCCCTGCTCGACGCCGGCCGGCCGTTCGGCTGCGTCCCGGTCGGGCTCGGCGCGCGCGACACGCTCCGGCTCGAGGCCGGGATGCCGCTCTACGGCAACGAGCTCGACCGGACGACGAACCCGTTCGAGGCCGGGCTCGGGCGGGTCGTCAAGCTCGACAAGCCGGGCGACTTCGTCGGGCGGGCGGCGCTCGAGCGGGTGGCCCGCGAAGGGGTGAGCCGCCGTCTCGTCGGCCTCGTCGTCCGCGGCCGGGGGATCGCCCGCCACGGCTATCCGGTCTACGTCGGCGAGCGCCGGACCGGCGTCGTCACCAGCGGCACCCTCTCCCCGACCCTCGGTTACCCGATCGCGATGGCGTACGTCGCGCCGGGCGACGCCGAGCCGGGTACGATAGTCGAGGTCGGGATCCGCGACCAGCGCGTGGCCGCCGAGGTCGTCGCGCTGCCCTTCTACCGCCGATCCCGCTGATCACGGCCGGCCGTCTCGGTACCTCGCCGGTCGTTCCGCCGCCCGCGAGGGCGACACGAGCCGTCACACGGAGGATTGTCCGGGATGGTCCCCACGGATCTGCGCTACACGAAGGACCACGAGTGGGTCCGCCTCGCCGGCGACGTGGCCACGATCGGGATCACGAAGTTCGCCGCCGACCAGCTCGGTGACATCGTCTTCGTCGAGCTGCCCGCGGTCGGCACCGCCCTCGAGCAGTTCGCGACGTTCGGCGTCGTCGAGTCGGTGAAGGCGGTCAGCGACCTCTTCGCGCCGGTCAGCGGGACCGTGACCGAGACGAACGAGGCGCTCGCCTCGCAGCCGGAGCTCGTGAACTCCGACCCCTACGGCGCGGGCTGGATGCTCAGGGTCCGGGTCGCCGATCCGGCCCAGGTCGACGCGCTCCTCGACCCGGTCGCGTACGACGCGCTGATCGCGGAGGGCTGAGGCGCGATGCCGTACGGTCCCCATACCCCCGACGACCGGGCGCGGATGCTCGCCGCGCTCGGGATCGCCAGCGTCGACGAGCTCTTCTCGGACATCCCCGAGCCGCTCCGCGCCACCCGGCTCGAGTTGCCCGGGCCGCAACCCGAGCTCGAGCTCGCCGCCCGCCTCGAGCGCCTCGCCGCCCGCAACCGGGTCGAGCTCGCCTCGTTCCTCGGCGCCGGCGCCTACCGCCACTACACCCCACCCCTGGTCGACCAGATCCTCCTCCGCGGCGAGTGGTACACGGCCTACACCCCCTACCAGCCCGAGGTCAGCCAGGGGACGCTCCAGTCAATCTACGAGTACGAGTCGCTGATCGGGGAACTGATGGCGCTCGACGTCGTCTCGGCCTCCCACTACGACGGGGCGGCGGCGACCGCCGAGGCGGCGCTCATGGCCTGCCGGGCGACCCGCCGCGAGCGGGTCCTCGTCAGCCGCGCCGTCCACCGCCACTACCGCGAGACGATCGCCACCTACTTCACCGGCGGGGCGCTCGAGCTCGACGAGATCCCCCTCGTGGCCGAGGGGCCGGCGGCCGGCACGACCGACCTCGCCGCCCTCGAGCGCCTGCTCGGCGAACCGGACCGCCCGGTCGCGGGCGTGATCGCGGCCCAGCCGAACTTCCTCGGCCTGCTCGAGCCGATGGCCGAGATCGGGCGCCTGGCCCATGCCGCCGGGGCGCTCTTCGTGGCCGTCGTCGAGCCGGTCTCGCTCGCCGTCCTCGAGCCGCCCGGCGCGTACGGGGCGGACATCGCGGCCGGCGAGGGCCAGCCGCTCGGCATCCCGCTCGGCTACGGCGGGCCGTACCTCGGCCTGCTGGCCACGACCGACGCGCTCGTCCGCCAGATCCCCGGTCGCCTGATCGGGATGACGACCGACCTCGACGGCCGGCGGGCGTTCGTCATGACCCTCCGGGCCCGCGAGCAGGACATCCGGCGCGAGAAGGCCGCGAGCAACATCTGCACGAACCAGGCCCTCCTCGCCCTCGCGGCGAGCGTCTACCTGGCCGCGATCGGGCCCCATGGCCTGCGTGACGTGGCCGCCCTCGGGGCTGCCCGGGCAGCCGAGCTCGAGGCCGCCCTGGCCGCGGCCGGCGCTCCCCGGATGCACGCCGGGCCGTACCTGAACGAGTTCGTCGTCCGGGTCCCGGACGCGGTCGCCGTCCATCGCCGCCTCCTCGGCCACGGCGTCCTCGCCGGCCTCGCCCTGGCCGAGGCGGAGCCGGGCGATCCCTCGCTCGCCGAGGGGCTGCTCGTGTGCGCGACCGAGGTGACGACGCGCGAGGAGATCGACCTGTTCGCCTGGGCGCTCGGCGAGGAGCTCGCCGCCAGCTCCGGGGCGGGGTCGGGTGCCGGGGCCGGCGTCCCGGTCGGCGCAGGTGGTGGAGGGGTCCGATGAGCGTCGTCGGTGAGCGGCTCCAGCCCACGATCTTCGAGCGCTCGCGCCCCGGGCGCGGCGACGGGAAGATCCCGCACCCTCCGAAGGACGCGCTCGAGCGGATCCCGGCCGGCCAGCGCCGGTCGCGCCCGGCGGCGCTGCCCGAGCTGAACGAGCCCGAGGTCGTGCGCCACTACGTCAACCTCGGCCAGCTCAACTACGCGGTCGACACCGGGTTCTACCCGCTCGGCTCGTGCACGATGAAGTGGAACCCGAAGCTGAACGAGTGGGCGGCCCGCCTGCCCGGGTTCGCCAACCTCCATCCGCTCGTCCCCGACGAGGTCGCCCAGGGCACCCTGCAGCTGCTCTGGGAGCTCGAGGAGGCGCTGGCCGAGATCGGCGGGATGCGCGCCGTCACCCTCCAGCCGGCGGCGGGCGCCCAGGGCGAGCTGACCGGGATCCTGATGGTCCGGGCCTACCATCGGAGCCGCGGCGATCTCGAGCGGACCGAGGTCCTCGTCCCGGATTCCTCGCACGGCACGAACCCGGCGACCGCCTCGATGGCCGGGTTCCGGACGGTCACCGTCCCCTCGGCCGCCGACGGCGGGGTCGACCTCGACGCCTTCCGGGCCGCACTCGGCCCGCGGACGGCGGCGGTGATGATCACGAACCCCTCGACCCTCGGCCTGTTCGAGGCCCGGATCGGGGAGCTCCTGGCGGACGTCCACGCCGTCGGCGCCCTGGCCTACATGGACGGGGCGAACCTGAACGCGATCATGGGCCGCTTCAAGCCGGGCGAGGCGGGCTTCGACGTCATGCACTTCAACGTCCACAAGACGTTCTCGACCCCTCACGGCGGCGGCGGTCCGGGGGCCGGGCCGGTCGGGGTGGGGGAGAAGCTCCTGCCCTTCCTGCCCTCGCCCCGCGTCCTGCGCGAGCCGGACGGGACGTACCGGCTCGAGCGCCCCGGGGAGCGCCCGACGAGCATCGGGCGGATGCGCAGCTTCGTCGGCAATACCGGTGTCCTCGTCCGCGCCTGGGCCTACATCCGCGCCCACGGCGCGGCCGGGCTGCGCGAGGTGAGCGACGACGCGGTCCTGGCCGCGAACTACCTGAAGCACCGCCTGGCCGGGACGTACGACATCCCCTACGACCGGCCGTGCAAGCACGAGTTCGTCGCCGCGGCCCAGACGATCAGGAAGGAGACGGGGATCCGGACGCTCGACATCGCGAAGCGGCTGATCGACTACGGCTTCCATCCGCCGACGATCTACTTCCCGCTGATCGTCGAGGAGGCGATGCTGATCGAGCCGACCGAGACCGAGTCGCGCGAGACGCTCGATGCCTTCGCCGACGCGCTGATCGCGATCGCCGCCGAGGCGCATGAGACCCCCGAGCTGGTCCACGATGCGCCGCACAGCACGCCGGTCCGGCGGCTCGACGAGGCGGCCGCCGCCCGCCAGCCGAACCTGCGCTGGCGTCCGACGGCCGGGGCGGAGACGCCGTGCCCTGACTGACCGGCGCCGCGGGGTGAACCTTTGGCCGGCGCGGGGCGTATCGTGTTGACGAAGCGCGCAACCTGCGTCCCCGAGGGAAGGAGTGCCACGGCCATCGACCCGGCGTCCGCGCCGACTGGCGGTCAGTGTCCCGACGCGGAGCTCGTGCGCCGGTTCCAGGCGGACGATCTCGACGCGTTCGAGCAGTTCTTCGAGCGCCATCGGACGCTGATCTACCGGACCGCGTACGGGCTGACCGGTGATCACGGCGCGGCCGAGGAGATCCTCCAGGACACGTTCGTGCGCGCCTATCGCCACCGGGCGAGCCTGCGCGCGGATGTGTCACCGGTCCCCTGGCTCCATCGTGTCGCGCTCAACCTGTGCTACTCGCGCCTCGGTCGCCGGCGTCTCCCAGCCGGCCCGATCGGGCCGGCTGAAGTCGCGACCCTGCGCGACGGGTCGGTCGAGCCGGCCGAGTGGGCCGAGCGCGAGGAGCTGCGCCAGACGGTCCGCGACGGGATCGCCGCCCTGCCGCCGAAGCACCAGAGTGTCGTCGTCCTCTACTACCTCCACGGCCTGTCGTTGCAGGAGACCGCGGCCGCGCTCGGCATCCGCCTGGGCACGGTCAAGTCGCGCCTGCACTATGCCCTCGAGACGCTCCGGCTTCGGCTCGGCCCGGTCGAGGAGCCGGCAGCGGGAGCGCCCCTGCTCGGCCCGGCGACGGCGGCGACGGTCGAGGCCGGGGCAGAGGGACGCCGCCGGTGACCCGCGCTCGCCGTCCCGGCCGCGCCTGCGCCCGGCACCGGTCGGTCCTCCTCGATCTCGTCGAGCGGCGTCCCGAACCGGGTCCTGCGACCGACGCGGCGCTCGCCCACCTCGATCGCTGTCGGGCCTGCGAGGACGAGCTCGCGGCGCTCACCCTGACCAGTCTCGCGCTCCGCCGGCTATGGGCTGAGGCACGGACCGCGCGCCCGCCCGATCGGGCCTGGCCGGCGGTCCGCGCTCGGCTCGGCCGACCGTCCGGGCCGAGCTGGCAGAGCCGGTTCCCGATCGCCGGGCTGGCCGTCGCGGCCGCCCTCGTCGCGCTCGTGCTCGGCCCTTCGCTCGCCTGGACGGGGACCGGTGGGGTGTTCGAGGAGCCCGGCACGGACCCGGTCCTGATCGTCCGCCAGGCGCGCGAGGGGAGGACGGCGGATCGGCTGGCCGAGGTCCGGTTCATCATGGCCCGGCGAGCCGGGCCGCCGGCCGGGCCGGCGGTCGACTGGCGGGCGGTCGCCCCCCGACCGGATCCCGACCGGGCCCGCGACGCCGGCGCGCCGGCGTCGGTACCCGACCCGGCGCCGCCTGCAACCCGGCTGGAATGAGACCGGCCGGCCCGCTGCCGGCCGCCAAGGAGGTGGAGAGCGACGACGAGGCTGTGACCGGGCCGGGTTGACACCACCGGTCCGGCGTCCGCATAGTACCGGCAACGCAGCGGCCATCGTTCCTGCGCGTTCGAGCGCGTTCTCCCCGACCTTCCCTTGCCGGAGGGCAGCGTCCGGGCCGAGGCTCCCGCTGTCGGCGGGGGGCGCGCCTTGGTGCAGGGTGGCGGGCTGCGGAGTGGGAGTAGCGGGTCTACGACCCCGAGTGGAGGACCATTGATGAGGAAGCGGCTATTCGGCCTGCTCGCGAGCACGGCGATCGTGTTCGCGGCCTGCCAGGGCGCAGCGAGCCCGTCACCATCGGCCTCGGAATCGGCGGCCCCGCCGCCGAGCGAGAGCGCCGCCCCGACGGAGTCGGCCGCCGCGGTGGTCGACCTGTTCACCTCGACCTATCCGACCCGCCGCGTCCAGGGCGTGAAGGGCGGTACGGTGATCATCGGCGACTGGCAGGAAGCGAACCTCTGGAACCCGTACTACCAGGGCCAGGTGATCGAGGCGAACATCGGGACGGCGACGTTCCGCGGCTTCGTCACGACGACCGACGACTTCCGGTACGCGACCGACCTCGCCGCCGACCCGGCCCCGACCGTCGCCAACGGCGGGGTCAAGGTGCCCGGCGACGGCGGTGACGCGATGACCGTCACCTGGACGATGCGCGACGGCCAGGTCTGGTCGGACGGCCAGCCGATCACCTGCGACGACGTCGTCGCCACCTGGAAGTGGGTGATGGACAAGGACAACACCGGCCTCTACGGCGGCACGAGCGGCTGGGAGGACATCACCGCGATCGACTGCCCGTCACCGACGAAGGTCGTCGTCCACTTCAAGAACATCTACTTCGACTACCTCGTCCTCTTCAGCTGGGTGCTTCCGAAGCACTACATCACCACGATCCCGGTCAAGGACCAGGTCTCGGGCAAGGGCTGGTCGAACGCGGATATGCCCAAGGTCCCGGTCTCCGGTCCGTTCAAGTTCGGCACGATCACCCCGGGCCAGGAGCTCCGGCTCGTGCGCAACGACCTGTGGAAGAACCCGCTCACGGGCGAGCCCGCGTACCTCGACAGTGTCGTCTTCAAGTGGTACGGCGACGCTGACGCGATGATCGCCGGCTACCGGGCCGGCGAGATCGACCAGGCCGGCGACCTGACCGACGGCGACCTGCCCAAGGTCAAGGACCTCGGCGACCAGGTGAAGGCCCAGCCGGCCCTCCTGTACGAGTTCCTGCGCCCGAACTGGGGGAGCAAGGTGATGGGCGACCTGGCGATGCGCCAGGCCCTCGCCCTCGCGGTCAACAAGGACGAGATCAACACCCGGCTCCTGGGCGGCAACGCGCAGATCGCCTGGACGAACGTCTCGCCCTTTGCCTGGTACTACGTCGAGCCGACGAAGACCCCCTTCGACCTCGAGAAGGCGAAGTCGGTCCTCGACGCGGCCGGCTGGAAGCCGGGCGCCGACGGCGTCCGCGAGAAGGACGGCGTGCGGGCCGAGATCACCCTGTGCACGACGACCCGCCAGCTCCGCCAGGACACCCTGGCCCTGGTCTCCGGCTGGCTCAAGGAGATCGGCGTCGCCGCGACGGTCAACGCCGTCTCGCCGTCCGACATCTTCGCCTCGTACAACGAGAGCACGGACCAGACCCCGTGCAACCTCTCGCGCCACAAGTTCGACGTGGCCGAGCACGCCTTCTCGGTGCCGCTCAGCCCGAACTCGAACTACCCTGTCTACCACTCGGGCCAGGAGGCTCCGAAGGGCCAGAACGATGCCCAGGTCAACGACCCGGACATTGACCGCGTCCTCGACGAGCTGAAGAGCACGGTCGACTTCGCCAAGGCGAAGGAGCTGATGGCCGAGTTCCAGAAGCTGTACGTCGACAAGGTCGTCGAGGTGCCGCTCTACTTCCGCAAGGACGTCAACCTGGTCAACCCGAAGATCGGCAACTGGACCGGCAACCCGACTTCCACGGGCTACACCTGGAACGTCGGCGACTGGTTCATCAAGCCCTGACGAGCAGGCGCTCGAGAGCGTCCCTCGCCTGAATGGAGGGCCCGTGGCGTACGCCCCGGGCCCTCCTTCATGACCTGCCTCGCCCGTTCGCCGTATCCTTCCGGCGTCGTGGCCGACCGCCCACCCAGCCCCTGAGGTTCGCGGGTACGTGAGCAAGTACATCATCCGCCGGCTGATCCAGGCGATCCCGGTCCTGTTCGGGATCACGATCGTGGTCTATGCGATCCTGCTCGCCGCCCCCGGCGGGCCGACTGCCCGGTTCGCGAACAACCCGAAGTTCACCGAGGCCGACCGCGCCAAGTTCAAGAAGGCGTGGGGTCTCGACCAGCCGATCCCCGTCCAGTACTGCCGCTGGATGGGCATCTGCAACCCGGACAACGAGGGCCTGGCGGTGTTCATCGGCCCGACCGGCTGGCCGGCCTTCCTGCCGACCGCGGTCAGCGGCACGACGAACGGCGTCCTCCACGGCGACCTTGGGGTCTCGATCGACACCGGCGAGGCGGTCGCCTCGAGGATCGCCCGGGCCGCCCTGCCGACGTTCCTCCTGGCCGGCAACGCGCTCGTGATCTGGATCCTCGTCGCGCTCCTGATCGGGGTCTACGCGGCGATCCATCGCTATTCGCTCTTCGACCAGGCGGCGACGGTGTTCGCCTACGTCGGCTACGCGATGCCCACCTTCTGGCTCGGGATCATGCTCATCTTCCTGTTCAGCGGTCCGGGCCTGAACATCCTGCCCGCCGGGGGGATGACCGAGACCCGCCTCTCGCCGCCGTTCGGAAGCGACGCCTACTGGCAGTACTTCGCGGCCAACCCGGGCACGGCGATCGTCGACATCCTGCGCCACCTGATCCTGCCCGTGTTCACCCTGGTCGTGGTCAACATCGCCGGCGACTCGCGGTTCATCCGCTCGAGCATGCTCGAGGCGCTCGGCCAGGACTACGTCCGGACGGCGAAGGCGAAGGGGCTCCCGGCGCGGGTCGTGATCTTCAAGCACGCCCTGCGCAACGCGCTCCTGCCGGTCGTGACGAACATCGGCCTCGAGATCCCGTTCCTGTTCACCGGGGCGATCGTGACCGAGACGATCTTCTCCTGGCCGGGGATCGGCCGGATGACGATCGAGGCGACCCGCTCGTTCGACTATCCGACCCTGATGGGCCTCCTGCTGATCACCTCGATCCTGGTCGTCCTGGCCAACCTGATCGCGGACATCATGTACGCGATCGTCGACCCGCGGATCCAGTACTGAGATCGGGCGAACGATGACCCCTCTCCAGCCCGGCTCCCAGCCGGACATCGTCGAGATCATCCGCAAGGAAGGCAGCTCGGTCGACTACGAGGTCGGACTCGAGTCGCTCAACCAGTGGCAGCTCGCCTGGCGTCGCTTCCGCAAGCACCGGCTCGCCCTCGTCGGCCTCGGCATCCTCGGCTTCCTGATCGCGGTCGCGATCGTCGGCCCGATCTTCATGCCCTTCGAGTTCGACGTCATCCCGAAGCCGGACCAGATCGTCTACCAGGGCCGGCCGCCGTCGCTTGCCCACCCGTTCGGCGAGACCGGCGGTCTCCAGCGCGACGTCCTCCTGCTCGTGGTCAACGGTGCCCGGACCTCGCTCTTCATCGGCTTCAGCAGCATGTCGGTCGGGGTCCTGATCGGGACGATCGTCGGCTCGGTCGCCGGCTACTTTGGCGGCTGGGTCGACAACATCCTGATGCGGATCGTCGACGTCATGCTCAGCCTGCCGCTCCTGTTCGTCATCCTCGTCGCCAGCCGCTTCTTCGGCAACGGCAACGTGATCCTGATCATCATCATCTTCGGGGTCTTCTCGTGGATGACGATCAGCCGCCTGACCCGCTCGCTCTTCCTCTCGATCCGCGAGCTCGAGTTCGTCCAGGCTGCCCGGGCGGTCGGGCTGAGCGACCGGCGGATCATCTTCCGCCACATCCTGCCCAACGCGATGAGCCCGATCATCGTCTCGGCCAGCCTGCTGATCGCGGCCAACATCATCGCCGAGGCATTCGTCAGCTTCCTCGGCTTCGGGGTCAACCCGATCTACCCGACCTGGGGCAACATCCTCTCGAACGCGCTGACCTTCATCCCGCTCGGCAACTGGTGGTGGCCGGCCTTCCCGGGCCTGGCGATCATCTTCACCGTCCTGGCGGTCAACTTCATCGGTGATGGCCTGCGGGACGCTCTCGACCCGCGCAGCAAGGAGTAGCCGCGTGTCCCTCTCGATGGCCGCGCCGGACCCGGCCGCCGACCGGCCGGCGAACGACATCCTCCTCGACGTCCGGGACCTGCGGACCTACTTCCACGTCATGGACGGGACCGTCCGCGCGGTCGACGGCGTCAGCTTCTCGATCCGCCGGGGCCAGACCCTGGGGATGGTCGGCGAATCCGGCTGCGGCAAGAGCGTCACCGCCCTCTCGATCATGCGCCTGCTCGACATCCCCCCCGCCGAGATCGCCTCGGGCGAGATCATCTTCGAGGGTCGCGACCTGCTCAAGCTCTCCGAGGACGAGATGCGCGAGGTCCGCGGCAACGACATCGCGATGATCTTCCAGGAGCCGATGACCAGCCTGAACCCGGTCTTCACGATCGGCGACCAGATCGCCGAGGCGGTGATGCTCCACCAGGGCCTGAGCCGCAAGGAGGCCTGGGACAAGGCGATCGAGTCGCTCCGGGCGGTCGGGATCAACAACCCCGAGCGGCGGGTGAAGCAGTACCCGCACGAGATGTCGGGCGGGATGCGCCAGCGGGTGATGATCGCGATGGCCCTCTCGTGCGATCCGAAGCTGCTGATCGCCGACGAGCCGACGACCGCGCTCGACGTCACGATCCAGGCCCAGATCCTCGAGCTGATCAAGGAGGTCCAGGACCGGACCGGGACGGCGCTCCTGCTGATCACCCACGACCTCGGCGTCGTGGCCGAGACGGTTCACGACATCGCGGTCATGTACGCCGGGCGGATCGTCGAGCGGGGGACGGTCGAGGAGGTCCTCCTCTCGCCGAAGCACCCGTATACCGAGGGCCTGATCCGCTCGATCCCCTCGCGCGGCATGCGCGGCCAGCGCCTGAACGTGATCAAGGGCACCGTCCCGAACCCGTTCAACATGCCCGAGGGCTGCAACTTCGCGCCGCGCTGTCCGTACGCCTTCGAGCCGTGCTGGACGCTCGATCCGCGGATCGAGGAGGCCGACCCGCCCGACGTCGCCTGCTGGCTCTATACCCCGGCCCCCGGGTTCCCGGCCCCGAAGCGGGGCGCCGGGCGGGTGGCCGGTGAGCTGTCGACCGGGGTGCGCTCGTGAGCGCCGGGACGGGCGGGGCAGCGGGCACGCCGGCGGTCCCGGCGAGCGGCGCGACCGGGGCGGCCGGACCGGGCGCCCGGTCGGGCGAGGTCCTCGTCTCGGTTCGCGACCTGGTGAAGTACTACCCGATCTACGGCGGCATCCTGCGGCGCAAGGTCGGCGACGTGAAGGCCGTCGACGGGGTCAGCTTCGAGGTCCGCCGGGGAGAGGTGTACGGTCTCGTCGGCGAGTCGGGCTGCGGCAAGTCGACCCTGGGCAAGACCCTGATCCGGCTCCTCGAGCCGACGAGCGGGCAGGCCTCGATCGGGGGCGAGGAGATCTTCGCCAAGAAGGGCAACGAGCTCCGCCGGCTCCGGCGCCGGATGCAGATCATCTTCCAGGACCCGGTCGGTTCGCTGAACCCGCGGATGCCGGTCAGCGACATCATCGGCGAGGGGCTGATCGCCCAGGCCGACAAGGAGAACCGCTGGGGTGACCGCAAGGTCCGCGACAAGCGGGTCGAGGACTACCTCGAGGCGGTCGGACTCCGGCGCGACTACACGAGGCGGTACCCCCACGAGTTCTCCGGCGGCCAGCGCCAGCGGATCGGGATCGCCCGTGCGCTCGTCCTCGACCCGGAGTTCGTCGTCTGCGACGAGCCGGTCTCGGCGCTCGACGTCTCGATCCAGAGCCAGATCCTCAACCTCCTCCTCGACCTGCGCCAGGCCTTCGGGCTGACCTACCTGTTCATCGCCCACAACCTCTCGGTCGTCCAGTACCTGAGCGACCGGGTCGGGGTGATGTACCTGGGCAAGCTGGTCGAGGAGTCCGACGTCGCCGAGCTGTACGTCCGGCCGCGCCACCCGTACACGATCGCCCTCCTGTCCGCCGTTCCCGAGCCCGATCCGCGGATCCGGAAGAAGCGGCTCGTGCTCAAGGGCGACGTCCCCTCGCCGGCGGCGCCGCCGCCCGGCTGCCGGTTCCATACCCGCTGCTGGCTGCGCGAGCGGCTGGGCAACCCGGTCGAGTGCGAGACCCGGGAGCCGCTGCTGCTCGACATCGGCGCCGGCCACCGGGTCGCCTGCCACTTCGCCGACCAGGTCTCCGACAGCCTGGTCAGCGAGGTTGTCGGTCGCCAGGTCGGCCCGGGCCCGGCGGCCGGACCGGCCTCCGGCGCTGCCGCGGGCCCGACGGCGAGCGCCGCCCCGGCGACCGGACCGGTTTGAGCGCAGATGTTCCAGAACCGGCCTGTGAGAGGGGTATCATGCGCGGCACGCGGAACGTGATGGACCGCCCGGTGCCGGCCGGACGGACACGGACCACCGCACATCGAGTTGGAGGAGAGTGCATGTTGCGATTCCGCACCGGGGCGCTGATCGCCACGGCCGCGATCCTGTTTGCGGCCTGCGGTGGGGCTGCCAGCCCGTCGCCGTCGGCCAGCGAGGCACCGTCCGCGGCGCCGCCGTCCGAGGCGCCGTCGACTGCACCGTCCGAGAGCCCCTCGGGGGTCAAGGAGGGCGGGACGCTGATCGTCGGTCTGCCGGGTGACATGGTCCTCGCCGACCCGACCCTCGTCAGCGACAGCAACTCGTCGTACATCATGGAGAACGTGATCGAGGGCCTCGTCGGCCTGAAGCCGGGCACGACGAGCGAGGTCGTTCCGGTCCTGGCCGAGGCGCTGCCCGAGGTCAGCCCGGACGGCAAGACGTACACGTTCAAGGTCCGCCAGGGCGTGAAGTTCCACGACGGCACCCCGCTCGACGCGGCCGCCGTCAAGTACAACTACGAGCGCCAGCTGAACGCGCCGGCCGAGCTGCGCGACGCGTACAACTACTACTTCGGGGCCGTCTTCGGCTGGGGCGACCAGTCCAACCTGGCCTCGATCACGACCCCCGACGCGAACACGGTCGTCTTCACCCTGAAGCAGCCGCAGAGCAACTTCCTGCTCAGCCAGACGCTGCCCCAGTTCGGCATCCAGAGCCCGACCGCGCTCAAGGCGGGCGACGCGGACAACCCGGACCCGAGCAAGAGCAAGTACGCCCAGGGCCAGGGGACCGGCATGGTCGGGACCGGACCCTTCAAGTTCGCCGAGTGGGTCCCCAACGACCACGTCTCGATCGTCAGGAACCCGGACTACTGGAACCCGGCCGGGATGGCCCACCTGGACAAGATCGTCTACAAGCCGTACGCCGACCAGACCGCCGAGCTGAACGCGCTCCAGGCCGGTGACATCGACTTCGCCCAGACGATCTCGCCGAACGATGTCGCGACGGTCAAGGCCGACCCGACCCTCCAGGTCATCGACCGCGGCGAGTCGTGCAACATCGGCCTGCTCCAGATGAACCACACCCATCCGCCGCTCGACAACATCAACATCCGGTTCGCGATCGCCTACGCGCTCAACCGGCAGTCGTACATCGACGCCTTCTACGCCGGTCTGGCCGTGCCGGCCGACAACTGGATGCCGCTCGGCACCCAGTACGCCAAGCCGCTCGGCCTGCCGACGTACAACCCGGACAAGGCGAAGGAGTACATCGCCAAGTCCGGTCTCTCGGCCGACAAGCTGAAGATCACCTTCTACTACCCGTCCGACGTCGCGCGCCCGTACATGCCCGACCCGAAGGGCCTGGCCGAGGCGATCGCGCGCGACCTCGAGGCGGTCGGCTTCCAGATCACGTTCAAGACCGAGGGCTGGCGCACCGGCTACCTCGCCGACGAGGCGGTCGGCAAGTTCCCGATGTGGCTCCTTGGCTGGACCTGCGACTGGGCCGGTCCGGACAACTTCCTGGTCACCGCGTTCTTCCACTTCGACGGCGGGAAGCCGAACGCCGAGTTCGCCTACGGCCCGCCGGAGCTGAAGGCCGCCTTCGACGAGGCCCTCGCGGCGACCGACGACGCGACCGCCAAGGCGGCCTGGGAGAAGGCCCAGGACATCCTCGCCCGCGACCTGCCGACGGTTCCGCTCGTCAACTCGAAGCCGCCCGCGGCGGCCAAGGCCGACGTCAAGGGCTTCGTCGGGGCGGGCAACCTCGAGGAGCTGTTCAACTCGGTCTGGCTCGACCGGTAACCGTTCGCAGAGCTCGAGCGCGGCCATCGTGGCCGCACCTCGTGACCGGCCCCCGGGGCGCCCGCCCCGGGGGCCGCTGAACCCTCAGGAGCGCTGTCCACGATCCCGTGATCAAGTACATCATCCGGCGCCTGCTGAGCACGATCCCGGTCCTGTTCGGGCTGTCGATCATCCTGTTCGCGTTCATCCACCTGCTGCCCGGCGACCCGGTCGCGGCGCTCCTCGGACAGCACGCCACCCCGGAGCTGACGGTCCGCATCCGCGAGCTGCTCGGGCTCGACCAGCCGCTCTGGCAGCAGTACCTGGGCTACCTGGGCCAGCTCTCGCGGGGTGACCTGGGCAAGAGCATCATCAACAACCGGCCGGTGATCGACGAGTTCCTGATCCGTTTCCCGGGTACGATCGAGCTCACGATCGCGGCCCTCATCTTCGCCGTCGGGCTGGGCATCCCGCTCGGGAGGTACGCCGCCCGGCACCCGCAGCAGCTCGGCGACGGGGTCGTCACGATCATCTCGCTCCTCGGCATCTCGATCCCGATCTTCGTCCTGGGCCTGACCCTCCAGTACATCCTGTCGGTCCAGCTGAAGCTGCTCCCGACCTCGGGCCGGCTCGATCCGCGGATCGACATCCCGACGGTGACGAACTTCATGCTCGTCGACACCCTGCTCGCGGGCGACACCGGCGCGTTCGTCGACGCCCTTCGCCACCTCGTCCTGCCCGCGATCGCCCTCGGCTCGATCCCGCTCGCGATCATCACCCGGATCACGAGGGCCTCGGTCCTCGACGTGAGCAACGAGGACTACGTGCGCACGGCCCGGGCCAAGGGTCTGACCGAGCGACGGGTCGACAGCCGCCACATCATGCGCAACGCCTGGCTGCCGGTCGTGACCGTGATCGGGCTCCAGGTCGGGGGCCTGCTCGCCGGGGCGGTGATCACCGAGACGGTCTTCTCCTGGAACGGGGTCGGGCGCTGGGTGGTCGAGGCGATCCAGGACCACGACTACTTCGTCGTCCAGTCCTCGATCCTGATCTTCGCCCTGATCTTCCTCGTCGTGAACCTCGTCGTCGATGTCGGCTACGCCTTCCTCAACCCGCGGATCAGGTACTCGTAGATGAGCCTGACGACCGCCGAACGCGCCCCCGGGGCGGCCGCCCGCGCCAGCCGCGGCCTGTGGCGGGACGCCCTGCGCCGGCTGCTGCGCAACGGTCCGGCCCTGGCCGGGCTCTTCTTCATCAGCCTCTTCGTCGCGGCCGCGATCCTCGCCCCGGTCCTCGCCCCGTACGGTCCGCTCGAGGGCGAGCTGTCCGGCCGCCTCCAGCCGCCGAGCGCAGCCCACCTGATGGGCACCGACCTCCAGGGCCGCGACGAGTGGACGCGGATCCTCTACGGCGCCCGGGTCAGCCTCCAGGTCGGGGTGATCTCGGTCCTGATGGCGGTCCTGATGGGCGGCCTGATCGGCTCGGCCGCCGGCGCCCTCGGCGGTCGCGTGGACAACGTCCTGATGCGGGTCGTCGACGTCCTGCTCGCGGTTCCCGGCATCCTGCTCGCGATCGGGATCGTGGCCTGGCTCGACCGGGGCCTGCCCCAGATCATGCTCGCCGTGGCGGTCACGAACTCGCCGATCTTCGCCCGCATCCTGCGCGGCAGCCTGCTCGCCAACCGGGAGATGGACTACGTGATCGCGGCCCGCTCGATCGGCGCGTCCCGGCTGCGGATCCTGACCCGGCACCTGCTCCCGAACTCGCTCACGGCGCTGATCGTGGCCGCCACGCTCGCCCTGGCGACGGCGATCATCGACGTCGCCGGCCTCGGCTTCCTCGGCCTCGGCCCGCCCGACCCGCGGACCCCGGAGTGGGGGACGATGCTGACCGATGCGACGAAGTTCCTCCGCCAGGCGCCCTACCTGATCTTCTTCCCGGGCGCCGCGATCGTGATCAGCGCGATCGGGTTCAACCTCCTCGGCGACGGGCTGCGCGAGTCGCTCGACCCGCGCCTGAAGAAGTAGGGGCGACGATGGCGCTGCTCTCGGTCGAGGACCTCGTCGTCCGCTTCCGGACCCACGAGGGGACGATCCACGCCGTGAACGGAGTGAGCTTCGAGCTCGAGGAAGGCGAGCGGCTCGGGCTCGTCGGCGAGTCCGGCTGCGGCAAGAGCGTGACGAACCTGGCGATCATCCGGCTCCTGCCGAAGCCCGCGGGCCGGATCGAGGGCGGCCGGGTCCGGTTTGACGGACAGGACCTGATGGCCCTCGACGAGGCCGACATCCGCGACCTCCGGGGCCGGGAGATCGCGATGATCTTCCAGGACCCGATGACCAGCCTGAACCCGGTCCTGACGATCGAGGAGCAGATGGTCGAGACGATCCAGGCCCACCGCAAGGTCGGCCGGGACGAGGCCCGGGCCCGGGCGATCGAGCTGCTCGAGACGGTCGGGATCGCCCAGGCCGCCGAGCGGCTGCGGAACTTCCCGCACCAGTTCTCGGGCGGGATGCGCCAGCGGGTGATGATCGCGATGGCCCTCGCCCTCCACCCCAAGCTGCTGATCGCCGACGAGCCGACGACCGCGCTCGACGTCACGATCCAGGCCCAGGTCCTCGAGCTCCTGCGCGAGCTGACCGAGAGCAGCGGCACGGCCCTGATCCTGATCACCCACGACCTCGGCGTCGTGGCCGGGATGACCCAGCGGATCAACGTCATGTATGCCGGCTACGTGGTCGAGATGGCCCCGACCGGCGAGCTGTTCGCCCACCCCTCGCACCCCTACACGGTCGGGCTCCTGCACTCGGTTCCGCGGGTCGACGAGCGCGAGGGCGAGGAGCTGATCCCGATCGAGGGCCGACCGCCCGACATGCGCCAGCTGCCGGCCGGGTGCGCGTTCGCCCCCCGCTGCGCCTGGCGCCTCGAGCGGTGCTGGGTCGAGAATCCGCCCCTCCGGCCGCTTGTCGAGGGGACCCCGATCGTCACGACCGGGCCGCAGGCGAGCCACCTGATCGCCTGCCACAACCCGCCCACCCCCGACGAGGCGGCGAGCGGGCGACCGACCCGCCCGGGCTTCAGCCCGGCCCCGGCGCCGCCCGGCCTGATCGATGAGCTGAGCCCGCGCTCGAACGGGGTGCCGGGCGGCCTGGCCGACCTGGTCGAGGCGATCGAGGCGATCGAGGGGCCGCTGTCGGCGTTCCCGAGCGCGGCCGGGCTGCCCCTGCCGCCGGCCGAGGAGGGCCCCGATGGCGAGCGCTGAGCAGCGGGCGGCAGGCGGGGCGTCGGCGACGGGGCCGGCCGCGGCGGCGACCGCGTCGGGTGCCGGGCCGGGTGCCGGGCCGGGCGCCGGGCCGCTCCTCCAGGTCGAGGGGCTGACGGTTCACTTCCCGATCCGCCAGGGGATCATCATCGAGCGCCGCATCGGCGACGTCCGGGCGGTCGACGGGATCAGCTTCAGCCTGGCCCGGGGCGAGACGCTCGGCCTGGTCGGCGAATCCGGCTGCGGCAAGAGCACGACCGGGCGGGCGATCGTCCGGCTCTACGAGCCGACGGCCGGGCGGGTGCTCTTCGACGGGGTCGACATCACGACCCTCGACGCGACCGGCCTGCGCCGGATGCGCCGGCGGATGCAGATGATCTTCCAGGACCCGTACGCCAGCCTGAACCCGAGGATGACCGCCGGCGGGATCATCGCCGAGCCGCTCGAGATCCACCGGGTCGGCACGCCCGGCGAACGGCGCGAGCGCGTCCGCGAGCTGCTCGCGACCGTCGGCCTCAGCCCGGACTACGCGTCCCGCTACCCGCACGAGTTCTCCGGCGGCCAGCGCCAGCGGATCGGCGTCGCCCGGGCCCTCGCCCTCGAGCCGGATCTCGTCGTCGCCGACGAGCCGATCAGCGCCCTCGACGTCTCGATCCAGGCCCAGATCATCAACCTGCTCGAGCGCCTCCAGGGGCGGCTCGGGCTGACCTACCTGTTCATCGCCCACGACCTGTCGGTCGTCCGGCACATCAGCGACCGGATCGCGGTCATGTACCTCGGCCGGATCGTCGAGCTCGCCAGCTCGCGGGACCTGAACCGGACGCCGCTCCACCCGTACAGCGTCGCGCTCCTCTCGGCCGTCCCGATCCCGGACCCCGCGGTCGAGGCGCGCCGGCGGCGGATCATCCTCAAGGGCGACGTCCCCTCGCCGGCGGCGCCGCCGCCCGGTTGCCGGTTCCATACCCGCTGCTGGCTGCGCGAGCGGCTGGGCAACCCGGTCGAGTGCGAGACGATCGATCCCGAGTTCCGTTCCCTGGCCACCGACCACCAGGTCGCCTGCCACTTCGCCGAGAAGGTCGACGGGTCCGCCGAGCAGCTCCAGGCCGCCGGCCGCGGGACGGGCGGCGGCGCGCCGGTCGTCTCGGGCGGCTCGGCGGCCGCCGCGGGCGGCTCGGCGGCCGCCGCGGGAGGTGCCCCGCCGGGCGCCCGGGCCGTCCCCCCGCCTGGAGCCTCCCGGCCGGGCGAGTAGACTCGGCTCGTGCAGCCGCTCCGGATCGCCCTCGCCCAGATCGCCCCGCGGCTCGGGCTGTTCGAGGAGAACCTCGCCCGCCACGAGCAGCTGCTCGCCGAGGCGCGCGCCGGCGGGGCCGGCCTCGTCGTCTTCCCCGAGCTCGGCCTGACCGGCTACCTGCTCCAGGACCTCGCGGCGGAGATCGCGATCCGGACCGACGACCCCCGCCTGGCGGGTCTCGCCGCGGCGGCCGAGGGCCTCTCGGCGGTCGTCTCGTTCGTCGAGGAGTCGGCCGACCACCGGCTGTTCATCAGCGCCGCGCTGCTCGAGGAGGGCCGGGTCGCCCACGTCCACCGGAAGCTCTTCCTGCCGACGTACGGCCTGTTCGACGAGCGGCGCTTCTTCGCTCCCGGCGACCGGCTCCGCTCGGTCCCGTCCCGCCTCGGGGTCGGGCTCGGGATCGGGATCTGCGAGGACTTCTGGCACCTGGCCGTGCCCGACCTGCTCGCCCTCGACGGGGCGCAGCTGCTCCTGAACGTGTCGTCCTCGCCCGGCCGCGACCTCGCCGCCACGAACGAGGTCGGGCTCGGGACGGCGACCTCGTGGCGGACCCTGATGCGCGCCTACGCCCAGCTGACGACGAGCCTCGTCGTCTTCGTCAACCGGGTCGGGATCGACGAATCGATCGCCTTCTGGGGCGGCTCGGAGGTGATCGGGCCGAGCGGCCGTCCGATCTTCAGCGCCCCCCTGTTCGACGAGGGGCTGTTCCTCGTCGACGTCGACCTGGCCGACATCCGGCGCGAGCGGATCTCCCTGCCGCTCCTGCGCGACGAGCGCCCGGAGCTGCTCGTCCGCGAGCTCGAGCGGATCGTCGCCGAGCGCGCGGGTCTCGCCCTCGATGAACCGACGGAGGTGCCCGGATGAGCGGTCCGCCCGGCGGGCCCGGCGTGGTGCCCGGCGGGCCCGGCGTGGTGCCCGGCGAGGTGCCCGGCGCGGTGCCCGGCGAGGTGCCCGGCGCGGTGCCCGGCGAGCCGGCCCTGTTCGAGCTGCCCGACGAGCTCGCGATCGACACCGACATCGCCCGCCGGGTGATCGGCGAGTTCATCCGCGCCCAGCTCGACCAGGCCGGCTTCGAGCGGGCGCTGCTCGGCCTCTCGGGCGGGGTCGACTCGGCCCTCGTCGCCTTCCTCGTCGCCGAGGCGATCGGCCCCGAGCGGCTGCTCTGCCTCCTGATGCCGTACCGGACCTCGGCCCCGGCCTCGGTCGCCGACGCCCGGGAGGTCGTGCGCCGGCTCGGCTGCGCGAGCGAGCTGATCGAGATCAGCCCGATCGTCGACGCCTTCTTCGGCCGCGACGGCGAGCCCGGGGCGGCGGGACCGGAGGGCCTGGCCGCCAGTCCGGTCCGGCGGGGCAACTTCATGGCCCGGGTCCGGATGGCCGTCCTCTACGACCGCTCGGTGACCTGGGGCGGACTCGTCGTGGGGACCGGCAACAAGACCGAGTCGCTGATCGGCTACACGACGATCTACGGCGACGCGGCCTGTGCGTTCAACCCGATCGGCGACCTGTACAAGAGCCAGGTCCGCCAGCTCGCCCAGGCGATCGGGGTCCCCGAGGCGATCATCCGCAAGGCGCCCTCGGCCGACCTCTGGCCGGGCCAGACCGACGAGGGCGAGGCCGGCTTCTCGTACCCGGTCCTCGACCGGCTCCTGTACTGGATGGTCGACCGGCGCCGCTCGCCCGAGGAGCTCGTGGCCCTCGGCTTCGAGACGGCGCTCGTCGAGCGGGTGGAGCGGATGGTTGCCGGCTCCGAGTTCAAGCGCCAGGTGCCGCCGGTGGCCAAGCTCGGGCCCCGGACGACCGGGATCGACTACCTCTACCCGCGCCGCCGGCCGGGCTCGGCGCGGCGGTGAGCGGACGACCGGAGGCGGACGAGCCGGCCGCCGCCGGCGGGGGCGGGCCGGGCGGGCGGCTGTACGTCGTCGCGACGCCGATCGGCAACCTCTCCGACGTCACGCTCCGGGCCCTCGAGGTCCTCGCCGCCGTCCCGCTCGTCGCGGCCGAGGACACCCGCCTCACCCGCCGGCTCTTCGCCCGCCACCGGATCACGACCCGGCTGGTCAGCTTCCACGCCCGGAACGCCGCCGCCCGTCTCCCCGAGCTCCTCGCCCACCTGCGCTCGGGCGCCGACCTCGCGCTCGTCAGCGACGCCGGAACGCCGGGCGTCAGCGACCCCGGCGAGGAGCTCGTCGCGGCCTGGGCCGAGGAGGGCGGGGTCGTCGTCCCGATCCCGGGCGCCTCGGCGGTCCTGGCGGCGGTCGTCGGCAGCGGGCTCGCCGGGCCGCGCTGGACGTTCGAGGGGTTCCTGCCCCGGAGCGGCCGCGAGCGGCGCGAGCGCCTGGCCCGGATCGCGGCCGATGAGCGGGGCGCGGTGATCTTCGAGGCGCCGACCCGGACGGCAGCGACCCTGGCCGACCTCGCCGCCGCCTGCGGCCCCGAGCGGCCGGCCGCGGTCTGCCGCGAGCTGACGAAGATCCACGAGGAGTTCGTGCGCGCGCCGCTGGGCGAGCTCGCCGAGCGGGCGCGCGACGGCCGCCTGACGCTGCGCGGCGAGATCGTGATCGTCGTCGGCGGTCTCCGGGGTGCCGGAACCGGGCGGGGGAGCGGGGCCGGAGGGCGCGCGGGTGTCGGCGCGACCGGCGGGCCGGGGGTTGGCGGCGCCGTCGGGGGCGCCAGGTCCGCGGCGGCGTACGCCTCTTACGGCTCCGACGCCGACGCGCTCGCCGCCGCACGGGACGAGGTCGAGCGGCTCGTCGCCGGGGGGATGGCCCGCGGCGAGGCCGCCCGGCGGGTCGCTGCGGCGACCGGGATCCCACGCCGCCGGCTGTACAGGGCGCCCGCCCGGGGCTGAGCCGGCGCCCGGGTCGGGCGTCCGGGTCGAGAACCGAGCCGGCGGCGGACGGGAGGGGGGATCGCCCGCCGCCGGTCGTGAGGGGGAGTCTTCGTGCTCCGAGGTCAGGCGGCTTCCTCGTCGCCGTCCGCGATCGGCTCGCCGGCCGGGACGCCCGCGGCCGGCTCGGCGCCAAGCGCCGCGGCCTGGGCGGCCAGCGCCTCGGCCGCCGCCTCGGCCTCGTAGTCCTTCTTCCGCCGGCCCGAGAGCATCTCGACGTGGCTCGCGACGACCTCCGTCTTCCAGTGGCGAAGGCCGCGATCGTCGTCCCACGAACGGGTCTGGAGGCGGCCTTCGACCGCGACCTGCTGGCCCTTGCCGAGGTACTGCCCGCAGATCTCGGCCAGGCGGTCCCAGGTCACGACGTTGTGGTACTCGCTCTTCTCCTGTCCGTTCGTGCGGTATTCGTTCGTGGCCACGCCGAACTGGGTGACGGTCTTGCCCGAGGCGAGGCTGCGCATCTCCGGGTCGCGCGTCAGGCGCCCGGTCAGGAGGACCTTGTTCACGGTCCGTCTCTCCTTCTCGGCCGGCCGGTGGCACCGGTTCCGGCCCTGCGTTCCGGCGGGGATCGACAGGCGGGTTCGGCGAGGAGGCGACCGTACAGCAGGCCGATCACCGGCGACGTATCCGCGAGTTACGCGCCGGGCGCGATCACATTCCTGCCCTGGTCGCACCGGGCGGTATCGGCGGCATCCAGCGCCTCCACGCCAGCCGCCCCAAAGCGCCCACCGACACGACATCCCGCCCTGGCGCCGGCACCTGTTCTGTGCAGCAGGACCAACTGCGGGCAGCGCCTGTCCGCTGGTTCCGGAATGTCGACTCCGCCGCAGGACCGGACCGTTTTCCGGGCAAACGTTCCTGACGGCAGACCGTTCGGGGCGATTCGCGGGCGTTCGAATGGCAGGCGGCGCCCGACCCGTCCTCGCGGCGGGCGATTCGCGCAGTTTGGTGCGCTGAGAAGAACCGGGGCCGGCCGGTCAGGCCGGGGCGGTCAGGAGCGGGGGCAACTGGGGCCGGTCGGTCTGGCTAGAGGCCGAGCGCGCGGCGGGCGGCCGCGATGTCGTCGACCGTAAGGGCCAGCTCGGCCTGCCCGTTCCGGGTCCCGAGGATCAGGAAGCTGTGGATGTTGACCCCGGCCCGGGCGAGCGTCCCGGAGACCTCGGCCAGCGCGCCAGGCCGGTCGTCGACGACGACCATCAGCTGCTGGCCTTCCTCGAACACGTAGCCCGCGGCGAGGAGCGCCTCGCGGGTGGCAGCCTCGTCGTCGACGGTCAGGATGACGTAGCCGGTCGTCCCGGACCCGACGCCGGCGATATGGTGGATGTTGATCCCGCGCACGGCGAGCTCGTGGGTCAGGCGCGAGAGCGCGCCGGGCCGGTCCTCGATGTGGACGACGAACTGCTGGACCATCGGTCCTCCTCGGCCTGTGCCGGCCCGATTCTACGGCGATCCGGTCCGCCCGATCGTCTCCCGGGGCACGACTCCTGCCCGGTCAAACCGGCGGCCGGGTCCCGGCCCCTGCTATACTCCGCCCGTCCTCGAACCCGCGGCCGGGCCCGCAGCATCGGAGGTCGTCCCATTGCTCGAGGAAGGCGTCACGTTCGCCCCGTGAGACGAGCGCGCACCTTCGCAACCGATCGCCGCCGGGCAGCCGGCGCGATGACACGGGCGCAGTCTATCCAGGTCCCCGGCCGGAGCGTCGAGGACCTGTTCGTTTGTCGGCCCGCGGCCAGCCCGGCACGGTCGGCTCGGCCCGCGGCCAGCCCGGTCGCAACGCCCGCCCGGGGAGGCGCCTGATGCCCGCGACGGTGATCGTCGGGCTCCAGTGGGGCGACGAGGGCAAGGGCAAGACGACCGACTTCCTTGCCGAGCAGGTGGCGATGGTCGTGCGCTACCAGGGCGGCGACAACGCGGGCCACACGGTCGTCCTGGGCGACGAGGTGTTCAAGCTCCGGCTCGTTCCCTCGGGCGTCCTCTACCCGCACATCACCTCGCTCATCGGCAACGGCGTCGTGGTCAATCCCGCCACCCTGATCGGCGAGCTCGACATGCTCGCCGAGCGCGGGATCGAGACCGCCCGGGTCCGGGTCAGCCGGAGCGCCCACGTGATCATGCCCTACCACATCGCGCTCGACCGGGCGATGGAGAGCCGGCTAGCCGGCGAGAAGGTCGGCACGACCGGGCGGGGGATCGGCCCGACGTATGCCGACCGTGCCCTCCGGATCGGGCTGCGGATGGAGGACCTTCTCGACGCCGACGGGTTCCGCCACAAGCTCGAGCGGATCCTGCCCGACAAGAACGACATCCTCGTCCGGCGTCACGGGCTCGAGCCGTTCGACCCCGGACGCCTGCTCGACGAGGCGATGGCCTGGGGCGAGCGCCTCCGGCCCCACCTGGCCGACACGACCTGGCTCGTCCAGGACGCCCTCCGGCGCGGCGACCACGTCCTCCTCGAGGGCGCCCAGGGGACCCTGCTCGACCTCGACCACGGGAGCTACCCGTACGTCACCTCCTCGAACCCGATCGCCGGCGGCGCCTGCACCGGGGGCGGGATCGGGCCGCTCCAGGTCGACGAGGTGATCGGGGTGATGAAGGCGTACAGCACCCGCGTCGGCTCCGGCCCCTATCCGACCGAGCTGACCGACGAGATCGGCCGCGGGATCGCCGAGCGCGGCCGCGAGTACGGCACGGTCACCGGCCGGCCGCGACGGGTCGGCTGGTTCGACGCGGTCCCGCTGCGCTACGCGGTCGCGGTCAACAGCGTCTCGAGCATCATGCTCAACAAGCTCGACATCCTGTCCGGGATCGACGAGATCCGCCTGTGCGTCGCCTACGAGATCGACGGCCGGCGGGTCGAGGCCTGGCCGTCGAGCGCCGACCTCCTCGCCCGGGCGATCCCGATCTACGAGCGGTTCCCCGGCTGGCACGAGGAGATCCACGGCATCCGGTCGATCGCCGACCTGCCGGAGAACGCCCGGCGCTATGTCGCCGCGCTCGAGGAGCACGCGGGGGTCCCGATCATCCTCGTCTCGGTCGGCCCGGAGCGGACGCAGACGATCGAGCGCGCCTTCCGGCCGATGCGCTGGCGTCCGACGCTGGCCGGGCCGCCCGGGCCGACCTCCGCGCCCGGGCCGACCTCCGCGCCCGGGCCGAAGCCGCCGGCCGAGGCGGGTACGCTCGAGCCGGGAGCGGGAGCCGGATGAGCCTGCCGGTGATGCCGACCCGGATCCTGCTCGTGGGGAGCGGCGGTCGCGAACATGCGCTCGCCTGGCGGCTGGCCCGCGAGCCCGGGGTCAACCTCGTCGTCGTCGCGCCCGGCAGCGCCGCGATCGCGGCCGAGCCGCACGTCCGCTGCGTCCCGGGCGCCGACCCGCTCGACGGCCCCTCGCTTGTCGCCCTGGCCCGGGCCGAGGCGGTCGAACTGGCCGTGATCGGGCCGGAGGCGCCGCTCGCGGCCGGTGTTGCGGACGCGCTCGTCGCGGCCGGGGTACCGACGTTCGGGCCGAGCCGGGCGGCGGCCCGGATCGAGACGAGCAAGGCGTTCTGCCACGAGGTCGCCTCGGCAGCCGGGGTCCGGATGGCCCGCGCCGGCACGTTCACCAGCCTCGAGCCGGCCCGGGTCTTCGCCGCCCGGCTCGCGAGCGAGGGCGACGGCGTCGTGGTCAAGGCGGACGGGCTGGCGGCCGGCAAGGGGGTCACGGTCTGCGACACGATCGCCGAGGCCGAGGCGGCGCTCGCCGCGCAGTTCGCCGGCCCGGGGCCGGCGACCGTCGTGGTCGAGGAGCGCCTGCACGGCCGGGAGGCGAGCCTGATCGCCCTGTGCGACGGCCGGGACGCCCTCGGGCTGCCCGCCGCCCGCGACCACAAGCGCCTCGGCGACGGCGACAGCGGGCCGAACACCGGCGGCATGGGCGCCTGCAGCCCGGTCCCGGACCTGCCCGATCCGCTCGCCGCCGAGCTGATCGAGCGCGTCCATCGCCCGATCCTGGCCGAGCTCGCCCGGCGCGGGACGCCGTTCCGGGGCGCGCTCTATGCCGGGCTGATCCTCACCCCGGACGGGCCGGCGCTCCTCGAGTGCAACGCCCGCTTCGGCGACCCCGAGACGCAGGTCCTCGTACCCCGGCTGGCCGTCCCCCTCGGTCCGCTCCTTCTGGCCGCGGCCCAGGGGCGGCTGGCGGCCGCGGCCCGGCCGTACGGCCTCGACGGCCCGCTCCTGCCGGCGCTCCCCTCGGCCGCGGTCGCGATCGTCGCCGCGGCGGCCGGCTACCCCGGCCCGCCCCGGACGGGCGACCCGATCGCCGGCCTGGACGAGGCAGCGGCCGAGGGCGCGCTCGTCTTCCACGCCGGCACGAGCCTCGACCCGGACGGCACGTACCGCACGAGCGGCGGCCGCGTCCTGGCCGTCGTCGGGCAGGGGGCGGACCTCGCCGCGGCCCGGGCCGCGGCCGAGCGCGCGATCGGGCGGATCACGTTCGCCGGTCTCCAGCGCCGCCACGACATCGCCGTCGACGAGGTCGCGACCGCGGGAGCGGCGGGCCGATGATCCGGCGCTATACGCTCGCCGAGATGGGCGCGATCTGGGGCGAGCAGGCCCGCTTCGAGCAGATGCTCCGGGTCGAGCTCGCCGTCGCCCGGGCCCAGGTCGCCCGCGGCCTCGTACCGGCGGACGCGTTCGCCGCGATCGAGGCGCGCGCCCGCGTCGACGTCGAGCGGATCGCCGAGATCGAGCGCACGACCGACCACGACGTGATCGCCTTCGTCAGCCAGCTCGCCGAGACGATCGGGCCCGAGGGGCGCTACCTCCACCTCGGGCTGACGAGCAGCGATGTCGTCGACACCGCGCTCGCGCTCCAGCTGCGGACGGCCGGCGAGCGCCTCCTCGCCGACTGCGACGCGCTCCTCGCCGTCCTCGTCGCCCGCGCCCGGGCCGAGGCCGGGACGGTGATCATGGGCCGGACGCACTCGGTCCACGCCGAACCGACGACGCTCGGCCTGAAGCTCGCCGGCTGGGCGTTCGAGCTCGCCCGCGACCGCGATCGTCTCGCCCGGACGGTCGACGAGGTCGCCACGGGCAAGATCTCCGGCCCGGTCGGGACGTACAGCCACCTCGCCCCGGACCTCGAGGCCGAGGTCCTCGCCGCGCTCGGGCTGCATGTCGACCCGGTCAGCACCCAGATCGTCCAGCGCGACCGCCATGCCGCCTTCCTGGCCGCGATCGCGATCACCGGCGGCTCGCTCGAGCGCTTCGCGACCGAGGTCCGCAACCTCCAGCACACCGAGATCGGCGAGCTCCAGGAGCCCTTCCGGAGCGGCCAGAAGGGGAGCTCGGCGATGCCCCACAAGCGGAACCCGATCCTCTCCGAGCGGATCGCGGGGCTCGCCCGCCTGCTCCGGGGCTACGCCCACGTCGCCCTCGAGAACCAGCCCCTGTGGCACGAACGGGACATCAGCCACAGCTCGGCCGAGCGGGTGATCCTGCCCGACGCGACGATCCTGCTCGACTACATGCTCGTGAAGATGGCCGGCCTCGTCGAGGGGCTCGTCGTCCGGCCCGACCGGATGCGCGAGAACATCGAGCGCGGGCTCGGGCTCCATGCCAGCAGCCGCGTCCTCCTCGCCCTCGTCGAGCAGGGCGGCCTCTCCCGCGAGGAGGCGTACGCGATCGTCCAGCGGGCCGCCCTGCGAGCCGCCGACGAGCGCGTCCCGCTCAAGGTGCTCCTCGCCACCGACCCCCAGGTCGCCGCCAGCCTGACCCTCGAGCAGCTCGACCGCTGCTTCGACGATGCCTCGTTCCTGCGCCACGTACCGGAGATCATCGCCCGTCTCGACCGCCTGGAGGCCAGCCGCCATGCCCCTCACTGACGCCTACGTCCGCTCCGGCAAGGTTCGCGACCTGTTCGCGGTCGACGACGAGCACCTGCTCCTCGTCGCCAGCGACCGGCTCTCGGCCTTCGACGTCGTCCTCCCGACCCCGATCCCGGACAAGGGCCGGATCCTGACCGGCCTGTCGCGCTTCTGGTTCGCCCGGACGGCCGGGATCGTGGCCAACCACCTGCTCTCGACCGACCCGGCCGACCTCCCCCCGGGCTGGGCCGACGAGCCGGCCGAGCGGGCCGAGCTGCGCGGCCGGATGATGCTCTGCCGGCGGGCGAAGGTGCTCCCGGTCGAGGTGATCGTCCGGGGCTACGTCGCCGGCTCGGGCTGGAAGGAGTACCAGCGGAGCGGGACGATCTGCGGCATCCCGCTCCCGGCCGGCCTGCGCGAGAGCGACCGGCTGCCCGAGCCGATCCTCACCCCTTCGACGAAGGCCGAGCAGGGCGCGCACGACGAGAACATCGGCTTCGACCAGATGGTCGAGCTCGTCGGGGCGGACCTCGCCGAGCGCGTCCGCGACATCGCGCTCCGGATCTACGCTCACGCCGCCGCGACCACCGAGCCGGCCGGGATCATCCTGGCCGACACGAAGTTCGAGTTCGGGACCGACCCGCGGACCGGCGAGCTGCTCCTGATCGACGAGCTCCTGACGCCCGACTCGAGCCGCTTCTGGGACGCCGCGGCCTGGGAGCCGGGCCATCCCCAGCCCTCGTACGACAAGCAGTTCGTTCGCGACTGGCTCGAAACCCAGCCCTGGGACAAGACCGCGCCCGGCCCGGAGCTGCCGGCCGAGATCGTGGCCGGGACGCGGGCGCGCTACGTCGAGGCGTTCGAGCGGATCACCGGGGCGAGCTTCGCGCGCTACCTCGAGGAGGACGTGATCGCGCCATGAACGAGCCCGCCCCGACCCGGCTCGCGCCGAACCAGGCCGCACCGGACGAGCCCGCGCCGGACGAGCCCGCGCCGAGCCGGCCTGCGACCGAGTTCCGCTACGCGGTCAACGTCACCCCCAAGCCCGGCATCCTCGATCCCCAGGGGCGGGCCGTCGAGCAGAGCCTGCCCCACCTCGGGCTGAGCGGGATCTCCGCCGTCCGGGTCGGGCGCCGGATCGAGCTGACCGTCGCGGCCGCCGCCGAGGCCGAGGCCAGGGCGATCGTCGACCAGCTCGCCCGCGAGCTGCTGAGCAACCCGCTGATCGAGGTCTACGGGATCGAGCTGCTCGGCGCGACCTCGTCGACGACGTCGGCCGGATCTCCCTCGCCGGCCACCGACCTGGAGAGCGGCGCGCGATGAGCGTCCGCGTCGGGGTGGTCGTCTTCCCGGGCTCGAACCGCGACGCGGACGCTCTCTACGCCCTCGAGCTGGCCGGCGCCGAACCGGTCCGCCTGTGGCACGAGTCGGCCGACCTCCAGGGGGTCGCCGCGATCGTCCTGCCCGGCGGCTTCGCCTACGGCGACTACCTCCGGGCGGGCGCGATCGCCCGCTTCTCGCCGGCGATGCGCGCCGTGAGCGCCTTCGCCGCGGCGGGCGGTCTCGTGCTCGGCATCTGCAACGGCTTCCAGGTCCTCGCCGAAGCCGGGCTCGTGCCCGGGGCGCTGCTTCGGAACCGCTCGCTCCGCTTCGTCTGCCGCCAGGTGACGATCGCGCCCGAGCGGCTCGACACCCCGTTCACCCACCTCGTCGGCGAGCGGCGGCCGCTGCGCATGCCGGTCGCCCACGGCGAAGGCTGCTACTACGCCGACGAGGCGACGCTCGACGCCCTCGAGCGCGATGGCCAGGTCCTCTTCCGCTACGTCCACGACGACGGCCGGCCCGCCCTCGATCCCGACGACCCGGCCAACCCGAACGGCTCCCTGCGCGGGATCGCCGGGGTGATGAACGCGGCCGGCAACGTGGCCGGCCTGATGCCCCACCCGGAGACCGCGGTCGAGGCCCTCCTCGGCTCGGACGACGGGCTGCTGATCATCCGCTCGCTCGTCGAGAGCGCCGCCGGGTCCGTCGCCGCTGGGTCCGTCGCCGGCGGGCACGCCGGCGGGCCGCTCGAGGCCGGGGCCCGATGACGACCGCTCTCCTCCCGCTCCATCGCCAGCTCGGGCTGACCGACGAGGAGCTGGCCGCGATCCACGATCGCCTCGGCCGCGAGCCGAACGATCTCGAGCTGGCGATGTTCAGTGTCATGTGGAGCGAGCACTGCTCGTACAAGAGCTCGAAGCCGCTCCTGCGCACCCTGCCCACCGCCGGCGAGGGCGTCGTCGCCGGGCCGGGCGAGAACGCCGGAGTGATCTCGATCGGCGACGGGCTGGCCGTCGCGTTCAAGATCGAGTCGCACAACCATCCCTCGGCCGTCGAGCCCTACCAGGGCGCGGCGACCGGGGTGGGGGGGATCCTGCGCGACATCTTCACCATGGGCGCCCGACCGATCGCGGTCCTCGACGCCCTCCGCTTCGGCGACCCGGCCGACCCGCGCACCCGTCACCTCGTGCGCGGGGTCGTGGCCGGGGTCGGGGGCTACGGCAACTGCGTCGGGGTCCCGACCGTCGGCGGCGAGCTCGTCTTCGACCCCTCCTACCAGGGCAACCCGCTGGTCAACGTGATGGCCATCGGGCTCCTGCCCGAGGATCGCCTGACGCTCGCCCACGCCCCCGGGCCGGGCAACCTGGCCGTCCTGTTCGGCTCGACGACCGGCCGCGATGGGATCGGCGGCGCCTCGGTCCTCGCCTCGGCCACGTTCGCCGACGACGACCCCTCGAAGCGCCCGAGCGTCCAGGTCGGCGACCCGTTCGCCGAGAAGCTCCTGATCGAGGCCTCGCTCGAGCTGATCGAGGGCGGACTGGTCGAGGGTCTCCAGGATCTCGGGGCGGCCGGGATCACCTGCGCCACCTCGGAGACGGCCGACCGGGCCGGGACCGGGATCGTCATCGACCTCGATGCGGTGCCCCGCCGCGAGCCGGGGATGGAGCCGTTCGAGGTGATGATCTCGGAGTCCCAGGAGCGGATGCTGGCGATCGTCCGGCCCGAGCGCTACGAGGCCGTCGAGGCGATCTGCCGGCGCTGGGGCCTGCCGGTGGCGGTCATCGGCCGGGTCACCGACGACGGCCAGATCACCGTCGTCGAGGGCGGCCTCGACGAGGACGGACGGCCGAGACCGGGCGCCCGGGTCCTCGCCCGGATCCCCGCCCGGGCCCTGACCAGCGACGCGATCGTCCACCATCGGCTCGCCGCGCCGCCGGCCCGGCGCCGCCCGGCCCCCGCCCCGGGGGTCCCGGCCGAGCCGGCCGAGCTGCTCCCCGAGCGCGGCATGGACCCGGGGGCCGTCCTGCTCGCGCTCCTCGGTTCGGCGAACCTCTCGAGCCGGCGCTGGGTCTACGAGCAGTACGACAGCAACGTCGGGGCGAACACGGTCGTGGCCCCCGGTGACGGGGCGGCGGTCCTCCGGATCCGGGGGACGAGGAAGGGGCTGGTCGCGACGACCGACGCGAACCACGGAGTCGGGGTCTTCGACCCGTACCTCGGGGCGGCGCTGAGCGTCGCCGAGGCGGCCCGGAACGTCTCGATCACCGGCGCCCGACCGCTCGGGGTGACGAACTGCCTGAACTTCGGCGATCCAACCCGGCCCGAGGCGTTCTGGCAGCTGAGCGAGGCGGTCCGCGGCCTCGGCGACGCGTGCCGGGCGCTCGGCCTGCCGGTGACCGGGGGGAACGTGTCGCTGTACAACGAATCGCCGGGCGGGGCGATCGCCCCGACCCCCGAGATCGGGGTCGTCGGGCTGCTCGAGGACGTCACGCTCCGGGTCGGGCCGGCCTTCGTCGCCGACGGCGATCTCGTCGTCCTCGTCGGCGAGGCGACCCCCGGGCTGGCCGGGAGCGAGTATGCGGCCCTGGCCGGGGTCGCCGCCGAGGACGGCCCGCCGGTTCTCGACCTTGCCCGCGAGGTCGGCCTCCAGCGCTTCATCCGAGAGGCGATCGGGCGCGGCCTCGTCGAGTCGGCCCAGGACGTCTCGGGCGGCGGCCTCGCGGTCGCCCTCGCCGAGTGCGCGATGTGGGGCGGCCGGGGCGCCCGGCTGCGGGTCGGGGTCCGCTGGGCACCGGCGGTCGAGCTGTTCGGCGAGAGCCCCTCGCGCCTCGTCGTCACCACCCGGCCGCGCCACGGCCCGGCTCTCCTCCTGCTCGCCCGCCAGTTCGGGCTGCCGGCCGAGGAGCTGGGTACCGTCGGCGGGGAGCGGCTCGTCGTCGAGCTGACCGGCGAGGGCGCAACCGGCGCGGCCGAGGCGCGCGGCTCGCGGGTCGCCGACGCGCTCGACGTCCCGGTCGCCGAGCTCCGCCATGCCTGGGAGCACGGCCTTCCCCGGGCCCTGGGCGAGGACGCCTGACGATGTGCGGCGTTTTCGGCGCGGTCCTGCCGGTCGGCTGGGGCGACTCGCCGGTCGAGGCGGCCCGGATCGCGACCCTCGGGCTCTTCGCCCTCCAGCACCGGGGCCAGGAGTCGGCCGGGCTGGCGGTCAGCGACGGCGAGCAGCTGATGGTCTACAAGGACCTCGGGCTGATCAACTCGGTCCTCGACGAGCGCCGCCTGCCGAGCCTGCGGGGGCGGCTCGCGATCGCACACTGCCGCTACTCGACGACCGGCTCGACGGTCTGGGAGAACGCCCAGCCGACGTTCCGGCTCGGGCCGCGCCGCTCGATCGCGGTCGGCCACAACGGCAACCTGGTGAACACCCGCGAGCTGCTCGGACGGCTCGCCGGCGGGCTCAGCCGCCTGCCCGCGACGACGGACACGGAGCTCCTGACCGCGCTCCTGGCCGACGATCCCGCCGACGACCTCGTCGAGGCACTGTGCCGGGTCCTGCCGACCGTCCGCGGGGCGTACAGCCTGGTCGTCCTCGACGAGCGGCGGGTGATCGGGGTCCGCGACCCGCACGGCTTCCGGCCGCTCGTCCTCGGCCGGATCCGGGCGTCGGGGGAGGCAGGCCCGGCCGGCCCGGACGCGTCTCCGGCTGCCTCCGCGGACGAGCCGACCGGCTGGCTTCTCTCGTCCGAGACGGCCGGCCTGGACATCGTCGGCGCCGAGTACGTCCGCGACGTCGAGCCGGGCGAGATCGTCATCCTCGAGCCGGGCCGCGAGCCGCGCTCGGTCCGCTTCGCCCCGGCCCGGCCCGCCCTGTGCGTCTTCGAGCTGATCTACTTCGCCCGCCCCGACTCGTACATGGAGGGCGTCAGCCTGTACGAGGCCCGCCGGCGGATGGGGATCCAGCTCGCGGCCGAGCATCCGATCGCGGCCGACCTGGTGATGCCCGTCCCCGACACCGGGGCGGCGGCGGCGGCCGGCTTCGCCGAGGGCTCGGGCCTGCCCTACCGCGAGGGTCTCGTGCGCAACCGCTACGTCGGGCGGACGTTCATCCAGCCCTCCCAGGCGATGCGCCACCGGGGCGTCACGATCAAGCTCAACCCGCTCCGCGAGGTGATCCGCGGCCGGCGCCTGGTCGTCGTCGACGACTCGATCGTGCGCGGCACGACGACCCAGCAGATCGTCGCCCTCCTCCGCCGGGCCGGTGCCGCCGAGGTCCACGTCCGGATCAGCGCCCCGCCGATCCACCACCCCTGCTTCTACGGGATCGACACCCAGATCGAGACCGAGCTGATCGCGGCCCACCACTCGGTCGAGGAGATCCGGGCGTTCATCGGGGCCGATTCGCTCGGCTACCTCTCGATCAAGGGCGTGCTCAACGCGCTCGACCTGCCCTACGAGCGGTTCTGCTTTGCCTGCTTCGACGGCAACTACCCCGAGCCGGTGCCCTACGACGCGGCCCGGCGCAAGTTCGTCCTCGAGGAGGAGGCGGTCGCGAGCGGTGGCTGACGAGCGGCGGGCCTACCGGGCGGCAGGGGTCGACGTCCGGGCGGGCGAACAGGCGGTCGAGCTGATGCGGGCGGCCGTCGAGTCGACCCGCCGGGCGGAGGTGCTCGGCAGCCTCGGCGGGTTTGCCGGGGCGGTCGCGCTGCCGGCCGGGTACCGGGAGCCGCTGCTCGTCTCGGCGACCGACGGGGTCGGCACGAAGACCGCGATCGCGGCCGCCCTCCACCGCTTCGACACGATCGGGATCGACCTCGTTGCGATGTGCGCCGACGACGTCGTGTGCACCGGGGCGGCGCCGCTCTTCTTCCTCGACTACGTCGCGGTCGGGCGGCTCGTCCCGGTCGACGTGGCCGAGCTCGTCGGCTCGATCGCGGCCGGCTGCCGGGAGGCCGGCTGCGCGCTCGTCGGGGGCGAGACCGCCGAGCACCCCGGGCTGATGGAGCCCGACGAGTTCGACCTGGCCGGGTTCTGCGTCGGGATCGTCGAGCGCGAGCGCCTGCTCGACGGGACCGCAGCCCGGCCCGGCGATGCGATCGTCGGCCTCGCCGCGAGCGGGCTCCACGCCAACGGCTTCACCCTCGTCCGCTCGCTGATCGCCGAGTACGACCTCGATCTCGGCGGCCCGTACCAGGCCCAGCTGCGCCGGACGCTCGGTGACGCCGAGCGCGATGCGGCCCTCGCGCGCGAACCGGAGCACGCGCTGGCGACCCTCGGCGAGGTCCTCCTCACCCCGACCCGGATCTACACCCGGGCGATCCTCCGACTGCGCGAGGCGCTCGAAGCGGCCGGCCTGCCGCTGCGCGGGGTCGCCCACGTCACCGGCGGCGGTCTGCCCGGCAACGTGCCCCGGGCGCTGCCCGAGGGGCTCGGCGCCCGGCTCGACCCGGAGCGCTGGCCGATGCCGTCGGTGATCCGCCTCTACGGCGCCCTCGGCGGGCTGGCCGACGACGAGCTGCGGGCGACGTTCAACGGCGGGCTCGGGATGGTCGTCGTCGTCCCGCCGGCGGCCGTGGCGGCCACGATCGCCGAGCTGGGCGCGGCCGGGGAGCGGGCCTGGCTGGTCGGCGAGGTCGTGCCGGTCGAGGCGCTCGACGGCCGCCGGTACGCCGAGGGGGCGCTCCGGGAGGTCGCCGGATGAGCCCCGGCAGCGGGTCCGCCGGCCGGATCGCGGTCGGCGTCTCGGGCGCCGGGAGCAACCTCCGGGCGCTCGCCGCCGCGGCCGGGCGGGGCGAGCTCGGCGGCTCGATCGCGCTCGTCTTCGCCGACCGGGCCTGCCCGGCCCTCGACTGGGCGGTCGAGCAGGGGATCGAGACCGCCCTCCTGCCGGGCCTCGCGGCCCGCGAGCCCGACGAGCGCGCCGCCGCCGACGAGATCCTGGCGGCGACCCTCCGGGCGGCGGCGATCGATCTCGTCGTTCTCGCCGGCTACCTGCGGATCGTCGGACAGAGCACGCTCGAGGCGTTCGCGGGCCGGATCCTGAACACGCATCCGGCGCTCCTGCCGAGCTTCCCGGGCGCGCACGCCGTGCGCGATGCGCTCGCCCACGGGGTGGCCGTCAGCGGCGCCACCGTCCACCTCGTCGACGCCACGCTCGACGGCGGGCCGATCGTCGCCCAGGAGGCCGTCCCGGTCCTGCCCGGCGACGACGAGGCGACGCTCCACGCCCGGATCCGGGCGGTCGAGCATCGCCTCCTGCCGCGCGCGGTCGCCCTCGCTCTCGCCGGCGCCCTGAGGGTCGAAGGCCGGCGGGTGACAGTCGACCTCGAGCGTGCCGAGGCGGTCGTCCCGGTCCCGCGCCGGGCGCTCCTCTCGGTCTCCGACAAGAGCGGGCTCGTCCCGTTCGCCGCCGGGCTCGTCGGGCTCGGGTTCGAGCTCGTCTCGAGCGGGGGGACGGCCCGGGTGCTGCGCGAGGCCGGGCTGCCGGTGACCGACGTCGCCGCCCTGACCGGCTTCCCCGAGATGCTCGACGGGCGGGTGAAGACGCTCCACCCGCGGATCCACGCCGGGATCCTGGCCGATCGTCGCCGGGCCGATCATCGCCGCCAGCTCCTCGCCGCCGCGATCGCCCCGTTCGAACTCGTCGTGGTCAACCTCTACCCGTTTGCCGCCGCCGCCGAGCGGCCCGGGACGACGTTCGACGAGCTGGTCGAGGAGATCGACATCGGCGGGCCGTCGCTCGTCCGGGCGGCGGCGAAGAACCACGCCAGCGTCGCGATCGTCACCGACCCGGCGCGATACGGGGTGGTCCTCGCCGCCCTCCGGCGCGAGGGGCACGTGCCGGACGGGCTGCGGGCCGCGCTCGCGGTCGAGGCGTTCCGGGGGACCGCCGCCTACGACGCCCGGATCGCCGCCGAGCTGCCGGCCCGGATGGCGGCGAACGGGGTTGCGCTGCCCGACGAGCCGGGCCTGCCGGGGGCGACGGACCCGTACCCGCCGAGCCTGACGATCGGGCTCGAGAAGGTCGAGACCCTGCGCTATGGCGAGAACCCGCACCAGCCCGCGGCCCGCTACCGGCGCGCTGGCGAGCGCCCCGAGGCGGGACCGTTCGCGACCGCGGCGCCGCCGCTCCAGGGCAAGCCGCTGAGCTACAACAACATCCTCGATGCGTCGGCGGCGGCGGCGCTCGCCCGCCAGCTGCGGGGCCCGGCCTGCGTGATCGTCAAGCACACCAACCCGTGCGGGGCGGCCGAGCGCGACGACCTCCTGGCGGCCTGGCGGGCGGCCCTCGAGGGCGACCCGGTCTCGGCCTTCGGTGGTGTCGTCGCCCTGACCGGAACGGTCGAGCGGGCGGTCGCCGAGGCGCTCGGCTCGATCTTCCTCGAGGTCGTCGTCGCCCCGGCCTACGACGACGAGGCCCGGGCGGTCCTGGCCGCGAAGCCGAACCTGCGCCTGATCATCGACCCGAACCTCGGGCCGGGCGCGACCGCGGAGGCCGGACCGCCCGCCTCCGCTGCCGTGCCCCCGGCGGCCGACCCGACCGGTTCGCTCCGCACCGCCGGCGGCGCGGTCCTCGTCGGTGCGCCGGACAGCCTGCCCGACGACCCGGCCGGCTGGCGGCTCGTGACCAGCCGGGCCCCGACGGACCGCGAGCGGGCCGACCTCGAGCTCGCCTGGCGTCTCGTCCGGGGGGTCACCTCGAACGCGATCGTGCTCGTCCGGGACGGGATGCTGATCGGGCTCGGCTCGGGCCAGACGAGCCGGGTCGACGCGGCCCGCCAGGCGGTCGAGAAGGCACGGACGCTCCACGGCCCGGAGCGGCTGGCCGGCGCGGCGTGCGCCTCGGACGCCTTCTTCCCGTTCCCCGACGCGGTCCTCGCCTGCCTCGAGGCCGGGGTGCGCGCCTTCGTCCAGCCCGGCGGCTCGATCCGCGACGGGGAGGTGATCGCCGTCGCCGAGGCGGCCGGGGCGGCGATGCTCATGACCGGGGTCCGTCACTTCCGCCACTGAGCGACCGGGCCGACGAGGGGGGGGAGCCGACGAGCGCGGGGCCGACGAGCGCGGGGCCGACGAGAGCGGGGGAGCCGACCGGTCGTCCACGGTCGAGCCGCTCGGCCCTTGACCGGGGGCCCGGCCTCGTCACACTTGGGGGCGACGGGCCAGCCAGTTGACGACAGGAGGCCAGACGATGACCAGCGAACCGAACGAACCGAAGGCAACGGGCAGCGGAGCTGGTGAGCCGGGCGGTCCGGGAGCGCGCCCGGCCGAGTGGCTCCGTCAGCTCCAGGTGATGATCGACGAGCTCTCGACCCAGGCCGCCCCGGTCCTGCGCGATGTCGCGGCCAAGGCGGCCGAGCTCGCGGCCAAGGCCGGCGAGGCGGCCGGGCCGATTGCCCACAAGGCGGCCGACGTGACGACCGACCTCGGCCAGAAGGTGGCCGAGAAGGGGCGCGAGGTCGCAGCCGACCTGCGCCGGAGTGCCGGCCACGAGGCGGGTCCCGCGCCATCGGCCGCCGAGTCGCCGGCCGAGCCCCCGGCCACGACCGGCGTGGGCGAGGCGGCGGGCGAGTCGGCGAGCGAGCCCGAGCCGGCGACGGCGGGGCGCACGGGCGCCTGACCGCGTCCCGTCGGCGGGTCCTGACCGGCCGACCCGCGCCGGCCGTCCGGCGCGGGTCGGGCCCTGCTACCATCGGCCGGCCATGACCGACCGCCGCCGCTACTACCTCACGACCGCGATCGCCTACGCCAACAACCGGCCCGGCCTGCACACCCTGTACGAGGTGATCGGGGCCGACGCGATCGCCCGCTGGCACCGGATGCTCGGCCACGACACCCGCTTCCTGACCGGCACCGACGAGCACTCGGTGAACATCGCCATGAGGGCCGAGGAGCAGGGCAAGACGCCGCGCGCCTTCGTCGACGAGATGGTCGGGCTCTTCCGGACGGCCGAGGACGCGCTCGCGATCAGCCCCGACCGGTTCATCCGGACGACCGACCCGGACCACGTCCGGGCCGCCCAGGAGATGGTCCGGCGGGCATACGCCAACGGGGACATCTACCTCGGCACGTACGAGGGCTGGTACTGCCCGAACGAAGGGTTCCGGGCCCCCTCCGACCTGCTCGAGACCGCCCGGGGCACGATCTGCCCGAACCACCCCGACGTCCCGCTCCAGTGGCTGAGCGAGCGGAACTGGTTCTTCAGGCTCTCGGCCTACCAGGAGCGGCTCGAGCGCCACTACGCCGAGCACCCCGACTTCGTCGCCCCCGAGTACCGCCGGAACGAGATGCTCGGCTTCATCCGCGGCGGCCTCGAGGACTTCTCGATCAGCCGGGCCGGCGCGAGCTGGGGGATCCCGTTCCCGATCCGCGAGGACGGGTCCTCGTCGCTCCTGCCGGACGGGACGTGGGACCCGGCCGCGGGGACGATCTACGTCTGGTATGACGCGCTCATCAACTACATCACCGGGGCCGGGTTCCCCGACGACCCGGCCTCGTTCGCCTACTGGTGGCCGGCCGACCTGCACGTGATCGGCAAGGACATCGCCCGCTTCCACACGATCTACTGGCCGGCGATGCTCTGGAGCGCCGGGCTGGAGGCGCCCCGACGGGTCTGGGTCCACGGCTGGCTGCTCGTCCAGGGCGAACGGATGAGCAAGAGCCGGGGCAACTTCCTCGACCCCGACGCGGTCGTCGCCGCCTTCGGCACGGACGGGGCGCGGTACGTGACGCTGCGCGAGGTCGCCTTCGACCGCGACAGCGACGTGTCCTGGGATTCGTTCGTCCGACGCTACAACGCCGACCTGGCGAACGACTTCGGCAACCTCGTCAACCGGACCGTCTCGATGGCCAACCGCTACCTCGCCGGAGAGCGCCCGGCGCCGCGTGGTTCGTCCGACTCGTCGCTCGCGCTCGCCTGGGGTCCGACCCTCGAGGCCTACCGGCGCAAGCTGGAGGGCTGCCTGCTCCACGAGGCGCTGGCCGAACTGTGGGAGTTCGTCGGGGCGGCCAACCGGGTCGTCGACGCCGAGCAGCCGTGGGTCCTGGCCAGGGCGGCCAAGGCCGGCGACGAGCCGGCCGGCGCGCGCCTGCGCGGCGTCCTCGGCGACCTCGTCGAGGCCTGCCGGCTGGTCGGCCTGGCGGCGGCCCCGTTTCTGCCCCGGACGGCGCCCCGGATCGCGGACCTGCTCGGGTTCGACTACCCGTACGGGCCCGACGGCAACGGCGGTCCGCCCGTCCTCGACGAGCTGGCCTGGGGCGCCCACGCCGCCGAGCCGGGACGCCTCGGCACGCCGGTGCCCCTCTTCCCGCGCCTGGAGGTCGAGGCCGAGGCAGAGGTCGAGGCGGACGCCGGGGCCAAGGCGGACGCCGGGCGCGGCGCCTGAAGGGCGACCGTCGCCGGCCGATGCGTCTCATCGACTCGCACTGCCACCTGCAGGCCGAGCGCTTCGCCGCCGACGCGGACCTCGTCCTCGGCGGGGCGCGCCTGGCCGGCGTCGAGCGGATCCTCGTCCCGGGCTGGGACCGGGCCTCCGGCGAGGCTGCGCTCGTGCTCGCGGAGCGGCACCCCTGGCTCGACGCCGCGGTCGGGGTCCACCCGCACGAGGCGGCGGCCGTCGACGACGCGGCCTGGACCTGGTTTGTCGAGGCGGCGGCCGACCCGCGCGTCGTCGCCGTCGGGGAGACCGGGCTCGACTTCGACCGGGCCTTCTCGCCGATCGAGTCGCAGCTGCTGAACCTGCGGCGCAATCTCGCCCTCGCCCTGGCAACGGGCAAGCCGGCGATCCTCCACTGTCGATCGGCGGCCGGGCGCCGCGACGCCCAGGACGCGCTCGTGGCCGAGCTCCAGGCGGCCGGGTTCGGAGACCGGACGGTGGTCCGTGCCTTCGGGGATCGGCCGGCGGCGATCGTCCACTCGTTCTCCGGTCCGCTCGACTACGCGGAGACGGTCCTGGAGCTCGGTCTCGCGATCTCGTTCAGCGGGCTCGTCTTTCGGCCGGGGGAGGAGTCGTCGGCCAAGGTGGCCCGGACCGTCCCCGCCGACCGCCTCCTTGTCGAGACCGACGCCCCGTACCTCTCGCCGCCGGGCGCGCCGCGGCGGCGGAACGAGCCCGAGTGGGTCGCGATCACGGCCCGCTGGCTGGCGGAGCAACGAGGCGAGGATCCGGCCGTCGTCGGCGACCGCCTCGTGGCCTCCTACGACGCGATCCTGCCGCGCTCGCGCCCGCGCTGAGAGGAGGCGTGGCGCCCGCTGCCTGCGGGCGTGGCGTCCGCTGCCTGCGGGCGTGGCGTCCGTCCTGGGGCGTCGCGCCCGCCGCGAGTGGTTGGCGTCCGCTGCCTGCGGGCGTGGCGCCCGCCGCGAGCCGTTGGCGTCCGCTGCGCCGAGCTCCGTGGTGGCGGGCCCGTCGCCCGGCCGACCCGCCTGCAGTCGGTTTCGGCAGCCCAGGCGCTCCCCGGTTGGTGCCGTTCTTGCCAGCAGGACAAGACGCCCCTGGGGCCGCCTTCCGGGCCCTTCCACGGCCCGTGCCAGGGCGAATTCGGCCGGTTTGTTCTTGACCGCGAGACATCCGACGCAAGACGCGGCTCGGCGCGGGCTGGCAGCGCCGGGTTGTCCTCCGGCGAAGAACGGGTGCCAGCGGACGCGGGGCAGGGGGCGCAGACCGGCGCGGGCCAGCAGGCGCGGGCCAGGGTGCCAGCGGACGCGGGCCAGGGGTACGGGCCACCGGCCCCGGGCGGCCCGGCCCCGGGCCGCTCCGCACCATCTGCGCCGGTCTCCGGCGGTGGTCGTGGCCAACGGCCCTAGGGTCAGACCGCCGGCGCGGGTAGGATCGGATCGGAGGTGGCGACGATGACCCGACGACCGCGCGATCGGCACATCCCGGCCTTCCCGGCGGCGGCCTTCCCGGCGGCGACCTTCATGGTGGCGGTCTTCCTGGTGGCGGCCATCCTGGCGGGGCTCGGTGGATGCGGGCCCGGGCTCGCCCCCGGCGGGTCGACGGCCCTCACGCCCGCGACCGCCAGCCCGTCCAGCCCGTCCGACCTCCTCGTCTACTTCCTCGACGAGGGCCGATACGCGGCTGCCATCCCGCCCTACGAGGTGATCGTGCGCCGGCCGGCAACCGGCGTCACCGACGTCGAGAGCCGCGCCCTGGCGACGGTCCGGGCGCTGTTCGCCGGCCCGACGCCTGACGAACGCGCAGCGGGCCTGACCGTCGTGACCAGCGGGTTCAGCGGAGTCCGGACACTCCGTCTCATCGACGGCGTGGCGCACGTCTATCTGGACGGCACCTGCCAGGGTGGCGGGGCAACGTACACGATCGCGAACCTGATCCGGGCCAACCTGCTCCCGTTCCCCGAGATCGTCGCCGTCAAGGTCTACGACGAGCACGGCGACACCGAGCAGCCGACCGGCCCGGGCGACTCGATTCCGTTCTGCCTGGAACCGTAGGAGGTCCGATGTCCCGCCCGATCCAGGTCCTCTCCCTCCTGTTCATCGTGCTTGCGCTCGGCGCCGGCGCCTGCCAGGCGGCCACCTCGTCGCCCACGGGACCGACGCCCCCGTCGCCTCCGACACCCCCGACGCTCCCGTCGGGCTCGGCGCCGACGCCCGCACCCTCGGCTGTCGAGCCGACGGCCGCGTTCGGCTGTCCGGTGCCGAGCCTCGCCCTCGTCCCGCCGAGCAACCGCCTGACCGGGGTGACGGTCACGGTCATGACCGGTTTCGACCGGGTCGCGTTCGAGTTCGGCCCGGCGGCCGCAGGGAGCGGGTCCGCGCCCAGTCTCGCCGTCGCCCCGGCCAGCCCGCCCTTTGTCGAGGGCGCGAGCGGCCGGCCCCTGGCCGTGGCCGGCGAGCGCTTCATCGCCCTGACCTTCCGCGACATGGTGATCGTCGATGAGCAGGGCAACCCGTCCGATCCGGGACCTGGACGGCTGACCGGGTCCGGACCCGCCGTCCGGGAGGTTGTCCGAAGCGAGGCGTTCGAAGGGGTCGTCTCGTGGCTGATCGGGACCGCCGCGCCCGGCTGTGCGCGCGTGGCCGTCGACCAGGCCGCCGGGCGTGTCCTCGTCGACGTCGCCCATCCCTGACCTCGAGGACCCTCGGCGCCGCACGCCGCCGGAAGCACGCCGCCGGACCCTCGGCGCCGCACGCCCCCGCGCCGCCGGAAGCACGCCCCCGGAAGCACGCCCCCGGAAGCACGCCCCCGGAAGCACGCCCCCGCGCCGCACGCCTCCGACAGGCTCCGGAAACGTCCTTGACATCGCCGGCACTGCTCGGCTAGTCTTCTTAGCACTCGGACAACGAGAGTGCTAAAGCGGCGAGCGGGACGTGAACGAGCGCTGTCCGGGCGCCCGGACGAGCCTCGGTTCGCAGCCGACGCGAGGCACGCAGCCACCGGGGATCCGCAGAGGCCGACCGCCTCGCGCCCCGGATCGAACGAAGACCGGCGGTCGATTGCACGCCCGCCGACAGACGGAGGTTCGCACCTTGGCCACCGCCACTGCTTCTGCGACGAAGCTTCGCCCGCTGGGCGACCGCGTCGTGATCAAGCCGACCCCCCGCGAGGAGATGACGAAGAGCGGCATCGTCCTTCCGGACACCGCCAAGGAGAAGCCCCAGGAGGGGACGATCCTGGCCGTCGGACCGGGCCGCTTCCTCGAGGACGGCAAGCGTGAGCAGATGGACGTCAAGGAGGGCCAGAAGGTCCTCTACGCGAAGTACGCCGGGACCGAGTTCAAGGTCGACGGCGAGGAGCTGCTCATCGTCAGCCAGAAGGACATCCTCGCGATCGTCGAGGACTAGTCACCGAACGAAGCCGGCCGGGACTGGATCGTCCCGGGATCGACCGGGGCCTGCCCGTCGGGCCCGACGACTCCCGAACCCGGCCCCGCCACCCATCAGCCATCGATCACCAGCGCTCCCGGAGGGACACACGAATTGGCTAAGCAGCTGATCTTCGACGAGACCGCGCGTCGCTCACTCAAGCGCGGCATCGACCGCCTCGCCGACGCGGTCAAGGTGACGCTCGGGCCGAAGGGCCGGAACGTCGTCCTGGACAAGAAGTTCGGGTCGCCCACGATCACGAACGACGGCGTCACGATCGCCCGTGACATCGAGCTCGAGGACCCGTTCGAGAACATGGGTGCCCAGCTCCTCAAGGAAGTCGCCACCAAGACCGATGACGTCGCCGGCGACGGCACGACGACCGCGGTCGTGCTCGGCCAGGCGATGGTCACCGAGGGCCTCCGCGTCGTCACCGCCGGGGCGAACCCGATGGTCGTCAAGCGGGGCATCGAGAAGGCGGTCGAGACGATCGTCGAGGAGATCCGCAAGCAGGCTCGCCCGGTCGAGACCCGCGAGCAGGTCGCCGCGGTGGCCGCGATCAGCGCCGCCGATCCCGAGGTCGGCGAGATCATCGCCGAGGTGATGGACAAGGTCGGCAAGGACGGCGTCATCACCGTCGAGGAGGGCCAGTCGCTCGGCCTGGAGAAGGAATACACCGAGGGGATGCAGTTCGACCGCGGCTACATCTCCCCGTACTTCGTGACGAACCCGGATCGGATGGAGGCCGTTCTCGAGAACCCGCTCATCCTGATCACGGACAAGAAGATCTCGAGCGTGCCGGACATGCTCCCCGCCCTCGAGAAGGCGGTCCAGCAGGGCAAGCCGATGCTGATCATCGCCGAGGACGTCGACGGTGAGGCGCTCGCGACCCTCGTCGTGAACAAGCTCCGGGGGACCGTCTCCGTCCTCGCGGTCAAGGCGCCGGGCTTCGGCGATCGCCGCAAGGAGATGCTCCGCGACATCGCGATCCTGACCGGCGGCACGGTGATCAGCGAGGAGATCGGGCGCAAGCTCGACTCGGTGACGGTCGAGGACCTCGGCTCGGCCCGGCGCGTCGTCGCCACGAAGGACGACACGACGATCGTCGACGGCAACGGGGCGCCCGAGCAGATCAAGGCCCGGATGACCCAGATCAAGGCCCAGATCGAAGAGACGACCTCCGACTACGACCGCGAGAAGCTCCAGGAGCGCCTGGCCAAGCTGTCGGGCGGGGTCGCGGTGATCAAGGTCGGCGCGGCGACCGAGGTCGAGCTCAAGGAGAAGAAGCACCGGATCGAGGACGCGCTCTCGACGACCCGGGCGGCCGTCGAGGAAGGCCTCGTCGCCGGTGGCGGCACGACCCTCCTCCAGGCGATCCCGGCCCTCGGTTCGCTCAGCCTCGGTGGTGACGCCCAGGTCGGTGTCGACATCGTCCGCCGGGCACTCGAGGCGCCTGCCCGCCAGATCGCGGACAACGCCGGTGCCCGGGGCGAGGTCGTCGTCGAGACGGTCCGCGGCATGGAGATCGGTCACGGCTTCGATGCCCTCCGCGGCGAGTACGGTGACATGTTCGCCAAGGGGATCGTCGACGCCGCCAAGGTCACCCGCTCGGCGCTCCAGAACGCGGCTTCGATCGCGGCGATGGTGCTCACGACCGAGACGCTCGTGACCGACATCCCCGAGAAGGAGAAGGCTGCTGCCGGCGCCGGTCACGGCCACGGCGGCGACATGGACTTCTAGTCCGCCTCAAGCACCAGCGACGAAGGACCCGGGCCGAGCGGCCCGGGTCCTTCCGATTCCCGGACGCCGCGTGCTGACGGGCCGCGCGGACGACGACCGCTGGACGACCGGCGTGGCCGACATAGATACGACTTGACTTCTTATCACTCGAGTCGTATATCTCCGGCATGGCCATTGAACGACCGCCAACGCTCTTCAACCGGGTGACGGAATGGGACGCCCTGGTCCGTTTCGCCACCGAGCCGACCACGTCCTTCCGCATCGGGGTGGTTTCGGGTCGTCGCCGCCAGGGGAAGAGCTTCATCCTCGACGAGATCGCTCGCCAGGTCGGCGGTTTCTATCATCAGGCGCTCGAGGAAGAGCGGGCCCCGGCCCTCGAGCGGCTCGGGGCCGCGATGGCGGCAGACCGAGGCCTGCCCGGCGGCAGCCTCTCCTTCCCTGATTGGCCCGCGCTGCTGCGGGCCCTGGCTGAGCCGGCAGCTCCGTCTCCCCGCCTCGTGGTGATCGACGAGTATCCCTACCTGCTGGCGAAATCGCCCGACATCGCGTCCGCGATTCAGCTGGCCTACGACACCTCGCACCTGGGGAGACAGCCGCCGATCCGACTGATCCTGTGCGGCTCGGCGATGTCGGTGATGGCGGGACTGCTGTCAGGTCAACGCGCCCTGCGCGGGCGGGCAATCCTCGACCTGGTCGTCGAGCCCTTCGACTACCGGGAAGCCGCGGCCTTCTGGGGTGTTGAGGGAGATCCGCGGCTTGCGTTTCTCCTGTACTGCGTCGTCGGCGGGACGCCCGGCTACCGGGACCTGCTCGAGATGGGCCCGCCCGCGTCGGTGGCCGACTTCCCGGCCTGGCTGGCGCGCGGGGTTCTCAATCCGTCGCACGCGCTGTTCCATGAGACGGACTACCTGCTGGCCGAGGAGCCCGGCCTCACCGACCGCGCGATCTACCAGTCGGCCCTCGCGGCGATCGCAGCAGGCCGAACGACACCCGGCGCGGTGGCCGGCGCACTTGGCCGGCCGGAGACGTCGGTCACCCACGTCATCGACGGCCTGGAGCGGGCGCGCTTCATCGAACGGGCAGACGATCTGCTCCGGTCTCGCCGGCCCACGCTGCGGATCACGGACGCGATGCTTCGCTTCCAGCATGCCGTCATCCGCCCGGACTTCCATCGCTTCGAGTCGCGCCAGACACTGGCGGCGTGGTCGGACGCCGCGGCGCGCTTCGAGTCCGGGGTCGTGGGTCCGACCTTCGAGGAGATCGCCCGAACCTGGGTTTCGCGGTACGCATCCACGGCCACGCTGGGCGGCACCGCGGCCCGGATCGGTTCCACCGTGGTCAACGACAGCGTGGGCCGCTCCCGGATGGAGATCGATGTCGCCGCGCTCGCCGCCCGGTCCGATCGCCAGGCTGGTGCGGAACCTGCGCTCCTCCTGATCGGCGAGGCCAAGAGCGGATCGGATCCCCGAGGCATGGCGGACCTGGTCCGGCTCGAGCGGGCCAGGGAACTGCTCGCGGCTCGGGCGCGCGTGGAGCGGACTCGCCTGGCGATCTTCGCCGTCGGCGGTTTCACTGCGGATCTGCAGGCCGAGGCGATCCGCCGTTCCGACGTGGTCCTCGTCGACCTCGAGCGCCTGTACGCCGGTGACTGAGGCCCGCCCCGCCAACACCGTCGTCGCCGGTCCGGGCCGCGGCCCCGGCATCGGCAAGCCACGACCGTCCCGTTGACACGAGTCCCGATCGGGGCCAGGCTGGCCTCGTCGCCGGTGATCACCACTTGGAGGCGTCGATGTCCCGTCGATTCCCGGTCGCACTCGCCGCCCTCGCCCTCGGTGCTGCGACGGTTCTCGCCGCCTGCGCCGGCCGGGCGGCACCGGCCCTGAGCGACCCCCGGGCGATCGTGGACGGGGCGCTCGACGCGGTCGGGCAGGCGAGGTCGGTCCACCTGGAGGTCGAGGTCACCGGTTCGCTGGCGGCGGGCCTGGGCGGCCAGGCGACGGACCTGGGCGGCCAGCCGACGGACCTGGGCGGCCAGCCGACGGACCTGGGCGGCCAGCCGACCGGCGGATCGCTCGACCTCGAGGGCACGACTGCGGAAGCCGACGTCGACCTCGCCGCCGGGAACGTCCGAGGCTCGTTCGCCGCCCCGGCACTGCCGGGCCTCGGCGGCCAGCTGATCGCGATCGACCGGGTGGCGTACCTGAGGGTCGACCTGCTCGGCCCGCGCTACCGGAGGCTGGCGGGCGGAGACGGCGGCCTGCTCGACGCCCTCGTCGACCCGCGCCGGGCGATCTCCGAGTTGCGCCGCGCGCTCGAGGATCTGCCGGACCCGCCCCGGATGGGGCCGGACGAGGCGTGCGGCGATGCGGACTGCTACCGGGTCACGATCCCGGTGCCGGTGAGCGGGCTCGCCGGCGCGCTGGCGGTCGGCCCGGGCCGAGCCGCCGGCTCGCCGGCCGCGGGCGGTGCCGAGGGCACCGGCGGCACGATCGATCTCTGGGTCCGCACGAGCGACCTCCGCCCGGCGAGGCTCGTCGTCACCGCCGACGGTGGCAGCCAGGGGAGGCTGACGATCACGGTCCAGCTCACGCGGTGGGACGAGCCGGTCTCGATCAGCGCCCCGCCGGCCGACCAGGTGGACGAGGGCGCGCCGCCGAGCCTCGCCCCGTAGCACCTCGCGCGGGCGATGCCTCGGGCCACCGAGCCTCGGGTCACCGAGCCGCGCGCCGGAGGACGAAGGATCGCCCTCGCCGGCCGGGCCCGGTGGGTGGCCGGTGAGCGGTCCGCCCTACAATGACCCGGTGACATCCACCACCGACCGGTCGGTCGCCGGGCTGCCCCCCGACGACCTCGCCGACGACCTCGCCGACGGCCTCGATCCTGCCGTCGAGGGCGCCTTCGCGCCCGCGCCCGAGGATCTCGCGACCGACGATGCGCCCTGGGACCTGGCGCCCCGGCTGCCGGCCGAGCCCGCCCACCTGGCCGACGTGCCCCTGCCCTCCGACGCCCCCGGTGGGGCGGCCGAGCCGCGGCCGGGCGAGCGCGCCGCGGCGACCGAGGCGCTCGCGGCGCGGATCCTCTCGCGCCTGAACCCGGAACAGGCCCGGGCCGTCGCGGCAACCGAGGGCCCGCTGCTCATCCTCGCCGGTGCCGGGAGCGGGAAGACCCGTGTCCTCGCCCACCGGGTCGCCTACCTGATCGGGGTCAAGGGCGTCCGACCCTGGCAGATCCTCGCCGTCACGTTCACGAACCGGGCCGCCGGCGAGCTGCGCGAACGGATCATCGGGCTCGTCGGCGAGGCCGGCCGGGACGTCCAGGCCGGGACGTTCCACGCCATCTGCGCCCGGGTCCTGCGCCGGGACGGGGAGGCGATCGGGATCGACCGCCGCTTCGTGATCTACGACACCGACGATCAGCAGTCGCTTCTGAAGCAGATCCTCAAGGCCGAGGACCTGCCGCTGACCGGCGAGTTCCGGCCCTCGATCGTGCTCGGGGCGATCAGCCGGGCGAAGAACGAGCTGCTCGACCCGGCCTTGCTCGCCGACCAGGCGATGAACCACCACCAGAAGGTGATCGCCCGGCTCGCCCGGCTCTACCAGGAGCGGCTGCGGGCGGCCGGCGCGCTCGACTTCGACGACCTCCTGATCGAGGCGGTCCGGCTGTTCGACCAGGCTCCCGACGTCCTCGCCCGCTACCAGGAGCGCTGGCGCTACCTCCACGTCGATGAGTACCAGGACACGAACCGGGCCCAGTACCTCTGGGTCCGGGCCCTCGCCGCCCGGCACCGGAACCTGTGCGTCGTGGGCGACGACGACCAGTCGATCTACTCGTGGCGCGGGGCGGACCTGCGCAACATCCTCGACTTCGAGCGCGATTACCCGGACGCGACCGTGGTCAAGCTCGAGCAGAACTACCGGAGCACGCAGCTGATCCTCGACGCGGCCCACGCCGTCGTCTCGCGCAACTCGGCCCGCAAGGACAAGAAGCTCTGGACGGAGAACCCGGCCGGTCGCCCGATCGAGCGCTTCGAGGCCTACGACGAGGAGGAGGAGGCCGAGTGGATCGCCCGCCAGGTCGAGGGCCTGACCGGCGGTCGCGGTTCGCTCCTCGCCCGGCGGGCCGACGACGAGGAGGGCCGGACTCGCCCCCAGGAGATCGCGGTCATGTACCGGATGAACGCCCAGAGCCGGGCGATCGAGGAGGCGTTCCTGCGCTACGGGATCCGCTACCAGCTCGTCGGCGGGACCCGTTTCTACCAGCGCCGCGAGGTGAAGGACGCCCTCGCCTGGCTGCGCATCCTGCGCAGCGACACCGACAGCGTCAGCTTCGAGCGGATCATCAACGTCCCGGCCCGGGCGATCGGCGAGCGGACGATCGAGCAGCTCCGCGCGGCCGTCGCGGGCGAGGGGCTGACCTTCTGGGGCGCGATCGAGGCGGCGGCCGAGGGCCGGCTGGACGGGCTGGCCGGCCGCTCGCGGGCCGCCCTGGCCGACTTCGCCGCCCTCGTCCGCCGGCTCCGCTCCCGGGTCGGGGTCCTGCCCCTGCCGGAGCTGCTCGACGACGTCCTCGAGACGTCGGGCTACCGGGCGATGCTCGCCGATGGCTCCGAGGAGGGCGAGGAGCGCTGGGCGAACCTGCTCGAGCTGCGGATGGTGACGACCCGCTACGACGACCTCGGGCCGGAGGACGCGCTCGACCGGCTGCTCGAGGAGACCGCCCTCGTCGCCGACCAGGACGCCTACGCCGGGTCGAGCGACGCGGTGACCCTGATCACGCTCCACGCGGCGAAGGGGCTCGAGTTCCCGGTCGTCTTCATCGCCGGCCTCGAGGAGGGGATCTTCCCCCACAGTCGGGCCCTCGACGACGAGCGCCAGCTCGAGGAGGAGCGGCGCCTGGCCTACGTCGGGATCACCCGCGCCAAGCGCCGGCTCTTCCTCTCGCACGCCTGGCGGCGGGCGACGTGGGGGATGGGCCAGGCCTCGCTCCCGTCGCGCTTTCTGCTCGAGATCCCCCAGGAGCTGATGATCGGCCCGCATCTTGTCGCCGACGAGGGAGTCCCCGACGAGGACGGCCCGCTCGACCTCGACCTCGTCTTCGGGTCCCGCCGGGCGAGCCGGTTCGGAACCCCGATCCGGGCCGGCGGGGGGGCCTGGCGCCAGGGGAGCGGACGGCCCGGCGCGCCGCCGCCGGGGAGCACGTTCCGGCCGAGCCGCGACCTGGCCGCGAAGCGCGAGGCGTACCGGCCCGGCGGGATCGGCCGCGAACCGGGCGGGCGCGGAATCGCCGAGGACGACCCGCTTGCCCGCCGGCCGCCGGCCCCGGCCGTGCCCCGTCCTGCCCCGGCGCCGCGCCCGATCGTCCCCGGCGAACGCCAGTTCCGCGACGGGGACCGCGTCCGCCATCCCCGCTGGGGCGACGGGATCGTCGTCAGCTCGAAGCTGACCCGGACCGACGAGGAGGTCACGGTCGCCTTCCGTGACCCTGCGGCCGGCCGGAAGACGCTCCTGGCGAGCATGGCCAACCTGGAGCTGATCGGGTAGGGGCCATGGACGGCCGGCGATCCGGTACCCTCGGACGATGACCAGCGACCTCCTTGCGCCGCCGCGCGAGCCCGACCCGCGCCTGGCCGGGATCGTCAGCCTGGCCGAGTTCGAGCCGATCGCCCGGGAGCGGATGCACCCCGCCTCGTTCGGCTACGTCGCCGGCGGGGCGGGCGAGGAGCTGACCCTCGTCGAGAGCGAGGCGGCCTGGCGCCGGTTCCGGCTCCGGCCGCGCGTGCTCGTCGACGTCTCGACCGTCGAGACCGCGGCGACGTTCGTCGGCGCCCCGGCCTCGATCCCGCTCGCGATCGCGCCGATGGCCGGCCACGCCCTCGCCCATCCGGAGGCTGAGCTGGCGACGGCCCGCGCGGCAGCCGCCGCGGGCGTCCCGTTCACGCTCTCGACGATGTCCAGCCGCTCGATCGAGGAGGTCGCCGCGGCCGTCCCCGACGGGGTCCGCTTCTTCCAGCTCTACGTCCAGCGCGATCGCGGCTTCGCCCGCTCGCTCGTCGAGCGTGCCGCCGCGGCCGGCTACCGGGCGATCGTGCTCACCGTCGACCTGCCGGTTGTCGGCTATCGCGACCGGGACCGCCGCTCGGGGTTCGCCCTCGACATCCCGCTCGGCAACTTCGCCGCCGGCCTCCCCGACGAACCGCTCGTGAGCGGTTACCAGGCCCTCGGCGGCCAGCGTCACGTCGGGCTGACCTGGGACGATCTCGAGGCGATCCGCGGCTGGTCGTCGCTGCCGCTCGTGGTCAAGGGGATCCTGACCGGCGCGGATGCCCGGCTCGCGGTCGAGCACGGCGCCGACGCGATCCTCGTCTCGAACCACGGCGCCCGCCAGCTCGACCGGGTGGCAGCCCCGGTCGACGTCCTGGGCGAGGTCGTCGAGGCGGTCGGCGGGGCGGCCGAGGTATGGGTCGACGGCGGGGTCCGGCGCGGTGTCGACCTCGCGATCGCACGCGCCCTCGGCGCGCACGGGGTCCTCGTCGGGCGGCCGGTCCTGTACGCGCTCGCGGCGGGCGGCGAGGCGGGCGTCGGGCGCGCCCTCGCGATCCTGCGCGAGGAGTTCGAGATCTGCCTCGCCCTGCTCGGGGTCCGGCAGCCGGCCGAGCTCGGGCCGGCCCATCTCGCCCGCCCGGAGCCGCGGCGATGACGGTCGAGCCGGCCGAGCCGGCCGAGCCGGCCGAGCCGGTCGAGCCGGCCGAGCCGGTCGAGCCGGCCGAGGCGGCCGAGCCGGCCGAGGCGGCCGAGCCGGCCGAGCGCCTGCTGCTCGATCCGGCCCTCGTCGCGGCCGCGGCGGCCCTCGGCCCGGAGCGGGCGCGCGCCCGTCACCGCGAGCTCGTGGCGATCATCGAGCGCGCCAACCGGCTCTACTACGTCGAGGACAACCCCGAGCTGACCGACGCCGAGTACGACGCCTTCTTCCGCGAGCTCCTTGCTCTCGAGGCGGCGTTCCCGGAGCTGGTGACGCCGGACTCGCCCAGCCAGCGGGTCGGCGGCGCCCCCTCGGGCGCGTTCGCCGAGGTCCGTCACCGCCGGCCGATGCTCTCGCTGGCGAACGCGTTCGGCGCGGACGAGCTGCGCGCCTTCGATGCCCGCGTCCGGCGCGGTCTCGGGCTGCCGCCCGGCCCCGAGCCGGCCCCCGGACTGACCTACGTCGCCGAGCTGAAGATCGACGGCCTCGCGGTCGCCCTGCGCTACGAGGCGGGCCGGTTCGTCCAGGGCGCGACCCGCGGCGACGGGACGACGGGCGAGGACGTGACCGCGAACCTGCGCACGATCGCGGTCATCCCGGACCGGCTGCCCGAACCGGCGTGGCTCGAGGTCCGGGGCGAGGTGTACATGCCCAAGGCCGAGTTCGCCCGGATCAACGCCGAGCGGGAGGAGGCCGGACTGCCGCTGTATGCGAACCCGCGCAACAGCGCCGCCGGCTCGCTCCGCCAGCTCGACCCGGCCGTGACCGCGAGCCGGCGGCTCTCGTTCTGGGCCTGGCAGCTGCTCGAGGAGCCGGTCCCGGGCCAGGACGGCGGCGACGCGGAGGCGCGTCCGGCCGCGGCTGTCCCGGAAGGCGCCACGCGGGCCGCCCCTGCCTCTGGGGCCGCCCCTGCCTCTGGGGCCGCCCCTGCCCGGCCGGTCGTCACCTCGCAGTCGGAGGCGCTCGAACGCCTCGAGGCGCTCGGCTTCCCGGTCAACCCGCACCACGAGGCGGGCCTCGACATCGAGGGCGTGATCGCCTTCACCGAGCGCTGGCGCGACGCGCGCCACGAGCTGCCGTACGAGACCGACGGGGTCGTGGTCAAGGTCGACCGCTACGAGCTCCAGGAGCGGCTCGGGATGGTCGCCCGGGCGCCGCGCTGGGCGATCGCCTACAAGTTCCCGCCCGAGCAGGTCGAGACGGTCGTCGAGGAGATCGTCCCCTATGTCGGCCGGACCGGGACACTCACCCCGGTCGCACACCTTCGGCCGGTGAAGGTCGCCGGCTCGACCGTCGCCCGGGCCACCCTGCACAACCTCGACGAGGTCCGCCGGCGCGACATCCGGATCGGCGACACGGTGATCCTCCAGAAGGCCGGCGACGTCATCCCCGAGGTCGTCCGATCCCTGCCCGAGCGCCGGACCGGCACCGAGCGCGAGTTCGTGATGCCCGAGCGCTGCCCGGTGTGCGGGACGCCGGTCGCCCACGAGGAGGGCGCGGTCCGCTACTACTGCCCGAACCCGCGCTGCCCGGCCAAGGTCCTCGAGCGCTTCCTGCACTTCACGAGCCGGGGCGGGATGGACATCGAGGGAGCCGGCGAGGCGGTCGTCAGCCAGCTCGTCGAGCGCGGCCTCGTCGCTCGCCCGGCCGACTTCTACCGCCTGACCGTCGAGCAGCTCGAGACGCTCGAGCGGTTCGCCCGCAGGAGCGCCGAGAACCTCGCCGCCGCGATCGAGCGTTCCCGGCGCCGGCCGCTGGCCCGGATCCTGAACGCCCTCGGCATCCCCCAGGTCGGCGAGCAGACCGCGGTCGACCTCGCCGACTGGATCGCCCGGACCTGGCCGCCGGCCGAGGGCGAGCCGATGGGCGGGCCGGACGGCTGGACGGCCCGGGTCGCCCGCGAGCTCCGGCGCGTGGCGACCGAGGAACCGGACCGGTTGACCGAGGTGCCCGGGGTCGGCGCGGTCGTCGCCGCCTCGATCGCCCAGTGGTTCGCCGACCCGGAGACCGGGGCCAGCCTCGAGGAGCTCGCCGCCGCCGGGGTCGAGGCCGAGCGCCCGGTCGTCCGCCCGAGCGGACCGGTCGGCGGGCCGCTGGCCGGGAAGACGGTCGTCGTCACCGGCACGCTCGAGGGGTTCAGCCGCCAGGAGGCCGAGGACGCGATCCGGGCCGCCGGCGGCCATCCGGCCGGCTCGGTCAGCCGGAAGACCGACTACGTCGTCGCCGGCGAGGGGGCGGGCTCGAAGCTGGCCCGGGCGCAGGAGCTCGGGGTCCCGGTCCTCGACGAGGCGGCCTTCCGCCGACTGCTGGCGGGTGAGGCGCCCGAGTCCGGGCCGGCCTGACGGGCGCGGGCGCGGGCGCAACAAACGGGCGAAGGCCGGCTTGACGACCGGGCGAGAATCGATCCCACCGGAACCGACCGGGTCGGCGGAGCGTCCCGTCCGCCGGTGGCCCGCAGGAGGTTCGCATGCAGGCACCGAGCCCGTTTCCGGCCAGCGTGCTTCGCCCGCCGTCACCCTCGGCGCGCTGCACGTGCGAGCACTGGCTCCACTGCGACTGCCCCTGCCACGGCCGGCACTGCGACCCCTCGGAGCACGTCTGCTCGATCGAGTTCCTGCCCGACGAGGGCGGCCTGACCCGCTGGGGCTGTCCCGCCTGCACCCCCGGCGTCGGGGCACCCCACTACCTCGGCTGCGAGCTGATCGGCTGGCACGTCCCGATCGAGCGCTGACCGGCCGCCGGCACGGCCGACGCGGCCGCCGACCCGGGCGCCGCGCTCCTGCCCGCACGGCGCCGGTGTATCGTCAGCGGGCGCCCCTCCCGACCTCGCCCCGCCCGGAGCTCTGAACGTGACCGACGAAGCCTCGCCCTCCGCCGCCCCGTCGACGATCGCGCTGATTGCCCACGATGGGCGCAAGGTCGACATGGTTGCTTTCGCGACCTACAACCGCGAGCGCCTCAGCCACTTTCATCTCGTCGCCACCGCCACGACCGGCCGGCTGCTCGAGGAGAAGGTGGGCCTGACGGTGACCCGCCTCCTGTCGGGACCGATGGGCGGCGACGCCCAGATCGCGGCGCTCGTCGCCGAGGGCAAGGTCCGGGCCGTCATCTTCCTCGTCGACCCGCTCAGCGCCCATCCCCACGAACCGGACATCCAGGCGATCCAGCGCGTGTGCAACGTGCACAACGTGCCGCTCGCCACGAACGTCGCCTCGGCCGACCTGCTGATGACCTCGAGCCTGCTCGACCGGCCCGTCTGAGCGCACGGTCCCGGCCGCCGGCACGGCCGACGCGGGCGCCGACCCGGGCGCCGACCCCGCCGCCGGCCGGGGCCCGTCGGTCGGCTATCATCCTCGGCATGGCAACCCTCACCCGGGCCGATGTCGAGCACGTCGCCCACCTCGCCCGGCTCGGCCTGACCGAGGAGGAACTGGCCCGTCTCGAGGGCCAGCTCAACCACATCCTCGACCAGTACGCGGTCCTCGCCCGGCTCGACACCGAGGCGATCCCCCCGACCGCCCAGACGATCGAGCTCGAGAACATCCTGCGCGAGGATGTCCCCGCCCCCTCGCTGCCGGTCGAGGAGGTCCTGGCCAACGCCCCCGAGCGCGACGGCGACTTCATCGTCGTGCCGGCGATCATCGACACCGGCGCCTGAGCCGTGGCCGACCGATGACCGCCCGACCAGCCGACACGCTCGTCCGCCTCGCCGCCCACGAGATGGCCCGCCTCCTCCGCGCCGGGGAGATCACCTCGCGCGAGCTCGTCGAGGCCCACCTGGCCGTCGCCGAGCGGCAGAACCGGGCCCTGAACGCCTGGCTGACGATCGACCGCGAGCGCGCCCTCCACGAGGCCGACGACGCCGACGCCCGGCTGGCCGCGGCCCGGGCCGAGGGCGCCGCGGCGCTCGAGCGGCTCCACCCGCTGCTCGGCATCCCGGTCGGGCTCAAGGACCTCGTCTCGATCCGGGGCGGCCAGGCGACCGCCGGCTCCCGGATCCTCGAGGGCTATGTCGCGCCGTACGACGCCCACATCACCGAGCGCCTGCGCGAGGTCGGGGCGGTGATCCTGGGCAAGACGAACATGGACGAGTTCGCGATGGGCTCCTCGACCGAGCACTCGGCCTTCGGCCCGACCGCCAACCCGTGGGCCCTCGACCGCGTCCCGGGCGGGTCGTCGGGCGGCTCGGCGACCGCCGTGGCCGCCCGTCACGTGCCGCTCGCGATCGGGACCGACACCGGCGGCTCGATCCGCCAGCCGGCCGCGCTGACCGGGATCGTCGGCCTGAAGCCGACGTACGGGCGCGTCTCGCGCTACGGGATCATCGCCTTCGCCAGCTCGCTCGACCAGATCGGGCCGTTCGCCCGCGACGCGCGCGACGCGGCGGCGCTCCTCCATGCCGTCGCCGGACGCGACGAGCGCGACTCGACCTCGGCCCCGGTGCCGGTCCCCGACGAGCTGCTCCACCTGCCCGCCGGCGACGACGAGGCGGTCGCGGCCCTCGCCGGGCGGCGCTTCGGCCTGCCCCGCGAGTACTTCGTGGCGGGCATGGAGCCCGGCGTCGAGGCGCGCATCCGCGAGGCGGTCGCGGCCCTCGAGCGTGCCGGGGCGATCGTCGAGGAGGTGAGCCTGCCGCACACCGACTACGGGCTCGCGACGTACTACATCGTCGCCCCGGCCGAGGCCTCGGCCAACCTTGCCCGCTACGACGGGATCCGCTACGGCGCCTCGAGCCGCGGCAGCGACATCCTCGGCAACTACCTCGCCACCCGCGGCCGCGGCTTCGGGGCTGAGGTGAAGCGGCGGATCATGCTCGGCACGTACGCCCTCTCGGCCGGCTACTACGACGCCTACTACCTGAAGGCCCAGAAGGTGCGGACGCTGATCAAGGCCGACTTCGATGCCCTCTGGGCGGAGGGCTTCGACGCGCTCGTCGCCCCGACCAGCCCGACCGTCGCCTTCCGCTTCGGGGCCCGGATGGCCGACCCGGTCGCGATGTACCTCTCGGACGCCTGCACGCTGCCGGTGAACATGGCCGGCCTGCCCGGGGTCTCGATCCCGTGCGGGCTCTCGGACGGCCTGCCGGTCGGCCTCCAGCTGATCGGGGCGCCGTGGCGCGAGGCCGAGCTGCTGCGCTACGCCCGGGCGTACGAGGGCCTGACCGCGACGGCCGACTGGCGGGCGCTCGAACCGACCGAGCTCCGGCTGGCCGACGACCCGGCGGCGCCGACCCCGGCCGAGCGCGCCGCGGCGCTGGCGGCCGGTGCCTGATCCGGGCGAGGAGGAGACGACGATGACGACCGACGCGACCCGCATGGAGCCCGCCCTCCTCCCGACCGCCGAGAGGGCCGCCGGGCCGGCCGCACCCCGCCGTCCGCTCGCCGAGCGGGCCCTCGCCGAGCGCGTCCGGGCGGTGCCGCCGTCGGGCATCCGGCGCTTCTTCGACATCCTGGCCACGATGGACGACGTGATCAGCCTCGGGGTGGGGGAGCCCGACTTCGACACGCCGCCGGCGATCGTCGAGGCCGGGATCGCGAGCCTGCGCCGGGGCCGGACGCACTACACGAGCAACTACGGGACGCTCGAGCTGCGCCAGGCGCTGGCCGGGCACCTCGAGCGGCGCTACGGCGTGCGCTACGACCCGGGGCGCGAGATCCTGATCACGATCGGGGCCTCCGAGGCGGTCGACCTCGCCCTCCGGGCGACCTGCGACCCCGGCGACGAGGTGATCCTGCACGAGCCGAGCTACGTCGCCTACGCCCCGGCCGTCGTCTTCGCCGGGGGGACCGTGCGCCCCGTGCCGACCCGCCTCGAGGACGACTTCGCCCTCGACCCGGCCGCGGTCGAGGCCGCGATCACGCCCCGCACGAAGGCGCTCTTCCTGGGCTACCCGTGCAATCCGACCGGGGCGGTCCTGCCCGACCCGGTCCAGGACGAGCTGGCCCGGATCGCCGTCCGCCACGACCTGCTTGTCTACTCGGACGAGATCTACGACCGGCTGGCCTACGGGAGCTACCGTCACCGGCCGATGAGTGCCCTGCCCGGGATGTTCGAGCGGACGATCCTGATCGGCGGCTTCAGCAAGGCGTACGCGATGACCGGCTGGCGGGTCGGCTACCTGTGCGCCCCGGCCGGGATCCTCGAGGGGATCGTCAAGGTCCACCAGTACGCGATCATGTCCGCCCCCACGACCGCCCAGGACGCCGCGCTCGAGGCGATCACGAACGGCGAGCCGGAGGTCGAGCGGATGCGCCTGGCCTACGACCGGCGGCGACGCCTGCTCGTCGACGGCCTGAACGCGATCGGCCTGCCCACGTTCGAGCCGCGCGGCGCGTTCTACGCTTTCCCCCGGATCAGCTCGACCGGCCTCTCGTCGGACGAGTTCACCGAGCGCCTCCTGCGCGAGGAACGGGTCGCGGTCGTCCCGGGCAACGCCTTCGGCCCGTCGGGCGAGGGTCACGTCCGGGCCTGCTACGCGACCTCCGAGGACGAGCTGCGGGAGGCGCTCGTCCGGATCGGGCGGTTCGTCGAGCGCGTCCGCGGGGACGGCCGATGAGCGTCGCGGGAGGCACCTGGTGAGCGCCGTCGGGGCTGCCCCCGGGCCTGGCTCGTCGGTTCTCGAGCGCTACGAGCCGGTGATCGGGATCGAGGTCCACTGCCAGCTGAAGACCGCGAGCAAGATGTTCTGCTCGTGCTCGACCGGGTACGACGGGGCGCCCCCGAACACGCACGTCTGCCCGGTCTGCCTCGGGCTGCCCGGGGCGCTGCCGGTGATCAACCGGCGCGCGGTCGAGCACGTCCTGGCCACCGGCCTGGCGATCGAGGCGACGAACCCGGCCACGACCCGCTGGGACCGCAAGAACTACTTCTACCCCGACCTGCCGAAGGGTTACCAGATCAGCCAGTACGACCTGCCCCTGGCCGCCAACGGCCGGCTGGCGTTCGAGACCTCGAGCGGACCGTTCACCGTCCGCATCCGGCGGGCCCATCTCGAGGAGGACACCGCCAAGCTCGTCCACGTCACGACGCCCGACGGCCGGATGGTCAGCCTGGTCGACTTCAACCGCTCCGGCGCCCCGCTCATGGAGATCGTCACCGAGCCGGACATCCGGACCGCCGAGCAGGCCCGCCGCTACGCCGAGGAGCTGCAGCTGCTCCTGCGCGCGATCGGGGTCTCCGACGCCGACATGGAGCGCGGCCAGATGCGGGTCGAGGCCAACGTCTCGCTCCGGCCCCGCGGCGCCGAGGCGTTCGGGACCCGGGTCGAGGTCAAGAACATGAACTCGTTCCGCTCGGTCGAGCGGGCGATCGCGTTCGAGATCGAGCGCCAGGCAGCCGCCCTCGACGCGGGCGAGACGCTCACCCAGGACACCCGGGGCTGGGACGACAGCCGGGGCGTGACGTACGTCATGCGCTCGAAGGAGGACTCCCAGGACTATCGCTACTTCCCGGAGCCGGACTTGCCGCCGCTGCGGATCGATCCGGCCTGGCTGGCGGAGATCCGGGCCCGCCTGCCGGAGCTGCCGGCGGCCCGGCGGGCGCGCTACCAGGCCGCGCTCGGGCTCTCCGCCTACGACGCGACGGTGATCGTCAACGAGCCGCGGGCGATCGAGCTGTTCGAGACCCTGGTCGGGGCCGGGATCGAGCCGAAGCGCGCCTCGAACTGGGTGACCGGCGAGTACCTGCGCCTGCTCCGGAGGTTCTCCGCGGCCGAGGCGGCCTGGCTCGAGCCGTCCCGGCTCGGGCGCGAGCTGGCGGAGCTGATCCGGCTCCAGGCCGCCGACCGGATCACGGCCACGAACGCCAAGGAGGTGTTCGAGGCGCACTTCGAGACCGGCCAGGCGATGGACGCGATCATCGCCGCGAAGGGGTTCACGAAGATCTCGGACGAGACGATGCTCGAGGGGATCGTCGACCAGGTCCTCGCGGCCAACCCCTCCGCGGTCGCCGACGTGCGGGCCGGCAAGCCCCAGGCGATCGGGTTCCTCGTCGGCCAGGTGATGAAGGCGACCCGCGGCCAGGCGAACGCGGCGCTCGTCGGGGAGGTACTCCGGCGCCGGCTCGGGGGAGCGGACGGCTGATGGGCCCGCTGAATCTCCTCTTCTGGGCCCTCGGCACCGGACTGATCGTCCTCGGCTCGGCCCGCGTCCGGGGCCCGTGGCGGCGCTACCGGGAGCTGAAGGCGGCCGACGAGAACGTCGCGCGCTACGAGGCCTGGCGGGGCGGCGTCCGCGGCTCGTCCCCGACCGGGGCCTCGGTGGCGATGGAGCTCCTCCGCCGCCAGATCCGGGCCGGGGCGGGGATCGTCGTGGCCGGGTTCCTGCTCGTCCTGTTCGGCTTCCTCGTCGGCTGACCGGCGGCTTCCTCGTCGGCTGACCGGCGCGCTCAGTCGCGGACCAGGCGCTGGTGCTCGATCTTCGTGCAGCGGTCCATGACCACGACCAGGCCGCCGGCGGCGGCGATCCTGGCCGCCTCCCAGTCGACGATCCCGAGCTGGAGCCAGAGACAGCGCGCCCCGGTCGCGACCGCCTCGACCGCGTGCGGAGCGCACTGGCCGGCCCGGCGGAAGACGTCGACGATGTCGACCGGGCCGGTCGCCGCGACCGCCTCGGCGAGCGAGGGCCAGGCGCGCAGCCCGGCGACCTCGCGGGCATTCGGGTTGATCGGCAGGCACTCGTAGCCGGCCCGGACGAGGTAGCGCAGGACCTCGTGCGACGGGCGCGACGGATCGTCCGAGGCGCCGATGACCGCGATCCGGCGAGCCGTTCGGAGGAGCTCGGCGATCCCGGCCTCGTCGAGCAGGGGGACGCCGCCGCGGCCTTCCTGGAGGTCGAGGAAGGCCCGGGCCCGGGCGCGTTCCTCAGCGCTCACGATCCGCCCGGCCCGGCCGGCCGGTCGGCGCCCCGGCCGCGCTGACCGGGAGTGGAGGATCGTTGCGATTGCATTGCACGGGCCCTCGCGGGATGTGCATACTGTGGGCCGAGCGTGGCCGGCGGTCCCCCCGGATGAGACGAACCGGGCCGGGACCTGCGCCACGACCGACCGGCGAGCCCATCCACCACTCGCCGGCGACACCGGGTGCACAGTATCGCACCTCAGCACTGGAGGAGACCACGTTGCGGACCAGACGCGCGCTTGTCGGCCTGTTGGCCACGGCATCCATCGTTTTCGCCGCCTGCCAGGGCGCGGCGACGACGGCCCCCTCGGCCTCGCCGAGCGAGGCGCCCTCGGTCGCCCCGTCCGAGGCTCCGAGCGCGACCCCGGTCGCGTTCAAGGCCTGCGAGGTGAGCGACACCGGCGGGATCGACGACAAGGGCTTCAACCAGAACGCCTGGGAGGGCGTCCAGCAGGCCCAGAAGGAGTTCAACCTCTCCGAGATCAAGTTCCTCGAGTCGACCGCCGAGACCGACTACGCCCGGAACATCCAGACGTTCATCGACGAGAAGTGCGACATCATCGTCACCGTCGGCTTCCTGCTCGGTGACGCGACGAAGGCGGCCGCCGAGGCGAACCCGAACCAGAAGTTCGCGATCGTCGACTTCGCCTACGATCCGCCGCTCCCGAACGTGGCCGGGATCGTCTTCCAGATCGACGAGGCGACGTTCCTGGCCGGCTACCTGTCGGCCGGGATGTCGAAGACCGGGATCGTCGGCACGTACGGCGGCATCAACATCCCGCCGGTCACCCAGTTCATGGACGGCTACGCGGCCGGGATCAACTACTACAACAAGCAGAAGGGCACGAAGGTCAAGCTCCTGGGCTGGGATCCGGTGAAGAAGCAGGGCTCGTTCACCGGTGACTTCAGCGACACGGCCAAGGGCCGCCAGCAGGCCGAGGGCTTCATCCAGGAAGGCGCCGACATCATCATGGCCGTCGCCGGCCCGGTCGGCCTCGGTTCGATGGCCGCCGTCCAGGACGCGAACAAGAGCGGCAACAACGTGATGTTCATCGGGGTCGATGTCGACCAGGCGATCTCCGCCCCCGAGTACGAGGACATCATGCTGACCTCGATCATGAAGCGGATCGACAACGGCGTGAAGGGCGCGATCAAGGCGGCCCTGGACGGGACGTTCAAGGGCGGCGTGCTCGTGAACACCCTGGCCAACGAGGGCGTCGGGCTCGCTCCGTTCCACAAGTTCGAGGACAAGGTGCCGGCCGATCTCAAGACCGAGATCGACAGCGTCAAGGCCAAGATCATCTCCGGCGAGATCAAGATCGCGGACTGGCTCGCACCCCAGTCCTGATGCCCCGGTTCAGCCCGGAGACGGACGGCGCCCGCGAGGGCGCCGTCCGTCGTTCCGGTCCCCGCCCGCTCCGGCCGTGACCGACCTCCGACCTCCCCGGGTCGCCGTCGTCGGGAGCTACGGGGTCGGCCTCGTGTTCAGCGTTTCGGTCGCGCCCGGCCCCGGGGAGACGGTCCACGGTCGCTCGTTCCGGGTCGACCATGGCGGCAAGGGCTCGAACCAGGCGGTCGGGGCGGCCCGCCTCGGGGCCGAGGTCCGGTTCCTGACCGCGCTCGGCGAGGATGACTTCGCGCCGCGGGCGCTCCGGCTGTGGGCCGACGAGGGCGTCGAGGCGGTCGCCGTCCGGTTCCCGGAGAGCGCCACGATGGCCGGGGCGATCATCGTCGAGGATTCCGGCGAGAACCGGATCATCATTGCCGCCGGTGCCCTCGGCCGGCTCCGGGCCGAGGACGTCGAGCGGGAGGCGGCGCTCCTCGAGGGTGCCGACGTCCTCCTCGTCCAGCTCGAGATCCCCGTCCCGGCCGCTGCCGCGGCGCTCGCGCTCGGCCGTGCCCGCGGCATCACGACGATCCTGAACCCGGCCCCGGCGCCGGACGAGCCGCTCCCGCCGTCGGTCCTGGCGAGCGTCGACTACCTGACCCCGAACCTCCACGAGGCGCGCCGGCTGCTCGGGCGGAGCGACGGCGAGGCGGAGGAGATCGCGACCGCGCTCGCCCGTGCGACCGGGCGGACGGTCGTCATGACCGTCGGGGCGCGCGGCGCGCTGATCGCCCGCGGCGAGGAGCTCGTCGCGGTCGCGGCGCCGCTCGCACCGGTCGTCGTCGACAGCACCGGCGCCGGGGACGCGTTCAACGCCGGGTTCGCGTTCGGCCTCGCGTCCGGCCTCGGGCTGGAGGAGGCGGTCGCCCTCGGCTGCCGCTGCGGCGCCTGGTGCGTCGGCCGTCCGGGCGTCATCCCCGGTCTGCCCCGGCCGGCCGACATCGGCCCGGCGACGAGGCCCGTCATCTGAGATCATCGCCCCCAGCGCCACCCTGCCAGCCCGAGAGGACCCCGTGCCGACCCGCCTGATCATCGACACCGATACCGCCGCCGACGACTGCTTCGCGATCCTCGTCGGCCTCCTCCACCCCGAGGCGCACCTCGAGGCGATCACGATCGTGGCCGGCAACGTCGCCTTCGACCAGCAGGTGAAGAACGCGCTGATCACCCTCGAGGCGGCCGGGCGAGGCGGCAGCGTGCCGGTCTTTCCGGGCTCCCGCCGGCCGCTGCTCCGGGACTGGGTGAGCGCCGAGTACGTCCACCTCGACGGCAAGGGCGGCGCGAGCTGGCCCGAGCCCGCCCAGGCTCCGGAGCGCGAGCACGCGGTCGATGCCCTGATCCGGCTCGTCGACGCGAACCCGGGTGAGCTCTCGCTGGTCGCGATCGGGCCGCTGACGAACGTCGCCCTGGCCGTGGCCCGGGATCCCGAGTTCGCCCGCAAGCTGGGCGCGCTGTACGTCATGGGCGGCAGCAACAACGCCCGGGGCAACATCACGCCCGCGGCCGAGTACAACTTCTACGTCGACCCCGAGGCGGCCCGGATCGTCTTCCGGGCCGGCTTCGAGGTGACCGTCGTGACCTGGGACCTCACCCTCCGCCAGGCGGTCTTCGGGCGTGAACGGCTCGACCGGATCCGCGCCCTCGGCACGCCCCTGGCCCGCTTCTTCGACATCGTCAACGGGCCGACCCTCGCCTTCGACGAGCGGGTCGGGATCCCGGGCAGCACCCACCCCGACGCGCTCACCTGCCTCGTCGCGGTCCAGCCCTCGATCGTGCGCCGGACGGCTCCGTACCACATCGACATCGAGACCCAGGGCGAGCTGACCCGCGGCTACTCGGTCTTCGACTGGGGGGTCTTCGGACGCCCGCCGAACGCGCGGGTGGTCGAGGAGATCGACGCCGAGGGCTTCTACGAGACGTTCGTCGGGCTGCTCTCGGGCGGGGCCGGGCGATGACCGGCGAGCGCGTCCTGGCCCGCGTCGACCGCGCCCTGGCCGGGCGGATCCAGCACACCCTGATCCGCCCCGGTGTGCGCTACGAGGAGCTCGAGCGGCACTGCCGGGAGTGTCTCGAGTTCGGCTTCCAGGCGGCGATGATCCCGGCCAACTGGGTTCCCGAGGCGAAGGAGCTCCTGGCCGGAAGCGTCGTCCGGGTCGCGACCGCAGTCGACTTCCCGTACGGCTCGATGACCACCGCCGGGCGGGTGGCCGAGGCGGCCGCGGCGATCGAGGCGGGGGCCGACGAGATCGACATCGGCGTCCCCCTGGGCTGGTTCCTGGCCGGCCGGGTCGACCGGTTCCGGGACGACCTGGCGGCGGTCGTGCGGGCCGCCGCGCCGGCCCCGGTCAAGGTGATGCTCGAGCTGCCGCTCGTGCCGCGCGAGCGCTGGGACGCGCTCGTCGACGCGGCCGTCGCGGCCGGCGTGCGCTACGTGAAGAACGCGAGCAGCGGCGCGGTCGGGGTCGCCACGCCCGAGGAGATCGCCTACCTCCGGGCCCGGGTCCCGGTCACGGTCGGGGTGAAGGCCTCGGGCGGGATCCGGACCGCCGACCAGGTCCGCGCCCTCCTCGCCGCCGGTGCTGACCTCGTCGGCACGAGCAGCGGGATCGCGATCGTGAGCGGCGCGCCGGACGCCCCGGCCACCGGCTCGAGCTACTGATGGCCGGCTCCCGACCGCCGTTCGCGGGCTGGTCGCGCCCCGGCCGCCGGTCGTGCCCGCCGGCCGCGCGTTGCGGCCGGACCCCCGGGTTCGGCATACTGCGCCGGAGCGTGCCCGGCCCGGGTCGTTCCCGGCCCACCTGGATCCTGGAGAGTCCTCGCCTGTGAAGCTCGAGCTGCGCGGGATCACGAAGCGGTTCCCGGGCGTCCTGGCCAACGAGAAGATCAGCCTGACCGTCGAGCCGGGCGAGATCCACGCCCTGCTTGGCGAGAACGGGGCCGGCAAGACGACCCTGATGAATGTCCTGTACGGGCTCTACCATCCCGACGAGGGCGAGATCCTGGTCGACGAGCGGCCCGTCCATTTCCAGGGCCCCGGTGACGCGATCGCGGCCGGGATCGGGATGGTCCACCAGAACTTCATGCTCGTCGGGGTCTTCACCGTGACCGAGAACGTGATGCTCGGCGCCGAGTCGGTCCGCGGCCCGGTCGGCCTGCTCGACCTGCCCGATGCCCGGCGCCGGATCGTCGAGGTCTCCGAGCGCCACGGGCTGCGGGTCGACCCCGACGCCCGGATCGAGGACCTGCCGGTCGGGGTCCGCCAGCGGGTCGAGATCATCAAGGCCCTCTACCGGCGCTCCGAGGTCCTGATCCTCGACGAACCGACCGCGGTCCTCACGCCCCAGGAGTCGGACGAGCTGTTCGAGATCATGCGCTCGCTCGCCGCGAGCGGGGCCTCGATCATCTTCATCACCCACAAGCTCGACGAGGTGATGGCGATCGCGGACCGGATCACCGTCCTGCGCCGGGGCAGGGTGGTCGGCACGACCCGACCGGCGGAGACCGACCAGGAGCAGCTGGCGACGATGATGGTCGGGCGCGACGTCGAGCTCGTCGTCTCGAAGCCGCCCGCCCGCCCGGGCGAGCCGGTCCTCGAGGTGCGCGGGCTCGTCGTGCGCGACGACCGCGACCAGGTCGCGGTCAACGGGGTCGATCTCGTCGTGCGGGCCGGGGAGATCGTCGCCGTGGCCGGCGTCCAGGGCAACGGCCAGACCGAGCTCGTCGAGGCGATCACCGGCCTGCGCCCAATCGAGGCCGGCGAGATCCGGATCGGGGGCCGGGCCGTCCGGCCCGACCCGCGCCAGATCTTCCTGGCCGGGGTCGGCCACATCCCGGAGGACCGGAGCGATAACGGCCTCGTGGCCGGGTTCACGGTCGCCGAGAACCTCGTCCTGAACACGTACTTCCTCGAGCCCTACTCCCACGGCCTGCGCCTCGACCGGGAGCGGATCGTGGCCGACGCGCTCGAGGCGGTCAGGGCGTTCGACATCCGGACCCCGTCGATCTTCAACGACGTCGCCAACCTCTCGGGCGGCAACCAGCAGAAGGTGATCGTCGCCCGCGAGTTCCGGCGCCCGATCCGGGCCCTCGTCGCCGCCCAGCCGACGCGCGGGCTCGACGTCGGCTCGATCGAGTACATCCACAAGCGGATCGTGGCCAAGCGCGACGAGGGCCTGGCGGTCCTGATCGTATCGACCGAGCTCGACGAGGTCCTCGCCCTCGGCGACCGGATCGCGGTCATGTACCAGGGCCGGATCGTGGGCATCCTCGAGCCGGCCGAGGCGACGCTCGAGCGGCTCGGCCTGCTCATGGGTGGCGCGCACCCCGAGGACCGGACGGCCGAGGAGATCGCCGCCCTGGCGGGCACGATCACCGGCGGGGGCGCGGCGGCCGGCGGGGGAGCGGCGGCCGGCGGGGGAGCGGGAGGCGCGCCATGACGAACGACGGTCGGGCCTCGGAGGTCGACCGCGCGCCGGAGGCCGGGGCGGGCCAGCCACCCGAAGCCGGCCAGCCGGCCGGGCCGGGCGAGCCGGCCGGGGCCGCCGCGCGCTCGCTCAGCGGGCGGCTCGCGGGCCTGGCCGGGAGCCTCGTCATCCCGATCCTGGCGATCTTCAGCGGCCTCGTGATCGGCGCCTTCGTGATCGTCCTGTCCGACCTCAAGGTCGTCGGGCTCTGGACGAGCGATCCGGGCGCCGCGTTCGCGGCCTCGGTGCGGGACGTGGCGAACGCCTACGGGGCGCTCTTCGCCGGGTCGCTCGGCGACCCGGGGAAGATCGTCGCCGCGATCAGCTCGGGCGACCCGGAGCAGATGACCCGGGCGCTTCGCCCGATCAGCGAGAGCCTCCTGTCGGCCACGCCGCTCATCTTCACCGGGCTCTCGGTCGGGCTCGGGTTCCGCTCCGGCCTGTTCAACATCGGGGCCGAGGGCCAGCTCTACGTCGGCGCCCTGTTCGCGGTCGTGGCCGGGTTCTCGTTCGCCGGCCTGCCCCCGGTGATCCACATTCCCGTGGCGATCGCGTTCGGGTTCCTCGGCGGGGCGCTGTGGGGGTTCGTGCCCGGGCTCCTGAAGGCGCGCACGGGGGCCCACGAGGTGATCGTCACGATCATGCTCAACTACGTCGCCTACCGCTTCATCGACCTCGCCCTGAAGAACGCCCCGGTCCAGCGCGAGGGGGCGACGAACCCGATCTCGAAGTTCGTCCTCGACAGCGCCGCGGTCCCGTTCATCATCCCCGGCCTGCGGGTGACGTGGTGGTTCGTGATCGCCCTCGTGGCCGCCGCGGTCATCTCCTGGCTGCTGTTCAAGTCGACGAAGGGCTTCGAGTTCCGGGCGGTCGGCCTGAACCCGCACGCCGCCCGCTACGCGGGGATGAACATCGCGCTCACGACCGTCCTGACGATGGTGATCGCCGGGGGCCTGGCGGGCCTCGCCGGGGCGTCGGTGATGCTCGTCCCGCAGGGCAAGCTCACCCCCGGCTTCTCGCCCGGCTACGGCTTCGACGCGATCGCCCTCGCCCTCCTGGGCAAGTCCCGGCCGGCGGGGATCGTCGCCGCGGCGATCCTGTTCGGGGTTCTCCGGGCCGGGGCGACCCCGATGCAGGCTGCGACCGCGATCCCGATCGACCTCGTCGTCGTCGTCCAGGCGCTCGTGATCATGTTCATCGCCGCCCCGGCCCTCGTCCGCGGCATCTACCGGCTCCGCCTTCCGAAAGGCGCCCAGGCCGAGGTCTTCTCGAAAGGCTGGGGCTCGTGACCGCCGCTGCTCGCCCGATCGTCCTCGGCCCGCTCGCGCTCCGCCGCCACCAGGTCAGCGGGCTCGCCTACATCGCGATTGCGGCCCTGATCGCGGTCGCCTTCGGGGCCGGGGCGAGCGCCGACTCGGTCTCGACCTTCGATCTGAACGCGCGGAGCGTCGAGATCAAGCTGCCGCTCGTCGTCCTGCCCACGGCCGCGACGGCGTACGCCCTCGCCCTCGCCTGCGCCTTCATCGGCGCGGCCCAGCTTGCCCGCGGGTTCGGAGCGCGGCGCGGTCTCGTGCTCGGGCTCGTCGCCCTCGTGACCGTCAGCGCGTTCCTCGTCTGGGCCGCCTCGGACCGCTCGATGAACCTCGTCGGCGTCCTCGGGGCGAGCCTCCAGCGGGCGACCCCGTTCACCTTCGCCGCCCTGTCGGGCGTCCTGTGCGAGCGCGCCGGCGTGGTCAACATCGCGATCGAGGGGATGCTCCTGACCGGTGCGTTCACGGCCGCGGTGGCGGGCAGCCTGCTCGGGCCGTGGGGCGGCGTCCTGGCCGCGATCGCGGTCGGGGGGCTGCTCGGCGCCGTGCTCGCTGTGCTCGCGATCCGCTACGGGGTCGACCAGATCATCGCCGGCATGGTGATCAACGTCTTCGCCACCGGGATCACGGCCTTCCTCTCGGCGCGCGTCCTGACCGACGTTCCGTCCCTGAACGCCCCGGAGCGGTTCGCTCCGATCGCCCTGCCCGTCCTCTCGGACATCCCGGTCGCGGGGCCGATCCTGTTCGAGAACAACGTCTTCGTGTACGCCCTGTTCGGGCTGATCGCGCTCCTCCACGTCGCGCTCTTCCACACCCGCTGGGGCCTCCGGGTCCGGGCCGTGGGCGAGCATCCGCGGGCCGCCGACACGGTCGGGATCAACGTTCTCGGGACGCGCTACCGGAACGTCATCCTGGGCGGGATGGTGGCCGGCCTCGGCGGCGCGTTCCTGATCCTAGGCTCGACCGGGCGATTCGACCGCGACATGACCGCCGGACGCGGGTTCATCGGCCTGGCGGCGATGATCTTCGGTGCCTGGACGCCGATCGGCTCGTTCCTGGCCAGCCTCGTCTTCGGGTTCGCCGACTCGCTCCAGGCGCGGCTGGCGATCCTGAACGTGCCGATCCCCTCGGAGCTGCTGCTCATGGTCCCGTACCTGGTGACGATCCTCGTCGTGGCCGGCCTCGTCGGGCGGGCACGGGCCCCGGCCGCGGACGGCCGGCCGTACGAGAAGGAGTGACCGGCACGGGCGAGGGCGGCAGCGGCCGTGCCGGCGAGTCGGGTGAAGGCGGTCCCGGCCCCGGTGCCAGCCCCGGCCCCGGTGCCAGCCCCGGCCCCGGTGCCAGCCCCGGCCCCGGTGCCAGCCCCGGCCAGCCCCGGCCGATCGTCCTCGACTGCGACCCGGGCCATGACGACGCGCTCGCGATCCTGCTCGCCCTCGCCCGGCCCGAGCTGCGGGTCCTGGCGGTCACGACCGTGGCCGGCAACGCCCCCCTCGAGCGAACGACGCGCAATGCGCTTCGGGTCCTGACCCTCCTCGGCCGGACCGACGTCCCGGTCGCCGCGGGGGCCGAGCGGCCGCTCGTGCGGGCGCCCTGGGTCCCGGTCGAGTTCCATGGCCAGAGCGGGCTCGACGGAGCGGACCTGCCCGAACCGGCGGTCGCGCCGGTGGCCGAGGATGCGATCGAGCTGACCGCCCGCGTCGTGCGCGAGGCCGACGGCCCGGTCACCCTCGTCCCGACCGGGCCCCTGACGAACATCGCCCTCTTCCTGCGCGCCCATCCGCGCCTGGCGAGCCGGATCGCGGCGATTTCGCTCATGGGCGGCTCGCTGGGCGAGGGGAACACGACCGCCGCCGCCGAGTTCAACCTGTGGGCCGATCCGGAGGCGGCCGCGATCGTCTTCGAGGCCGGCATCCCGATCCTGATGTCCGGCCTCGACGTCACCCACCAGGCACTTTTCCTGCCGCCCGACATCGCCCGGCTCGAGCGCGTCGGCGGGCGGATCGGCCGGGTCTTCGCCGACCTGCTCCGGTTCTTCGCCGTCCACCACCGCCAGCGGTACGGCTGGGACGGCCCGCCGATCCACGACGCGGTCGCGGTGGCGCGGCTCGTCGAGCCCGGCCTCGTGACGAGCCGGCGCCTGCGGGTCGACGTCGAGACGGCGGGCGAGCTGACCCGGGGCCGGACGGTGGCCGACCCGGAGGGGCTCTCGGGCCGCCCGCCGAACGCCGAGGTCGGGCTCGCGATCGACCGCGAGCGCTTCGTCGACCTGCTCGTCGAGGCCGTCGCGAGCTTTGGGTAGGGGCCCGGCCCGTGCGCCGCCCGCCCGTCTGCTCGCCGTCCGCCCGCCCGCCTGGCCGCCGCCCGTCGCATCCAGTCGTCCGGGGACTGGTACGGAGACGGCTCGGGGGCCCCGCCTCCGGCATCATCCCGACCCGAGCGTGGACGGGGCGCATCGGACAGCGCCCGCACCCCGGCATCATCCCGACCCGAGCGTGCGCCGGGCGAATCGGGCGGCGCCGCGGCCGGGCCCATCCCCGTACCAGTCCGGTCGTGCGGATCTGCGGAGGTGGTCAGGCGCGCCAGCCGGGCTGCAGCTCAGCCCCCACCAAGGTTTGGCTTGGCGACCATCAGGGCGATGATCACCAGGAAGCTCACGAGCTCGAGCCGCGAGACAAGGAAGAGCCGGGCGAGCAGCGTGCGGCCGGCCGGCGACAGCGGCCCCTCCACTTCGAAGAGCTGCGCAACTCGCTTCGAACCCGGTCCGAGGTAGAGCGAGCCGACAAGGGCCGAGCCCAGCCAGAGCACGATCGCGATCGAGATCCACGTCTCCTGGAAGGCCCACCGCTGCGTGGTCATGATCACGCCCGCGACGAAGAGCAGGATCGAGGCCGGCACGAAGACCCGCGTGCCAAGGAACTCGATGTGCCGACCGAACTTGGGCAGATCGGCTGGATCGGACGAGCGCGCCACCTGGACCGCCAGGAGCTGCGCGTAGAACGCGCCACCGACCCAGACAACCGCGCACAGGACGTGGACGTACTTGACCAGCTCATACATCGGACGACTCCAGGGCTGTATCGGGACCGAGGTTCTTTGGCTCGGGGCGTTCGGGTCGGCCGACTGGTCGGAGGAGGTGCCGACCGAGGTTGAAAGCCCAGATCGGATAGCCGACGTATCCGGCAGCGAGCAGGCCGTCCCGGACGCCGTGGGGGAGAAGTCCGTTCGACCGTGCCAGGTAGCCGGTCGCGACGAACCACCCGCCGAGCACGAGGCCAGCGATGGAGACGAACCCGAACTGCTCCTCGAACGTGAGTGCCCCGACAACGAGCAGCAGCTGCAGGATGACGATCGCGACCATCGAGCCGACCCCGATCAGGGCAAGAGGGTCGCTCCAGCGCCGGGTCTGCGGTTGCAGGACCGACCGAAGAGCGACCGTGCTGGGCACGGCGAGCGCGTACGAGGCCATGACCAGCACGTCGTTGATCTGTCCGAACGCCCTCCCGGATGTCGCCGCGCCGACCGCGAACGAGACGAACATCGGGATGAGGAAGGCGATGCCGACAGCCGCGAGGAGCCCGCTCGCGTAGGCCGTCCATCCAGCCACGTCCTGCCTGAACCTGTAACCCATCCGGAGACCTCCAGCCGAGCGTTGAGGACGATTCGGGCGCGACGCCGGGCCCGCTCAGCGGAGGCAGCCTGGCATCGCGACCGTGACTGCGATCCTGGCGCTGAACCGGTCCCGGCGTCGCGGGACCGGTGTCCCGATCTCTGTCCCGATTCGCCCTCGCGGATCCGCCCGGGCGGTCCGCCGCCCCGTCCGGCCGGCCCGTCCGGCCGGGTGCCCGATGCCGCCCGTCGCATCCAGTCGTCCGGGGACTGGTACGGGGACGGCCCGGGCGTCCCGCCTCCGGCATCATCCCGATCCGAGCGTGCGCCGGCAGACTTGAGCAGCGCCCGCACCCCGGCATCATCCCGACCCGAGCGTGCGCCGGCCCAACTGGACGGCGCCGCGGCCGGGCCCATCCCCGTACCAGTCCGGTCGTGCGGTTCTGCGGAGGTCCCTGGGCCGTCGGCCGGGACGGGGCCGTCGGCTGGGACGGGGCCGTCGGCCGGGACGGGGCCGTCGACCGGGACGGGGCCGTTGGCCGGACCCGTCGGGCCGTCCCGCCGGACCCGCCCGGGCGGTCCGCCACCCCGTCCGGCCGGGTGCCGGATGCCGGAGAGTGCAGGCGCTTACCATAGGCCCTGATGACCCTCGCCCCGAACGACTTCGCCCACCTCCACGTCCACTCCGAGTTCAGCCTCCTCGACGGGCTGGGGCGGATCAACGACCTCGTCGACGCGGCGGCGGCGCAGGGCTTCGACTCGCTCGCCCTGACCGACCACGGCGCGCTCTACGGCGCGGTCGCGTTCTACCAGGCGGCGACCGCCAGGGGGATCCGGCCGATCATCGGCGTCGAGACCTACATCGCCCGCCGGAGCATGCGCGACAAGGAGGGCAAGGCGGACTCCCAGCCGTTCCACCTCGTCCTCCTGGCCGAGAACTGGACCGGCTACCAGAACCTCTGCCGGCTCGTCACCGACGCCCACGTCGAGGGCTACTACTACAAGCCCCGGATCGACCGCGAGCACCTCGCCCGCCACAGCGCGGGGCTGATCGGGCTGTCGGCCTGCCTGAACGGCGAGATCGCCCGGGCGCTCGAGGTCGACGACCGGGAGTCGGCCCGCCGCCTGGCCGGCGAGTACGGCGAGATCTTCGGCCGCGACCGCTTCTATCTCGAGCTCCAGGACCACGGCCTGGCTGAACAGCGCCGGCTGAACGAGCAGCTCCTCCGGCTCGCCCCCGAGGTCGGGCTGCCGCTGGTCGTGACGAACGATCTGCACTACGTCCAGCGGAGCCAGGCCGAGGCGCACGACGTCCTCCTGTGCGTCGGGACCGGCAACAACCTCGACACGCCGGGCCGGATGAAGTTCGAGAGCCCCGAGTTCTACCTGAAGTCGACCGCCGAGATGGCCGCCCTCTTCCCGGACCAGCGCGAGGCGATCCTGAACACGCGCCGGATCGCCGAGATGACCGATCTCCGGCTCCCGCTCGGCCAGTCGCGGATCCCCGACTTCCCGGTCCCGCCCGGCGAGACGGTCGAGAGCTGGCTGCGCAAGGAGTGCGAGGCCGGCCTCGTCCGGCGCTACGGGACCGTCACCCCCGAGCTGCGGGCGCGCCTCGAGTACGAGCTGGGGGTGATCGTCCGGATGGGGTACGCGGGCTACTTCCTGATCGTCGCCGACTTCACCCGCTTCGCCCGCGAGCAGGGGATCGCGACGACCTGCCGGGGGAGCGCGCCCGGCTCGATCGTGACCTACACGCTCGGGATCACGCCGGTCGACCCGATCGCCTACCAGCTCCCGTTCGAGCGGTTCCTCAACCCCGACCGGGTGACGATGCCCGACATCGACGTCGACTTCGAGGACGGCCGGCGCGACGAGGTGATCGCCTACGTCACCCGCAAGTACGGCTCGGACCATGTTGCCCAGATCATCACCTTCGGCACGATGCTCGCCCGGGCCGCGATCCGCGACGTCGGACGGGTCCTCGGCCTGGGCTACGGCGAGGTCGACCGGATCGCCAAGGCGGTCCCGAACCAGCTCGGGATCCGGCTCGACGAGGCGCTCGAGATCGCCCCCCCGCTGCGCGAGATGTACGAGGGCGACCAGGACGTCCACCGCCTGATCGACCTCGCCCGCCAGCTCGAGGGGGTGGCCCGGAACGCGAGCACGCACGCCGCCGGGGTCGTCATCAGCAGCGAGCCGCTGACCGACCTGATGCCGCTCCAGAAGGCGACGAACTCGGACGGGCTGATGACCCAGTACGAGATGCACGCGGTCGACGCGCTCGGGCTGCTGAAGTTCGACTTCCTCGGCCTCTCGAACCTGACGATCCTGCGCCAGGCGGTCGACCTGATCCGCGCCCACCGCGGGATCGAGATCGACCTCGACGCGATCCCGCTCGACGACGCCCGGACGTTCGAACTGCTCGCCTCGGGCGAGACGACCGGGGTCTTCCAGCTCGAGTCGGCGGGGATGCGGCGCTACATCCGCGAGCTGCGCCCGACCTCGGTCCACGACCTGGCCGCGATGGTCGCGCTCTACCGGCCAGGGCCGATGGACAACATCCCGGCCTACATCCGGCGCAAGCACGGCCAGGAGCCGGTGACGTACCTCCACCCGCTGCTCGAGCCGTACCTGGCCAAGACGTACGGGATCTTCGTCTACCAGGAGGACATCATGGCCGCCGCGATGGCCCTCGGCGGCTTCACCGGTCCGGAGGCCGACACGCTCGGCTACGCGATCCGCAAGAAGAAGTCCTCGGTCCTGCGCTCGATGCGCGAGAAGTTCGTCACCCAGGCCGCCGAACGGGGGGTGACGCCCGAGGTGATCGACGCCGTCTTCGCCGCCTTCCAGCCGTTCGAGCGCTACGGGTTCAACAAGGCCCACGCGACCTGCTACGGGCTCGTCGCCTATCAGACCGCGTACCTCAAGGCGAACTATCCGGTCGAGTACATGACCAGCGTGCTGACCGCCTTCCGGGACAACGCCGAGAAGGTGGCGGCCGCGGTCGCCGAGTGCCGCCGGCTCGGGATCGCCGTCCTGCCGCCCGACGTCCACCGCTCGCACATCGAGTTCACCGTCGAGGGCGAGGCGATCCGGTTCGGGCTGCTGGCGGTGAAGAACGTCGGCCAGGGGGCGATCGAGTCGATCATCGCCGCCCGCGAGTCGGGCGGGCCGTTCCGCTCGCTGACCGACTTCTGCTCGCGGATCGACCTCCGGCTGGTCAACCGCAAGGTCCTCGAGTCGCTCGCCCGGGTCGGGGCGCTGAACGCGTTCGGCCACCCGGCCCAGGTCCTGGCCGGGCTCGACGACGCGCTCGCGATCGGCCAGGCGAGCCAGCGCGACCGGGCCAGCGGCCAGACCTCGCTCTTCGACCTGGCCGTCGATCCGGCGGCCTCGGCCGGGCTCGAGAAGCCCCTGCCGGCGGCGAGCGAGGTTCCCGTCCGCGAGCGGCTGCGCTGGGAGAAGGAGCTGCTCGGGCTCTACCTGTCCGAGCACCCGATGGGCGAGGTTGCCGAGGCGATCGGGCCGTACGTCACCGCCTACTCGGGCGACCTGCGCGACGAGTCGCTCGACGGCCAGCGGGTCGTCGTGGGCGGGATCGTGACCGGCCTCCGGATCGTGGTCACGAAGGCGAAGGCGACGATGGCGATCGTGACCCTCGAGGACCTCCAGGGGACGGTCGAGGTCGTCGTCTTCCCGCGCCTGTACGAGGAGACGGCCGGGACCTGGGTCGAGGGGGTGATCCTGCTCGTCTCGGGACGGGTCGACCACCGGGGCGAAGAGGTCTCGCTCCTGGCCGACCTGGCCCTCGACTGGGAGGCCGCGGCCGCCCGCGGGCCCGAGGCGTTCGGGCGCGACGTGGCGGCCCTCGACCGGGGGCGGCCGCGACGCGGTGGTCCGGGAGCCGGGCGGAACGGGAACGGGTATGGCAGCGGCAACGGCAACGGCAGCGGGAACGGGAACGGGTATGGCCGGGCCGGTGCGGCGGGGGCCGGTGCGGCGGGGGCCGGTGCCGCAGGGGCCGGTGCCGCAGGGGCCGCCGGTCGGGCGGGGGAGCCGCGCGAGCCGGTCGCCGTCGGGCCGGGGCTCGCCGGCGCGGCTGCCGCCCCCCGGCCGACGGTCTCGCCGCTCCGCCCGGAGGCGACGATCTCGCCGCTGCGGACCGGGCCGCAGCCGGTGCCCGCGGACGCGGCACTGCCAGCGGGCCCGGCGCTGCCGCCGATCGCGCCGGCCGAGCCGGTCCCGCTCTACCCGGACTCGCCGTTCGCGCCCCCGGACGACGATCGCGACGACGAACCGCCGATCCCGGACGAGCCGCGGCTCCGGCTCGTGACCGAGGCCTTCGCGAGCACCGTGCCGGCCGAGGCCGATCCCTCGCGCGTCCTCCACGTCCGCTTCGCCGCCGGGGCGGGGGCCGACCTCGTCGTGAGCGGGATGGAGGCGCTCCGCGAGATCCTCCGCGGGCGTCCCGGCGAGACGCGGGTCGTCATCCACGTCCCCCAGGGATCGGGGCGCGATCCGCTGCCGATGGAGCTGCGGACGGGCGTGGCCTGGGACGCCGAGCTGCTGGCCGAGGTCCGCCGGCGGCTCGGGGAGGGGATCGTCGAGCTCGAGCTCGTCTGAGCGCGACCGGCGGCGAGCTTGCCTGACGCACCTGGCGCGACCGGCGCGCCGCCTCGCCCGCCGTGCCCAGCGCGCCCGCCTCGCGTACCATCGGCGCGGGAGGTGCCACGATGCTCCGCAACTCGTTCACGATCGCCCGGATCGGCGGGATCGAGATCGGCGTCCATGCCAGCTGGCTGATCGTGTTCGGGCTCGTCGCCTGGTCGCTCGCGGTCGGCTACTTCCCGGCCGAGATCCGCGGCCTCGGCCAGCTCGAGGCGTGGGTCCTGGGCGCCGTCTCGGCCCTCCTCCTGTTCGGCTCGGTCCTCGTCCACGAGCTCGCCCACTCGTTCGTCGCCCGTGCCCAGGGCCTGGAGGCCCGCTCGATCACCCTCTTCATCTTCGGCGGCGTGTCGAACGTCGGCGGCCAGGCCCGCCGGCCGCTGACCGAGTTCACGGTCGCGATCGTCGGTCCGCTGACGAGCTTCGTGATCGCCGCCCTGTGCTGGGTCGCCGCCCTCGCCCTGGCCGACCTGCCGGTGCCGGCCACGGTCGCGCGCTACCTCGCCTTCATCAACCTGTTCCTCGGCGCGTTCAACCTCGTGCCCGGCTTCCCGCTCGACGGGGGACGGGTCCTGCGCGCGATCGCCTGGAACGTGACCGGGAGCATGCGCCGGGGGACCGAGATCGCCGTCGCGGGCGGGCACCTCGTGGGCTACGGGATCATGCTTCTCGGCTTCCTCGAGCTCTTCGCCGGCGAGGCGCTGAGCGGGCTCTGGCTCGTGGCGATCGGCTGGTTCCTCAGCTCGGCGGCGACCGCCAGCCTCGACCAGGTCCGGTTCGAGGGTCTGCTGCGCGACGTTCGGGTCGGGGCGGTGATGTCGGCCGACACGACGACCGTCTCGCCGGCGACGACGATCGAGGCCCTGATCGAGGACTACCTCCTGCCCGGCAACCGGCGGGCGCTGCCGGTCGCCGACGACGGCCGGGTGGTCGGGATGATCACGCTCGGCGATATCCAGCGCGTCCCGCCCGAGCGGCGCGAGCAGGTGCGCGTCGGCGAGGTGATGGGCGGCGCCGGCGGGCTGGTGTCAGTCCGCCCGACCGACCGGGTGATCGAGGCGTTCGAGGCGCTCGGCGCCGGCGACTTCGAGCAGCTCCCGGTCCTCGACGACGGCCGGCTCGTCGGGGTGATCTCGCGGGCCGACATCTTCCGCCAGCTCCAGCTGCGCGAGGCGCTCGGGGTCGACCGGGAGCGGTAGGGCCGAGCGCAGCGGCAAGGGCGGGCCGCTCCGATTGACGAAACGGGCGCTAGACCCGACGCAGCAGCTCGTCGCGCTTGGCGGCAAAGGCCGCCTCGTCGATCACCCCGGCGTCCCGCAGCTCGGCCAGGCGCCTGATCTGGTCGAGGGGATCGCTGGCGCTCGGCCGTCCTTCGAGCAGGGCCGAGGTCACGGTCGCCGTGACAGCCGAGAAGAGCCCGATCCCCAGCACCATGAGCACGACGGCCGCGAGGCGCCCTTCGGGCGTCGTCGGCGTGACGTCGCCGTAGCCGACGGTCGTCATCGTCACGATGCCCCACCAGAGCGCGTCGAGCGGGCTTTGGACGGCCGCGTTCACCCCGTTCTCGGCGACGAACAGGCCGATCGACGAGAAGAACATCACCGCCGTCCATGCCACGAAGAGCCAGACCAGTCCCCGGTGCCCGGCGACCCGCTTCACCGATACCAGCGCCCGCCCGACGCCGGCGAAGGCCCGGACTAGCCGGAGCAGTCGCAGGAGCCGGAAGGGCCGGAACCAGCGAGCTGGCGGCACGAGGCTGACCAGGTCGATCCAATGCCCGAGGAGATACCGTCGGCGGTCTGCTGCCGCCCAGAGACGAGTCCCGAATTCGAGCACGAACGCGCCGGTGATCAGCCATTCGGCGGACTCGACGAGCCTCTCGTCGGTCGAGCCCGGCTCGACCGGCACGAAGGCAAGGGCGACGAAGACGACCGCGAGGGCGGCAAAGCCGAGCTCCCAGGCGGCCTCGTGCCCGTCCGCGAGCGCCGCGATCTGGCGCACAATCGCCGGTCCCACATACGATCCTTTGGTCGAGTGGTCGAGTTGCACGATGTGAGTCTGCCAAGGCTGTCCAGCCCTGAACAAGCCCTTGCCCGAGTCGGCACGAGGCCCGTGGCTCGTCCCGGCGAGGATTGTGTCGGCCGGCGGGTCCCTCTGGTGGCGTCCTGAGACCGCTGGAAAAGTGAAGACGGCGTAGGCTCCGAAGCGGACCTTGGAACCCGCAGAAGGAGACCACGCCGTGAACCGAAGGATAGCCCCGAGCGCCCGGATCGAGGAAGCGAT
>Ga0334722_10000148_pt1 | contig 102281 bp, 87 predicted proteins | sample C3_bottom_MG_FD_207210 | JGI IMG/M metagenome (GOLD analysis project Ga0334722, IMG submission 207210) | Sediment microbial communities from Yellowstone Lake, YNP, Wyoming, USA - C3_bottom | ecosystem: Environmental > Aquatic > Freshwater > Lake > Sediment | place: USA: Wyoming | collected...
CGGGCGGGCTTAGCATAGTGGTAATGCTCTGGCTTCCCAAGCCAGCTAGACGGGTTCGATTCCCGTAGCCCGCTCCAGCCTCTGCCCACGATCGGCGCCGAGGCGGACCGCCTCGCGAACTACGGCCGGCGTCGCCAGGTCTCCCCAGTCGCCGCGAATCCCTCCGGCTCCCATCCCCGCTCGTACGTGCGTCCCCACAGCGCCTGCGCGTCCGAAGCGTCCAGGATGTGCCCCGTCTTCGGATCGCAGCGCACCGTGTGCCCAACCCGGTACGCGATGTTGGCCAGGTGGCACAGCGTGACACTGCGGTGCCCCTCCAGGATGTCCGCGTTCGGCGCCTTCCGGGACCGCAGGCACTCGATGAAGTTGTCGACGTGGTACGCGTCGAGTCGATCACCCGGCCCAGTGGTGTCGATCGTCGACTGCTCGGCCACATCCGTCACCTTGGCCACCACCTTCTGCTTCTGGTCGAACACGGTGTAGGCGTTGTCATCCACCAGCACGGTGCCCCGCTCGCCGTGGAACGTGATCCCGCGGCTGAGGCCCTCGGTCTTGAAACCGTTGCAGCTTCGGCCCTCCCAGACGAACGACTTGCCGCCTTCGAACTCGAACGACGCCGTCTGCGTGTCGGCGCACTCCCAGTCGTCCTTGTAGTGGTAGCGGCCGCCCGACGACTCGACCCGGACCGGGTAGGCCACGTCCATGGCCCACCGCATCACGTCGATTTCGTGGGTCCCGTTGTTGCAGACCTCGCTCGTGCCCCAATGCCAGAACCAGTGCCAGTTGTAGTGAATCAGGTTGTCCTTGAACGGCTTGCGCGGGGCCGGGCCCTGCCACAGGTCGTAGTCGAGACCGGCCGGCACGGGCGCGGGGTTGCCCACGCCAATGGGTCCACGCGTGTTCGCGTACCAGCCCCGGGCAAAGTAGACCCGCCCAATCAAGCTGCCATCCCGAAGCTTCGACACCAGGTCGATGATGTTCGGCCACGACCGGCGCTGACTCCCCATCTGCACGATGCGCGAGTATCGCCGCGCCGCGGCCACGAGCAGCTCGCCTTCGAGCGGGTTGTGGCTGCACGGCTTCTCGACGTAGACGTCCTTGCCCGCCGCGCAGGCCAGGATCGCCGCCGGCGCATGCCAGTGATCGGGGGTGGCAATCACCACCGCGTCCACGTCCTTCTTCTCCAGGACCCGCCGGAAATCGACGGCGGCCATCGGCTTGCGGTCCTGGCTCGTGGCCACGGCGGCCATGCCCTTGGCCAGTGCCTTCGCCTCAACGTCGCAGATGTACCCGACCTCGACGCCGGGCATCCGGCTCAGGAGCTTGGCATGCTGCGCGCCCCGGCCGTTGGTGCCGACGATAGCGAGCACGATCCGGTCGTTGGCGCCCTTGGCCTGAAAGGCGGAGGCGCCCGAGACGCCGAACCCGACGGTGGCGGCTGCCGTGGACTGGATGAACGTGCGGCGCGAGACTTCGTGAACAGACATGGGTAGCTCCCTCGATTCAACGATCTCGAATTCCCGACTTCCGTCTTCCGCTCCGCAGCTGGCGCGAACGCCGAGGAGGACGCCGTCGCCCGGCGGCCCGCGACTGCCCTATCATAGCCGCACGGAGACGGAACGGCCGCTGGCTTCACCAGTTCTTCAGACGGCTGTGCTCTGATTAGGGGAATCGACGCCGATCCCGGCATGGACGAGCAGGCATCGCACACATGGCATCTTCACTCGCCACCCTCTACGTCGAAGAACTCAAAGCCACGATGCGTGGGCGCTTCGCCTGGCTGGGCGCCGGTGTCGTCCTGCTGGCCGTCGGCGTGCTGGCGACCGTCGGCACGCAGGATTCCTGGCTCGACGGCTACGGCATCATCGCGTACGGCCTCCTTCCGCTCGGGTTCATCCCGGTCGCCGCGGGCACGATCGCCAGTCCTCGCGCCAACCGCTTTGTCGAATGCGTATTCACCGCGCCCGTGAACCGTGCCGACTGGCTCGCGGCGAAGGTCCTCGTGCTCGTCACGCTCGCCGTCGCCTACTACGCCGCGCTCGTGCCGATGATGCTCGTCTACGTGGCGCACGTCGGCTTCCCGCTCTTCCTGTCGAAGCTGCTCTGGTGGTCGCCGGGCCTGCTGGCCGCCAGCATCGCGATCGGCACGCTCATCGGCGTCCTGTTCATCGGTCGAAGTCTCGCCGCTCCCGTCGGTGCCGGCATGGGCGTGCTGCTGGCGTACGCGGGCCTGATCCCCCTGCAGGAACTGATGGTGGCGCAGGGCAACGGCGCGGCGCGAAGCGGACACATCACGCTCGCGAGCCCGGCCGTCCTGCTCAAGAACGCGCACGGCTTCACCATCGTGGCGAGCAGCATTCCCGCAACGACCACCGCCACCTGGGTCTGCTTCGTCGCCTCCATCGCCGGCGCCCTCGCGCTGGCAGCCTGGGTCTTCCTGCGTGTGCAGGGCGTGGAAACGTGGGAAGCCACGCGCCGGCAGCGATGGACCATCGGCGCGGCGATTGGCGCCATGGTCCTGGTGCCGGTCCTCTTCGCCGACGTGAACTACGACACCGCCGCCCCCCGTCGCAACAACGCCCCGGCGATCAGGGGCCTGTTCTCCAGGGCCGGCACGACGCTGGCTCTGGTTGAGCCTGGCGCGCCCGCGCCAGCCCGGTGCTGCAGCACCATTCTCAACCACGATGACTGGCCACCGATCGGAACCGATGAGCGCTCACAACGGGACCTGCTGATCCTCTTGCCGGTCGATGCCAGCCGCCGAATCACCGACCTGCGGCTCACGCTTGCTGGCGAGAACGGCCTCGGGGTGAGCGCGGAGCCCGACGCCCTGACGCACGCCCTGGACCATCTGGCGACGCGCAATTACCCGAACGACACCGGACCGGCCTCCGCGGACGGCCGTCGTGTCGCCACCGGCTGGATGGCCCGCGTGCCCGTCACCTTGAATCCCACGAAGCCGTGGGACATTGGCGGCCTGCGATATCCCCTGACCGTCACAGCCACGTACCTCCTCGAGGGCGACAGCCAGCCTCGTGCGTATAGTGCCCGGGCCGCCATCGATGCCCAGGTCTCGATCGCGATCTACGAGATGGGCGTGGCCTCGCTCGTACTGCCGCTGATATGCCTTGGCGCGGCCGTCACGCGCTGGAGGCGAACCCGATGAACACGGCCACCGAGTACGCGATCGAGACCGACAGCCTGACCAGGGCGTTTGGCGACTTCGTCGCTGTCGACGGCGTCTCGCTGAAGATCCCCAAGGGACACCTCTACGGCTTCCTCGGCCTGAACGGTGCGGGCAAGACGACGACCATCCGTGTCCTCACGACGTTGTTGCCACCGAGCGGCGGGACCGCCACGGTATGGGGCCACGACGTCGTGCGGGAGCCGTTGGCGGTTCGTTCACTCGTCGGCCTGGTGAGTGATGAGACCAGCGAGAGCCAGTCCACCTGGACCGCCCGCGAGTACCTCGGGTACTTCGCGCGCGTCCGCCACCTGGCCCAGCCGCACGATCACGTCGAACGCCTCCTCACCGACGTGGGCCTCGACGAGGCCTTCCGCGGCAAGCTCATCGGCACCTATAGCACCGGCATGAAACGTCGCGTCGAAATCGCCCGTGCGCTGATGGGACGCCCGAAGGTGCTGTTCCTGGACGAACCGACCCGCGGGCTCGACCTGCCGGCCAAACGCGAGATGTGGAGCCTGCTGCGCCGACTGGCAACGGACGAAAACGTGACGACGTTCCTGAGCAGCCATGACTCGCACGAAATCCGTAGCCTGTGCGACGAGATCAGCGTCATCGCGAAAGGAAAGGTGGTCTACACCGGGGCCACGCGCGACCTGGGCGCCGATCTGGATGCGTTCGAGGAACGTCTGATTGAGCTGCTGACCCAGCACCCTACACGGGTCTGAAGACCCGTGGCTACGTCCGGGTGTAGCCGCGGGTCTTCAGACCGGCACTCAACCGCAGCCGCGCGTCCGGACGGCGAGCTATGCTACGCTTCTGGGTCTATGGCGTACGAAGAACCCAAGACGGTCATGATCTCGGCCGACGACATCCAGAAGCGCGTACAGGAACTGGCCGCCGAAATCCGGAAGGACTATCCGGCGGACGAGGGCCTGCACCTGGTGAGCGTCCTCAAGGGCGCGTTCATCTTCCTCGGCGACCTGATCCGCGCCCTGGACCGCCAGGTGACGATCGACTTCATGGCGGTCTCCAGCTACGGGAAGGACACGTCGTCGTCGGGTGAAGTGCGCCTGCTCAAGGACCTCGACTCGGGCCTCGAGGGCCGCAACGTCATCATTGTCGAGGATATCGTGGACACGGGCCTGACGCTGGCGTACCTGCAGGAAATCCTGCACGCGCGAGGTCCGAAGACGATTCGCACGGCCTGCCTGCTCAGCAAGCCGTCCCGGCGCGTCGTCAACGTCAAGGTCGACTACGTCGGGTTCACCATCGAGGACCGCTTCGTTGTCGGGTACGGCCTCGACTACGCCGAGCAGTACCGCAATCTGCCCTACCTGGGCGCGCTCGACTGAGCGGGCGCGACTGCCGCGCGGACCTTCTTCGCCAACTCGTTGGCGTCGGCGATGACCGCCTTGGCGTCGAGCGTCAGCACCCGGCCATCGCGCATCAGGACCTGGCCGTTGACGATCGTGGTGCGCACATCGTCTCCGCGCGTCACGTAGACCAGATGTGAAATGGGATTGTAGAGGGGCGTCTGCCGCGCCGACTGCATCGACACCACGATCACGTCCGCCAGTTTTCCTACCTCAATTGAGCCAATCCGATCAGCCAGGCCCAGCGCGCGGGCGCCGCCCATCGTGGCCATTTCAAGCGCCGTCTGCGCCGGGATGGCCGTCGGGTCGTTGTTGATGAGCTTGTGCAGGAACGCCGCCTGGCGCATCGCTTCGAACATGTCGAGATCGTTGTTGCTGGCGGCACCGTCGGTGCCGAGCCCCACGTTGATGCCGGCCTTCAGCGCCTTGGTCACGGGCGCCGCGCCGCTGGCCAGCTTCATGTTGCTCTCCGGGTTGTGGGAAAGCCCCGAGCCGTGCTTCTTGATGATGGCCAGGTCCTCGTCCGTCACGTGGACGAAGTGCGCCGCCAGTGTTCTCGGCCCCCAGAAGCCAATCGACTCCAGGTAGGCCACCGGCGACATCTTGAACTTCTCCTGCGAGTTCTTCACCTCGTCCATGGTCTCGGCGACATGCGTGAGCAGCGGGACGCCGTACTTGGCCGACAGGGCGAATGCCGCCTTCAGGTCGGCCGTCGAGTTGGTGTACATGGCATGCGGCGCGACGGCTGGGATGATGAGAGGATCGTCCTTGAACTCCTGGATGAATGTCTCCGCGCGGGCCAGGGCCTCGGCTGGCGTCCTGGCATCCGCGACCGGGAATCCGATGATCGTCTCACCCAGGACGCCCCGCAACCCGGCCGACTTCGCGGCCCGCGCCACCTCTTCCTCGAAGTAGTACATGTCGGTAAAGAGCGTGGTGCCGGACTCGATCATCTCGAGCGCCGCGAGCTTCGTCCCGATCCGCACCAGCTCCGGCGAGACGGTCTTGGCCTCTGCCGGGAAGATGTACTTCTGCAGCCACTCCATCAGCGCGAGGTCGTCCGCGAGACCGCGATACATCACCATCGCGGCATGACCGTGCGTGTTGATCAGCCCGGGCATCACCACCTGCCCGTCGGCATGAATCGTCTGGGCGCCGGCATACTGCCGGGCAATCATCTCGGGCGAGTCCACCGCCACGATCTTCGTGCCGTCGATCGCCACCGCGCCCGGCCAGATCACGCGGTGCGTCCCGTCCATCGTGACGACGATGCCTCCGGTGATGACGAGCGAGACGGACGTCGCGCCCGTGCGGGCGACAAGGAGCCCGGCGGCCCCGACGAGCACGGTCAGCAGAACCGAAAGGACGGCAGTGGCGATTCGTGACGATCGCGCAGGAGTACTCATGGAGAGATTCTATCGCCACTTGGCCAGGCAGGCGCCAGGCACTCCCAGGCTGCCCTGCCGCCTTTCGCCTTTCGCCTTTTCCCTATCGCCTCACGCCTCTTCCCTGGCGCCTGTTTGTTGTATAGTTTTGCCGTGCCTGTCCATGTCGTCCAACACCCACTCGTGCAGGACATCCTGCTCTCCCTCCGCGACGAGCGCACCGCCCCCGACGAATTCCGCCGCATGGCCGTCAGGATTAGCGTCTTGCTGGCCACGGAGGCGCTGCGGGCGTTGCCCACCCGGCCCGCCGAGGTGAAGACACCGCTCGCCATCGCGAAGGGCCGGCGCATCGCGTCCGACGTGGTGGTCGTCCCCGTGCTGCGCGCCGGCCTGGGCATGCTCGACGCCGTGCTGGAACTGGTCCCGGGCGCACGGGTCGGCCACATCGGCCTGCAGCGGGACGAATTGACGGCGATCGCGTCCCGGTATTATTCCAAGCTGCCTCCGGGTCTCGCGGAGAGCTACGTGCTGATGATTGACCCGATGCTGGCCACTGGCGGCAGCGCGGTCGAAGCGGTGGACCTCCTGAAGCAGGCTGGCGCCAAGAACATCCAGATCCTTTGTATCGTCGCCGCGCCGGAAGGGATCAGGCTCGTGGAGCAGCACCATCCGGACGTGGCGATTTACACGCCTATCATCGACGAACGGCTGAACGACAAGAAGTACATCGTGCCCGGGCTCGGCGATTTCGGCGACCGGCTGTACGGGACGCTCTAGAGGGACCTCCATGGACGACCAGGCTGGACGCGTTCGACGAAAGCGTCCGTCGACGCGTGGAACCTCGCCCGCGATCCCCCAGAAGCACTGGGCGACCGCTCTGACCCAGATCGCCCCGAACGAAATCGACATCCGCGGCTATCCCGTGGACGAAATGCTGGGGCGCGTGTCATTTGCGGAAGCGATCTATCTGCTCCTGCGCGGTGAATTGCCCTCGCGATCGATCGGCAGGCTCTTTGGAGCCGTGCTGGTGGCGTCCATCGATCACGGCGTCACGCCTCCGTCCACGCTGGCCGCCCGGCAAGTGGCCACGACTCGCGCGCCGCTCGGCAACTCGGTTGCCGCCGGCATCCTCGGCTTCGGCGCCTACCACGGCGGGGACATCGAGACCTGCCTGCGGTTCCTGCAGCAAGGGCTTGCCATCAGGCGCACGGGCGTCAGCTTCGAGGACGCGGCAAAGCGCGTGCTGGCCGGGTGGTTCGAACGCGCGCCGGCTCCCCCGGGCTTCGGCCATCGCATCCATCTGCGGGACCCCCGGGCGGCCCGGTTGCTGCAGATGGCGCACGAACTCGAACTGGACGGCGAGCACTGCCGGATGCTGCGGGTGGTTGAACGCGTGCTCGCGGCCGATCCGGATCGCGTACACCATCCGCTTCCCATCAACGTGGACGGCGCGATTGCCGCGATCTGCGGCGACCTGGGCTTCGATCCGGAGATCGCCAACGGCGTGTTCATCATTGCCCGCGTGCCAGGACTGCTCGCTCACGCGACCGAAGAGCGGATGCGCGAGGCCCCGATGCGCACGATCAACGCGAGCGAGCACCGCTACGACGGCCCGGCGCGGCGACGGCTGCCGGAAACCAGGAAATAGGCGGTAGGCGTTGGGCGATAGGGGAAAGACGAAAGGGCCTGGGAGCGCCAGGCTCCAGCCTGGCAGACAATGGTCCCCGTCAAGCCAACTTGGCGTTGATCGGATTACCGGTCATCCACTAAACTAGATATTCGTCGCTTCCCAAGGGTTGGGCGCTTGGCTCAGCGGTAGAGCACCGCCTTCACACGGCGGGGGTCAGAGGTTCGAATCCTCTAGCGCCCACCAATCCAACTCCAGCAGTTACAGCATATTGCCAACACGGCCCGGCTGGAGGCCTGCGAGGGGTGCGATATGACGGGTCATTAGCGGGACATCCGGACGCCCCCCGCGATCCGGAATGGTCCCGCCAGCAACTGCTCCGAGCCATCACAGCTTATCTTGCCGGAGAACGACGGAGGCGCGGAGTAATTGAGTGGGACCCGCACCGTGTACGCCAGTGTCCGCGGGCCGTCACCCGACGTCACACCCCACTTCACGACGCGATTGGCCGCGTCCCACGCTCCGCCAGCCGTGATCTCCGCCACGCTCCAGCCTGCCGGCGGCCGATCCTCGACCGCCCATGCGGTCGTGCCAGGCGGTGGCGCGACCGTGATCGTCACCCGGAAAGTCCCTCCCGGTGAGAACGCTCCCACGATCTCCGCCGTCGCCCATGACGGCCGCGCGCCAGGGTCGACCCCGAGATCGGCCGCTTGGTCGGTCGCCAGCTCCGCCGCGATGCCATCAGCACTCAGTCCGCCAATCCAGCACGCGGGGCAATCGCCAGTCACTCGGTGGTAGGTCTCCCCCGCCCGCCATAAGAAGCCAGCCCGAGTGACGTAAGAAATCGGTATGGGGTTCGGTTCCGTTGGCCAGGTCATGCCTTGCTTCCACGCGGCGCCGTAGGCCGTGACCTCATCGATCACCAGCTTGCCGTCGCCGTTCGTGTCCGCCGAATGCGCGTCGGGAAAGTACGTCCTCGTTGGCGTGCAGCCAGACGCGGTGCCAGCCGGGATCAACACGCCGCTCGTCGTCGCAATGTAGAGCGAGCAATCCGGAAACGTCACTTTCCCGTCGACGATGGGATAGCTTGCCCCGTTGTAACTCAGGGTGTTTCCCGTCACGGTTCCGCCTGCCGGGCCGCCGTTCTGCGGTCCCACAAACCAGGGGACAACGATTGGCCCAGGGTCGAAATCAAGACGATACACGCCCCCGATCTCCGCGCCCAGGTAGAGCGTGTCGGCGTTGCTGGGGCTGACCCGTCTGGTGAACCCGCCGCCGCCAGCGCCAGGCAAACCGTCGTTGAATGCCCGCCAGGTAACGCCACCGTCCGTGGTGATCGAGGCGTTCCCAAGGGAACTGACCGAGAAGATCACCGTCGGCCGACGTGGATGAACGACGAGCGTCTCCACGGGATTGGATTGACCGGTATCTTTGGAGAGGGCTGTCCAGCTTCGTCCGCCGTCGGCGGACCGGTAGAAGGTGCGTTCGTACGTTTGCTGGGCTGAGGAATACAGTTCCTCGGACAGATAGAGATTCCGCGAATTGACAGGATTGACGGCGAGTGCGCTTCCGGTTCGAACGTTCACCTTTGTCCAGTTCAGCCCCCCGTCCACGGTCTCATGGAGCCCATCACTCATCCCCAGGTAGTAGACGCCCGACGTCCCCGAGGCTGGCGCGAGGTACAAGACCCAGTTGATGACCGTGGTCGGGGACGGCAGACCGTTCATGGCCAGACTCCACGTACTGGCGCCGTCGGTGCTTCGATAGACCATCGTGGCTATCGTGGCCAGCAGCGAACGCGCGCCATTCGGGTCTACCGCCAGATCGTGAAGGTTCGCCCCCTTTTGCAGGCCCGTCGAACGTTCGGACCAGGTCGCTCCCCCGTCGGTGCTCTTGAACAGGCTCCTCGCGCCGCCGCTCGAAACGATAGACGCACCTCCCCCGGCGTAGACAGTCGATGGCGACTCCGAATCGACAACCAATACGCGGATTTCATAAGGGACTCTGTAGGGAATCGCTCCGCGCTGCTGCCAGGTCCCGCCCCGACCCGTCGTGACGAAGACGTCGCCCATGGCCGTGCAGGCATAGACGGTGTCGGGGGCGGTCGGCGCCACCGCGATCGCCGAGATTTCGGCGTTGCGGATCCCGGAACTGGCATCGGTCCAATGTGCTCCCCGGTCAACGCTCTTCAGGACTCCCGCCCCTGAGGCGACGTAAATGGTCGAGGGCGTCACCGGGTCGATGACCACCGACTGAATCCGCCATCGATTCCCGAGATCAGCGCCTGCGCCAGATCCATCCGCCCCACCGCTCCGGGAGATCGGCGTCCACGACGCTCCCCCGTCCGGACTCCTGATGAACCCTCCGTAGTAGACCAGGCCGCCGTGATGGCCGAAGTCGGCGAGGCCCGCATACAGGCTGTCCTGAGCAAGCGGGTCTATCGCCAGGCAGGAGACGGCCCGCCCTGCCACGTCAGTCCACGTCGTGCCACCATCCGTACTCTTGTGTAACACGCCGGACGAGTCGTAGTTGTTTGGGTTTTCAGCCGCATACAGCGTCGTCGGACTGGTTGGATCCAGGACAAGGAGATTGAAGCCCCCCGACGCGTTGTACTTCGAAGCAAGGACGACGGTCCAGTTCGCGCCCCGGTCCTCGCTCCGATAGACGAGGCTTCCGCTCGCCGCGTACAGGATCGCCGTGTTCAGTGAATTGACGACGACGGCAGACGGCTTCAACGACCCGAGGACCCTCCAATCCGCCCCCCGGTTCGTGCTCACGTAGAAGGCGTCCGACGCAACATACAGCCTCGTTGAGTCGACGGGATCGACCGCGAGAGCCCGAATGGCCCCACCGCCCAGCCCACCGGCGATCGCCGTCCACGTCACCCCACCGTTCGAACTGACGTACAGCTTGTCCGAGCACAGGTACAGCCGCGAAGAATCGCGAGGGTCGATCACGATCTCGTTGACTGTCTTGATCGTCAGGCCGTTATTGACCGGAGTCCACGTGGCGGCGCCGTCCACGCTTTTGTATACGCCAGTTCTCGGGGTGCCCTCCGCCCACGGCAGCGACACGGCAGCATACAGGGTCAGCCGGTTGCCGGGGTCCATGATGAGTTGGGTGACGGCTCCCCCGTCCGGACCCTTGGAGATCCAGACATTCGATGCGTCGGAGCTTGTCTGAGGCTTCTGCTGGATAACGGAAGTCCCGACGTCGCTGCCGCGTGCTGGGTCAGGTGATGCGCTGGCGCCAGGGGCCGCCAGCAGGAAACCAACGACAAACGTGAGAGTGACACGCAAATAGAACATGGCTCCCTCAGGCGTGTCATGGCTCGCCAAGGGGCAGAACGGCCATGCGGGATACGCAGCCAGCATACTCCCGAGCGGACCACGCGGGGACACCGCAGGTTACGGGCGGCAGAGAACTTGTATCACGCTAACCACGGCGGGGGGCAGAGGTTCGAATCCTCTAGCGCCCACCAATCCAACTCCTGCAGTTACAGCATGTTGCCAACACGGCCCGGCTGGAGGCCTGCTCGGGGTGCGATATGACGGGTCATTAGCGGGACATCCGGACGCCCCCCGCGATCCGGAATGGCCCCACTAGCAACTGCGCAGTTCCATCGCAACTGACCGTGCCGGAGAACGACGGGCTCGCGGTGGAAGTGAGCGGGACTCGCACGGTGTACTCCAGGGTCTGCGGGCCGTCACCCGACGTCACACCCCACTTCACCGCTCCGCTGCCAATGTCCCAGGCGCCTCCCGCCGAGATATTCGTCACGCGCCATCCTGCCGGAGGCCGGTCCTCGACCGCCCACGCGAGGGCGCCAACAGGTGGCGTGACCGTGATCGTCACCCGGAAAGTCCCTCCCGGTGAGAACGCTCCCACGATCTCCGCCGTCGCCCATGACGGCCGCGTGCCAGGGTCGGCCGCCAACTCCGCCGCGATGCCATCAGCACTCAGTCCGCCCATCCAGCACGCGGGGCAATCGCCGGTCACTCGGTGGTAGGTCTCCCCGATACGCCACAAGTACCCCGCCCGAGTGACGTATGACACCGGAATGGGATTCGGTTCAATTGACCAGTTCGTTCCTTGCTTCCACGCGGCCCCGTAGGCCGTGACCTCACCGATCACCAGCTTGCCGTCGCCGTTCGTGTCCGCCGGGTGTTCATCGGGCACGTAGCTGAATCCACGTGTCAGGGTTCCGAACTCTGCAGACGGGTTGGTGACGACGATATCCGCCGACCCAAGCACATGCGCCGGCGTCGTCGCCGTGATGGTCGTGTCGTTCACGACCGTCACGCCCGTTGCCACGCCGCCGCCGATGCTTACGACCGAATCCTTCACAAATCCGGCGCCTGTAATGGTGACCGCTGTGCCGCCGGTTCCAGGTCCGACCGTGGGAGCGATCGCCGTGACAATAGGCTCTCCAGCCTCTGCCACCCGAATCGTCACGATCGTCGTCACCGGGGTGTAGTTCACCGCATCGGTCGGCGTAAACGTCACCGACAAGGTCTGGGTACCTGAAGCCAGTACCGTCCCCGCCGGCGGGGCGTATGCGTAGGTCCCCAGCGTGTTCACCGATGCGTTCAACTGCGTTGCGCCGAGCGCCGTCCCTTGCCTGATCGGCGCAGGATTCGCCCAGCTAATCACCGGCGTCAATGCGTGACTCGGTGTGCAGTCCGGTGCCGCTCCCGCCGGAATCAGCAACCCACTCGTCGTCGCGATGTAGAGCGAGCAATCCGGAAAGGTGACCTTCCCATCGACAACCGGGTACGTGGTCCAGTTGTACGTGAGTTGGGTCTGGCCGGCGTTGACCGTTCCGGTCCCCGGCCCGCCGCTGGCGGGACCAATGAACGGCACGTTCATCGTGACGGACAGCGTGGCCGAGATGTAATTGACGGCATCGGTGGGCGTAAACGTCACAGACAAGGTCTGTCGCCCCGCGCCGATGGCCGTCCCTGCCGCCGGTTCGTATACGAAGGTCCCTGGCACGTTCGCCGTCGCCTTCAACTGCGCCGGGCCGAGCACGGTCCCGACCACGACCGGTGCCGGGGTTGGCCAGATGACCAAGGGCTTGGCCTGGGAGATTGCCCAGATGCCGCGGCCATCTGTGGCGGCATACAAAGTGGTCCCGGAGAACTGCAGCCCTGACACGCGCGCAGAAACCGGTGCGTTCTCGTGCCACGTGGCGCCACCGTCCCAGCTCTCGATCAGGCTGCCGGAGTGGGTTACGGCAAACAGCCAATCGGGATCGCTCGGATGCAGCGCCAATTGAGACAATCCCTCCGCGTAAGCCGTAACGACCTTCCAGGACGTGCCGCCGTCCGCTGTCTTCCATATCATGCTGCTCGCGGCGTAGCCGATCTGGCCATCCGCCGACGCCACCGACGCGTGAGTGCTATAGGTAAGAAGCAGTGTCGACTTGCCAGAGGTCAGGTCCCACGACGAAAAGTTACAGGTGAAGGTCTTGATACCGGTGCAGTGGTGAATCCACGCCTTCGAGCTGTTCACCAACAGCCATCTATTCAGATAGTGGTACCAGTCACCCCAAGTCCCCAGCGACTTCCACATCGGCGAGTCGGCCGCCGGGTCCTCGATCCGGAAGAGCGTATTACCAATCCGAACGGTTAGTGCTCGGCCAACCTGCGGGTCCACCTGACCGCCGGTGGCCCACCCCCCGTCAGATGCAGGTACGTTCTCAAAACTCAGGCCTCCGTTCCGACTGCGCCAGAACCCGCTCGTGCCCTGCCCTACAACATCGGAATTGAACAGGTAGAAGGACTCCGCATGAAACGGATCGGATGTCACGACTCCAAGGGCCGGGAACACTTCGAGCCCTGCCGTCGACCCGATGGGGATGCGAACCACCCGCCTTCCGTTCACCGAGGCGACACTGACGCCATCCGGCGCCACCGCGACGCTGTCGACCACGGCCGTGGCGAGACCGGTATTGACCGCCGTCCAGACGGTCTCTGGCGTCGTGGCCACGATGTCGTCGGTACGGAAAACGCCTTCATCCGTCAGCGCAAACACGCCGCGATGCGTGACCCCGTCGTAGTCGCGATCGGCGACAACGTCACTGATCCTCGGCCCAAGTGCGGCCGGATGGACCGTCCTATTGGTCAGGCGCCGAAACGTCGCGCCGGCGTCCTCGCTCAGCCACAGATCGGCCGCGTCGAGGCCGGCGGCGACGCTGGCCTTGTCGCTAACGATGACACGAGAGGCGGCCGTAGGGTCAACCCACAGCAGACTGTGGCAGCAGGTGGCGTGGGGAAGCGAACCCCTCTTCGCGTAGGTGAGACCCGCGTCGGTGCTGCGATACACGTTCGCGTTGGTCAGCGCGTAGACCACGTTGGGATCGCTTCGACCGAAACTCACGGCCCAGAAGTCATCGCTGAATGTGCCGCCCGCCGGCGACCACGTCGCGCCGCCGTCGAGGGATACCGCGGGCGGTGTCCCGGCACTATACGATACGGCGACGGCACGATTGGGATCGGATGGGCTGAGGGCGACTTGTACCTTGTTGATCGTGGAAACAAAAGGGCCTCCGTCGATCGATCGCCACACCTGGCCGGTGTTTGTCGTCACCAGCAGGACGCGACCATCGCTGGACACCGATACTTGAGACGCGGCCATATCGCCAGCGAGAATGCTCCACGTGACGCCACCGTCATCCGATCTGAGCAGACCGGGGTGCAATTGAGAGACGCCATAGAGTCGATCGGGACGTGACGGATCGCGTGCGACGGTGAGGACGTGCTTCCACCCAGACGGCAGCGAGACCGGCTGCCAGGTTCGTGCGGCGTCGGTGGTTCGCCACAGGCCTCCGCTGGCGGCGGCCGCGACCAGAGTCTCCGGCTGGCCTTCGCCCACCACGAGTGCGGTGACCGGGCCGGTGACGTTGGAGGGGCCGACGAACCGCCAGGGCCCGGCACCTTGCGCGATCGCCGGCGAGATCAGAGGTGAGGGGAGCAGCGAGAGCACCACTGCTACCAGCGCCACCCTGCCGACGAGTCGCGTGGCGCGCCGGACGGCCATCAGGAAGTGACAGCGCGGTATGAGGTCCTGCAGCACGTTTCCCCGACTTGAGTCACGCGACACCAGCGGCCCGGTCATCGAGAGAACGCATCCGAACGCTCTCCGCTTGCCTGCCGCCGTGAGAATGACACGCTGACGAGTAATGGACCACTGAACGGGGCCACGACATTGCGGGGTGCGCACCCAGTATAGACTGGAGACCCATGCCTGACACCACGCCAATTCTCTACCAGGACGACCACTGCGTCGCGGTGGACAAGCCTTCGGGCATCCCGGTGATTCCCGCTCCCACCACCGAGACGCCCGGCGACTGTCTGCGAGCCCGGGCGGAGCGCACGGTGGGCCAGCGGCTGTGGGTCGTGCATCGAATCGACCTCGAGGCCTCCGGCGTCGTGCTCTTCGCGCGCACGGCGGATGCCCATCGTGCCCTGTCCATGGCTTTTGAATCGCGCGAGGTGTCGAAGACTTACGCGTTGTTCACCGCGGGCGTGCCGGATCCGCCGGACGGGGTGATCGACATCGCGCTCCACGCCGCCCGGCGGGGCAAGACCCGGCCGGCAACCGTCGACGAACCCGGCGCGCAAACGGCATCCACAGCCTACACGGTCGAGACGACCTGGCGCGTGGGCCGAACCGCGGTTTCGCTCGTCACGGCTCACCCGCACACCGGCCGGCACCATCAGCTCCGCGTGCACTTCCGCGCGCTGGGAACACCGCTGCTGTGGGATGCGTTCTACGGGCGGCAGGTCGATCTGGAAGAATTGGAGGACGCGCCGTGCCAGCGGCTGGCGCTGCACGCGGCGCGCATCCGGATTCCGGAAGGCGTGCTGGGCACGCCCCTCGATGTCTCGTCGCCCCTGGCCGCCGACATGGCCGCCACCCTCCGGTGGTTCGACGGCCGGGTCGATCGGGACTAGCTACTTCTTCGCCTCGACGATCAACGCCGCGAGGTAGCGGCAATACAGGGCATCGGCAGCGGCGAGTGCCTTGGCGTAGTCGGCGTCGGTCATCTTCTGATCCTTCCGCCAGCCGTCGTCGAACTTGGTTGGCGTGCCGGCGCGATCGATCGAATCCGCCGCCTTGTCCGCCGCATGGTCCGCCCTGAGTCCGTCGGCGCCCATGTCCTCGATGAACGTCTTCGTGCCCGGCTTCGACGCGCTGTTCAAGTCGATGTAGACGTCCTGGTAGTCCCGCCTCAGCAGCTTGCCGTCCAGGAGGACGGCGGGCGCGTACTTCGCGCCAACCACCAGCATCTGGCTGCCGGAAAAATACATGGCGGCCACGTAGGACTCCGGATCCGTCCCGTCCTTGGCCGCGATCGCCGTCAACTTCTTTGCATCCAGCAGTTGCGTCAGTTCTTTCACCAGTCCGACGGACTTCCCGTCCTGGGCATAGGCCGCACTGCTCATTACCACCATCCCCAGCAAGCCGATCATCAGGTAGGAAACACGGCGCAGGTTCGTAGTCATGAGAGTCACCTTCGTAAAGGAGGGGCGCAAACGTTGGGGACGTTCTATCACCCGAAAGCACCCCGGGTCAACGGAAGGACCGGCGGGCGCCGCGGGTTGCCGGACCGTGCCCGATGGAGCGGCCGGCGAAATGGGGGGCAGTCAGACCGGCGCGCCACCCACTGCCGGGGCGGCGACGCCGTATCAGCCGATGAACAGCGGATCTTCGTCGTCGAACCGGCCGGCACCGCGCCCGCCGTCACCGCTGCGGAAGGATCGGAACGCGGCAATCACGCCCCGGAGGGCCGACACGAGGGCCAGTCCTTCACGCATGGGTCCGACGATGACCCCCTGCACCACCGACATGGTTTCTTCCGCACGACGCGTAGCACTCGACAGCAGCCGATCGACGCGCTCCACCTGGACGGCCGCCAGGCTGGTGGCCAGCTGGACATTGTCGGCCACGTTGCGCAACCGTTCGGCCAGCGGACCGATCTCCCGCTGAAGCTGCGTCGACACCTGGTCAACGCGCCGCGCCAGCCGGGCAATGACCAGCAATACCAGCAACTGGGACGCGGCCATGACCGCGGTGGCCACGGCAATGACTCCGAGGAGAGTATCGTTCACGTCAGCCCTGCTCCTTGTCGCCGCGTGCGGTCTGGTACGCCTCGCGGCCACGTTCCACCGCCGTGGCCAGGTTTTCGCGCTGCTGCTTCAGGAACTCCTTGGTCTTCTGGGCCTGTTCCCGGGCCTTCTCGCTGATCATCTCGCGCGTCTCCTCGCCCTTCGCCGGGGCAAACAGCAACGCGACAACGGCACCCACCAGGGCGCCCAGCGTGAACGCCACCACGACTCCGCCAGCCCCGCCGTGCTTGTCTTCAGCCATGGACGTATGCTCCTCAGTTCGGTATGACGGGCGCGAGGACAGGTCCCCCGGAACGCCCTTCACGACCATCATACAACTGTCCGGAGGAATTCTCGCGCGGAGTCGCTCCCAGGCCTCAATCCGGCCGCGCGGAGAGCATCGACGGGTCGTCCACGCCCATGCTGCGCGCCCGCAACTTCTTGATCTCGTCGCGGATCGACGCCGCCCGCTCGAACTCGAGATTGGCCGCCGCCGCCTTCATGTCGCGGCCGAGTCCGGCGATCCGCGCGTCGATCTGGGCCTGGGTCATGAACGGCTCCGCGGGGGCGGCAACGTCCGGCACGGACATGTAGTCGCGCTCGTACACGCTCGTCATCACGTCGTCGATCGCCTTGACGATGGTCTGCGGCGTGATGCCGTGCTCGACGTTGTAGGCCTCCTGCAACTGCCGGCGACGGGAGGTTTCGCCGATGGCCGTTTTCATCGACTCGGTCATCACGTCGCCATACATGATGACGGTGCCGTGCACGTTGCGTGCGGCGCGACCGGATGTCTGGATCAACGCGCCTGCGGACCGCAGGAAGCCCTCCTTGTCGGCGTCGAGGATGGCCACCAACGACACCTCGGGCAGGTCGAGTCCCTCGCGCAGCAGGTTGATGCCCACGAGGACGTCGAACGTGCCGCGGCGCAGGTCGCGCAGGATCTCGACCCGTTCAAGGGTCTCGATGTCAGAATGCAGATAGCGCACCCGCACGCCCAGCTCATGGTAGTACTGCGTGAGGTCCTCGGCCATCCGCTTCGTCAGCGTGGTCACCAGCACGCGTTCACGGGCGGCCACGCGCGATCGGATTTCACCGAGCAGATCGTCGATCTGGCCCTTGACCGGCCGGACCTCGATGACGGGGTCCACGAGGCCGGTGGGCCGGATCACCTGCTCAACCACCACGCCGCCGGCCTGTTTCAATTCGTACGGCCCCGGCGTGGCGGAGACAAAGAGGACCTGGCTGACGCGCTGCTCCCACTCCTCGAACCTGAGCGGCCGGTTGTCGAGCGCCGACGGCAGGCGGAATCCATAGTTGACCAGCACTTCCTTGCGCGCCCGGTCGCCGTTGAACATGCCGCGAATCTGCGGCACCGACTGGTGGCTCTCGTCGACGATGACGAGCGCGTCTGCCGGGAGGTAGTCGAGCAGCGTGGGCGGCGGCTCGCCAGGGGCCCGTCCCGTCAGGTGGCGCGAGTAGTTCTCGATGCCGTGGCAGTAGCCGATCTCGCGCATCATCTCGAGGTCGAACATGGTCCGCTGGTGGAGGCGCTGCGACTCGATCAGCTTGCCTTCGCGTTCCAGCTGCGCCAGGCGCGCGGTCAGCTCGACCTTGATCGACTCGGCGGCCTCCTTCGTGCGCTCGCGCGGCGCAACGAAGTGCGTCTTCGGGTAGACGGACAGCCGCTCGTGCCGGCGCCTGGCCTTGCCCGTCAGGGGATCGAACGTCGTGATCGCGTCGATCTCGTCCCCGAACAACTCGATGCGGATGGCGGATTCGTCGTAGGAGGGATAGACCTCGACGATGTCGCCGCGGACGCGGAACGTGCCACGCGCAAAGTCGTAGTCGTTCCGTTCGTACTGGATCTCGACCAGCTTGCGGAGAATGTCCTCGCGGCCGATGCGCTGCCCGCGTTCGAGCGGGACGAGCATGCCGTAGTACGCCTCGGGCGAACCCAGGCCGTAGATGCAGGAGACGCTGGCGACAATCAGCACGTCGCGGCGCTCCATCAGCGACCGGGTGGCCGACAGCCGCATGCGGTCGATATCGTCGTTGGTGGTCGCTTCCTTCTCGATGTACGTGTCCGTCGCCGGCATGTACGCTTCGGGCTGGTAGTAGTCGTAGTAGCTGACGAAGTACTCGACCGCGTTGTGCGGGAAGAAGCGCCGGAATTCCTGGAACAGCTGCGCGGCCAGGGTCTTGTTGTGCACCATGACCAGCGCGGGGCGCTGCACCCTCGAGACGAGCTGGGCCATGCTGTACGTCTTGCCGGATCCCGTCACGCCGAGCAGCACCTGGCTCCGATCACCGCGGCGCACGCCGGCCTCGAGCTCGTCGAGCGCGCGGGCCTGGTCGCCCTTCAGTTCGAAGTCGGAGACGAGCGTGAAACGGCCGGGTATGGCGTCCATGGGTGTCGGTCAGGCGGCTCGGCGGTCAGGGTTGCCTGCGGTACGGCGCAAAGTAGCCCTGGCGCGTGCGCGTCTTCAGGCCGGGCCGCGTGACGCGGATCTCGACCTTGCGCCACCTGCCGTCGGTGCCGGCATTGGTCGACACGTAGCCAAGCGTATACTGCGCCTTGATGTCGGCCAGGACCTTGTCGTACGCCTGCTCGATGTCCTTGAGGGACCCCGGGGCAAACGCCTGGCCGCCCGTCGGCTCGGTCAGGCGCTGGAGGCGGGAGCGCGTCTCGAGCTGGTAGTACGAACCCAGGTGGTTGAGGAAGCCGATGGTGTACATCGTCACGTCCGACGCCTTGAGCAACGTGACGATCTCGGCATAGTTGAGTGAGCTCCGGTTGTCGGCGCCATCCGAATACACCACCACCACCTTGCGCCCGTCCTGCGCCCCCGCACCGTGAAGATACGTCCCCAGCGCGTCGTAGAGGGCCGTCTCGCCATCGGGCTTCCGGGATCGGATCCGCTCCACCATGCGCGGGAAGTCCTCCTGGGAGAACCGCGCCACCCGCACCTCGTTGTCGAAATCCACCAGCGTCACGTCCGCGGCCTCCGGCAGTGCCTTGATCAGCTTGATCGCCGCGGTCCGCGCCAGCGCGATGTCCTCGTCCATGCTGCCGCTGGTGTCGAACACCAGGCCGACGTGCAGTTCGGGCGTTGCCCCGGTGTCGTCGCCGCGCGCGAAGAACTTGATCGCCTGCGGCCGGCCGTCCTCGATCACCTCGAACTCCGCCTCGCCCAGGTCCGTCACGAGGTTGCCTCGCTTGTCGACGACCGTCACGGCGAACCCGACGACATCGACCGTCGCATGAAACACCTGCGCCACCAGGCCGGCGCCAGCGCCCAGGACCGACAGCCCTGCGACGAGCGCGGCCAGACGGGCACGCGGCGACTGGAGAATGGAGACGCTCACGGGAGCCTTCATTGTATATCCGGCTGACCACTTCCTGACCTCTCGGACGGGGTGCCCGGCCACCCCGCAGCCGACGTATAATCAGAAGATTCTCGTGACGATGCGTGCCGCATTCATTCCGCCGGACACCGCTTCATGAACTTCAGGAAGTGCGTGTCTGTGTGCCACAGCGAACTGGTCCTCAGGGCGCTCGACCAGGTCCTGCCCCCCACGTTCGAGGTGGACTTCCTCGTCGACAGCGGTCCGCTGGCCCGCAAACTCCACGACGCGGGCCTCTCGATCACCGCGGGCGACCTCAAGAAGACCGATACCTACGTCAAGGCGGGCGTCTCGCCCGGGACCTGCGTCATCGTCGAAGACAGCGGCCGGCCGGGCCTGAAGCGCCTGTTGCAGGCGGTGGCCGATGCGGGTGGAACGCTGGTCTACGTCCTGACGACACCCGTCGGCGGCGGCAACGACGCCGCCGCCAGGCGCGAGGAACAGATTCGAGCGGAATTTCCCGAGGTCACCTTCCTCTCGCTCGCCGAGTTGTTCGGCGGCCCGCTGGTGTCCGAGGTCAGCCGTTCGTTGACGCGCGCCAAGGTCCAGCAGTACCAGCGGTACTTCAATGATGCCGACCGGGTGCTGATCCTGCTGCACAACGATCCGGATCCGGACGCGATGGCGTCGGGACTGGCGCTGCGCAACCTGCTGCGCCGGACGAAGGCCACCGCGATCATCGGCGCGTTGCAGGGCGTCACGCGGCCCGAGAACCTGCGCATGCTCAACCTGCTCGATATCCAGGTGGAGACCGTGACACCGGCGGCGGTCCAGGAGTTCGATCGCGTGGCCATGGTGGACGTGCAACCCCACTATTTCGGCGGGTTGTTCGAGAAGGTGGACCTGGTCATCGACCACCATCCGCCGCAGAGCGGGTACTCGGCGGTCTTCAAGGACATCCGGCCGGACTGCGGGTCCACCTGCACCATCCTCACCGAACACCTTCGCGCCGTCGACATCAACATCTCGGAACGCACGGCGACGGCAATGCTGTACGCCATCAAGTCGGACACGCTGTTCTTCAACCGGCAGACGAGCCGGGTTGACATCGAGGCGTTCTCATACCTCTATCCGCTTGCCGACGCCGCGATGATCCGCAAGATGGAGGGCGCCGAGATCACGTTCGATCGCCTTGACTACGTGACGCTGGCGCAGCAGTCGGGCACGAGCGGAGACCAGGTGTTCACGGCCTTCCTCGGGACGCTGCCGCGCGAGGACTTCGTGCCGTACGTCGCGGACTTCTTCCTGCAGCTCGAGGACGTGAAGTGGACGGTGATCGCCGGCGTCGTCGGGGGCGCGCTCGTCGTGTCGGCCCGGAACCTGGGCTATACCAGGAACGCGGGCGAGTTGATGCGGAAGCTCTTCGGGGACCTCGGCAGCGCCGGCGGGCACCGGGCGATGGCCAAGGCCGTCGTGCCGCTGGACCAGTTTCTCGCCGCCTACCACCTGAAGGACGTCAGCCAGATCAACCCGACGATCCGCGAGTTGACCCTGCAATTCCTGCGCGAACACGCCCCGGCCGACAAGAAACGGTAGCTATCAGGCGTTGCCGTCCGCGGCGCCGATGACCGGGCCGATAAACTCGCGTTGGGCGTCCGCGTAGCCAATCTCGATGAGCTCGGCCAGCGGCACCGGGCGATCCGAGCGGGAATCGTGCGTGCCTGCCACATCGAGGGGGCCGACGGGGTTGTGGTCGGGCCGGATCACGTGGATGTTGAGAAACTGATCCGTGCAAGCGGCCAGCGCATCCCGCATGGCCGCCGTGTCCCGCGAGGCCAGCCACTCACCCACCCGGCCACGGCCGTCAATTCTCGGGTCCCTCAGCGTATGCGCCTCGGTGGGGGCGGGGGTCGCACTCACCACGATGACCTGCTCCGCACCTGCGGCCTGCACCTCCTCGAGCAGCCTGAAGATCGCATCCGGCCGGTCGCAGAGGCGGTGCGTCTCGCCCTGCCAGTAGCTCTCGGGCGCAAACGTCACCGGCCACGCCGGCGTCACCACGGGGATGCACAGCGCGGCAGCCAGGGCGTCCGTGACGTGGTCGCGGTCGGCGCCAGCCAGGTCGACGGTCTCGTTCGCGCGTTCCGCCCACTGCGCCGCCGGCCGCCGGCGCCCGAAGAAGCTCGCGCGATACGGCTGCGCCAGCACCGCCATGACCAGGTCCCGCCGCGCGTCGAGATCGTGCACGAGCGCGATCAGCTCACGGAACCCGGGCTGGCCGAGATTGTCCGACAGCAGTTCCGAGTACCGCCGCGACAGCTGCACCGGATCGGGCTGTGGCGCTTTCGCACCGCCCGAGATCAGCCGCCACATCGCCAGGCACCAGAAGTCGATGGCTTCCTGCGCACTGAGCGGAGCCCCCAGCGCTCGCCACCAGAAGCCTCCATGTTCGCGATAGCGCCCTTTCATGCGGCCGCGCAGGGCCGCCACGCCAACCGTCGCCAGCCCAACCAGCATCACGGCCAACGCCAGGTGCGCGGTCCACGCCAGCAGGCGATCCGGCAGGAAGGCCTCGTGCACGAGCGCGGCGTACCCGTCCGAGAGGGCGTTGGCCGCGTTCAGGCGAGCCAGCCGCAGCAGGAAGGCCACCGGGTAGACCAGCGCCCCGAGGGCCAGCAGCACCAGCGGAATGGCCACGACGGCCGCCGCAGCTGCGCAACAGGTGCCCAGCCAGCGAAGGACCCGGCGCCACGGATAGTGGCCCGCCACACCCTTTTGCCGCCAGAAGCCGTCCGGCTTCCAGAGCGGCGCGGCGCCGTCGATCGCGGCGAAGCACGCCGCCACCACACCGACGCCCAGCCCGGCAACAATGTCGATCCGGATGCCCGCCTCGGTCAGGGCCTTCAGCACACCGGCGTGGTAGGCCCCGGCTGTCCCGGTGCCCGTCAACACCAGGGCCGTGCGGGATTTCGGTGAGTAGGGCTCGCGCCCGGCCATCAGGCCTCGTCGTGAACCGTCGTGAGTTTCAGGATTTCGAAGCGGCGCACCCCGGTCGGCGTCGGCACTTCGACTTCATCGCCCGCCTGCTTGCCCACGATGGCACGGCCGATCGGAGAGCTCGTCGAGATCATGCCCTTGGCCGCGTCGGCGTCCTCGGGCATGACGAACTGGTACGTCGTCGTATCCTTGTTGCCCTCTTCGCGCACCACGACGGTTGAGCCAAACGCCGCGCGATCGGTGGGCAGCCGATCGAAATTCATCAGCGAGATTTCCGCCATCCGCTTACGCAGCATCGACTGGCGCGCCTGGACGTAGCTCTGGCGCTCCTTTGCGGCCTGGTACTCGGCGTTCTCGCTCAGGTCGCCCAGTTCGCGGGCGCGCTGGATTTCCTTCGGCAGTTCCGAACGCAGTTCGCGCTCGAGATCGTTGACCTCGTCCTCGAGCCGCTTCAAGATGCGAGCCTTCATACTGTCGTCCCGTGGCATGCGCGCGGCCAGGGCGTCCCTGCGGGCTTCCGAACCCGTCCGGGGCCGCCGGTGCCTGTCGCGCTCAGATTGCAACTGAAAGCCCGATTGTCGCGGGCCTAAACTTCGAGTGTAGCATATCTACTGTGACGCTCATCCGCAGCCGGCAGCATCCGTTCGTGGTCCAGTGCCGCCAACTCGCCCGCAGCGGACCGGCCGAGTCCGGTGCGGTCCTGCTCGACGGCGTGCACCTGGCGCGCGAGGCCGTGGCATCGGGACTTCGCGGCTTGACCATGGCCGTCGGGACCGCGGCGCGGGATCGGGCCGAGGTGACGGAGGTGGTGGCCCTGGTCCGGCAGGCTGGCGGCACCGTCCTGGACGTCACCAACGACGTCCTGGAAGCCGCGAGCCCGGTGAAGTCGCCGTCTGGCATCGTGGCCGTTGCACCGTGCAGGCGGGCCACCCTGGACGAGGCGCTCGGCAGTGCGCCGGCCCTGGTGGCCGCGGCGCTGGACGTGCAGGACGCCGGGAACCTGGGTGCCATCATCCGCGCCGCCGAGGCGGCTGGCGCCACGGGCGTCGTCGTGGCCGGCCAGTCCGCCGACCCGCTGGGCTGGCGCGCCATCCGGGGCTCGATGGGCAGCGTGTTCCGGATCCCGGTGGCGGTGGTCGCGGACGCGGCTGCCCTGCTCGCAGGCGCTCGCGGCCATGGCATCACCACGCTGGCGACCGGCCCGGCCGGCGGGCAGGACCTCTACGCGACAAACCTCGCTCGCCCCATCCTGGTGGTCCTGGGCGCCGAGGGCGCCGGGCTCGACGAGCAGACCTACGACGCGTGCGATGAACGGGTTCGGATTCCGATGGCCCCGCCGGTGGAATCCATGAACGTCGCCGTGGCGGCCGGAGTCATCCTCTTCGAAGCGCGCCGTCAGCGCGCCTCCGGGCCGACACGATGAGCCAGGACGACCTGTTCGCCGGCGACGAAGCGCCCGCACGGAGCGGACGTCAACCGCTGGCGGAGCGCATGCGCCCGCGCACCTTCGACGAGTACGTCGGTCAGGATGCGCTGCTGGGGCCCGGCAAACCGCTCCGCGAGGCGATCGAGCGCGACCTGCTCCAGTCGGTCATCCTGTGGGGACCGCCCGGCACCGGGAAGACCAGTCTCGCCCGGCTGATCGCCGAGTACACGCAGGCCCATTTCATCGCCTTCTCGGCGGTGCTCGCCGGCATCAAGGAAATCAAGGAGGTCATGGCGGACGCCGAACGCGGGCGCCGCCAGCGTGGCCGGCGCACCATTCTCTTCGTCGACGAGATTCACCGGTTCAACAAGGCGCAGCAGGACGCGTTTCTTCCCCGGGTCGAGAGGGGCGATATCGTCCTGATCGGGGCGACCACCGAGAACCCGTCCTTCGAGGTCAACGCGCCGCTGCTCTCGCGGTCGCAGGTCTTCGTCCTGCAATCTCTGGGCGAAGACGACCTGCTGACGCTGCTGGCGCGGGCGCTCGCGGATCCGGCGCGCGGGCTCGGCGCGGTGCCGGCAGACGTGGAGCCCACGGCGATGGCGGCCATCGCCCGGTACGCCAACGGCGACGCGCGCATCGCGCTGAACATGCTCGAATTCGCCGTCGCGTCGGCGCCCGCCGTGGATGGGCGGCCGACCGTTGACGAGAAGTTCCTGAAGGACACCGTCGCCCGACGGGCCCTCATCTACGACAAGGCCGGCGAGGAGCACTACAACCTCATCTCGGCACTCCACAAGTCGATGCGCAACAGCGACCCGGACGCGGCCGTCTACTGGCTCGCGCGCATGCTCGAGGCCGGCGAAGACCCCCTCTACATTGCCCGCCGCCTGGTCCGATTTGCGTCCGAGGACATCGGGAATGCGGACCCCCAGGCGCTCGCGGTGGCCATCGCCGCCAAGGACGCCACGCACTTCATCGGGATGCCCGAGGGCAACACGGCCCTGACGCAGTGCGTCGTGTATCTGGCCACCGCACCGAAGAGCAATGCCGTCTATCGGGCGTATCTGAGCGCGGCGCGCGATGCGCACACGGATCGTGCCGAACCGGTCCCGCTCCATCTTCGCAACGCGCCCACCAAGCTGATGAAGCAACTGGACTACGGCAAGGGCTACGAGTACGCCCACGACGAGAAGGATGCCATCACCGGGATGGACTGCCTGCCCGCGAACCTGTCGGGCCGGAAGTACTACCACCCCTCCGAGCGCGGTTTCGAGAAAGAGATCAAGCGGCGGCTCGACGGCTGGGCAGCGATCAAACGAAAGACCCGGACCGAGCCCGAATGAAGCCACCACAGCCAGTTTCCTCGCCGGGGACGACCATGCCGGTTCCCGATCGAATTCCCGGCGGCTCCCATGCGCGCGCCGGCGGGCGCCTGCCCCGATGACCCGGCCCGGCCGCTCCCGACCGTCAGCGCCCGCTCCGGTGCCCGCCGCAGCGGCGGAACGCCCGGTCAGGGCCGATTCTGAACACGAGCAAGCCCTGATTCGTGTCGTCCTGGGACTCGCGGCGGTGGTCTACCTGCTGTGGGCAACGGGCGCCGCGCGCCTCAACGGCACGCGGGACATCACGACGATCTGCATGGCGGTCGCGTTCATCACAATCAGCCTCGCGCTCCTGGTCAGAGTCAGGCGCGCCACACGGCCGTCGGTCGGCCGGCGGTATTTCGGCATCGTGCTCGATTCCACGGCGACGTCAGCCGTGCTCTACGTGAACGGCGAACTGGCGGCACCGCTCTTCGTCGTCTACCTCTGGGTGACGTTCGGAAACGGCTTCCGCTACGGCGAATCGTATCTGGCGACCTCCGCCGCGCTCAGCGTCCTGGGCTTCTCGATCGCGGTCACCGCGCACGGACTCTGGCGCAGCCAGCCGTACTGGACGAGCGGTATTCTCCTCGGCCTCGTCGTCCTGCCCGCGTACGCCGCGGCCCTGCTCCGAAAGCTTCGCGCGGCCATCCGCCAGGCCGAAGAGGCCAGCACGACCAAGTCGCAGTTTGTCGCCAATATCAGCCACGAAATCCGCACCCCGCTCCACGGGATCGTCGGCCTCGACGACCTGCTGCTCGGCACTCCCCTCAGTGAGACCCAGCGGAGGTACGCCGAGCTGATCAGCCAGTCCGCCACATGGCTGCTGGAGATTGTGAACGACGTGCTCGACTTCTCGAAGATCGAGGCCGGCTTCTTCGAACTGGAGCGGGCGCCGTTCGACCTGCGGGGAGCGCTGGCGAATGTCATCGGATTGCACGGCGAGCCAAGCCGGCTCAAGGGCGTCATGGTGGCCGGCGACATCGACGAGGCCATCCCCGGCCTCGTGATGGGCGACGAGCTTCGCGTGACGAGGGTGTTCAACAACCTGGTCGGCAATGCCGTGAAGTTCACCCCTCGGGGACGGATCAACGTGCGAGCCCGCGTCGAGCGCGCCACCCCGACGCACGTGGCGGTGGCGTTCGAAGTGGCAGATACGGGCATCGGCATCCCGCGACACGCCCTGGAGCGGATCTTCGAGCCGTTCTTTCAGGCGGATGGTTCGCCTTCCCGACGGCACGGCGGAACCGGCCTGGGACTCGCGATCAGCTATCGTCTCGTCGATCGGATGGGCGGGACGCTCGCGGTCGACACACAGCAGGGTGCGGGCACCACCTTTCGATTCACGTTGACGTTTGGAGTGGCCGATGCCCGCCGGACGGCCTCGGGCCCGGCCCTTCCCCACGCGGGTACTACGCCGAGCGAGATCGTCGGCGACGCGGGCGTCGCGGGCCTCAGAATCCTGGCCGTCGAGGACAATGCCGTCAACCTGGAGTTGCTGGTCAACTACCTCACGCGCTTCGGATGCAACGTCGTCACGGCGACCACGGGACGCGAAGCGGTCGACGCCCGCTGGACGAGCGGCTGCCAGTTGATCCTGATGGATTGCCAGATGCCCGAGATGGACGGCTATGCTGCAACTGAAGCAATTCGCATCGCCGAGTCGGCCACGGCACCGGACCGCCCCCACGTGCCGATCATCGCGCTGACCGCCCACGCGAGCCCGCAGGACCGGGAGCGATGCCTGGCCGCGGGCATGGACGACTATCTCGCCAAACCGTTCCGGCCTGCGGCCCTGCTCGAATTGCTGCAGCACTGGGCGGCCGGGATGACGGCCAACGCGGTTCCACCGACCGCCGTCGTGGCGCGGCACGTCGCCACGCGGCCCGAACCCGCGCCAGTACCCGAGGGGGTGTCGGCCCCGACACTCCGTCAGGTGTTCCATGACCTCAACAACCAGTTGATGATCGTTGTCGGTCTCGGCGAACTCTGCATCGAGTCGCTGCCTGAAGGCTCCGGGGAACGCGAGGAACTCCGGAAGGTCGTCCAAGCCGGCGAAGCTGCGGTTCAGATCATCAGAGCCGAATCGCAGCGGTTGGGCAAGCGATAGTCCGTCACCGGAGACGGGGCCCCGTGACGGGAATCTCCGCACCGCCGTCCGCCGCGCCTCAGATCAGCTGAGGGTGCCTCTCGGCGCCGCCGGCGACGTGCCTCGCCCCCGCCTACTTCACGGGCGCGCACGATGCGGGACACGCCGCGTTCTTGATGTCGAGCGGCGTGGCAGGGCCGACCGCGCACAGCCGGCCCGACTGGTCGATACAGAAGGCCCGACGGTTGGGCGCCCCGCCGCTCAACGGCTCCGCCGTGTACGCGTAGGTCTTCACCAGGGCGTGCCCTTGCTCCGTCGACCGCACCGCGCCGGCGTGCAGCGTGAATCGATAGCCGGATCGCTCCGCCTGCTGAAACGACTCGTCCACGAGACCGGTTTCCGTTGCGATCCCGCATGCCGTCGGCTTCAGCAGACAGGCCATGTCGCCGGCGTAGGCGCCCCCGACGAACGACGCAAACAGCTTCTGGCCGCTGGCAAACGTCTTGAGCCGGCTGATGACGGACGTCTCGAACGACGCGTTCGCCGCGGCTTGCAGCTCGTTCACCATGTCCTGCCACGTCTTGCCGTACTCGATCGCGACAATGCCCCATCGCTCGTGGCGCACGACCCACTCCATCCCGTCCGGCAATTCGACGTCGGATCGAACGAGCGACACCAGCGCTCCCCGGAACTTGACCCCCTCCCGCCACCGGATCTCGGCGAAATAGCCGCGTTCCTGAGTCTCCGGTATCAACGCCATGTAGGCCACCGCCAGGTCCTCGCGCTGGCTGGCAGGCCCAAAGGACGGCGCCCTCTGGACCAGGTCGATAACGGCTGTCTCGGTCAGAGCGGAGGCGGAAGGTGCTGGAGCCTGTTGAACGAACAGCACGAGGAGCAGAGCGGCACAAGCAGTCATTCGTCACCTCGAGTCCTGCTCGGGGGCGGGGTGCGCTGATGCTAACACGCCGGAGGACGAACGGTGGTGGACCGACCTAGATCCGCTGGAAGTTCTTTTCGATCTCGCGGCGGGAGAGCCGGAGCATCACCGGCCGGCCGTGCGGGCAGACGGTGGAGTATGACGTGGCGCGCAGTTCGTCGAGAATGTGCACCATCTTCTCGTGCGTCAGCGGATCGTTGGCCTTCACCGCCGCATGGCACGCCATCGTCGCCGCCATCTGGCGCAGATGCTCGTGGACGGTGTTCGAACTCGCCTGGCCGTCGAGCTCTCCAGCCATCGCACGGAGGGCTGACGTGCCCTGGTCGCGCGTCAGCAATGCCGGCATCGACGAAATCCGGACGCTGGACGGCCCGAACTCCTCGACGTCGAAGCCACACCGGTGAAGTTCGTCCCCGTGCGACAGCAACACGGCCCGCGCATCAGGCGGCACATCCATCAGGATGGGCGTCAGCAGGCGCTGGCTGTCGAGCGTCCCGGACGTGAGGCGCTGCGAGATCCGCTCGTAGAGCACGCGCTCGTGCGCCACGTGCTGATCGATGACGGCCACGCCATCGTCATCCACCGCGATGATGAACGTGTGCCGGAACTGACCGAGGGGAATGAGGGGCTTGATGAGGTCCTGGGCCGATTGCGGCGTGGTCTGCTCGAGAGGCGGGTTCGACGACGTCCCCACCGGCGACACCATAGACTCGGTCGTCGCGGCAGCCGGTGACGCGATCTCCCACGGGCCCGGGTGATGGCCAACTGGATACGTGGTCGACGTGCCCGCGTACGGCGTCGTCTTCTGCCAGTTGCTGAGCAGACTCGGCAGCGACATGTTCACCGTCTGAACCGAGGCGGCGACGCCCGACAACTGCAGGTCCGGCACCGGCCCGGAACCCAGCGCCTCGGCCACCGCGCGGCGCACCACTTCGTGCACCACCGACTGCTGGTGGAAGCGCACTTCCGCCTTCGTCGGGTGCACGTTCACGTCCACCGCCTCCGGCGGCATCTCGATGAACAGGTGTGCCTCGGGGCTCCGCTCCTTGGCCGTGGCCTGCGCATAGGCGGCGATGACCGCGTGCGCGATGGTGCGGTCCTTCACGATGCGTGCATTGACGAAATACTGCTGGACGCCGCGCGTCGGACCCTGTTCCGCCAGGGCCGCGATGAAGCCGGTCACCCGCAACCCGCCAGCGTCCTTGTGGACCGGGACCAGGTCGGCCCGTTCGCCGTACAGCTGGAAGAATCGCTCCTCCAACGTCCGCACCGGCGGACAGCGCAATAGCACCCGCGGCCCGCTGTTCACGGTGAAGCCAATCCGGGGATGCGCCAGCGCCAGTTGCGTCATCATCCGGGACACCTGCGTCGTCTCCGCGGTATCCGACTTCAAGAACTTCCGCCGGGCCGGCAGGTTGTAGAACAGGTCCGCGACTTCGATGATCGTCCCGGGGGCCATCCCCACGTCCACCACCGCCGCCACGGCGCCCCCGTTCACCTGGATCTGGGTGCCCGACTCACTATCGCGCGTCCGTGTCCGCAGCGTGAAGTGCGACACCGAGGCAATGCTCGGCAGCGCCTCGCCCCGGAACCCCATCGTCCGGATGGCCTCCAGGTCGTCGGCCTTCACGATCTTGCTCGTGGCATGGCGCTCGAGAGACAGCCGCGCGTCGTCCGGATCCATCCCGTCGCCGTCATCTTCGATCCGGATCAGCTTCTTGCCGCCCATCTCCACGGCCACAGCGACGCGCGTCGCGTGGGCGTCGATCGAATTCTCGACGAGCTCCTTGACGACGGACGCCGGCCGCTCGACGACTTCGCCCGCGGCAATCTGGTTAGCCAGGTCGGGAGGGAGTTGTCGGATCTTGGCCATCGGTCTCTACAACCAGCGCTTCCGGCGGAAGATGACGATGAGCGAGCAGGACAGTGCCATCATGATGCCCAGGATCCACCAGAACTGCCACCCCTCGCCACCCGGGAAGTGCACGAGCGGCACGTTCATGCCGTACATCCCGGTCAGGACCGTCATCGGCATGAAGATCAACGAGAAGATCGTGAGGAACTTCATGATCTCGTTCAGGCGGTTCGATACGTTCGCGAGGTGTGCATCGAGCAGAGCGGCCAGCCGGTCGTGAAACAGCAGCGCATCGTCGGCGATGCGCACTACGTGGTCGTTCACGTCGCGGAACCGGTAGGACAGCTCCCCTGAAATCTGCGGAAACTCCCGACGCCCCAGTCGATTCAGGATGTCCCGCTGAGGGAGGATGACGCGGCGCAGGGACGAGACGTCACGCTTCAGCTCCAGGATGGCCTGGTTCGTCGCCCGCGATTCCTTCGGGTCGAACACCGCGTCCTCGAGTTCGTCGATGCGCTCTTCCAGTTTCAAGACCTCGGGACGATAGTGGTCCACCATCGCGTCCGCAATGCGATGCGCGACGCCCATGGGGCCGTCCGCCAGCAGGCGCGGGTTCCTGAGGCACGCCGACCGCACCTCCGGGATCGATCGCGACGTGCCGTCGCTGACCGTGACCAGGTACGTAGCGCCAACGAAGAAGTCCACGTCGTGCGTGGCAAACTCGTGCGCGGACGCTTTGAAGTCGATGCCGTGCAGGATCAGGTAGAGATAGCCGTCGTACGCTTCGACCTTGGGGTGGTGCGACGCCATCAGCGCGTCTTCGACCGAGAGCTCGTGAAAGTGGAACGTCTCGGAGAGCACCCGCGCGTCGTCGGCCGACGGTGACGCGATATCCACCCAGACAACCACGCCGGCGGACGGATCGAGCCACGCCGGGTCAACCGCCTGAACGGTGTCGGCCCGGCCCTCCCGAAACACCAGAATCGTGGTCATGTCAGAAACCTGGGGTCAGGTCCAAACGGGAAGGTGTTCTCCAAAATTATGGATCCAATCAATTGGATAAAACCTTCCCGTTTGGACCTGACCCCATGGTTGTTAGTCGCCGACCTTCACCGACAGCGCGGCGTGCGCTGCGGCCAGGCGGGCCACTGGAACGCGATAGGGCGAGCAGCTCACGTAGTTGAGGCCCACCTTGTGGAAGAAGTGGATCGACGACGGGTCGCCGCCGTGCTCACCGCAGATCCCCAGCTTGATATTGGGCCGCGTCTTCCGGCCCTTCTCCACCGCCATCGCCACCAGCTGGCCGACGCCGACGGTGTCGATCGACTGGAACGGATCGCGATCGAAGATCTTGCGTTCCAGGTAGCTGCCCAGGAACTTGCCGATGTCGTCGCGCGAGAAGCCGAACGTCATCTGCGTCAGATCGTTGGTGCCGAACGAGAAGAACTGCGCTTCGACGGCGATCTCGTCGGCGGTCAGCGCACCGCGCGGCACCTCGATCATCGTTCCGCACAGGTAGCTGATCTTTACGCCCTGTTCCTTCATCACCTCGGCGGCCACGCGGTCGACGATCGCCTTCTGGTCCTTCAGCTCCTTGACCAGGCCCACGAGCGGGATCATGACCTCCGGCGAGGACTTGATGCCTTCCTTCGCCAACTGGCACGCCGCCTCGAAGATGGCCCGCGCCTGCATCTCGGTGATCTCGGGATACGTGATCCCGAGGCGGACGCCGCGGTGGCCGAGCATCGGGTTGAACTCGTGCAACTGCTCGACCCGGTGCAGCAGTGTCTTCTTTGACGCCAGCTCAGCCGCATCACCGCGCGTGGCTTCCAACCTGGCGATCTCGACCATCAGGTCTTCGCGCTTCGGCAGGAACTCGTGCAGCGGCGGGTCGATCGTGCGGATCGTGACCGGTTCGCCGTGCATCGCCTTCAGCACGCCGTAGAAATCCCCGCGCTGGAGCGGCAACAGTTCGGCCAGCGCGGCGCGCCGGTCCTTCTCGTTGTCCGCGAGGATCATCCGCTGCACCTTCTCGATGCGGCCCTCGCCAAAGAACATGTGCTCGGTGCGGCACAGACCGATGCCGCGCGCGCCGAAGGCATACGCCAGTTCGGACTGGTCCGGCTGGTCGGCGTTGGCGCGGATGCCGAGCGTCCGGACCTTGTCGGCCCAGCCAAGCAGCCGGCTGAAGCGCTGGTAGATGTCGGACGCTTCCGGCTTCAGCTCGCCGGCCAGCACCTGCAGGATCTCGCTCGGCGAGGTCGCCACCTGGCCCACCTTGACTTCGCCCGTGAGGCCGTCGAACGACATCCAGTCGCCTTCGCGAATCGTCTGGCCGTTGACCTTGACGGTCTTGGCTTTCTCCTCGATCTGCAGCGCGCCTGCGCCCACGACCGACGGACGGCCCATCTGGCGGCCCACCACCGCGGCATGCGACGTCATGCCGCCCGTGGCCGTCAGGATGCCCTGCGCCACTTCCATGCCGTGAATGTCGTCGGGTGCGGTCTCCTTGCGGACCAGCAGGACCTTCTTGCCCTGCTCCGTCCAGGCCACCGCGTCCTCGGACGTGAACACGGCCTGGCCGGAAGCCGCCCCCGGCGACGCCGGCAGGCCCTTGGTGGCCAGCGGCAGCTTCTTCCAGTCGGAAGGATTAAAGACCGGCGCCAGCAACTGCGAGAGCGCCGCAGGCTCGACGAGCAGGATGGCCTCGCTCGGCTTCATCAGCTTCTCGGCGACGAAGTCGGTCGCGATGACGACGGCTGCGTAGCCCGTGCGCTTGCCGTTGCGCGTCTGCAGCATGAAGAGCTTGTCTTCTTCGATCGTGAACTCGAAGTCCTGGATGTCCTTGTAGTGCTTTTCGAGCCGCGACGTAAACGCGCGGAGCTGCTTGTAGGCGGCCGGCATCACGTCGGCCAGCTCGGTGATCGGCCGCGGCGTGCGGATGCCCGCCACGACGTCCTCACCCTGGGCGTTCACGAGGAACTCGCCGAAGAACTTGTTCTCGCCCGTCGCGGGGTTGCGCGTGAAGCCCACGCCCGTAGCCGACCGATCGCCGGTGTTGCCGAACACCATCTTCTGCACGTTGACGGCCGTACCGATGTGGTCCGGAATCTCGTACATCTGGCGGTACTTGATGGCACGGTCGTTGTTCCACGAACGGAACACCGCGTCACGGGCGCCCTTGAGCTGAGACAGCGGATCCTGCGGGAAGGCTTTGCCCGTCTCCCGCTTCACCATCTCCATGTAGCGCTTTACGGTCTCCTGCAGACCGCCTTCGCCCAGGTCGGTGTCCACCGTCGCGCCGTGCGCGTGCTTCACCGCCTCGAACTCGTGCTCGAACTTGTCCTTCGGAATCTCGAGGACCACGTTGCCGTACATCTGGATGAATCGGCGGTAACTGTCGTAGGCAAACCGGCCGTTGCTCGTGCGCGCCGTGAGACCTTCGACGGCAGCGTCGTTCAGGCCGAGGTTCAGGATGGTGTCCATCATGCCGGGCATCGAGAACTTGGCGCCCGACCGCACGGACACCAGCAGCGGGTTCGTCGTCGAACCGAACTCGGCGCCGGCGATCTTCTCGAGCCTCCGCACGTGCGCCATCATCTCGTCCTCGATGGCCTTCGGCAGCTTGCGGCCCTCGTCATACCAGCGGTTGCACGCCTGCGTCGAAATCGTGAAGCCCGGGGGCACCGGCAGGCCGGCGTTCGTCATCTCCGCGAGGCCCGCGCCCTTGCCGCCCAGGGTGTCCTTCATCGTCCGGTCGCCTTCGGCCTTGCCCGCGCCGAACGCATACACATATTTCTTCACCGCCGCCCTGGCAGGCGCGGCCTTCTTGATGGACTTCTTGACCACCGGCTTGACCGGCTTCTTCGCGGCCTTCTTCGCCGCCTTCTTCGGAGCGCTCTTCTTTGCGATCTTCTTGGCCATGATGACTACGACTCCCTGCAGTTATGAGACAGACTCGGGGACAATCTCGGAAATATCGGCCAGCGTCAGCAACAGTTCGTGCAGCTTCTGCAACAGGCTGAGCCGCTGGTGTTTCAGGCCTTCATCGTCGACCATCACGAAGATATCGAGGAAGAACCTGTCGACAGCCGGGCGGAAACCCGACGCCACGCGGAAGGCCTGGTCGTACCGGCGTGCAGCGACGGCCTCGCGAATCTGGGCCGCACGGGCATTGTACTCGGTGACCAGCGCGGCCTCAGCCGGCTCCACCAACCGGTCGAGGTTGGCGGCAGGCTCGGTCTTCAGTTCCTTCGAGAGGTTCTTGACGCGCTTGAAGGCGACGGCCAGCGCCTTGAAATCGTCCGACTTGCGGGTCGCACGCAAGGCTTCCAGGCGGCGCCGGGCATCCAGCGGATCAGGCGCGCTCGTCAGGCCACCCAGGACGGCGTTCAACTCGTCGTACGCGAAACCGCGCTGCTCGAAGATGTAGCGGAGCCTGTCGATCAGAAACGGCGTCACCGCCGCCAACCAGGCCGCCGGGTCCTCGTCCTTCGCGGCGCCCAGCACCGTCACGCCCGCACGTGCTTCAGCCAGCAGCGCGGCCATCGGGATGGGCACCTCGAGCCCGGTCAGTTCCGGCAGGTCGATGAGCGTGCGCAGCAGTCCCTGCGACTGCCGGCGCAGGCCGTACGGATCCCGCGTGCCGGTGGGCCGCTCCCCTGCCGCGAAGGACCCGACCACCGTGTCGAGCTTGTCGGCAACCGACACGGCCGCCCACGTGACCGCCGCACCCTTCAAGTCGCGCCGTGCCGGCGGCGCATCGGCTTCCACGCCAACGGGCAGGTAGTGATAGTAGATCGCCCGCCAGACGTCCTCGCCGAGGCCCTCTTCGCGGGCGTAGACGCCGCCCATCGTGCCCTGCAACTCCGTGAGTTCCCGCACGATGTCGGTGGCCAGGTCGGCCTTCGCCAGGCGGCCCGCCGCCCGGGCCGACGCCGCGGCACCGGGCGTCTGCAGAACTTCTCCGGCCACGAATCCCGCGAGCCGCTCCAGCCGGTCGGCCTTCGCGCGATAGCTGCCCAGCCGCTTGTGGAAGAGGATCGTGTCAAGGCGAGGCAGGCGGGATTCCAGCGTCACCCGCCGATCGGCATCCCAGAAGAAGCGGGCGTCCCGCAGGCGCGCTACCAGGACGCGCTCCAGGTTGTGGGCGATCGTCTTGCTGTCGTCCGGTTCGGTGTTGACCACGGCTAGGAACGCCGGCAGCAGTTTCCCGTGGTCGTTGACCACCGGGAAGAAGTGCTGATGGTGAATCATCGTCGTCGTCAGGACCTCCTCCGGCAACTGGAGGAACTCGGCCGCGTACGTCCCCGCCACCACCGACGGATATTCGACGAGATCGGGCACCTCATGGAGCAGGCGCGATTCGGTCGACGCCGCCGTGCTGACGCGTCCGCCGAGGCGGCGCGCATGCGCATCGAGCTCGCGGGCGATCTTCGCGTGGCGCTCCTCGCGCCGGATCATGACGAAGTTCTCGGCCAGCCGGGCGCTGTAGTCCGTGAAGGTCTTCACCTTGATGGCACGCCCTGCCCGGCCGCTGGTGGCCAGGAAGCGATGGCCGTATGTCACCGCACCCGACTGCACGGGCTGCACGAGCCCGGATTGCGCGGCCTCCAGCCGGTTGATGACGAAGGGCACCACGCGTCCCCCGTAGAGGAACAGGATCCAGCGAATCGGGCGGCCGAACAGCAGTTCCCCGCGGCCGTCGTCAAGCAGCGCGTCCCAGTGCATCTGCTTCGGGAATGTCAGGTCGCGCAGGACGCCCGTCAGGACGTCCGGCAGTACGTCCACCGTGGCCTTGCCGCGCGTCTTCTTGCGGAAGGCGAGATAGGTGCCCTTGGGCGTCTCCGCGCGCTCCAGTTCCGCCACGTCGACGCCGTTCTTCTTCGCAAAACCTGCGGCGGCGGGCGTGGGGCTGCCATCCTTGCCGAACGCCGCGGCCACCGGCGGCCCCGTGAGCCACTCTTCCAGGTCCGTCTGGCGCTCGGGCAAGCGGCCCACGCGCACCGTGAGGCGGCGCGGCGTGCTGTAGGTTTCCACCGGCGCCTCGGCCGGCAGGCGCAACTCCGCCAGGCGCACCGCCACGCGGTCGCCGATTTGCTTCGTCAGCGGCGGCAGCCAGCTCGCCGGTATCTCTTCGCACCCGAGTTCGATCAGCAGTTCGCGATCCATACGTCTCTCACGCACCCGGCGCAGCCGCCGGCTCCGCCTGTTTCATTTCGCCGTCCGCGTACAGCCGTGCAATGGCCACCGCCAACTGCCGCACCCTGAGGATATAGGCCGTGCGCTCGGTCACGCCGATGCCACCGCAGGCGTCGAGGACATTGAACAGATGCGAACACTTCAGGGCATGCTCCAACGCGGGCAGCACCAGGTTCGATCGCAGCAGCACCTCGGCGAAGCCGTAGTACTTGTCGAAGAGCTCGCGATGGAGCGCGACGAAGGCCTCCCGCGGCATGTCCACCTGGCCGAACGCGTACTTCGACTGTTCGATCTCATCGCGCAGCCGCACGTCGCCGTAACTCACCCCGGGCGCCCACTCGAGGTCGTAGACGTTCTCCACCTTCTGGAGGAACATCGCGATGCGCTCGAGGCCATACGTGATTTCCACCGAGACCGGGCACAGATCGATCCCGCCGACCTGCTGGAAGTAAGTGAACTGCGTGATCTCGAGCCCGTCGAGCATCACCTGCCAGCCGATGCCCCATGCGCCCAGCGTCGGCGACTCCCAGTTGTCTTCCTCGAACCGGATGTCGTGATGGCGGGGCTCGATACCACACGCCTCGAGGCTCTGGAGGTACAGCTGCTGAATCTCGTCGGGCGCGGGCTTCATGATCACCTGGAACTGGTGGTGCTTGAAGAGCCGGTTCGGGTTCTCGCCAAACCGCCCGTCATCGGGCCGCCGGGACGGCTGGACGTACGCCACGTTCCAGTGCCGGGAGCCGAGCACGCGCAGCGTCGTCTCCGGATGGGACGTGCCGGCGCCGACCTCGAGGTCGAGAGGCTGGTGAATCAGGCAGCCGTGCGACGCCCAGAACTGGGACAGCTTGAAGATGAGGTCTTGAAGAGTCACGCCCGCCCTCGTATTTCGCGTAGCACGCGCACGGATTTCAGTTCCTTTTCCAGGTGCGTCGCAATCAGTGCGCGATGCACCGTCTCCAGTTCCCGGTTCACGCGGTCCGCCACCGCCGCCGCCCCGACCCTGGCGGGCGCCGACGTCCCGCACGCCCGCAGGAACGCCAGCGAGTCAGTCGAGAGCGGAACGGCCCCACCCGTGACGGTCCGTGCGCACGACGCACACAGGAACGTGCGGTCACCCGGCAGCAGCACGGCTCCGCGGCCCTCGTCTCCGATGCTCGACCCGCAGCCGCCGCACCCCATCACCGACGGGTACACGCCCTGCAGCCGCAGCAGCCAGTACTCGAAATAGCGCGCCAGCGGGTCCACCGCGCCGCCACCGACCAAGGCATCCACCATCGCGCTCCCGAGGCGATAGAGCGTCTCGTTCGGATCGGCCTCCTGCGCGCACTCGTCCATCAACTCCGCAAAATAGCCGGCGTACCCGAGCACGTCGCCGCGCGCCGACGCAAAGGGGGAACTGATCGGATCCGCGTAGTTCAGCGAGACGAGTTCGCGGCCTTCCTTCTCGAAATACGTCACGCCCACCCGCGTCAGCGGTTCGAGCGCCCCGCCAAACCGGGACCGCATCCGGCGCGCACCCTGCGCCACCCCCCGACGCTTTCCGCGATCCCGCGTCAGGAACACGACGATCCGATCGACCTCGCCGAGCTTGTAAGTGCGGAGGATAATCGCTTCGGTCGTATACAGCGGCACGTAGTATTCTATCCTGCTTCGCGCCCGTTATTCGCCGTCCCGGACACCCATCTGGTCGAGCACGCGCGTGTCTTCGCGCCAGCCGGACTTGGTCTTGACGCGGAGATCCAGGTAGACCTTCGTCTCGAAGAACGTCTCCAGTTCCAGCCGGGCCGCGGTGCCAATCTGCTTGATCATGCTGCCGGCACGCCCGATGACGATGGGCTTCTGGGATTCGCGATCGACGACGATCGAGCAGTACACCTTCAGGGGCGTCCGCTGGCCGGCCTCCTCGAACCGATCCACGATGACGGCCGTCGAAAACGGCAGCTCATCGCGCGTATTCTGGAGCAGCTTCTCACGGACGATTTCCGCCACGTAGGCACGCTCCGGCTGGTCGGTGAGGTAGTCCGGCGGATAGAGCGGTTCGCCTTCGGGCAGATGCCCCGCAAACACGTCAGCCAGCTGCGGCACGTTGTCGCCGGTCAGGGCCGCCACCGGGACGATGTCGGCGAACGTCGCGAGGCGGCTCCACTGGTCCATCAACGGCAGCAACGTGTTCTTTTCGACGAGATCGATCTTGTTGAGCGCCAGCACGACCGGCGCCTGGGCCTTGGTCAGCAAGTCCGCAAAGAAGCGGTCGCCGCCGCCCACCGCTTCGCTGGCATCCACGACGGCGCACACGACATCCGCCTGGCCGATGCTCGCGACGGCCACGTCGACCATGCGCACGTTCATGCGGTGGAGCGGCCGGTGGATGCCCGGCGTGTCGATGAAGACGATCTGCGCCCCCGGTTGATTCCGCACGCCGACGATGCGCGTACGCGTCGTCTGGGGCTTGTCCGACACGATGGCCACCTTCGTGCCCACCAGGGCGTTGAGCAGCGTGGACTTGCCGGCGTTCGGCCGGCCCACCAACGCAACGAATCCGGAACGGCTCATCGGCGTCTCCTCGAAGCTCGCGGATTGGGCGCGGCAGCGCGTTCGATCAGCCCGGGGGGCAGGCCGGACTGACGGCGGAGGCGCGCCTCGACCCGCCCCATCTCGCCCGCGTCGGTGTCATGGTCGTACCCGAGGAGGTGCAGCAACCCGTGCAGCGCCAGCACGCGCACTTCCGTCGCAAACGCGTGGCCGGCATCACGGGCCTGGCGCCGCGCCACGCCGACCGCGATAGCGATGTCGCCCAGGAACGGCTGCGCGTCCGACGGGAACGACAGCACGTCGGTGGCGTAGTCCGCGTCTCGATACGCGCGGTTGAGCTTCCGGATGGCGTGGTCGGTGAGCAGGGCGACGTTCACGTCGCCGCGCGCCGACCGCGGCGCGGCCTCGACGAGCCAGTTCGCCAGGCCCAGCGCGCGCACGGGCGTGGGCGTGTGACAGGACACCAGCACCCGGAGCCGGCTTCTGGGCGCCGGTGTGTCCGTCCTCATCAGCGCCTACGCTTTCGCCGCGCCGTTGCCGGCACCGTACGCGTCGTAGGCTTTCACGATGGCCTGGACGAGCTTGTGGCGCACCACGTCGCGTTCGTCGAAGTGCACGAAGGCGATGCCCTCGATACCGCCGACGACGCGGATGGCTTCATTGAGTCCGGACGTCTTCCCCGACGGCAGATCAATCTGCGTAATGTCCCCGGTGATCACGGCCTTGGACCCGAAGCCCAGGCGCGTCAGGAACATCTTCATCTGCTCGGTCGTGGTGTTCTGGGCCTCATCCAGAATGACAAACGCGTCATTGAGCGTCCGGCCGCGCATGAAGGCGAGCGGGGCAATCTCGATGGTGCCGCGATCGATGTACCGCTCCACGCGCTCGCCGTCGAGCATGTCGTAGAGCGCGTCGTAGAGCGGGCGCAGGTAGGGATTCACCTTCTCCTGCAGGTCGCCCGGCAGGAAGCCGAGCCGCTCGCCCGCCTCCACCGCGGGTCGCGCCAGGATGATCCGGCTCACCTTCTTGGCCAGCAGGAACGACACGGCCTGCGCCATGGCCAGGTAGGTCTTGCCCGTGCCGGCTGGCCCGACGCCGAACACGATGTCGTGCCGATCGATGGCCTCGAGATACCGGCGCTGGTTGATGCTCTTGGCCGCCACCTGGCGCCGGCCGAGCGTCCGCGGTTGAGCCTTCAGGAAGTAGTCGCGCAGGTCGACGTTGGCGTCCTGGCTCAGCAGTTCGAACGCGGTGCGGACATCGCCGTTGGAGATGCGGTAGTTCGCGCGCTGCAGGACCGATAACTGCCCCACCAGCCGCTCGACGCGATCAACGTCGGCCGGCTCCCCGGTCACCTGCAGGTCGTGGCCCTGGGTGCTGAGCCGCACGCCGCCCGACGACTCCAGGTAGCGCAGATTCTCGTCGAGCGAGCCGACGAGCGCGTCGACACTCTCGTCGGGCAACGCGATGGTCCGGGTGACGGCGGCCATCAACGCTCTGCCTTGAGGCGGAGTTCGCGCAACTGCCTGGCGTCCACCGTTGACGGTGCGCCCGACATCAGATCGACGGCCTGCGCCGTCTTCGGGAAGGCCATCACGTCACGAATCGACGGCTCGCCGGCTAGCAGCGAGACAATCCGGTCCACCCCGAGCGCGATGCCGCCGTGCGGGGGCGTGCCGTACTGCAGGGCGTCCAGGAAGAAGCCGAACCGCAGCCTGGCATCCTCGTCGCTGATGCCGAGGGTGCGGAACATGCGGGCCTGCAGGTCCGTATCGTGAATGCGGATGCTGCCGCCGCCGATCTCGCTGCCATTCAACACGAGGTCGTAGGCCTGCGCCAGGACCTTGCCGGGGTCCTCTTCCATCTTGTCCATGTGCGCCTCGATCGGCGACGTGAACGGATGGTGCATGGCCGCCCAGCGCTTCTCTTCGTCGTCCCACTCGAGCAGCGGAAAATCCACGACCCAGGTAAACACGAACTGCTTCGGATCCAGCCAGTTCTGCTGACGTGCGATGTCGAGGCGCAACTGGCCCAGCATCTTCGACGTGGCCTCGGCGGCGCCGCATCCCATCAGGAGCAGGTCGTTGGCGCCCGCCTGTGCCGCGTCGAGTGCCCCGCGGATCGCCGCCTCGCCGCCGGCCTTGAGGGCCGAACTCTGAACGGTGTCGCCGCTTCGGCGTGCCCACACGAGGCCCCCGGCACCAAGCGCCTTCGCCTGCTCGGCCAACCCATCGAGTTGCTTCCGCGAGAAGGTGGCGCCGCCCGGCACCGCGAACCCGCGCACCACGCCCCCGCCGGCCACCGCGTCCCGAAAGACGCTGAAGCCGGAGTCCGTCCAGACGCCCGACAGATCCTCGATCGCCATCCCCACCCGGAGGTCGGGCTTGTCCGACCCGTAGCGGGCCATCGCCTCGGCATAGGGCATCCGCGGAAACGGCACCGTGACCGTCTGGCCTATCAGGCCGAAGATCTCGACCATCAACGGCTCGATGACGCTGAAGACGAGGTCGCGCGTGGCAAACGACATCTCGACGTCAATCTGCGTGAACTCCGGCTGCCGGTCCGCACGCAGGTCTTCGTCGCGAAAGCACTTCACGATCTGGAAGTACCGATCCGTGCCGGCGATCATCAGGATCTGCTTGAAGATCTGCGGCGACTGCGGCAGCGCGTAGAACTCGCCCGGATGAATGCGGCTCGGGACCAGATAGTCGCGGGCGCCCTCGGGTGTGGACTTCGTCAGGATGGGCGTCTCGATCTCCCAGAAGCCCTGGCTGTCGAAGTACTTCCGCACCGCCATCGTCAGCCTGTGGCGCAGGCCGAGATTGGCCTGCAGCTTGGGCCGCCGCAGGTCCAGGTAGCGATAGCGCAGCCGCAGTTCCTCGGACGCTGCCACATCGTCCGCGATGACGAACGGCGGCACCGCCGCTTCGCTGAGCAGCTTGATGTCGGAGGCGTGCACCTCGATCTCGCCGGTGGCCATCTTGGCGTTCAGCGCCTCGGGTGCGCGCGGACGGACCGTGCCTTTCACGCCGATGACGAACTCCGCGCGGAAATGCTTGACCTTCTCGAGCAGTTCGGCTGAATCCACCACCACCTGCGTGAGGCCGTGGCGGTCGCGCAGGTCGATGAACGCCAGGGCCCCGAGGTCACGAACCCGATGCACCCAGCCGAGGAGCAACACGGTGCCGCCGACTTGATCGACGCGCAGTGCGCCGCAGGTGTCGGTCCGAACCCAATCGCCGAGTTTGTCGACCACGATCACGTCCTCATCTGCTCATGAACACGGACCTGAAGGTCCGTGGCTACGTCCTGACATGCACGGACCTGAAGGTCCGTGGCTACGAACTCCAGGTGTAGCCCCGGGTCTTCAGACCCGGGCGACGCCCGTCAGTTCCCTCCCACCATCCGCGCCACGTGCGCGATGATGTCGGCCCGCGGCACCGTCGTCTGCTCGCTGGTGCGCATGTTCTTGACGGCGACGACGCCCGACGCCAGCTCGTTGTCGCCGAGAATCAGGGTCACCGCGGCCTTCAGGCGGTCGGCCCGCTTCATCTGCGACTTGATGCTGCGCCCCTCGTACTCCATGTGGGCTTCGAGCCCGGACCGTCGCAAGTCGCGCAGCAGCGCCAGCGCCGCGTCGCGCGCCGCCTCACCCATCGCGGCGACGAAGACCGGCTTGCGGTCCTGAGGTCCGCCGTCCTCCGGCATCGCGAGCACCAGCCGCTCGATCCCGGCCGCAAACCCGATCCCCACGCGGTCGGGGCCGCCCAGCTGCTTCACCAGCCCATCGTAGCGCCCGCCGCCCAGGATCGCGTTCTGCGCGCCGATGTTGCCGCCGAGAATCTCGAACGTCGTGCGCGTGTAGTAGTCCAGCCCGCGCACCAGCCGGTGCGAGATCCGGTACGGAATCCCATACATGCCGAGGTGCCGCACGACGGTGTCGAAGTGTTGCGTGCACGACTCGCACAGGTAGTCGATCGAATGCGGCAACGTGTCGATCACCGGCTGGTCCTGCGGCACCTTGCAGTCGAAGATGCGCAGCGGGTTCGTCGTCGATCGGCGCTGGCAATCGGCGCAGAGCGTCTTCACGTCCTCGCCGAGCGCCTTCAACAGGGCCTCGCTGAACGCCGGCCGGCACGCCGGGCACCCGACCGAGTTGATGACGAGTTCGACGTTCTGGATGCCCAGGTCGGTCACGAGCGTCCACGCCAGGTCCAGAATCTCGGCGTCCACCGCCGGGTCGCTCACGCCGAACACCTCGACGTCCAGCTGGTGGAACTGTCGATACCGGCCCTTCTGCGGCCGCTCGTACCGGAACATCGGCCCGATCAGATAGATCTTCGGTACGGCCATCGACTGCTCGAGGCTGTGTTCAACGAACGCGCGCACCAGGCTCGGCGTGGCCTCGGGCCGGAGCGTGATGCGTTCGCCGCCCTTGTCGGTGAACGCGTACATCTCCTTCTGGACGATGTCCGTGGTCTCGCCCGTTCCCTTGGAGAAGAGCTCTTCCCGCTCGATGACGGGTGTGCGCACCTCGGCGTAGCCGTAGCGCTCGAAGACACGCCGGGCCACCGCCTCGACGCGCTGCCACCGCTCAACTTCGCCGGGCAGGATGTCGTGGGTTCCGCGGATCGCTGGAATCATGAGGTTACCGCTTCAACAGCGCCAACAGGGCCAACAGGGCCGTGACCACCACGCTGACGATGATCGAGGTCGTGATCGGCACGTAGAACGACACGCTGCCCCGCTTGACGAGGATGTCTCCGGGCAGGCGGCCGATGGGCACGCCAAGCCAGATGAGCACCCCCGCAACCGTGAACAGCAGACCGAAGAAGATCAGGACCCGACCGAGTGCCATGGCGGGCTCCTCCAGGCAGGTCCGCTAGATCAGCTCGACGCCCGCAAAGAAGTAGCCGATCTCGTACGCCGCCGTCTCCGGCGCGTCCGACCCGTGCGTCGCGTTCTCGCCGATACTGCTGCCGAACTCCGCGCGCAGCGTGCCGGGCGCGGCCTTGGCCGGATCGGTGGCGCCCATCAGGTCGCGCCACTTCTTGATGGCCCCGTCGGCCTCGAGCACCGCCACGACGATCGGCCCGGAGGCCATGAACTCCGTGAGACTCGGGAAGAACGGTTTGCCCGTGTGAACGGCGTAGAACCCCTCGGCCTCGGCCTTCGTCAGCGTGCGCTTCTTCATGGCCTTGACCACGAAGCCGGCCTTCTCAATGCGGTCGATGATGGCGCCGGCCACTCCGCGGCGGACGGCGTCAGGCTTGATAATCGCGAATGTACGTTCCATATCCTGTTGATTATACCAACGGTTAGCGTCGATCCGCCGCCCTCCGAACGGGGTCGGAGCTAATTTCCACCTGGGCAGAACGGAAAACACGCCCGACCCGATCTTCGGGTAGCATGGCGGTATCATCCGGCCCCCGACTGGAGACCGCCATGATCTGCGCTCCCGCGATGCACCCACCCGCCCACCGCGATCAGTACATGGAAAAAGGCACGCTCGAAGGCGACCAACCGGCGCAGCCACAGCAGTGCAACTGCCACGGCGCGGGCCTGGACGACGACGGCATGCCGGCCGACCTGGTGGCAATCGCGGAAGACGCGTTGGGGGCGGAAGTCGACGAAACCCAGGGCTGAACCTCGCCAGCCGACGGGCTCCATTCCTGCCCGCAAGGTGGAGCCGGGCGAATTGGCCTCCGCTTCCGCGTCCAGCCAGATGGTCATGACGGGACGACACAACTGTAAACGAACTCACAACTCGGTCGTTATTCGCCGGGCCGACCCGAGAACTCAATGAGTTCGTGAATCTCGAATCTGGTGTAGTTCTGGCCGTCAGAGCCGGGACTGCGCCACGGCAGGAACTGGCTGCAACTTTGCACCGTCCTGTCCCATGACGCCCTACGAGAGACCTGCCTGGGGAAGCACGAAGCCAAGCGCGGGAATCATCCTGTTCATCTTGTCGGTCTGGATCCTGCTCGCGCTCCAGGGCTGTGGCGGAAGCCAGGCCAATCCGGTGGCGCCAACCACAGCGGCAGCACTGGCCCCATCGGCCGTCTCTCGGGCGGCCCCCCCCGCACCGGAGCAATCGGCTCGGCCCGCGATCGCCAATATCGCGCCGTCCACGCCACTCGCTGGCGCGGCCGCTCAAGTGCTCTACGTATTCGGCACGGCCCTCGGGGACGGTGCGTCGGTGACCTTCATTGCGCCAAGCGGGGCGACGACCACAATAAGTGGAACCGCGCTGAGGTACGTCTCGGCAACCGGCATCATCATGACGCCGGTCCTCGACGAGGTCGGGCAGTACGCTGTCGTCGTCACCAACCAGGCCGGGCGGCCGTCTGACGCATTCGCCTTCGACGTGAAGTAGGCGGTCTACCGCAGCCGCTCCATGATCTCCTCCAGGACCGCGCGCGAGGGGCGCACCTGGTCCTGGCCGATCATCGAAAGCGGCGTGTCGACCATGTTCAGCAGTTCGATGAAGCTCGGCCGGTCCGGCTCGATGTACAGCAGCCCGGTGGCGAACTCGCCTTTGACCGACGTATCGTGCAGCAGCTTGATCGCCGCCATCTTGTCGGTCGGATCGTAGGTCGCGTCGATCTTCTTCAGCAGCACGCGGGATCCGTCGTGCAGCTTCACTTCCTGCGTCGTCCCCGCCTCGTAGTCGACCGCGATCTCGTCGAAGAAGGGCACGAACGTGATCTCGCCAAGCACGTCGTCGTGGTCCTTCACGTAGCTGTAGCTCTTCGTGGATCCCTCGTGGTCGTTGAACGTCACGCAGGGTGAGATCACGTCAACCAGCGCGATTCCGCGATGCGCGATGGCCGCCTTCAAGACCGCCGCCAACTGCTTCTTGTCGCCCGAGAACGACCGCGCCACGAACGTCGCGCCCAACTGGATCGCCAGCGCGCACAGGTCCAACGGCGGCAGGTCGTTGACGACGCCGTTCTTCAGCTTCGACCCGACGTCGGCGGTCGGCGACAACTGCCCCTTCGTCAAGCCGTAGCAGCCGTTGTTCTCGACGATGTAGATCATCGGGACGTTCCGGCGCATCAGGTGCACGAACTGCCCGGCGCCGATCGCGCCCGTATCGCCGTCACCGCTGACGCCAATCGGCAGCAAGCTCTTGTTCGCCAGGAGCGCGCCGGTCGCCACCGCCGGCATGCGCCCGTGGACCGCGTTGAACCCGTGGGAGGTGCCAAGGAAATACGCCGGACTCTTGCTGGAGCAGCCGATGCCCGACAACTTGATGACATGAGCCGGGTCCACGCCCATCTCCCAGAAGGCCTCGACAATGCGCTCCGAGATGGCGTTGTGTCCGCACCCGGCGCACAGGGTCGTCTTGCCACCGCGATAGGTGGCCAGCTCGAGCTGGATGCGGTTGACCTTCTTTGCCGGAGCCGGAGCCGCGGGTGTTGCGTCTGTTGACATATTCAATCCCAGGTTGCCGGGGCTGAAGCCCCGGCCTACATCATCCCGTGTCAATTGCCGGGGCTGAAGCCCCGGCCCCCAATCCATCCTGAGCCAGGTGAGACGTTAGTCGCGCTCCTGCGCGAGCACTTCATCGGAAATCGTCCGGGCATCGATTGGCAGGCCCGTGTAGTACAGGACGCTGCGGAGCTTGCCGATCTGCCCCGGCGCCAGGTCCAGCTTCAGCAAGCTCAGCATCTGCGCGTCACGGTTCTGCTCGATGACGTAGACGCGCTTGTGGGCATCGATGAACTTCTCGACCTCCGTGGTGAACGGGTACGCCCGCAGCCGCATGTATGAAGTCCTGACGCCCTGTTCCCGCTGGAGCTGGTCGCGCGCCTCCTCGGTGGCCCAGTGGCTGGTGCCATAGGCGATCAGCGCGATCTCCGCCCCACGCACCACGTCCACGGCTTCCGCCGGGACCCATTGCCGTGCGGTCTCGAACTTCTTCGCCAGCCGCTCGACGGTGTGCTGGTAGTCGTCGGCGCGCTCGGAATACTGCCCGCGGGCGTTGTGGCCCGACCCGCGGTTGAAGTACGCCGGCATGCCGTCGCCGGGCACCGAGCGATACGGGATCCCGTCGCCATCGACGTCCGTGTACCGGCCCCACTCCCCGAGGCGCTTCAGCGTCTCCGCATCGAGCCGCTTGCCGCGATCGAACGGCTTGTCCGGATACTTGAAGTCGTTGGCCATCCAGGTGTTCATCCCGAGGTCCAGGTCCGTCATCAGGAAGACCGGCGTCTGGAACCGCTCCGCGAGGTCGAAGGCCTGCTGCGTCATCTCGTAGCACTCTTCGGCCGAGGCCGGGATCAGCATCGGGTGCTTCGTGTCGCCGTGCGACAGGGTCGCCGTCGACAGGATGTCGCCCTGCGCCGTGCGGGTCGGCAGCCCGGTGGACGGCCCGAGGCGCTGGACGTTGACGATGACCGCAGGCACTTCGGTGAAATAGCCGAGTCCCACGAACTCCGACATCAGCGACACGCCGGGGCCGGACGTCGATGTCATCGATCGGGCGCCCGCCCAGCCGGCGCCGAGTGCCATGCCGATCGAGGCCAGCTCGTCTTCCGCCTGGACGACGGCAAAGGTGGCTTTGCCCGTCGCCGGGTCCATCCGGTACTTCTTCATGTAGTCGATCAGCGTCTCGACCACGGTCGATGACGGCGTGATCGGATACCACGTGACCACGGTGACGCCGGCCATCATCGCGCCCACCGCCACCGCGGCATTGGCCTCGATCAGAATCTTGCCTCGCGTCTTGTCCATCCGCTCGACCCGGTAGGGATCGCGCTTCGGCAGGTTGGCCTCGGCGTAGTCGTACCCGGCCTTCAACGCGGCCTGGTTCAACGCCATCGCCTTCGCCTTCTTCCCGAGCTGCTTGCCGAGGGCCTTCTCCATCTCCACCATCTCGATGCCGAGCAGCCGCGACAGGATGCCGTCGTAGATCATGTTGCGGACGAGCCGGCGCAGCTTCGCGTCCGGGCACACCGGCGCGACGAGCTTGTCGAACGGCACCGGGTAGAACGTGAGGTCGCTGCGCAACTCGTCCAGCTTGAGGGGCGCGTCGTAGACCACGGCGGCGCCCGGCGCCAGCGTCAGGACGTCCTCACGCGCGGTCTCGGCGTTCATCGCCACCAGGAGATCGATCTCCTTCTTGCGGCCGATGTAGCCCTCTTTGTTGGCCCGGATTGTGTACCACGTCGGCAGGCCCGCGATGTTCGACGGGAACATGTTCTTGCCGGACACCGGGATGCCCATCTGGAACAGCGATCGGATCAGTACAAGGTTGGCGGTCTGGCTGCCCGAACCGTTGACGGTGGCCACCTGGATGCTGAAGTCGTTGACGATGTCTTGCGCGGCAGCCGCGGCGTGAGCTTCCTGGAGCGCGGTTTCAGGAGACATGCATGGAATCCTAATGGTTTCTTGAAACACCCACTAAACAGATAAGTATACCAAATAGGCGCCGCCGCTCCGTTCGCACTCGGGCCCACGCCGTCGCGCCGAAACCTCGAATCTCACGGATCCGTGCGTCGTCCCGATCCTAGAACGCAATGTTCAAACCGGACACAACTGCTCCACGTCTAACAGTGCAGCCTTGGCAAAATCCACAGCCACGCCGGCGCCCTGCATGTCGAGAGAGGAGGCTCCCATGTTTCGACGACGCCTGTCTGCGGCTCTCGTCCTGATCATCGCCACGATGCTGCTCGGCTCCGCCTGCAGCAAGGAACGCGACGATGAATCCTTCAGTTCGCCCACGGCCCCGTCATCGATCACCGCGTCCTCGGGCTCGAGTGGCTCGAGCAGTTCGAGCGGGTCCAGCAGTTCGAGCGGATCCAGCAGCTCGAGCGGGTCCGGCAGTTCGAGCGGATCCAGCAGCTCGAGCGGATCGGGGGCGGTTGCCGTGGCCTGGACGCAGGATATCAAACCGATCCTGACGTCCTGCACCAGTTGCCACAGCAACGCCGGCAGCTACGCCGGGACCATGGCGTGGGTCGTCGCCGGCAACGCGAACTCCATCCTGGTGACGAAGACGGCGTCAACCGGCTCGATGTACAAGCACTTGCCAGCCAACCAGGCCACGAACTCGGCGCTCATCAGGACCTGGGTGGTGAACGGCGCCCCGGAGAACCGCTAGCCTTGTGGGCCTGGCCGCGCGATGCGGCCAGGCCACGTCCCCGGCCGCAGCCAGAATTCGTCGTTGCGGCCCCCGTAGTAGTCCTCGAGGACGCGGTCCATGACCTGCTGCGTCCGGCGAGCGGACTCGCCTGTGCTCGGGCAACGGCCGCGCCCGAGCAGGTCGTCCACGACGAGTTGAATGAGCGGTTGGGCGACATGCGGCGGATTCCGGATGGGAAACGTCTCGACGCCTCGCGCGGTCTCGAGGCGAACGGGTGTGTCGTCGAACACGACCAGCGACAGTCGCCCGCCGGTCCCGAAGAACTCCAGCGTGTCGTCGGTCGCGATGGTCGAGAAATTCCACGACGCGGAACCGGGCACCCCCGACGCGGTGCGGAAGGTCATCCCGACCACGTCCTCGATCTCGGCCTGGGTGGCGACGCGTGCCGCACAGCCGCGCACGTCCGCGAGCGGCCCCGCGCAGAAGTCGAGGAAGTCCAGCACATGCGAGCCGAGGTCCAGGAAGAGACCGCCCCCGCCGCCGTCGGCGCTCAGGCGCCACGCATACTTCGGGTCGCCGGCCGGAGTCGGCCCGGCGAATTGGTAGGTGATGCCCGTCAGTTGGCCGATGGCCCCGCTGTCGAGCAGGGTCTTTGCCTGCAGGAATCGCGGCAGCGCGCGGCGGTAGTAGGCCACGAACAGTTGCTGCCCGGCCCCGGCAAACGCGGCGAGCATGGCATCGCACTCGGGCGCATGGCGCGCCATCGGCTTCTCCATGTAGCACGGCTTGCCAGCCGCGGCCACGAGTCGTGCGATGTCAAGATGGGCGCCCGGCGGTGTGGCCACGTAGACCGCGTCGACCTCAGGGTCCTCGACCAGCGCCCGGGCAGCGTCATACCAGCGGGGCACGTCGTGGCGACGGGCGTAGTCGGCGGCCAGGGTCGCGTTGCGCCGCATCACGGCGACCAACCGGGAGCCGCGGGCCTGCTGGAATCCCGGCCCGCTCTTGACCTCCGTGACGTCGCCGCACCCGATGATGCCCCAGCGAATCGTGTCCATGGCCGTTATCGTGCGGCGCCCCACCGTGCGCTCAGTGCCGGCTCGCCTGCGTGTGTTCGCGGACGAACTTCTCGTAGAGTTCGATCTCGCGGAGGTTGCCAATCACGAGCGGCACGCGCTGGTGGAGTTCGTTCGGCGTCAGGTCCATGATGCGGACGCGGCCCGTCGTCGCGGCCGCGCCTGCCTGCTCGGCCACCATGGCCAGCGGTCCCGCCTCGTAGAGCAGGCGCAACTTCCCTTTCCCGCCTTTGGTCTCCGCCGGGTAGAGAAAGATGCCGCCGTACATCAGGTTCCGGTGAAAATCGGACACCAGCGACCCGATGTAGCGGTGGGTCGTCTTCTGGTACCGCGGTTCGGCGCCTTTCTGAATGTGATCCACGAAACGCTGCGTCGGCGGGTCCCACTTGCCGTAATTCACCAGGTTGACCGACAGGCACTTGCAGGGGTCGGGCACGCGGATCGACTCCTGCGCCAGGACGTACTCGCCGATCTCCGGGTCCAGGATGAACATGTGCACGCCGTGGCCGGTCGTGTAGACGAGCTGCGTGCACGGGCCGTACAGGACGTAGCCCGCCGCCTCCTGCTTGCGAACCGGCTGCAGGAAGTCCTCGGCGTGCGTCTTGCCGTCGTGCGACACGCAGCGCTGCACCGAGAAGATCGTCCCGACGGACACGTTGGCATCGATGTTCGACGAGCCGTCCAGCGGATCGAACATCACCACGTACCGCTCGTCGCCTGCCGGGCGCGGCGGGAGCTCGACGAACACGTCTTCTTCTTCCGAGGCGAGGCCGGCGATGGCGGGCATCCACTTGAAGGTGGCCTTCAGCACGTCGTTGGCGATGACATCGAGTTTCTTCTGCTGCTCCCCCTGGACGTTGACCGCCCCGTGGTCGCCCAGTATTTCGAGCAGGCCCGCCCGCTGCACTTTGGCGGCGATGATCTTCGTCGCGACGCCGATGCGCCTCAGCAGGTCCGAGAACACCCCACGGCTGTTCGAGTGCTGGTGCTCCTCGTGCGCGATGAAACTCTCGAGGGTATGGAAGTCCTTCCAGGCGGGTTGGCTCATGCCGAAATGATAGCAGGAAGCGGACTAGGCATTCGGGCGATACCGGCCGCTCCACCGGCCCGCGATGATGCGGGCATACCCGGCCGCCGACCGCCAGACGCGCATGCGCGAGGGACTCTTCTTGAAGTCGTATCGCAGGACCAGCGGGACCTCCGTGATGCGGTCGGTCAGGTAGCTGAGCCGGACCAGGAATCCGGCGATGCCCGCGAAGCCGGAGCCGTCGAGCGGCAGCCGATACGCGTCGAAGGCGCGCCGCAAGACCTCCATCCGGTACGCCCGATACGAGACCGAGTAGTCCTCGACGCCGCGGATGCCAACCAGCGCGCGCATGATGACCCTCGCCAGGGCGCTGAGCCACTCGCGGTGAACGGGCACGCCGACCATCCGCCCGCCCGCGGCGAACCGGGAGGCGATGACGACATCGAAGCCGCCGTCGATCGTCTGCGCGAGCACGCTCATCAAGGCCGCCGGGTGCGTATGGTCGGCATCCATCGTGATGCACACGTCCTGCGGACCGGCCCGCGCCAGGACCTCGCGCAGCGCCGCGTCCAGCGCCCGGCAGAATCCGGTGTTGGCCTGGTCAAGGACGTAGACGGGGTAGCCCACCCGGGTTTTCCGCGCCACGGCGGCGGTGCGGTCCGTCGATCCGTCGTTCACCAGGACCACGGACACCTGGAACCCGTCGCGGACGCGCGCCTGCTCCACGTCGGCGAGCAACGCGCCGATCGTGTCTTCCTCGTTGTAGGCAGCCAGCGCGAGCCACAGCACGTCGGGACACTCCTCAGTGGAGTGCTGAGCTTATCAAAGTCGGGCCGTTCATCCGTGTTATCTTCATGCGAATGACGACCCCTCCCGACACGCACACGATGCTCGCTCCGCCTGCGGAACCCGTCGCCGCGGGCTCCGTCGAGAAGGCCCTGCTGTGGGCGGTGTTGCTGGTGGCGCTGGCCGTTCGCGTCAGGCACCACCTGGCCGGCGTGCCGTTCGCGGTGGGCATTGACGAACCGGGATTTGTCGAGCGGGCCCTGAAGATCCTGCAGACGGGCGACTGGAACACGCATGCGTGGGACTACCCGTCGCTCGTGACGTACATCCACGCGATCGACACGTGCGCGAGGTATCTCGTGGGCGTGCTGCGCGGGGAGTGGAATTCCCTGTCACGGATGAACATCGCCGCCGTCTACCAGGTCGGACGTGTCGCCACGGCCCTCATGGGGACGGCCACTGTCTGGCTGTGCTACCGGATGGGGCGCGAACTCGGCTCGGCCCGGGCGGGCCTGGCGGGCGCGGCGCTGCTGGCGGTGATGCCGCTCCACGTGCGCGAGTCGCACTTCATGTTGACGGACGTGCCGATGGCGGCGGCAATCGCACTGACCGTGTGGCTGGCGATGCGTGCCGGCAACCTCCGCACAGTGTCGGCCTACGCGTGGGCCGGAGCGGCCGCGGGACTCTCGGCGGCCGCCAAGTACAACGGCGGCGTCGCCGTGGTCGCCGTGGGGCTGGCCTGGGTCGTGTTCGATCGGTCGTCGGCCGACCGCGGCCGCAAGGCGGCGGCGGCGCTCGGCGCCACGGCCGGGGCATTCCTGCTCGGCGCGCCGTACACGGTGCTGGCGCTGCCCGACTTCCTGGAAGGTTTTGGTGCCGCGTTCGGCAAGTTCGTTTCGCGCCCGCTCGGTGACGGAGGCGATCCCGTCTGGCTGATCTACTACAAGCACATGGCGAAGTCGGCCTGGCTGTGGATGCCCACGGCCCTCGTCGGCGTCGGCATCGCCTTCGCGCGCCGCGCGACGCGCGTGACCGCCATCGTCCCGATTGGCTTCGGGCTCGTCTACTTCTACGTCCTCGCGTCTCACCGGATCGTCTTCGCCCGATACGCGCTGCCCATGCTGCCCGTTCTGTGCCTGACGGCAGGCATCGCGATCGACGAGGTGGCGCGGCGCATCCACGGCTGGTTGCCGGCTTGGAGGGGCCCGCGGGAGTCGCTCGTCATGGCCGCGCTGACGCTGGTGTTCGTGGCGCAGTTCGGGATCGAGACAGGTTCCTGGCTCCAGGCGTTCCAGAGGCCGGATACGCGTACGGTGGCGGCCAGGTGGCTGTGGAATCACGCGCCCCGAGGCGCCCGCGTCGCGGTTGAAAACAACGGCCCGACGTACCTGGGATCGATTGGCCTGACCGTCACGCTCACCGAACGCATCATCGACCGCCCGCTCGAGTCATTCGTGGGTGACGGTTTCGACTACCTGGTGATTAGCACGGAAGGTATCGACGGCTACGAGCCCTACCTGCACGCCGGACCGGTGGTGTTCACCGTGGCGCCGGCGCCTGACATGTGGGGGCCGCGCATCCGGATCGTCAAGATCGACCGCCCCGCCGCGCCGGCGGGAACCACGGGCACGCCGTGACCCTGGACGCTCGACGCCGCGCGATCCTCGCCGTCCGCGTCATCATCGTGGCCGGCGTCCTGCTGCTGGTGTCCAGGCATTACGACTCCGCGACGGGTTTTACGCCGCTCATCAATTTCGCGGAATTCGAGCGCGTCTGGGAGAGCGAGCGCCTGCAGCAGACGCCGCACTTCCGGTATCCGGGCCGGGCGTCGTACGACGGCCAGTTCTACGCGCAACTCGCCCTCGATCCGCTGCTGCGGCAGCCCGACACGGACACGTTGATGGACCTGGCGCCGTACCGGGCACGGCGAATCCTCTTTTCGATGACGGCGTGGTGTCTGGGCCTCGGCCAACCGTTCTGGATCCTGCAGGCCTACGCCCTGCAGAACGTGCTCGCCTGGCTGATCCTGGCGTGGTGGCTGGCCCGCCGGCTTCCGCCTGATGACTGGCGTGCGGTGGCAGTCTGGGCAGGCTGCCTGCTGACGCAGGGCCTGATGGCGTCGGTTCGACTGGCGGTGCTCGACGGTCCGAGCCTGCTGCTCATCGTGCTGGCCGTAGCGGCCGTGGACCGCGGGAAACTGCTCGCCGCCTCCGCCATCCTGGGCATCGCCGCGCTCGGGCGCGAAACGAACCTGCTCGCCGCCATCGCGTTCATCCCCTTACTCTGGGAATCGCGCCCCCGGCTCTGGCGCCTCGCGATCGCCGGCCTCCTCCTGATCTCGCCCTGGCTGCTCTGGGTGGACTACCTGCGCCCGATCTATCGCTCCACCGTGCTCGCACACGGCGACTCGTTCGGCCCGCCGCTGCTCACGTTCCTGGACCAGTGGCTGCGCGTCTATCGCCATCCCTTCTTCGGTTCCGATCCACAGGCGGCGTGGAGGAATCCCGCGACACTGGTGCTGGTGTCCCTCACGGCTCAGGCGATCTATCTCGGCGTGCGGCCCGGCCTTCGCAAGCCCATCTGGTGGGTCGGCGCCGCCTTCACGATCATCATGCTGATGGCATCGCCCATCGTCTGGAACGGACACCCGGGCGCAACGGCCCGCGTGGTGCTGCCGATGTCATTCGCATTCAACGTCCTGCTGCTTCGCGAGCGGACGTTCTGGCCGTGGTGGGTCGCCGGCAACCTCACGATGGCAGCCGGCGTCCTGGCCCTGCTGTCGTAGCCGGACCTGCCCGCCGCCCGGCCGTCGCAACCCGCGTGCTACACTCGAATCATCGACTCGTGTGCATGAAGACTGCGTCCCCAGGGTCCTTCCGGTTCTATCTCACGGCAGGTGCATGCCTGCTGCTGCTCCCGTTAAAACTGGTGCAGGGCTGGAATGCGGTTCCGGCCGCCGCGCTGTTCTCGTCGTGGGTTGCGGACGCATGTTTCCTGCTCCTGCTGGCCGTATTCGGCGCCGTGGCCGGCGGGGCTGGCCGCGTGCGGCGCCTGGCGCTCGGCGGCGCCGTGTTTGTGGGCCTCCAGTTGCCCGCGTTCGTCGTCATCGCCGCGCACACTTACTTCCTTCAGGACTCCGTCAGCCGGAGGTGGGCGCTGCTGGACGCCTCGCCGTCGCTCGTCCGGTACTTCCTCGTCGAGGTGGTCCCGCGCGGCGTGATGCTGGCGGCTGCCGCCGTGCTCGTCGCCCTCTCGGCAGCGGCATGGCTGGCCGCCCGTCGATGGCCGGCACCCCGGCCGCTGCCCGCGTTCCTGGTACTCGCCGCACTGTCGGCAGGGGTGTACGTGCACCAGGCGCGCTACGACTTCTACCCGACCGTGCTGTGGGAAGTGGGCACGGACCTCGCCGAGATCTTCTCGCATCCGGCGACCAGCGGGCCGCGGCAGTCCGACGAGCTCGCGAACACGGGCACGGGCTACCGGGCGGCGTGGCCCGACCACCCCCGGTTCGACAAGGTCATCGTGTTCGTCATGGAGAGCGTGCCGCTGCACGTGCTCGAGGACGAGACCAGGACGCTGCCCGCGGACAGCTTCTTCCGCCGGGCCCTGCAGCACGCCCACTCGTACGCCAACTACTTCACGACGAACATGGACAGCCGCACGGGCATGATGTCCATGCTGTTCTCGCGGATCGTGCCCTACGAGGCCTACACGGAGGAGGACGTCGAGCACTATGCGTTCATGCGGGACCAGCGGTCGATGGTGGACGACATGGCCGCGCACGGCTACGCCACGGCCGTGGCCGCCTCGCAGATCGACGAAGAAGTCGTGGTCCACGAACTGGAATCGTGGGACACCAGGCTCATGCTGTCCCACGACGAGTACGACCACCCCGGGAGCTTCCTCTGCCTGAACCCGTACCAGTTTGAACAGGGCTGCGAAGACAAGATCCTGCTGCCCAAGATCGACAAGGCACTCGACGCCCACCCGCGGCTGTTCCTGTTCCAGGAAGCCGTCTACGGGCACGACGAGGAATACGAACGCACGATCGCCCAGACGTCCATCCAGTACTACAACGAGCACCTGCAGGCGATCGAAGCGCACCTCGCGGCTCGCGGCGAACTTGATCGGACGCTGTTCGTCATCACGTCTGATCACGGCCCGCGCGGGGGGTACGACAGCACCCGACGCCTGTCCTATCGGCTGCCGCTCCTGTTCCTCAGCACGCGCTTCGAGCGCGAGGTGCGGCCCGAGATGTACAACCAGAGCGACTTCGCAGCGCTGCTGGCGGCCGAGCTTGGCGGCACCGCTCCGCCGCCGGCGCGGCAGGTCACGATATTCGTGGGCCCCACGAATACGTCCATCCTGGGCAGCATCACGGCCGAGGGCGATCTCCTGGTGGTGCGAGATCGCCGCTGGTCGAGCTACGTCCTCACGGAAGGCAACTGCCCCGGCGACCTCGAGCCTGCGGCGAAGCCGCGGCACGCCGTCAGTTCGGCCGCGCTGGTCGGGCGATTCAACGACCTGCGATCGGTGTTCCGGCCCGGTATGGGCCCGGTCTCACCGGCCCTCACTCGTTCTTCTTCACTGGCGGCGGGGCGATAATCGTCGGGTCCTGCCCCTTCTTCAACTGCGACACGCCCTCCGTCATCCACAGCGGCGCCGGCGCGCCCTTCAGGTAGTGATCGAAGAACTGGCGCATGCGGACCTGGAAGTCCTTCTGGTTCTCCTTCTTTCCGAGGTGATGCGCCTCGTCCGGGTATGACAGCAGAATGACCTGCTTGCCGAGGCGCCGGGCGGCCGCGTAGAACTCGAGACCCTGCCCGTAGTCCACCGACCCGTCGGCTGTACCGTGCAGGATCATGAACGGCGTCTTGATCTTCGGCGCGTTGTGCACCGGCGACTGGCTCTCGTACAGGTCCTTCGCCGACCACGGCGTGGCGCCGGCCCCCATGCGCACCTGTCCCACTTCGGTGATGCCCTGCTGGAGCGTGCCCGTCGACCGGTAGAGCGACCCGACGAAGCTCGTCAGGTCGGTGGGCGGTGCGCCCGTCACCACGGCCGCGAACATGTCGGTCTGCGTCACGATGAACGACGACTCGTATCCGCCCCAGCTGTGTCCCTGCAGGCCGATATGCGCCGGATCGGCGTAGCCGAGTTCGATCGCCTTCTTCACCGCACTGGTCACGCAATCGACGGCCGACGTGCCCGGCCGCCCGATTTCGTACCGAACGTCCGGCTGCAGCACGAGGTAGCCGTTGCTCGCATACGTCGACATGTGCGGCCGGTCGTCGTAGACCGGGAACGAGAAGTTGTGATGCGTGTCGGACATCAACTCGTAGAAGTAGACCAGCATCGGGTACTTCTTCCCGGGCTGGTAACCCGCCGGCAAGGTCAGCGTGGCCTGCAACCGGACGCCCTTGCTGTTCTTGAAGTCGATCAGCTTCTTCGTGCCCCAGGCGAAGTCCTTGAAGACGTCGGGCATGGCATCGGTCACCTGCTTTGCCGACGCGAATCGTTTGTCCGCCACCCAGTAGTTCGGATACTCGTTGAACGTTTGTTCCGTGAAGATCAGCCGGTCGGCGCTCTTCGCGGCCGTGGGCGCGCCCACGGCCTTGTCGAGCCACAGCAAGGGCGCCGGCGACTGGCCGACCGTCAGTTCCGAGTAGCCGGACTGCTTCGTCCATTCCCCGTACGCCGACAGCAGCAGCGGCTTCGCCAGGTCAATGGGCTCCTGCGGACCAGCGCCACGGCCCCCGCCGCCACCACGGCCGCCGCCGCTCCCGCGGCCGAGCTGGGTCACACGGAAGCGCACCTCCTGCTTCGCGCCCTCACCCTTCGTGAGACACGTCGGTTGTCCCCCGGCCAGCGGCAGCGCCCACACGTCGTAGCGGTCATACACGAGTGCTGACTTCCCGTCGGCCGAGAATCCCGCCACGCCGTAGACCGGCTTCTCGTAGTCGTGGTCGTCCTCGGCGTTCACGAAACTGCGGCCGCCGTCTATCGCCGTCTTCGTTCCGGTGGCCAGCTGGCAGGAGTAGACGTGGCCGGTCTTCAGGTACAAGAACCACTTGCCGTCCGGCGACAGGCCCATCGTCCGTGAGAGTCCGCGTTCGATGAGGGTGCGTTCGCCCGACGACAGATCCACGCGATAGAAGTCGGCCCTGGTGGCGCCCCATTCAACCTGACCCGCGTACGGCGTCTCGATGCGGCCGATCGCCCACTTCAGGTCGTCCGTGGGCGTGATCGTCTTCATCTCGTCATCGGCGATCGGTCGCAGCGTTCCGGCCGCCACATCGAGGACCGCTGCCTTCGTGGCCCGGCGCAACTGGGCGAGTTGCACGATCTGCACGGACTGCGGGTCGTCGTCTTTCCAGTGCCACACGTCCACGTTGGCCTGGGGGTCGGTGGAGGGCGGCTTCTCGGCCTCCTGGTCCTTGAGGCCGACGAGCACCCGGGCGCCGTCCTTGCTCCAGCGCGGCGCCGTGAACTCGCTGATCACCGTGTCCTTGGGAAACGACGCGGCCCTGGCCGGATCGAACGTGGCCGCCTGCATCTGGGGCGTCCCCGCGTTCCGCCACGTGAGAATCACGTTCTCCCGCCGGGCCTTCCCTTTCGGCTTGTCGCCGCGCAGTACCGCCAGGTGCGACCCTTCCGTGCTCCAGGCGAGCTGGTCGTAGTCGGCCGTGGCGGCGTCGAGGGTCTTCTGTTCGCCGCCGGCCAGCGTCATCAGGTAGATCCCGTTGCCGAGGCGCTGGTCACCGCGAACGGTGTACGCCAACAGCGTGCCGGCATCGTCAAACGCGTAGCTGCCCACCTTCCCGATGTAGCGCTGGGTGCCGGTGGCGAGATGCCGCAGAAGCAGATCGGTACCGGGGCCCGCGTTCTCGCCGGCACCCGCACCGCTCCCTGCGCCGCCCCTGCCCCCTCGACCCGCCGCCGCATCGGCGGCCGGCGCCGCCTGGGCGCCCTGCGGGCGTATCAGCAGCCATTCGCCGTCGGGCGAGAAGGCAAAACTTCCCACCGCCGGGAAGGCCGTCTTCGTACCGTTCGAGAGATCGAGTAGTTCGAAGGTACGCCGCGGCGTGGCGTCTGCACCCGCGCCGGCCCCGGCGGACGGCGCCGGCGAGTTGCCGCCGCGGCCACCTCCACGCCCGCCCCGGCCTGTCGACGCTGGCGGTTCGATGAAGTACCCGACCCAGCGCCCGTTGTCCGAGAAGGACGCGCTCGCGCCGCGCAGCACGTCGTAGACCTTGTCGCTGTCGAGCGCCTTGACGAACAGCGTGGCGTCGCCCTCGTTGGGCGTGAGCGTATAGAGCATCCACTTGCCATCCGTCGAGATGGCCGAACCGGTGATGCGCTTGAACTTCGTATAGGCCTCGAGGTCGATCGGCTTCGGAGCCGCCGACTGCGCGGCGATCACGAACGGCATGACCGCGACGATCACGAGGATGACGCACAGGGAGAGTCGACGCGTACGGCTGACAGGCATCATGGGTGAGCTCCGGTCCGGGGTGGACATCACGGGAAACGCGCGCAGGATACCATGGCCCCCCCGATCGCGATCACGGGTTCGCGCCGAAGCTCTTCCGCGCGCGGGTGCATCAGGAGGCCGGAGGCTGACCCCGGCCGCGTCAGGATTCTGGGACGGGACTGACCTAGGCGAGCCAGTATTGCATCAGGAAGAGGCCGGTCCACGGGACGAGCGCCGCCACGACATAGACGGCGGTCAGAGTGGCAAGCACCGTGTGAACGCCGACCCGATGGAGGACGATGCCCAGCACGGCCACCACGAGTTTCGCGGCGGTCACGGCCGTGCCGAGGCCACACAGCACGACGAGGGGATGGAGCAGAGGATTCGCCTCGATGCGCATGCCCATCGTCGACACGCCAATGTACGTCAACATGCCGTCGAGAGTCTGCGCCGCGAAGAAGAGCAGGATGATCGCATCACCACACACGGACCGCGACAGTTCAGGCTTCCACCAGCGCACGAGACCCTCCTCCCGACCGTTCCAGCCGATGTCGCGGGCCACGCCCGGCGCGCGAAATCGGAACCACATGGAACGTCCGGCTACGGAGTTATGTGCAAGAAGCGATCACATGTCTCGATTCGAAGCGGTCGGTCACACTCGGCCTATTCAGGCCTGTTTCGTGCAATTCCACGCAGCTACACGAATGGTAGCCAACAGATTGTGAAGCCCCGGGCCGCGTGGGGCCACCGAACGCGATGGGCCGCACGCCCGGTTCCGCGCGGCGCAGGTTTCGTGTATCGTCTCCCCATGCACACTCCCCTTCCGCTTCTTCTGGCAGCCGCGCTCTGCGTGGCCCCGATGTCCGCTCAAGCCCCTGCGCCATCCGCCCAGAACGCGGCGCCATGCACGACGGCCAGCGCCGCCTGCACCGAGTGGGTCACGCTCGGCGGAGGGCCCGCCCGCGCCATGGTGTACCGCAACTACGCGCTGGATGCAGCCAACCCGCGCATCACGCGGGCTCTCGTGATGGTGCACGGCACCGGCCGCAACGCGGATCACTACTTCCTGACGGCGCTCTCGGCCGCATTCCTCGCTGGCGCCCTGAGCGACACGGTGGTGATCGCCCCGCACATGATCGACGCGACCGACCGCGCGGAGCCAGACGAGGTGGTCTGGCAGACGAGCTGGCGCACCGGTGGCCCGGCACGTGACCACGCGGCCCTGTCGTCCTTCGATTTCGCGGACGAGATCCTGCGCAAGCTCGCGAAGAAAGCCGTGTTCCCGAACCTCCAGCACATCGTGGTGACGGGCCACTCCGCCGGCGGGCAGTTCGCCAACCGGTACGCGATGTCGAACAAGGTCCATGGCGCGCTCGGCGTGCCCGTGAGCTACGTCGTCGCCAACCCGTCGAGCTACGCCTGGCCGAGCCCGATCCGCCCGCTGGCGCAGGATGACGCGGACCCGGCGACGGCCAAGGACGGCTGGTCCTATCAGTCGAATGCCAATCCCCTCCCGCCACATACCAAGTTCACCTACGGGCCGTTCGACGCGGCGAAGGCGCCCAACTACAACCGGTGGCCGGCCGGCCTCGAGAACCGGACGGGCTACACGGCACAGCTGACCGACGACCAGATCAGGAAGCAGATGGTCGAGCGCCCGACGACGTTCCTGTTGGGCCAGGTGGACACGCTGCCGCTCGGCGGCTTCGACAGCTCACCCAACGCCATGGCCCAGGGGCCGACCCGCCGGGCGCGCGGCGAGGCGTACGTGAAGTACCTCGACGAAGAGTTGGGTGCGAAACACAAGATCGTCATCGTGTCCGAGTGCGGCCACAACGATCGGTGCGTGTTCACCACCGGCGCGGTGCTGCCCTACATCTTTCCGGGCACCGCTGACGTGAAGTAGTCCGGGCCGGAGCGCCGGCGTCATGCGGACCAGGCCATCGTCGAGAACGCTGCCGCTCACGCTGGTGGCCTGTCTTCTGGCGTGGGTCGCCCCTCGCGCGGCCTCGAATCCGTTGGTGCTCGTCGATCAGGGCCAGGCCCGATTCACGATCGTCGTCCCGCTCCACCCCGGCGAAGTCGATCGGCGAGCCGCGGAGATCCTGCAGTCGACCGTCCGGAAGATGAGCGGGATCGAACTGCCGATCGTCGAGACGACGCAGCCGGGCCGGGAACACCAGGTGGTGATTGGGTTCGCCGCGGCCGCGCTGCCGTCCCGCGTGGCGTCGAAGACGCGAGCGCTACGCGAGGATGGATTCGCGGTGGTTGCCGCCGGCACCAACATCTACGTGGCGTCGGGGGGACACAAGGGCACCATCTACGGCGTGGTCCACCTGCTCGAGCGCTACCTCGGGTGCCGGAAGTTCAGCCCCACCGCCGAGTCCGTACCCCACCGCGACACCGTGGCCGTTCCTGCAACCCTGGCCGACACCGACAATCCGGTGAACACGCTGCGAATCGTGAACGGCGATTTCGCGCGGGACGCGGACTGGCGCGACTGGCTCCGGCTCGACTCCACCGACGAGGTGTTCGGCCGCGGCTACTACGTGCACACGTTCAACCGGCTGGTCCCCTGGGAGACGTACTTCGCGGATCACCCGGAGTACTTCGGGTGGATGAACGGCAAGCGCATCACGGATCAGATCTGTCCGAGCCGGCCCGAGGTGCTCGAGATCGCCGTCGGCAGACTCCAGGCGGAAATGGGCGCCCAACCGGACCGCCACATCTGGTCCGTCAGCCAGAACGACAATTTCTCGTATTGCCAATGCGACCTGTGCCGGCGCGTCATCGACGACGAGGGGTCCCCAGCCGGCCCGATCATCCGGCTGGTCAACGCGGTGGCCGCCCGGTTTCCCAACCAGACGATCTCGACGCTCGCGTATCAGTATTCGCGGCGGGCGCCGCGCGTGACGAAGCCCGCGCCGAACGTGCAGGTGATGCTCTGCACGATCGAACTGAACCGGAGCCTGCCGATTGCCGAGGACCCGGGCAGCCGGTCCTTTCTGCGCGACATCTCCGACTGGGGCCGCCTGACGCCCAACATCTACCTCTGGGACTACACCGTCAACTTCAACCACCACGTCTCACCGTTTCCGAACCTGCGGGTTCTCCAGCCGAACCTGCAGTTCTTCGTGCGGAGCGGGGCCCGCCAGCACTTTCAGCAGACAAATGCCGGTCCCGGCCACGAATTCTCGGAATTGAAAGCCTTCCTGCTGGCGCGCCTGCTCTGGAACCCGGACGTGAACGTCGCTGCCGAGATGGCCGGATTCCTGGAGCGCTACTACGGCGCGGCGGCGCCATTCATCGGGCAGTACATCGCCGCCCTGGAACGCGCACAGCGCGAGGCCCACACGCGGCTGGACATCTACGAACCGCCGAGCGCCCACGCAGACGACTGGCTCTCCGCGGGCCGGGTGGCGGAGTACACCGCGCTGCTTGATCGGGCCGCCGAGGCCGCGGGCGGCGACCCGGTGCGGCTCGACCGCGTCAAGGTCGCGCGGCTGCCGGTGCAGTACGCCGCGCTGGAGATCGGCAAGGAGGACATGTTCGGGCCGCGCGGCTTCTACGTCCAGCACGACGTCCGATTCGAACCGCGACCGGACATGATGCGCCTCCTGGAGAATTTTCACGACGCGCTGCTCGGCGGCGGCGTCCGGAGCCTGAATGAAAAGGGCCTGACGCCGCAGGCGTACTACGACGCCGCCAGGCGATTTCTCGACGTCCAGGTGGACGGGAACCTGGCCTTCCGCAGGCCGGTCGTGGCCGAGCCGCCACCGTCCCTGAAGTACGGCCGCGGAAACGTCGCGATCCTGACCAACGGCGTCCGGGGCGCGCACGACTTTCGCGTGCACTGGCTCGGGTGGGAGGGCCCCGACTTCGACCTCACCGTCGACCTCGGTGCCCCGACAACCGGCGGCGAGGCATCCGTTGGCACGCTGTGGGATGCCAACAGTTGGATCCTGCACCCGCGGCGCGTGACCTGCCTCGTGTCGGCAGACGGTACCCGCTTCGACGCTGTGGGTATCCAGGACGTCGCCGGCGATCAACGGCAGGAACCCCTCACCCGGACGTTCACGTTTGCGCTGCCGGCCTCACCCTCCCGATTCGTGCGCTTCCACGTGGAAGGAACGACGCGACTACCCGGCTGGCACGCGTCGGCCGGCGCCACGTCATGGGTCTTCGTGGACGAGATCGTGGTGCGCGGCCCCAACCAACGCGCGGCCCGGTAGCGCTGAAGGGCCCTGGTCTGCCATGATGTACCTGCCGCCGCCCGTCGAGCGTTACCCATCTGGCGGCAAAGAGAGGGTCCTTGGCCAGTTATTCAAAGCTTACGGCACAAAAACGGCAGCGGGAACGCGCGCGGCAGGATTGGCAGAAAGAAAAGGCGGCGCGGCGCGAGTTCGCCAAGACGCAGAAGCAGAACGCCCCGACACACCAGAGCGCCGAAGAGCGCGATCTCGCCGGAATCGTGGCGGGGCCGCAGCCGTCACCCTGGGCTGACGAGCCCATGCCGGCCGGCATGAACCCCGCCAAGAAAGAAGACGGGTCCGACTAGCGGATCGCGTTTCGTTTCTTCATGTCCGCGCCGGCCGCCACGGCGACGCCGCGGATCACGCTCCGGACGGACCCCGGATTGAGCGACTCGCTGAGACCGGTCCAAATCATCACGCCGTTCACCGAGTAGACGACGGTCTCGATGCGGACCAATGTGTCCGTGCGAAGGTACCCGGGGTCCCACGACTGCTCCTGGCTGACACCCGCAAGGCGCACGACGGCCGCGCCGTCAAACCCCGCTGCCCCGAGCTTCTGCTTGATCGTCTCGGGATCCTTGGGCAGGTCGCCCGGCAGCGTCAGGTAGGACTGCTCGGCATGGCCCCCGTTCTTGCGGATCTCGGCGGCCAACTCGTCCTCCATCAACCGCCGGGTCGCGAGTTCCCTGGTGAAGCCGATCACCGCCACCTTGGCGACTGGCGCAGCCAGGGTGTCGAGGTTCCGCCACGAGGACTTCAGCTTCGGCGCCGCCGCCGCCACGGCGCCCAGGGCCGCGAACAGGCACACAACCGTCTTCCACGTCTGGCTCATGGCGTGATCCGATCGGAGAGGAGATTCAATTGCGCTCGGCGCGGAGTTCGTCGATGGCCTGGAGCCAATCGCGGTCGGGATTGCCGGGCTGGCCGTGCCGGCGTTGCGCGATGAAGTACGCGCGCACCGCGATTTCGTCGTGCGTCGGCTCGAGGGATCCGGGCGCGACGGGTCGGGCGATCTTCTTCGACGGCGTCGTCCGGCGCCTCGCCGCAACACTCGTTGCAGGCGCCGAGGGTTTGGCGACCCGACGCGGCCGGGCCGCCGGTTTCGGGGCCTTGGGATCGACGGCCTTCCCAACTGCCTTCCGAGCGGTCTTCGCCATCTCCGGTCACTCGTCCTTGCGGCTTCAGGCCTCTGGTGCCCGCTTCGGCCGGATGTCCCCCGGGCCCATTATTGAGACGCGCCTATCGTACCACACCGATCGGATCCGACCGGACTTGCTTTTCCTCCGGCCTCCAGCGAGTATCCCCACGGAGGAGTTGCCAGGGATGACCGTCACTGGCCGGATGGGTGAACGCACCAATCCCGCGGCGCCTCGCGGAGTCCGCCCGTGATCGGCGATGGCGTCAAGCAGGCGGCAGACGCACTGCGCGCGGCCCGGCGCGTGGTCGTGCTGACCGGAGCCGGGATCTCGGCCGAATCCGGCGTGCCGACCTTTCGCGGTCCTGACGGGCTTTGGCGGACGTACCGGGTGGAGCATCTGGCCACGCCCGAGGCGTTTTCACGGGACCCGACACTCGTGTGGCAGTGGTACGACTGGCGCCGCGGGCTGATCGCGAAGGTCCAGCCGAACCCGGGCCACGCCGTCCTGGCACGGTGGGAGGCGCGATGGCCGAGCTTCGTCCTCATTACCCAGAACGTAGACGGCCTGCATCCGCGCGCCGGCTCTCGGAACATCCTGGAGTTGCACGGGAACATCTGGAAGACCCGCTGCCCCGTCGACGGAACGATCCGGCCCAACCACGACGTGCCACTCGCGGAGATCCCGCCGCGTTGCCCGTTCTGCGGAGGACTCGTCCGGCCGCACATCGTCTGGTTCGGCGAGTCACTTGATCGGGACACGATTCGGGCGGCCTACACGGCCAGCCGAGCGGCTGACGTGATGCTGGTCGTGGGAACCTCCGCCCTCGTGTACCCGGCGGCCGACCTGCCGCACGCCGCCTGCGGAACGGGCGCGACGCTCATCGAAATCAACCCCGACGCCACGCCCCTCACCGATGACGCCGGCATCTCAATCCGTGGGAAGGCGGGAGAGATTCTGCCGTTGCTCGATTCGTATCTCCAGAGAGGCTGAGCCAGACGCGACGCCCACTCGCCACCGTCACTAGTAGATCACCATCCCGGATGCCCCGCTGCCAAACCGCGGGTTGACGACGTTGTTGTAGATCGACCCGAACGTGTACGAAATCCCGAAGTACGCCGAGTAGCTGTACGTCGTCTTCAACTGGCGCTGCCGCACGAGGATTTCCTCGGTGGTGGCCTCTCCCTTGGGCAAGTAGATCTGGTCGCGAATCCACGAGGCTCCGCCCATGATGTTGAATGACAGCCCCTTCTTCAGGCGGATATCCACCATCCCGAACGATTGGACCCGGTACTTGTCGGGCGACGACAGGTACTGCGAGAAGTCTGTACTGGCACTGACCTGGCCCCAGGGCTGCTTGGCTTCGATGTCCACGTTGAAGGCATGACTGGGCAGCGTCTCGGACATCTTGCCGTAGAGGGTCTCCTCCCGGTACTCGTACGCGTTGACGCCGATCGAGTATTGAAACGTCAGGGCCCGGCGGGTCGACTCCGAGTACGGGAACAGGTTGTACTCGACCGCGGGGCCGCCGGACGCGTAGAGTTGCTTGTTCGTGTACGTCGACGATCCCACGGAGGCACGCGCTCCCGCGGACCAGTGGGGCGTCAGGCTCTTCACGGCGATCGCGCTGGCGCTCGTGTCTCTCGAGATGCTGACGTACCAGTCCTCCTCGCCGAGGTCGTAGGAACTCTCCCGGTACGACGCGTTGCCCGAAAGGCCGATCTTCCACGCTTCGGTGATCCGGTTGGCCGAGACGCCTCCTGAGTACGACTGGTAGGTCGATGAGGCCTCGCCGCTGACGCTGCCGTTGAACCGAAGGCGCATGACCCAGTAATTCCACGGGTCGTGTGTCGGCGGTGGAGCCGTCGTTGGCTTGGACGCCGCCAGACCGATTTCCACCGCGTCGGCCACCTCGGAATGCGAGACGTAACGCATGAGCCCGACCTTCATCTTCTGCGCCAGGCCCTGCCGGAGCGCGTCGTCCGTGCTGTTGGGGGGCGACACGAACTTGAGTACGTCGCTGGCCCGTTCGAAGGCCCCGCGCCCGATGAACGACAGCGTCACCTCCTCCCCGCCCGATCCCGTGCTCTGACCGGTGATGAGGATGTGCACGTCGGCCACCTCGCGGTCTCGGACGTGGTCGACAAACGTCAGGACGGTACGGAAGTAATCCGTGTCGCAGTTCCAGAATCCTCCGCAGTCGATGAAGACCTTCACTCGACGTCCGATGTCCTGGAGTCCCGTCGGAGGCTGGGGCGGGGGCGGCGGCGGTCCCTGACCGGGGAGACCGGGCGGCTGCGCCCACGCGGGCGCGCCGGTCAGGATGAACAGCCACACCAGCAGCGTGGTGGCACGAACAGGGCGGCGCCGCATGAGTTCCTCGAAGCCGGGGGACGGTGAACGGACTCAGGGGTCGTTGAGTATCTTAGACGCCGCCAGGGATCTATTGGCCGGGCGGTTGCACGAGATCGGTGCCAGCCGCACACGCAACGTCACCGGGGCCTCTACGGGCGCAAGGACCTCGGCCGGCCTATAATAGCCCTATCCCGGGAGGACACTATGAGACGCTGTTTCGTGCTCGCGCTGGCGTTCGTGCTCGGCACATCGCTCGGCTTCGCCCAGACCACGCAGAAGACCATCGAGTTGAAGGATGCGAAGGGCGGCATCGTCGGAACGGCCGTGCTGGCCGCCAAGGACCACGCCGTCGCCCTGACGTTGAACCTGACGGGCCTGGCGCCTGGCGACCACGCCATCCATATTCACCAAAACGCCGTCTGCGAAGGCCCCGCCTTCACGTCGGCCGGCGGTCACTTTAACCCTGCCGGCATGAAGCACGGCTTGCAGAACCCCCAGGGCTCGCACAACGGCGACATGATGAACATCACGGTGGGCGCCGACGGCAGCCTGAAAACGACGATCCTGAACTCTCAGGTGACGCTCGACGAAGGACAGCCGAACTCGGTCTTCGCCAATGGCGGCACAGCGCTGGTGATCCATGCCAAGGCCGACGACATGATGACGGACCCGTCAGGCAACGCGGGAGATCGGATCGCCTGCGGGGTGATTCGCAAGTAGTGGAATTCAGATCCACCCCAGCACGCCGCCAAACAGCGCGAGCGCGACCGCGTCCGCGAGCAGGATGCCGCCGACGACGGCGACCTTCCGCGTGACGCGAGGCATGTCGTACACCCAGAAGGCCACCAGGAAGAACGGCAGGTAGCCGACCAGGAAGATGAGCCAGGGTGCCCCGCGATTCCACCACGCGTAGTCCCAGGTGAGCGCGCCCACGCCGTTGAGCAGGTACTCGACGAACACGCAGAAGACCGACCCGCCCACCGCCACCAGCAGGCGGTTCGGGACACCGAGGACCTTCAGCGTCCGGTCCGCCGGCAACGTCATGGAGAACGTGATGCCGGCAATGGCGAACATGAAGCAGATCTCGATGTTGAGACCGATCAGGATGAGATACGCGGTCTTGCCTGGCGCACCCCATACCGGGGCGTAGCCGGAGAAATGGAAGACGAGACCGTTCCAGATCTCGTTGAACCAATCCATGCCCCAGAACGCCAGTCCGGCCATGACGGTGTTCCAGTCGCGCTTCTGCACCTCGTGGCTGTAGACGTAGACAATGAGCGCGAACAACGGAATCACGTACCACTGGAACTGGCTCCCATCCCGGAGAATCCGCAGCGCCTGGTCGGCTGAACTTGATGGCATCCCAACCCCCATTAGGCGTTTCCGCCCTTTCCTGCTACACTATGTCAGCTACGACGCTTTATTGAGCGACTTCGCCGGCCGTCGTGTTACGCCCGCGTGTTCTCCTCACAACGTCTAGTTCGCTGATGTTCCCGGAATGTCCTGGAGGACAGGCGAACCGCGTCAATGCGATGCGCGGCGTTTCAACATCGCGGGATAGGACAGTAACATGGCATCCACGACAGGTACGATCAAGCGGTTGGTGAGCGAAAAGGGCTTCGGATTCGTCGCGGCCCCGGACGGGAGCGAGTACTTCTTCCACCAGTCCGCGTGCGATCAGTTCAACGCTCTGCGCGAAGGCCAGGCCGTGACGTTCGAGAAGGGGCAGGGTCCGAAGGGTCCCCGCGCCGAGAACGTTCGCGTCGCCTAGTTCGCGTCGACGGACAACGATGGGCGCGGAGGGCAACCTCCGCGCCCATTGCCTTTTTCGTGTAGGGTCTTCGCATGCCACCGCGCTTCGCATACTGGACGATCATCCTGGGCGGCACCGCCACCTCGTTTCGCGCCCGCGAACAGGCGGAGCTAGTACCCACGTTCAATCGACTGAAGCAGAAGGACCCGACCGCCCACATGAAGTGGTTCTCAGGCGGGACGCTGTGGGATTCGCCTGAGCAGGCGAAGGAGCAGCGGCGCCTGGAACGCGACCGGCAATACAACGATTCCCGGCCCGGGGCAGAACGGCCGCGGGCCGGACGGGTACTCCACTCCCGGACCGAAGGGAATCGATCTCAAAACCGACGGCCAGGCGGTGACTGGCCGCGAACCGAGCGGCCCGCACCGGCGGACGTCCCCGTCGCCACGATTGCTCCGCGCACCCCGAGAATGCTGCCGCGGCTTCCCTCACCCGAATCCCCGGCGAAGCTGCCGCCCGGCAAGGCCCGCAAGGCCGCGAAGCACTGACCGGCCGCCCCGGCGCGTATCAGCGCATCGACTCGATGATCACCGCGATGCCCTGCCCGCCGCCGATGCACATCGTGATGAGGCCGTAGCGCAGCCCCCGGCGACGAAGGGCATACGCGCACGTCAGCGTGAGGATCGACCCGGTTGCGCCGAGCGGGTGCCCGAGCGCCACCGCCCCCCCCTGCGGGTTCACCTTGGCCGGGTCGATGCCCATCTGCTCGAAGTCGCGCATCACGGCGAGCGCCTGCGGCGCAAACGCCTCGTTGAGTTCGACGATGTCGATGTCGCGGCCGGCGAGGCCCGCGTGCGCCAGCGCCTTGCGCGTGGCTGGAACCGGTCCAATGCCCATGACCCGCGGATCGCACCCGGCGACACCGAACCCCGCGATTCGGGCCAGCGGCTTCGCCCCATGCCTGGTGGCGTCGGTTTCACGGGCAATCACCATGGCCGCCGCGCCGTCAACCACCGCGCTGGCGTTGCCCGGCGTGATGATGCCCCCGGCCTCGAACGCCGGCCGCAGCCGCGCCATGCCTTGGCGCGTCACGCGGTCCATGATGTGCGTATCGTGTGTGACGCGAACGGGATCGGCCGCGCCGTCGAGCACGACGTCGACCGGCTCGGTCTCCTCGCCAAACCAGCCGGCGTCCCTGGCTTGCCTCGCGTTGGCGTGGGAGCGCAGGCCGAACTCGTCTGCCTGTTCCCGGGTGATCCCGTACCGGCGGCCCAGCTCCTCCGCCGTATTCGCCATGCTCATCTGCGCCCCTGGGTCGTACAGGCTCATCAGCAGCACGTCCTGGAGGTACGTGCCACGCGGCAGCGCCGCCGCATCCACCGGACCGTACTTCTGCACACCGGCGCCCACCGGCCTGCCCCGATGGTTGTAGAGCGCAAACGGGTACTGCATGCTCTCGGCGCCGCCCACCACCGAGAACGGCCGATCGGCGTCGTGACGCAATCCCGCGAGCATCATTTCGGACGCCACCGCGATCGACTCCACGCCGCTGCCGCAGATGCGCGCCACCGTCAGGGCCGGCACATCGTCCGGCAGGCCGCCTCGCCAGCGCATGCCCTGCGCCGCGTAGATCGAATCCCGATGGCTGTGCTGCGCCATCCCCATCACCACGTGGCCGACGAGCGCGGGGTCAATGGCCGTATGCGCCAGCGCCGCCTTCACCGCCATCCCGCCGAGCTGGGTCGTGGAATACCGCGAAAACAGCCCGGGCTTCTTGTTGTCAATCAGGATGTCCACCCGCGGCAGCCGTCGCCCGCCGTCGAGCAGCACCACCGAGTTGCCGTTCGTCATCTCTCGTCCTCCCCCTACTCGTGCAGGAATTGAGCAGGGACCCGTGGGCCGTTCTGCGTGAAGTTCGTCATACCGATGTTCATGTCGATGGTGCGCTTGCACGCCGCGAACCCGGCCGCCTCGATGCGGAGGCCCTCCGCGAGCGGTCGGGCCAGCCCGCGACGCACGACATCGACGAGGATGGCGTCGATCGCGAGCGAATGATGGCCGAGGTCCGCGCCCGGCAGCGTCGCCGGCAGCGGCAGAGGTGCTGCGTCGATCTTCTTGATCGGCGCGCGGCCCGCAACGGCCGCACGCGCCAGTTCGATCGCCGCACGCAACGGATCGTCACTCGGCTCGCCGGTGGCCCAGCCCCAGGCGCACGCCTCTGCGGCTCCGATCGCGCGGCCGGTCCGCAGCAGGTCGAGGGCGCGTTCCACACCGATCAACCGGGGCAGCCGCTGCGTGCCGCCGTAACCCGGGATGATGCCGAGATTGACCTCGGGCTGACCCAGTAGCAGGCTCTTGCCGACGACCCGCGCGTGACAGGCCATCGACAGTTCCGCGCCTCCTCCCAGCACAGGCCCGTCCACTGCCGCGACCACAGGCTTCGAGAGGTTTGCAATCGTGCCGAAGATGGTGTGACTGGCCACGCAGATGGCTTCACAGGCGTCCGGAGTTGAGAGTGCCGCCAGCTCGTTGATGTCGGCGCCCGCCAGGGCGCCGGCGAACCCGGTCAGCACGATGCCGCGAACGGCGGCGTCGGCTCCGAGTTCCGTGACGACCTGGTGCAATTCCTGAAGCGTCGCGGCACTCAACGCGTTCTTGGCCTCTGGCCGACGGATCGTGATCACGGCCACGTCCCCGTCGCGGGACACGACGATGTGGCGGTAGAAACGGGCCAGACGGCGTTCCAGCAGGCTGGCCGGCACGACAAACCCGGGATGCGCCTTCGCGTACGCGCCACAGAGCGTTGCCACCCGATCGGCACCCGCGGACTCGGCCAGGTCGACCAGCCCTTGCGAGAACCCGAGTGCCATCCGCGTCAACCAGTTCAGGTCCGAGGCCGTGCAGATGCCGTGGTCGATCACGAAGTACGTGCGAGCCAGCAGCACGGCGAGGATCCTATCCAGGACGACTCGCGCCACCGCTTCACTCGCGCCCGTATCACCCGGCTTCTTCGGGTCGTGCCAGGGGGTGTTGCCCTGCGCGCTGAGCTTGGCCGGTGCCCGGAACCAGTCGCTTCCGGTCGGCGCCTGGCGCATCAGTTCCTGGCAATGTGCCGTCAACAGGTTGCCGCGGGTGAGGTCCATCACCGCGAACGGGCCGCCCCCGCCGATCGCGTCGTTGACGATGCGGTCGATCTGCGCGGGCGTCGCCAGCCCTTCCTCGACGATGCGCACGGCTTCGGAGATGTAATTGCAGAAGATATCGTCGGCCGCAAAGCACGGCGCGTCGCTGGTGATGATCGGCACCTTGCCGAGGGCGACGAGCGTAGACAGCATCCGCTGGCCCAGCGCCTCGTGCCCCGACAGCACCACCTCGATCGGCAGTGACCGCCAGGCCGGATAGAACGGATGATTGACGAAGCACCGCTCCGGGTGGGCGGCTGAGGCCGCGATCTCGGCGCGGGGGAGGCCTGACGTGGCGAAGCCAATCAGGCACGAAGCACTGACCACCGCCTCGAGCTTCGACAGGATGGCCCGCTTCGTGGCCAAATCCTCGCTGGCGGCTTCCAGGACGTACTCGCATCCGGCCAGATCCGTAATATCGAGCGTCGGCACCAGCGCGCGCCGGATCCCGTCGGCGGCCTTGGCGCTGATCCGGCCGCGCGACAACCCCTTCTCGAGGTAGCCGTGGATCCGCGCCGCGCCCGCGTCGAGCGCCTCCCGCCTGACGTCCAGCAGGAAGACCTTGGAACCCGGCTGACTGCCCACAGCCGACAGAAACGCGTATGCGAGATCGGGCCCAATCGAACCCGATCCGATGACTCCGATCACCATCAGCGCACTCCTTCGGCAAAATGCCAGGTCCTGAAAGCTGCAAGTGCTGCCACGCGACCGACGTTCGGCCCGGGGGAGGCCGTCCGATCGCGAACAGTCAGCGTCGGACAATTCTACGGCGCAACGGGCCTTCTTGGTGCAGCTTCTCTGTCGGGATGCGCCTGCTACCGTCTCCGCCCCTTGAGCAGCACTGCCACCTCGTCGGGGCGCGGGTTGTCGTAGTCGAGCCGCACCCGGCCGTCCGCGGTCAGGGTGACGACCGCAGGAATCGAACTGGCGGACACGTACCAGCCGGCTGGCAGCACGACGCCATTGCGCGGCCGCCCGAGCACGCGGTCCCAGACGAATTCGTTGCCGAGCATGTAGTAGCGCCCGGAGTCCGTGTAGGTCTCGCTGATGCGCAACCGCACCGACTGCCCTTTCTGGACGGCAGGAAAGCGGATCACGACCGCCTCCGAGTCGGGCTCGATCGCATCGCCACCGGTGTCGAGCTTTTCGGCAAGGACCTGCGCGCCCTTCATCGCCTCGACCTTCAGTGCTTCTCCTGTGTCGAGGAGGCGGGCCGCCGGATCCGCTGCGCGGCTTCCGGGGCGAACGACGTTGACGTAGGCGGAGATGCCCGGACGGGATTCCGTGTAGTCGTGGTAGAGCGCGAACGCGTGCGTGTCTGGCTGCTGCAGGAAGTACACGATCTCGCGATCCTGATAGGCGCGCTCGGTGAGCCGCTCCGCCATCGGAGGCACCACCGACGCCGTCGCCGGGGCGGCGGCGCGCGCCCGTTCCGCCGGGGGCGGCGGAGTTCCTGGCGCCGCGGGCGACGGCTGCGGGCGCGCCCGCACGATGAGCGGTGCCTCGACGGGATACGTATTCAGGAAGCTGATCGCAATCCGCCCGTCCGCCTCCGTGAGGACCTGCGACGGCACGTTACACCCGACCAACTCAAAGCCCTTCGGCAGCACGACGGCGTTGCGGGCAATCCCGAGTCCGCGATTGAAGACAATGAGGCCGCCTTCGCGGTAGTAGGACTTGGGATCCTTGTAGGTCTTCTCGATCCGCAACCGCGTCTCGCCCTTGTCGGGAACCGCACGCGCAAGCGTGACCTGAATGTACTGCGCGTCGAGGTCGGCATTCCCCTGGCCGGCGGCCCGTGCCTCCGCGCCGGACACGACGGCGAACGGGAGCGGCTTGCCCGTCATCCGGTCGAACACGGCCTCGTCGCTCGCCTCGCTGCCCTTCCGGATGACGTTGAAGAATTTCGTCGCGCCGGCCCTGGTGGCCGTCACGTCGTAGACAATCCGGAACTGCGCCGAGTCCGGCGCCAGCAGCTCGTAGCGGGTGTAGTCGTCGCCTTCGTGGCGCTCGACAATCGGCGAGGCGGACTGACCGTAGACGCCGGCCGCCGGAACCAGCAGGATGGCTCCCACCATCGCGAACTTCTTCACGCGCGTGCAAACGGCTGAACTGAGCATAGGTCACGCCTTCCCGGCCTGGATTGGAGGTATATCAACGCCCGACGGGCACAGTGTCGTCCATCGTCAGCTTCGACGCGCCTCCTGTCAAGCGCGGGACCGCCGGCGCCCGGCCTTCACAAACTGTGAACCCGTCAGGATCGCCGTGTCGCTTCGGGTTAGGATAGGCTCACACGCAGCCCCGCGTGGACGTCCGATCCCGGCTGCCGTTGAGGAGTTGCATCATGGTCGTCAACCGTCTGTCCGTTGTCAGCGCACTGTTACTCACCATCGTGGTTCTCGCCGGCGCGGCCTTGCTGGCCCAATCGGTCAACACGCTCACCGCCGCTGAGAAGAAAGATGGCTGGGTGCTCCTGTTCGACGGAAAGAGCTTCGACGGGTGGAGGCAGTGCAACGGCACCGCGATGCCTGCCAACTGGGCCATCGATGATCAGGCGATGAAGGTCTTCACCGCCCCGGGCAGGAAACCGGGAGAGGGGTCGGGCGGGGACGTCCTGTTTGGCGCCCGGAAGTTCGGCAATTTCGAGCTTTCCATCGACTGGAAGACCGAGAAGGCGGGCAACTCCGGCATCTTCTTCAACGTCCGGGAAGTGCCAGGCAAGCCCATCTACTACGCAGCTCCGGAAGTGCAGGTGCTCGACAACGTCGATGCCACCGACAACAAGGTGGCGAGCCACCTGGCGGGGTCACTGTACGACATGGTCGCCGCCGACCCGAAGAGCGTAAAGCCCGTGGGCGAATGGAACACGATCGTCATCCGGGTCAAGGACGGCAAGGTCACGCATACCCAGAACGGCTTGAAGGTCGTCGAGTACACGCTCTGGACGCCCGAATGGGACACGCTGGTCCAGAACAGCAAGTTCAAGACGTTTCCCGGGTTCACGGAAGGCATCGCCAAGGACGGCTTCATCGGCCTCCAGGACCACGGCTACGCCATCTGGTTCAGGAACATCAAGATCCGGGTTCTGTAATCGCGCCTGGCACGTCTTTTAGAGGCCTGGCTGCTGGGGATGCGAATCGCACCTGCAGTTTCCAGGCATCGCCATCAGGCACCCAGATATCGACGATGAAGGAACCGGCGTCGCTGCCGCCACACCGGAAGCTCACGACGGCGGAACTGACCAGGTCGCGTGCGGCCATCGACGTGATGTCACACTGGGCGGGACGGGCGGTGACACGGGCGAGCCACGCGTCCCGGGGCAACGGGTCTCCCGGCGCCGACCCGACGCGCATCTCAAAGTCCTTCGAAAGCAGCGCCGACGCGCGCTTGGCGTCGCTGGCGGCCGTGGCAGCCATCAGCGTGGCCTCAAGTTCCGAGAACCGCTGAACCAGCCGCGTCACCGTCTGGATTCGCTCGGACTGCGGCGTCCCCTCCGAGCGGTGCGTGACGAGCACCGCGCCAACAACCAGGAAAACGAGGAACCTGCGGGTCATCATGTTCACCCATTGCGCGCGCGACGCCGGCCCGGGCCGGCGTCGCCGCACGCCTGCGGGATCGTCGAGGACACCATCAGAAGACGATGGCGCAGTAGCCGCCGGACGCGTTCACCCAGTTCTGCTGGATCAAATACTGCCGGGAGCCGAGCGTCATGTTGTAGAGCGACCCGTTCGATGCGCTCGACGTCGTGCCGAACGTCCATGCGCACTTGTCGGCGTTTTCCTGTCCGCGGCGATCGTACCAGGCATTGAGATCGGGATCGGTCACGGCCTCTTCGAGTTCATGCGCGATGATCGACGCCATGCCGTCTGCGCCGGCGTTCCCGTTCGGCCCCGTCGTCTGGGCCTCGCAGGCGGACGGACACCGGTCCGGGTTGCCGACAAACGCGTACTTGATGTCGCTGCCCGCAATCGTCCCGTGCGTGTGCCACCCGCAATACTGCGTGCAGAACCCTGACGACGCCGTCACGTCGGCCGACGTGAGCACGAAGTACACGGCGTTCGCGTCCGGCGGCAGCCGTCCACTGCTGATGGCGCTCGACACCACCGTCTGTATCTGGGCATCGCTGAGCGATGTCCCCTGCGAGTACGCGTCCGTGGTCGAGCCCAGATAGGCAACGGCGTTAATCACCCGGGCGCCGCTGCCGTTCGTGTAGGTGGAGTTGATGTTGTAGTACGGCGACGGCCCGATCGCGTTCGCCAGGTCGGTCAGAATGGTCGTCGCGGTGTTCCCACTCCAGTTGCCGTACCAGATGTAGTACACGCCCACAGCGGCGGCCGTTCCCAGCAGCGGGCCGCCGTGGAAGAAAATCCCGTTCGAGCCCGAGGCGGGTTTCGCCTTTGCCGCTCCCGGGCGCTCCCCGCCGCCCTTGCCATCCGGCACCATGCCGGGACCTTGGTCGGGCCGGACCACCTGGGCCGAAGCCGACGACACGCCGACAACCAGCACCGCCACCAGCACAGCACCCTTCAGTCGCATGTGGCACGATCCTTCTCCCCCATCCGTGAATAGAGACGGGCTCGGCTCGGGCAGACCGTGAACAACGCGCGAAGCGGCCGAATGGGGGCCAACCGCTCGCATGCGCTCACACCTTCAGGGTTCGCTTGGAAAGTCTGGACAAGAATACTGAGCGAATTAGTAGGAGTCAACGGGAATCAACACGAAGTGTGCAAGTGATCAGCGTCCCCACCATGACGGTATGCCGATCGCCACCGCAGGCGCGGTAGAATGGCCTCAACCTGATGCCTGGACCACGCAAGCTTGCCGCTGGGGTCGCCATCGCCGCCGTTCTGATGGCGGTGTGCCTGCCCGGCTTCGCTCCGCTCGACTGCGTGTGGCTCGAGTTCGAGTGGGTGCTGGTTCCCGACGATGGTGATGTTGCGGTCTGCTGCACGGCTACCCCGTGCGACGAACAAACCGTTGCCCTGCTCTCGCTTGGTGCGCCTCGCGGTCCTCCCTCCAGCCCCGCCCTGTAGCGAATCGCCACCAGCCAACTCAATTGAGTCGACGCCGGGGCCCGATCGCGCCATGAGCGCGGGGAGGGACCCAGGGTCCCGTGGCACGAGCTGCCGGACCCACACGACGTCCGGAGCGCAGGGGGTACTTGTGAAGACATCGATCGTTTCGCGTGCCGCAACATCGACCCGACCCACTTGGAGAGACCGCGTCGCCCGCCTCCAGGGCTCGACGGTCTCATTCGATCTCACTCGGTTCCAATCCGCGCTGGCCGGCATCCGGGCCCTCGAGGACGGCTGTCGCACGCTGTCCGACGCTGACCTGCAGGGCCGGAGCCACGCGCTTCGCGGCCGCGCGCGGGCCGGAGAACCGCCGGCCGCTCTACGTGGCCCGCTTTTCGCCCTGGCGCGTGAAGCCGCCCACCGCGTGCTCGGGCAACGTCCGTTCGATGAACAACTCCTCGCGGCGCTTGCCCTGGACGAAGGCCGGGTCGTCGAGATGTTGACCGGAGAGGGCAAGACACTCGCGGCCGTCATGCCCGCGGCCCTCAACGCCCTCACCGATCGGGGGGTGCACGTCCTGACGTTCAACGACTATCTGGCCAGGCGCGATGCAGAGTGGATGGGCCCGGTCTACCGGATGCTGGGACTGTCGGTCGGGTACGTCCAGCAAGGGATGACGGGAGCCGTCCGTCGAGCCGCCTACCAGGCGGACATCACCTATGTGACCGCGAAGGAAGCCGGATTCGACCACCTGCGAGATCTGCTGGTGTTGAAGGTGGCCGACCTCGTGCACCGGCCATTCCACTTCGCCCTCGTCGACGAAGCCGATTCCATCCTGATCGACGAAGCACGGGTGCCGCTCGTGATTGCGGGCACCGTCGACCACGACGTGCCGCGCGCCTCGTTGCTGGCGGGACTCGTCGGTGCGCTCAGGCCAGGTGTCCACTTCGACACCGACGAATACGGGCGCGACGTCGAACTGACCGAAGCGGGCATCGAGCACATCGAACGGGCGCTCGGCTGTGACGGCCTGCACCGCGCCGAGCATCTCGCGCTTCTGACCGAGGTCAATTGCGCACTCCATGCGCGGGTCCTTCTTCGGCGCGACGTTGACTACATCGTCCGGGACGGCCGCGTCGAGATCGTCGACGAGTTCACGGGCCGGGTCGTCGCCGATCGACACTGGCCCGACGGCCTGCAGGCCGCGCTCGAAGCCAAGGAAGGTCTGGAACTGCGGCCGGAGGGGAGCATCCTGGGCTCGATGACGCTCCAGCGGTTCCTCGGCGGCTATCCCCGCCTGTGCGGCATGACCGGAACCGCGAAAGATTCCGCCGGCGAGTTACACGGAATCTACGGCCTCGAGGTGATCGTCATTCCGACGCACCGTCCCCTGGTGCGTGTCGATCGAGACGACGAGGTGTATGCCGATCGCGACACGAAGGAGCGCGCGATCGTCCGCGGGATTCAACGCGCGCATGCCACCCGACGGCCCGTGCTGGTGGGCACGTCGACGGTGGCCGAGTCGGAGCGCCTGGCCCGGCAACTCGATCGCGCCGGTGTTCCGGCGGTCGTGCTGAACGCCAAGAACGATGCCGAGGAGGCGCCCATCGTCGCGCGCGCCGGGGCGCTCGATGCGGTCACGATTTCGACCAATATGGCCGGCCGCGGAACCGACATCCGGCTCGGCGGGCCGCACGAGGAGGACCGCGACCGCGTCGCGGCGCTTGGTGGCCTGTACGTGATCGGGACGAACCACCACGAGAGCCGGCGTGTGGACCTGCAACTTCGGGGGCGCGCGGGACGGCAGGGCGATCCCGGCGAGTCGCGGTTCTTCGTGAGCCTCGAAGACGACTTGCTGGTGCGGTACGGCATCGACACCCTGATTCCGTCCCGCCTGCGTCCCAAGAAGTCAGACGCCCCGGTCGAGAACCCGATCGTCCGCCGGGAAGTCGCGCGGGCGCAGCGCATCGTCGAAGGGCAGAACGTGGAGATCCGCCGGACGCTCTCCCGTTACGCCGCGGTCGTCGAAGCACAACATCGTCGACTGTTCGACCGGCGGTGCGCGATTCTGGATGGCACTGAGGTCCCCGACCTCTGGGCGGCACTCGCTCCCGATCGCCGGGCGGCGCTCGTCGCGGCGGCGGGCGAGACGGCTGTGACCGACGCCGAGCGGGCGGTCACGCTCGGCTGCATCGACCGCGCCTGGCGCGATCATCTGGCCTGGTGTGCCGATGTTCGCGAGGGCGTCCACCTGGTGCGCCTCGGCGGCCAGGATCCGCTCACCCGCTTCACAAGCGACGCGATCACGGCCTACACAAAGATCGACGATGCCATCGATGCGGCGGTGCTCGCAGCACTGACGACGATGCGGGTAGACGGATCCGGCCTGGATCTCACAGGTACCGGCCTGATATCACCGGCGTCGACCTGGACGTATCTGGTGAACGACGACCCGTTCAAGAGCCGGATTGGCGCCATGCTCACCGGGCCTGGAGGAGCGACCATCGCGATCTACTCGGCTGTATTTCTCGGGCCGCTGTTCGTCGCCTGGGCGCTCGTTGACAGGTTCTTCCGGCGCGGCGCCAGACGCCGCGCGAATCCGTTTGGCGGATCCTGAGGGCCGCCCCGCTGCGGCCGGGCTTCCCATGGCGTGGCGCCGCCGATCGGTCTGAGGATCTCGGAGATTCGTTCGCTCGGTTCATTTACACGCCTTGCCACGGCAGCCCTCTTGGCGAACCTGACTGAACGTTGCGGTATGCTGGCTCGTGATGGCTTCGATTGCGCACCGCATCACGGAAGAGCTTGGCGTCCGCCTGCCTCAGGTCGACGCCGCCATCGCCCTGCTCGATGACAAGGCCACCGTGCCGTTTATCGCACGCTATCGCAAGGAGGCGACGGGCGGCCTCGACGATACGCAACTGCGCGCGATCGAAGAGCGGCTGACGTACCTCCGCGAACTCGATGCGCGACGCGCCGTCATCCTCGTCAGCATCACCGAGCAGGGCCTGCTCACTCAGGAACTCGCAGACGCGATCGCGGCAGCCGGGACGAAAGCCCGGCTCGAGGACTTGTACCTGCCGTACAAGCCGAAGCGTCGAAACAAGGCGCAGATTGCCCGCGAGGCCGGCCTCGAACCGCTGGCCCTGGCGCTGCTCGGCGACCCCACTCAGGTGCCTGCTTCGGCGGCTGCGGCGTACGTGGACGTCGAGAAGGGCGTCGCCGACACGGATGCGGCGCTCGACGGCGCGCGATCGATTCTGATGGAGGCATTCGCCGAGGACGCCGAACTGGTCGGCGGCCTGCGCCAGTTCCTGTGGGATCGCGGCGAGTGGTCGTCGTCGGTCGTCCCCGGCAAGCAGCAGGAAGGCGTCAAGTTCTCGGACTATTTCTCCGCCAGTGAGAGGGTGAAGCAGATCCCGTCCCATCGCGCGCTGGCGCTGTTCCGCGGCCGCAAGGAAGGGATTCTCCGCGTCGCGGTGACACTGCCCCCGGACGAGGGGTCGGCCCGCCCGACCGAACCCGAGCGCCGCATCGCCGCGCGCTTCCGCGTCGAGGCCAAGGGCCGACCCGCGGACGGGTGGCTGCAGGAGACGGTGCGATGGACGTGGAAGTTCAAGCTCCTGTCGCACCTGTCATGCGAAATCGAGGATCGCTTGCGTGAACAGGCCGAAGCGGAAGCGATCCGCGTCTTCGGCAGCAACCTCCACGACCTGCTGCTCGCGGCACCGGCCGGACAGCGCGTGACGCTGGGACTCGACCCGGGGATCCGGACCGGGGTCAAGGCGGCCGTTGTCGATGGCACGGGCAAGTTGCTCGGTACCGCCACGGTCTACCCCCACCAGCCCCGCAACGACTGGGACGGGGCCCTGCGCACGCTCGCCCAACTCGCGGCCAGGCACAACGTCGCGATCATCGCGATCGGCAACGGCACCGCGTCCCGCGAAACCGACGCACTGGCCGCCGACTTGCTGGCCCGGCATCCCGAGTTGCACCTCGTCAAGGCCATCGTCTCGGAAGCAGGCGCGTCCGTCTATTCCGCGTCCGCGCTTGGCGCCAGGGAGTTCCCCGACCTTGACGTGTCGCTGCGCGGGGCGGTCTCCATCGCTCGAAGGTTACAGGATCCGCTGGCCGAACTCGTTCGCATCGATCCGAAAGCGATCGGCGTCGGCCAGTACCAGCATGACGTCAACCAGGCGTTGCTCGCCCGGAGACTCGACGCCGTGGTCGAAGACTGCGTGAATGCCGTCGGCGCCGACGTCAACACCGCCTCGGCGCCGCTACTCTCGCGCATCTCCGGCCTGAACGACACGCTGGCGGCCAATATCGTGGCGTTCCGCGATGCCCACGGGCCGTTCCGGACGCGGCGGCGCTTGCTGAAGGTCCCGCGTCTGGGCGACCGCACGTTCCAGTTGGCGGCGGGATTCCTTCGCATCATGAACGGCGACAACCCGCTCGATGCGTCCGCCGTGCATCCAGAGGCCTACGCCGTTGTGGAACGGATCGTCGCCAGCGTGGGCGTGCCGGTCAGCGACGTCATCGGCAAGGCAGGGGTCCTCCGCCCGGTGCGACCGGAGGCGTTCGTGGACGAGCGGTTCGGGTTGCCGACCATCCGGGATATCCTCGCCGAACTGGAGAAGCCGGGCCGCGACCCGCGCCCTGACTTCAAGACGGCGGCCTTCAAGGCGGGCGTCAACCAGATCACCGACCTCGAGCCCGGCATGCTGCTCGAAGGCGTCGTCACGAATGTCGCCAATTTCGGGGCGTTCGTGGACATCGGCGTGCACCAGGACGGCTTGGTTCACGTGTCGCAACTGGCCGATCGATTCGTGAAGGATCCCCGGGACGTCGTCAAGGCCGGCGACATCGTCACGGTGCGGGTGGTCGAGATCGACGGCGTGCGCAAGCGGATCGCGTTGACGATGAAGACGCAGGGGCCGGCGCCGGCCGCCCAGGCGGCATGGGGCGCGCCGCGGGCGGACGTCCGCCCGGCAGCGCCTACCGCGCTCTCGGCCGCATTCGGCAAGTTGACGAAACGGTAGCCAGTCGGCCTGATCAGTGCTCGCGCATCCACGCGCGGAAGATCTTCGCGCTCCCTTCCATCAGCGCCTGGTGCACCCGCGAGTGCTGGGCCGACATCTCCAGGTCGCCAAAGTCGCGGAACCACTTGGCGTCAATCAGTCCGAACGAAAAGAGCTGTAACGCGTCGGCGGTCCCGTACAGCGGGTCGGGGATCATGTCGCCGAAATCGAGGACCTTCTTCGGCCGCGCGCCGGCGACGAAGTCCATGTTGCAGCGCACTTCGTTGTTGTCCCGCAGGAGGAAGGAAAACGTCTTGACGGCCCAGTCGAACTTGCCAGGGCCAAACCCGAAATAGTTCGGAACCGGCGCGTAGTCGATGAAGGGATAGCCGATGGCCACTTCCAGCTTGTAGCCCGGCCGCGGGTTCTCGACGACGTGCACGAAGTCGGGATGCTGCACGACGGCGACGGCTTCCTTGAAGACGTGCTTGTAGGGGCCGAGCGTCACCACGAAGTCGTGGAGGTAGCAGGTGAACAACGACCACCGGTAGATTGGTCCCAGCAGGTTCCAATCCCGCACGTCGCTGAGTTCAGCGTCCGAGTAGCGCCCGCACTCGCCATCCGCCTTGCAGTACAGCATCTGCTTGAACGTGAACCCGCCGGCGTCGCCGTCGGGATACACCCAATGCGACGTGTTCAGGAAGTGCTTCAGCACGTAGTCCGTGAGCCGCTGCTCCGCATGCGGCCCCTCAATCTTGCCAAACTCCACCTGCTGAAGTGCCCCGAGCGCCGTGAGGGTCCGGCTGCCGATCGTCACGTCGGCGAGATAGCCGAAGGCCTCGTTCTTCAGGTCGTACTTGCGATTCAAGTTGAGGCGGTGCTTCTCAATCTTCCGGTTCGGGTCTCGCGACCACCGCTCCAGTTCGAGGCCGTCGACGAGGGCGACCTCGGACTTCTCCACCAGAGAACGCTCGAACGCGGTGAAGTCGCCGGGAATGGAGGCTTTGCCTGGTTGTGGATTGGGCATCTATTGGATTTCCTCGGGGGTGTGTTCCCGAGTGTGAGGGGCGGCGAGGGCGCGTGTCAAGGTCGGTGCTTGTCGGCCACGTCCGGCCACGCGGCGCCCCGTCTCCCGGCCGGGGATGTGCGAGGGTCCTCCGGTCGACGAGGGCACCCCGCTACAGCCAGAGCGCGACCAGCTTGACGGCCCGGCCGAGCGTCCTCGCGATGGCGGTGGCCAGCACGAGGAGATCCCGCTCGTTGAGGGCTTGCGCGACGGTCAGCGGGTCGGTGACCAGTAGCCAGATGACCGCCGCCGCGAGCACCACAGCGGCGAGCGCCGTCACGGCACAGACGGTGGCCAGCCACGTCAGGCGCCGGGTGATCATGATCAGCACCCCCCGGGACTCTCGATCCCGCACTGAGAACCGCGCCCATCGCGACAGGAGAGCCTTGCCATGCTCAGAACTCACGACTGGCGTGGGCGCGTACCGAGATCCGCATCGACACCCAGTTGAGCAACCCTGCCGCCACGATGGCGGCCGTCACGACCGGAATCACCCCGACCTCTCGCATCAGGTCCGCCAACACGGCCGGCCGCACCAGGCGGACACCGACCGGCGCCAGCACCGCCATCACAATCACCGCGGCCACGCCGCCGGCCCCGACGCCGAATTGAAACAGGCACCCGAGAAGAACCGCCACGAAGACACCGACGTAGAGCAACGCAGCCAGCGCGGTCTCGCCCATGACCCAGGGCGGCCAGACGCCGCCACGACCGGCTACGATCGCGGCGAAGATCACCGCCATTGCCGACGCGAGGATCAGGCAGGCGGAAGCCAGCAGGAGGGACGTTGCGTACCGGGCTCTCACGACGCCGGCCCGGCTGACCGGCAGGCTGTGGACGAATCGGTCGGCGCCGACGCTCCAGTCGAGCAACGCCACGACCGCCACGGCGGCCGCGGCCAGCACGCAGCTCAGCACCAAGAAGGCTTTCCCGGATACCAGCGCGCTGGCGAGCAGCAGCCCGAGCACCAGGACCTTCAGGCCCAAGTACAGGGCGCCGGCGCGCAGGTCCTTCACGATCAGGCTCAACATGGCGGCCTCGTGTAGCAGATGATGTCCTCGAGCGTCGGTCGCTCGATGACGACGGGTTGGCCCGCGAACCGGCGCCGGGCGGCCGCCACGTCGTCGCTCACACCGACGAATCCGAGCGGCCCCGCCTCGACACCCTTCAGCCACGCCCGCAGACCGGCGTCGAGCAGTTCCAGCGGGCCCTTGATCAGGGCCCAGCGATCCATCACCTCGTCGCGCGTCGAGGCGAAGACGAGACGCCCGTTCTGCACGAACGTGATGCAGTCGGCGGCCCGCTCGAGATCGGCGGTGAGGTGCGTGGACAGCAACACCGCCGCGCCTTCGTCGGCGACGTACTGCATCAGGCGCTCGATCAACTCGCGCCTGAAGACCGGGTCGAGACCCGACGTCGGTTCGTCGAGCACCAGCAACTCCGCGTGGTGGGACAGGGCCAGCGCGATCGCCAGCTTCGTCCGCATGCCCCGCGACAGGCGCCCGAACCGGCGGCGGGGAGGCAGATCGAACGCCTTCAGGAGTTGCTCGAAGCGGGACCGATCCCACTTCGGATAGAACGGGGCGGCCATCGCGCCGAGGCCGGCCACGGTGAGGTGCGGGTAGAACACCGGCACCTCGTGAACGAATCCGATCCGCGTCTTGATCGCCACCTCGTCGCGTGCCGCGTCGAGGCCGAACACGCGCAGGTCACCGCTGTCCCGGGAGGCGAGGTTCAGGATCAGCCTCACGATGGTCGACTTCCCCGCGCCGTTCGGGCCGATCAACCCCATGATCACGCCCGCGGGAAGCGCGAACGAGACGTCGTCCAGTGCGAAACCGTCGTATCGCTTGCCGACGCCGCGCAGTTCAAGCACGCTGGTCACCAGTCGCCTCCGCGTCTACAGGTCCCGCCGTTCGATGAGCCAGACCGACAGCCCGTACGACGCCCACGTGAAGAGCGCCACGGCCAGCAGCAACTCCACCGCGAATCCTCCGCTGCCGAGGTTCTCGTGCGTGGTGATGATGATCCGTTCGCACGCCCGGAGGACCGGCCGGAGGCCGACCGTCCTGCCGACAGCCAGCCCGAGCACGAACGTCAACAGGCCGAGGATCTGGAGACTCCCGAGACCCACGAACAAGCCCATGACGCCGAACCGGAGCACGAACGGCATCCCGACGGCAATCGTCAGGCTCACCGCCACGAGGGCGAACATCATCGTCTTCGGGTCGAACACCTGTGCGAGGGTCGGCTTCGACCACGGCACGACCGCCAGCAGGGTGCATGTCAGGAGAAACGCCGCGATCCCGACCAGGTGCCCCGCCAGGTAGCGGTGGCGCACGATGTCGCGCCGGGTCACCGGGAGGCTGAACGACACCGCCGCCGCGTGGAATCGTTCCTCGCGGGCCCCCAGCGTCACCGTGACAAGGGTGGCGGCAATGCCCCCAATCACCGTCGCCATGCCGGCGCCGTTCAAGTCGCGGGCGGCGTAGCCGACCCACACGAACAGCCACAACAGGCCGAGGAAGACCTTGCCGTTCAGGATGAGGTCTTTCACGAAGAGCCTACGCAGCATGGGCGTCCTCCCCCGTCATCAGCACCATCACATCGTCGAGCGACGGCTTGTCGATGACCACCTCCGGGCCGAGTCCGTGGCGCAACGCAGCCACGTCGGAAACGAGGGCCTCGACGCCAAACGCGCGGCGCCGCGAGCCGCGCAGGATGGCCGGATCGATCCGGCTCAGCATCGCCGCATCCCCTCTTGCCACGGCCCACTGATCCAGCAGTTCGTCCTTGGGCAGCGAGAACGCGACCTCGCCATGCCGAATGAGCGTGATGAAGTCCGCAATCCGGGAGAGATCGCTCGTGATGTGCGTCGAGAAGAGCACCGACTTGCCCGCGTCCTGCAGGAGCGCGGAGAGCCGCTGCAGCAGCTCCCGCCGGAACAGCGGATCGAGGCCGGCCGTCGGCTCGTCCATGATGAGCAGGTCGGCGTCATGCGAGAGCGCCATCGCCAGCGCAAACTTCGTCTGCATGCCGTGCGACAGCGCCTTGAACGGCTTGGTCAGCGGCAGCGCAAACTCCGAGGCGAGGCGGTCGAACACCTCGTCGTTCCAGCGCGGATAGAACGGCCCGAGCGCGCGGCGATGCGCGTTGAGGCTCATGTCGCCCCAGAACCCCGGCACGTCGTAGACGAAACCGATCCGCGACTTGACCTCGACCTCGTGAGCACGATGATCGAGGCCGAAGATCCTGACCGCGCCGGCGTCCGCTCGGACCAGGTTCATGATCGTCTTGATGATGGTCGTCTTGCCCGCGCCGTTCGGGCCGATCAGCCCCCCGATGAACCCGCGGGGCAGGTTGAACGTGACGTCGTTCAGCGCGAAACCCTTGAATCGCTTGCGCAGCCCCGTTACTTCGATGGCGTAGTCGGACGTCATGACGTTTCCTCGCACAGCAGCCGCAGCATCTCGGCCAGTTGGTCGTACCGCATCCCCATGAGCCTCGCCTCCTCGACGGCGGCGGCCAGCTTTTCTTCAACGACCTTCATCCGCTTCTCGCGCAGGAATTCCGCGTTCTGGGCCGCGACGAAGGTGCCCTTTCCCGCAACCGTGTCGATGAACCCCTCGGCCTCGAGCTCGTCATACGCCCGCTTGGTGGTGATGACACTGATCTGAAGGTCAAGGGCGAGCTTGCGGATGGACGGAAGCGGCTCCCCCTCCGCGAGGTCGCCGGCGATGATCTGCGTCTTGAACTGCCGGACGATCTGCTCGTAGATCGGGTCGGGTGATGAATTGGCAATCAGGATTCGCATGGGTCAGTCCATATCGTTCGTATCATGCCTACTGTATATATACGATATATACGCTTAAAAGTTCTGTCAAGTCAAAGCCGTCATTTGCGCCGGTCTTGCAGTCATGCGGTGATTTGGCCGATTACACGGCCAAGACCGCTCGAGGGCGCAGAACGTCCCCTCGGCAGACGTCCTGCGACGACGGCCGGAAGGAGACCCCTATGGACCCGCTGTTGTCAGAGATGTGGCTGATCGACGCCCCAGGCACCGTCGAGTTCTTCGCAACGAGTCTGGGCGACGTGATTGAAGACCAGGCACGGGACACCCGGTCACTTGCGGTGCCCCGAGACGAGTTCCTCTACGTTTCCGGTGCCCTGGCGGAGTTCGCGCTTGTCGCGGACCACGGCGCCGAGCATCTTCCGCTGGCTGGCACGCTACGCGAACTGCACGATCTGTTCGTCACCGATCTGAGCACCTGGCAGGACCGTGAGTTGATGGAAGCCGCGGGCGTGCAGGCGTTGATGCTCACCGGCTTTTTCGCCGGAGGCATGCGACAGCGGCACAATCTGGACACGTACGTCTGCTGGGGGCGCTTCTTCTTTGACCGGGCCGCGTCGGGCACGTCGGGGCCAAAGCGGGCGGTACTCGGTGGCATGAGCCGGCACTTCCCGGTGTGGCGGCACCACCTCGAACGGCTGCACGTCCAGCTGTGGGAGGACAGCCACCTGCTGGCGCTCGAACAGCCGACGGTCCGCTTCCCGGCAGCCGTTCTCGGCCGTCCTGACGCCGGCCGCCATCATTGAGTCGCCCGGCGTCCCTGCGGCGAGGACGATCGGACGCCTCGACGGCCGCCTATGACCGTCGGCGCCGGTATGGCCCATCCTGCTCGGCAGTCAGGGGCCACGGTAAATGCGGCGCGGACGTTGGTCCCGGCATGTTCACCTTCGGGGAGCCGGGCCCACCCGTCCCAACTCCCCTGCAGCGGCGTCCACGAGCGCCGCTTCGCGCAGGAGAGCCTTCGCCACGCGCGCGATTTCGCCCTCCACCGCGTCGTACTGCTTCTGCTCGATGCCCTCGCGCACGCCGGGCAGCGTCTTGACGTCGTACCCCGTGTAGAAGCCCGGCGCGTACAGGAGGTGGCGGTACCACTCGCGGAGCGGAAGGCCGGCCGGGTCCAGCAACTGGCGCTCGCTCTGGATCAGTCTGGCGTTCACGGCACGAATGGCGACGACGTTACCGGCGAGATGCGGGGCGGCGGCGGCCACCGCCTTCTGGTAGCGCGCCGCGGCCGCGGTCAGCGCGGCGGACGCGTTCTCGAGAGGCGCGAAGTTCAATGCCGGCGGGACGACTTCGACGGCCGGCGCGACGAGCGGCCTCCGCGGATCGCGCATGGCCGCGAACACGCCGTCGTCGATGTCCTGGTTCCGCTCCCGGACCTCGTCCTGCCGGCGCTTCAGCAGCGCCTGCACGTCATCGACATACCGCTTCACGGTTTCGGCCAGACGCGTGAAGTCGAACGGGAGCACGTCCGCATCGGCCAGCCGGACGACCGCGGTGCCAACGGTCTGCGCGGCGAGACGGCCGTACGCGAAATCGGTGTCCGCGAAGTGCGTGTAGTGGTAGAAGTCATCGTAGATCGAGTGGTAGTTGCCGCTGTCGTCCTCTCCGCCGTAACCGAGATCCAGCGTGGGGACGCCGCTGTGCTGCAAGAAGGGTGTGAAGTCCGAGCCGGACCCGAGCGCGCCGATGCGCAGATCCCCACCCGAGCGCGCCTCGCGCCGTTCGTCGCCCGTGCCGTCGGTGATGATGGCCGCCTGCAGCCGCTTCCACGCGCTGACGTGGGCTTCGGGGTCCTCGACCGATCTCGCCACGCCGTTGATAAACGGCTCGAGCGTGTGCGAACCGCTCATCGAGAGGAAGCCGCGGCCGTTGCTGTCGCTGTTGATATACACGACCGCGTGCGCCGCAAGCTCCGCGGCATGCGTCTCCACCCACTCGGTGGACCCCAGCAGCGCGGGCTCCTCACCGTCCCACGCGGCGTAGACGATGGTCCGCTTCGGCGTCCATCCCTGCTTGCGCAGCTCGCCGAGCGCGCGCGCCTCTTCCAGTTCCGCCGACACCCCGCTGACCGGGTCACCCGACCCGTTCACCCACGCGTCGTGATGATTGCCACGGATGACCCATTCGTCGGGATACGTCGATCCCGTGAGCCGGGCGATGACGTCGTACATGGGCGTGATGTCCCAGTTGAACGCCAGCGTGAGGTGCACCGTGGCCGGCCCCGGACCGATGCGATAGGTGATCGGCAGCGCGCCCCGCCAGTCGGCGGGCGCCAGCGGGCCCGTCAGTGCGGCCAGCAGCGGCTGCGCGTCGGCGTAGGAGATGGGCAGCACGGGGATCTTCGTGATGGTCTGCGCGTCAGCGACCGCCAGCCGCTTGGCGCCTGGCGTGGCACCCACGCCAGGCGTGAGCGGGTCGCCGGGGTAGACGGGCATGTCCATCACACTCCCGCGCTGGACGCCGTCGCGCGGCCGCATCGGGCCGTCGGGAAACACCTCGCCTCCGAAATACCCGTCGTCGCGCGGGTCGGAGTAGATCAGGCATCCGATGGCGCCGTGCTCTGCGGCGACCTTGGGCTTGATGCCGCGCCACGAGGCGCCGTACCGCGCGATGACGATGGCCCCCTTCACCGACACGCCGAAACGCTCGAGTTGCTCGTAGTCGACCGGCCTGCCGTAGTTCACGTAAACGAGCGGCGCGGTGACGTCGCCATCGCGCGAGTACGCGTTGTACGTGGGCAGTTGCTCGGACTTCTGGCCGGACGTGAGGTCCCCCGCCACCGCCGGTTCCTCGAGCTTCGCGACGAACCGGGTTGGGGCCACCATCTCCAGCCGACGGGTTTTGGGCGTGGGAAACAAAACGTCGAACCGTTCGATCGTCACGTCCCATCCCCATTCCTTGAAGCGCGCGGCGATCCACTCGGCGTTGTCCTTGTCGTAGGGCGACCCGACGTGGTGCGGCCGGGCGCTCAGGCGTTCGTCGTACGCCCGGATGTTAGCCGGCACCGGCAGTGCGCGAAACGCCGTCTCCCACCGGTCACCCGCCGGCGCGAGCGCGGATCGGTCCGCCTGCGACGACTGCGCGTGGGGACTGGACACGGCGGCCACGATGGCCGCGAATGCAACAAGGTACCGACAGCCGCGGCGAAATGTCATGGATGTGCTCCCGCTCGTATTCTCCCGTTCATGCGCACGGATGGCAAGTGCGCCGGGACCGACCGCCAGATGCCGGAGGACGGCGCTTACGTGTTCGGTGCACGCCGTGGAACCAGGTGCACGAGCGGCGGCAGACCGCCGAGTCCCCCGGCGATGGCCGCGATGGCGATGGCCACTGGTGGCCATCCGATCCAGACGCGGAACAGGAAGTCGAGGCCCCAGGCCAGCGGCCCAGCCCCGAGCGCGAGCGCCGCCGCACTCGTGCTGAGCATGCCGCGCCATTTGTCCCCAACGGCCGCGCAGACCAGTGCGCCGCCCACGGACACGCTGGCCGCGAGTCCCACCGGCGCAATCAGCCAGCGATCGTCGAGATCGGGCAAGGTCATCCAGAAGAGCGACAGGCCGCCACCCCAGATCAGTCCGTGGGCATAGACGCCGCGCAGCAGCGCGTCGCGGCGAACCGGCAGCGCCGCCCACGCCCTCACGAACCAGCCGCCGAAGAGCGGGGTTCCTCCGCGCCGGTCCTGCCGGCCCAGCAGGGGAACGCCAAGAGGCAGGAACAGGAAGGCTCCCGACAATCCCAGTACGACGCCAGCGAGGAACGACTGCCCCTTCGGCATGCCGTGTGCAACCGCGAAGGCGGCGAGCGCGACGACCGTGCATGCGGTGAGCAGCAGGTTGTTCTTGAGTGGGCCAAGCCACAGGTCGCGCCGAAGCTGCGACGCAGGCGGCCTGGATCGACGCACCAGTGCGCCTGAGCGCGTCCGACCGCGGAACGGCATGGTGAGATGGAGTCTGACCTGACTGAACTCCAGCAGGCCAAGCGTCAACACCACGGCCACCACACCCCAGGACCAGGTTCCGAGACGCGGCGCGAACAGCGACCACACCGCCACGAGTGGCCCGATGGCGAGGATCCGGATGACGTGGACCGCCCGGAAGCGCGATGGCGACATCCACGCCACGGCGCACGGCACGATCAGACACGCCTCGACCAAGCGATCCCAGAGGAACCCGGGCACGCCGACCGACGACCCGCCGGGTAACGCCAGTAGATACACCGGCTCGAGGATCACGCGCCACAGCAGGATGATGCCGACCGCCGCAAGCGACTCCACCAGGATGCGGCTCTTCGGTCCAAGCGGGAGAGGAGGGTGCGCCCAATCGAGCGTGTCCACGCCCAGGAACCTGGTAGACCAGAACCGGCCCTGCCCCGGGCTGCTGGTTGCCCCGGGGCCGATGACGCTGGCGAATCCACCGATGTAGGACAGGCTGAACATCTTGAGCACGAGGGAGAGGCGCAGGTGAGTCGCGAACCCGGGATCGAGCGTCATGGCGAACACGCCACACGCCAGACCTGCCAGCAGCAGTCTCGGCGACCCCACCGCCTCGCGGACGCGACCGGCAAAGTGACAGACGGCCGGCGTCATACTGCCCCCCACGCGTCGAGCGCCTCTTCAAGCGTCCGCCCGTCGCCGACGAGCATGTCCGTACGTCCGGTGCGGACCACGCGGCCTTTGTGCAGCACGAGCAATTCGTCGGAGATGCGCTCAATGTCCGCCAGGACGTGCGAGCTCACGATGACGCTGCGCTGCGGGTTCCGGACGATGTCGAGCACGCTTTCGATGAGGGTTCGCCGCCCCGCCAGATCGAGGCCCGCGGCGGGCTCATCCAGCACGAGCAGTTGCGGCCGGAAGGCCATCGCCGTAATGAGCCGCAATCGCGTGCCCTGCCCGCGAGACAGCTCCCACACCTTGTCCAGGGGATTGAGCTCGAACCGCTCCAGCAGCGACTCCACCAACGTCGCGTCCCACGTCGCGTAGTAACCCGACAGCGTCTGAAGCAGGCGGTCGATCCGCATGGCAAACACCGGCAGATCGTCGCTCATGAACCCCAGCGCCGTGCGGACGGCCGCCGGATCGCCCCAGGGGTCGTGGCCGAACACGCGCACGCCGCCGCCGTCGGTGGCCCGCAGCCCGGCAATCAACTCCAGCAGCGTGGACTTGCCCGCGCCGTTCGGGCCGACCACGCCGACGACCTGTCCGGGCGCCACGGTCCACTCGGGCACGCTCAACGTGAACCGTCCGCGGTGGACCGCAAGGCCGGCAATCTGGACGAGCAATTCATCCGCCATTCGTGTCTTCCTCCTGCGCGATCAGTTTGTCCACGAACTGCCGGAGCGCGGTGCCGCGCAGCCCGAGCAGCCGGGCGCGATGGATGGCCGCCCCGAGCTGCTGCCTGGCTTCCTCAACCGACTGGCGGCGCGACGCGGTTGCGGCACCCTCGGCCACGAACGTGCCCTGACCGTGTCTCGACACGATGAGACCCGCCGCTTCCAGATCGGCGTACGCCCGGCGCGTCGTGATGAGCGACACGCGGAGGTGCACGGCGAGCTCGCGGACCGACGGCAGTTGGGACCCCGGCGGAAGTCCACCCGTGCGCAGCAGATCGGCGATCTGGTCTACGACCTGCCGATAGAACGGGACGCCGGACGCCTGGCTCAGCTGAATAGGAAGTCGTGTCATCGTCTCGGCTACCTGTGTATCTTAGTATACACACATGACCACTTGTGTCAATCGTGTCCGGCCACCCGCGATGCTCCCCATCACGCGATCGCGAGCAACCATCGCCGCCACCCGGGACACAGGCCGTGTAGAATCCCGACGTCCCTGCAGGTGGTTCGTCCCGCTCCCGCTTGAACGACGAATGGAGAAACCGATGCCCGACCTGACCCGAAAAGACGTCATCATGATCCTGGCCACCACTGAACACGCCCGGCTCGCCGGCGTGGACCTCTCGGGACTCGATCTCCGCGGGCTGAACTTCGCAGGCGCTGACTTGATTCGGGCCAATCTCGCGGGGGCCGATCTCTCCCACGCCTACATGCGGCACGCGCAGCTTGAAGACGCGATCCTCGAAGGCACCATCCTGGTGAACGCCAACCTCAAGGAGGCGAACCTCAAGGGCGCCAACATGAAGAACGCCAGGCTGAAGGGTACGTTGTTGACCGATGCCAACCTGTTCAAGGCCACGGTCAGCGAGATCGCGTTGAGCGAGTCCATCGGCGCGTCCGTGTAAGCGCTCGCTGATCAGGCCAGACCGCCAGCGACCGTTGGCCGCGATGATTGCACCGGTCAGGGAATGACTCGCCTGAGGCACACCTGCCGCAGACTATCGGGCAGGCATGGTGACGCGAGGCCTGATCGTGCGCGTGACCCGCTCGAAGACCGGGCTGTCCGCGTCGCGGATGTCGAGGTCGATCTCGGCCGAGATGGTCACGTCCCGCAGGGTGATGTTGGTGATCCGGCTGTCGGGCAGGCCGTGGATCATGCCGGCATTGCGCGAGGCCTCCACCGTCACGTGATCGATGAGGACGTCGCGAATAGACGGAATCTTCGCCGGGTCGCCCTTGAAGTCGGGCCGGTTGTTGTCGACGTAGTCGAGTTGGAGAACGATGGCGTTCGCGACGTTCCGCATCCGGATGTTGGTGTAGCGGACGTTCTGGACGATGCCGCCGGCGCCGCGCATTGACTTGATGCGGATGCCGTTGTCGGTGCCGTCCATCGTGCAGTTTCTGACCAGCATCGTGTGGACGCCAGCCGTCGTTTCGGAGCCGATCGAGATGCCGTGCCCGTGCTTGATGGTGTTGTTCTCGATGAGCACGTTCGTCCCGCCCGACTTGATCACGATGTCGTCGTCACCGGTGTCGAGATCGCAATCGTGGATCCAGAAGTTGGTGCCGGGCCCCGGGTCGATCGCATCGGTGTTGGGCGCGCTCCCATCCCACGGTGCGCGGACCTTCACGCGTTCGATCGTGAGGTCGGTGATGTTCTTGGGCACCAGGTGGAACATCGAGGAATTCGTCAGCATCACGTCGGCGACGCGCAGCCGCTCGCAGCCGTTGATGACGACGAGATGCGGTCGCCGGTACACGACCCGTCCTGGCTTCCCCTGCGCTGCGGCGTTGCGCATGGCGCGCTCCGACCACGCCCACCAGTGCTGGCCGCTGCCGTCGATCGTGCCTGGGCCGGTAATCGCCACGTCGTGGAGCCGGCTGCCGGTGATGAGCGGGTCGGGCACATGATAGGAGGCATCGGCCTCCGCCTGCGTCTTGAATCCAGCCGGGTCAGGAAGGCCGGCCGACGCGAAGGTCTCCGGCGCCTTGATGACCGCGCCTTCCTCCAGGTGCAGGTCGAGGTTGGAACACAGCTTGAACGGCCCGGTCACAAACACGCCCTTCGGCACGATGAGCCGGCCGCCGCCCGCACGGCCGACTGCCGCGATGCCCCGCTGGAACGCGTCGGTATTGAGCGTCCTGCCGTCGCCGACCCCGCCGAAATCGGCGAGGCTGAACGAACGGTCCGGAATGTTCGGCTGCGCGGGCCTGAGGTGCTCGACAGCGGACACGTCAACCGCCGCGAGTTGTGGTGCAGTACGGTCGGCAGGCGCATCCGAGGGGCCCCGCTTCGCGCGCAGGTCCGCGAAGAACTTGCTCACCGCCGGATCGTTCATGAAATCGTAGACGTAGCGCGGGCCGTAGTCGACCCAGAGTTCTTCACCCGCGGCGATATCCCGCAAGGCGATGATCTTCACGAACGGGGCTTCGCAGATCTTCTCGAACTTCACGTTCTGGAACTCGGCCGGGGCGAAGTTCATCCGCGTGAAGACGTTTCCGTTGATGCCGTCAATCGTGGTGATGCCGCCGGTATGAGGCTTCGCGCAGTCCAGCAACCCCATCATGTACTGCCACTTGTCCGCGGCCAGGCGGCGCTGGTACTCCTCGTCGGCAATGAACTCGCCGGTGTAGGCGCCAAGGACGGCGCCCTTCGGGATGGCCGCCTTCGCGAACACGCCGTTGCCTGCATGCGGGATTCGGGACGTCCGGATCTCGAGTTGCGTTTCGGACGGCGACTGGCCGCCCACTCCCACAGCGGCCGTCGCCAGCGCGACGGCGAACAAGAGGAACCACCACCTGTGTCGAATCATCTCGGGCTCCAGCTTCGGCCGATGCGACCGTGGGCCACGTCCACGGGCCGATCGGAATGGACGCGGCGGCTACTTCGACACGACGATCTTCGCCGACGTAGCGAACCGTCTAAACTCTGAGTACTCCGCGACGCCCGTGGCGCGGCCGAGGAATGCCGGACCGCCCCGCGATCCCGGCATCGCGCCCTCGTAGGTTTCGGACATCTTCGACGGCAGCCACGCTCCGGAGGTTCGATCCAGCCGGAAGCTGACTTCAACGACCGCCAGACTCTCGTACCGTCGGGGCTTCTGTTGCGCAGGTGGCGGGGCTCCCATGGACGCGGCGGTGGACACCGGCGCATTCAGCACGGACCTGGTGTCCGTCGGCGGCGTCGTCGTGTCCACGACAACTCGTGCTGCCGGCGAGGCCATGTCCTGGTCAGCAAAATTCCGCAGTTCGAGGCGCGTGCTCACCACCGTGCCGTCACCCGGCACGACCCAGACCCGGCCCGAGGCAGGAACGTCGCGGCCCTCTCGAGTCCGGATGAGCGTCGGCCGAGCGGTTTCCGTAAACTCGAACTCCCACGTCGCCACCCCATCGATGTCCTTCGCGCCCTTCCGCTTGAACGAAAACCGCGACGCCGTCCGCGGCAGCAGGAACGACAGGGCCGTCGTCGGCAGGTTGAAGTTCCGGCTGATCGGACCGATGTTGTACCGCGCGCTCTCGTCGGCAATCTGCCTGAGCTGCGCGCCATCGATCGACGTGGACGTCAGCAGTCGCAGCAACCTGTCTCGTCGGTCGACGACCGCGCGTTCATTGACCTCGACGACATCCCGGTACCCAATCCAGTCGGATCCGCTTTCCGTCTTGACGATGGCGAATTCAGAGACCAGGCGCCTGGGCTGGAATGTCCCTCCCTGCTCGGCTTCGACGCGCTGCGCGTAGCGCTCGGTACCGACGAACATCGCCGCCTGCGCGCCGTACGCGAGCACGTACTGCGACATTCGGTGGACGACTTCGTCGACGGACGGATCCGGTTGGACGCCAGCGGGTGGTTGATGGGGTGTGGCAAGGACGGCAGACAGTGCTGCCAAGCAGAATGCCGACGACAGCAGTACGCGCATAGTCGGGTCCTTCCAGCGGGTCAGGTACGTCAGGCAGCGCGCGGGCGGACGGGCCGATTATACACGTCTTTCGGCGGTCGCCGTCGTCGTCCGCAGGCGTCGCCGGCGTACAGGAAGGGGCGCCGACGCCCCATCACGCTAGTTCGTGTCCAGCTTGTTCACGTCGCGGATATCGCGGAGCGTTCGCCGCATTTCCTCGACCACACGCATCCCCTCGAGGGTGGCGTGCAGTGATTCAGCGGTGGCGTGAACGGCGTCCATGGCGGCGTGGCGGGCCGCCTCGGCCGCCGCGCGAGCGCCCTCGCCGGCAATCCGTGCGGCCTCCCCCACCTCCCGTATCCGTTCTCGCTCTTGCCGGACAGCCTCAATGGCGTCGCGATGCTCGTCGCGGACCCGCCGCGCCTCTTCCGCCAACTGCCTGAACTGTTCCGCTTCATTCCGGGCCGTTTCGGCCGATTCGCGGTGCGCTTCCGGGTTACCCTCGTGCGGCTCGGGCGGGGTGACTTCGTCGTTCATCGGAATCCCTTTCCCAATCACGCGAGCGCGGGCAGGTCCAGGCGTCGACCGGCCCACTCGGCGCAGACCTAACGTAGCAGGAAGAGCGCCCGAGGAGGTGTTCCGAAAGCGACAGCGCCTGACATGGAGCATCGCCTGGCGGACTGGCGCGTCACGGCGTTCGCAAAGAGAAGCACCAGCCGCCGGGACATGGTCCCAACGGCTGGTGCCTGAAGGCGCCGGGGCTGAAGCCCCGGCCTACATCACTTGGGTCGCGGAGTCACTTCGAACACAGGGCTCAAGCCCTGTGCCACGTACTACTTCTTGAGCGAGGCCACCACGGCCTGGCCGATGTCCGCGGGGCTCTTCACCACGCGCACGCCGGCGGCCGTCAGCGCCGTCATCTTCTCGGCCGCGGTGCCCTTGCCGCCCGCGATGATCGCGCCGGCATGGCCCATCCGGCGTCCCGGGGGCGCCGTCTGGCCGCAGATGAAGCTCACCACCGGCTTCGTGACATGCGCCTTGATGTACGCCGCGGCCTCTTCTTCGGCCGTGCCGCCGATCTCGCCGATCATCACGATGCCCTCGGTCTCCTTGTCGGCCTGGAACAACGTCAGCGCGTCGATGAAGTTCGTGCCGATGAGCGGGTCGCCGCCGATACCGATGCACGTCGTCTGCCCCAGCTTGAGCCGGGTCAACTGGTGGATCGCTTCGTACGTCAGCGTCCCCGATCGCGACACGATGCCAATGCGGCCTTCCTGGCAGATGTGGCCGGGAATGATGCCGGCCTTCGCCTTGCCGGGCGAGATCAGGCCAGGGCAATTCGGCCCGATCAGCCGCGTCTTCGTGTCCTTGAGCACGGCCATGACGCGCATCATGTCGAGCGTCGGGATGCCTTCGGTGATGCACACCACGAGGTCCAGCCCGGCGTCCGCGCATTCGAGAATCGCGTCCGCCGAGTAGGGCGGCGGCACGAAGATGACGCTCGCGTTGGCGCCGGTCTTGGCCACCGCGTCCGCGACCGTGTTGAAGATCGGCCAGCCCTCGTGCGTCGTGCCGCCCTTGCCGGGTGTGACGCCGCCAACCACCGTCGTCCCGTACTGCGCCGCCTGCTTCGCGTGGAACGTGCCCTCGCGGCCCGTCAGGCCCTGCACCAGCAGGCGTGTCGATTTATCGATTAGAACAGCCATGATTGCCCCCTCTATCCGCGCGCGAGCGCAACGACCTTGCTGGCGCCTTCGTCCATGGCGTCCGCGGTCGTGAAATTGAGCCCGCTCTCGCGAAGCATCTTCTTGCCGGTCTCGACGTTGGTGCCTTCCATGCGAATCACGATCGGCACCTTCACCGAGAGTTCCTTGACCGCCGCGATGACGCCCTCTGACAGCACGTCGCAGCGGAGGATGCCGCCGAAGATGTTGATGAAGACGGCCTTCACGTTGGTATCGGACATCAGGATCTTGAACGCGTTGCGGATCTGCTCCGCGGTGGCGCCGCCGCCCACGTCCAGGAAGTTGGCCGGCTCCCCGCCCGCCAGCTTGATGATGTCCATCGTCGCCATGGCGAGGCCGGCGCCATTGACCATGCAGCCAATCGTGCCGTCCAGGCGGATGTAGTTGAGCGAGAACTTCGACGCCTCGATCTCGAGCGGGTCTTCCTCGCTCAGGTCGCGTAGTTCCTTCAGTTCCGTGTGCCGGTAGAGCGCGTTGTCGTCGAAGTTCATCTTGGCGTCGAGCGCCATGAGATTGCCGTCGCCCGTGACGATCAGCGGGTTGATCTCGACGAGCGAGGCGTCCGTCGCCTTGAAGGCCTCGTAGAGCGCCGCCACCAGCTTGCCGCACTGGGCAACCGCCGGTCCCTTGAGGTCGAGCGCGAAGGCGAGCTTCTTGGACTGGAACGCTTCCAGGCCCGCCGTCGGGTGGATGTACTCCTTGAAGAGCAACTGCGGCGTCTCGGCCGCCACCTTCTCGATGTCCATGCCGCCCGCAGAGCTGGCCATCACCACCGGCCGGCCGCTCGCGCGATCGAGGACGATGGCGAGGTACAGTTCGCGCACGATCTGCACGCCCTGCTCGATCAGCACGCGTTGCACCACCTTGCCCTCCGGGCCGGTCTGGTGCGTCACGAGTTTCATGCCGATCATGGCCGCGGTCAGCTTCTCGACCTCTTCCATGGTCTTGGCCACCTTCACGCCGCCGCCCTTGCCGCGGCCGCCCGCGTGAATCTGCGCCTTGACAACGACGGGCAGACCGAGACGTTGCGCGATGGCAACGGCCTCGTCCGCGTTGTACGCCACTTCGCCCTTCGGCACGGGCACGCCATACTTGGCGAGCACGGCCTTTGCCTGGTATTCGTGGATCTTCATATCGTGCCTGTTCTCTTCGTTATTAGGCCCATTTCTTCGTATCTCGATTTCCTGTAGCCATTTCTGTAGCCACATTCTCCCCTGCGCGGGGGCGGACGTGGCACTCGTTGGGCGGAATGGATTCTACTACGTCCGGTTCCAGTTTCAAGGTCGTCGACAGGCGACCATTACCAAGTTCGCTGTGGGGACGAAGGCTGATCGGGACGCGGCATTGCCCCCTCAGGATTGCGACGAGCTGGTGCGGCGGTGGCAAATAGAAGATCAGTACGCCGCGAACACGACCCGCTCGTCGCTCCTACGTTCATCAACCGTAATGGCAGAGGACTCGCGCTGGCGGGTTCTATGATGCGGCACTTGACACGCGCGCGGTGCCTTGCTATAAATATCGCACATGCGTTATAAACATAACATGTCACTACGGCTCCATGGCGCCCTCACCAAACGCGAACGGCAGATCATGGACGTCCTGTACCGGCTGGGCCGCGCAACCGCTGGCGAGATTCTCGAGGCGCTGCCCGCTGCCCGGAGCTCCTCCACCGTACGGACGCAATTGCGCGTTCTCGAAACGAAGGGCCACGTCAGGCACGAAGAACTCGGCCTGCGCTTCATCTACTCGCCCACCGTGCCGCGCCGCGCGGCGCGGAAGTCCGCGCTGAAACATCTCGTCGATACGTTCTTCGAAGGCTCTAGTGCCAAAGTCGTCGCGGCCCTGCTTGGCGGCGACGGCGCGGGCGTATCTGATGAGGAACTGGCCCGCATCGCTGAGGCTGTCGACAACGTCCGAAAGGAGTCCCGATGACCCTTCTCTGGGATTTGGCGATTCGTTCCGCCATTCTCGTACTCCTCGGGCTGGCTGTCGCAGTCATCCTGCGGAGGCAGCCTGCTGCCTTGCGGCACGCCGTGCTCGCGATGACCATCATCGCCACTGCCGCCCTCCTTCCCCTGACGGTGATTACGCCGACGTGGCAAGTCCGGCTGCCGATATCCGTCGCGCCTCAGGTGTTGGCGTCGCAAGCGTCTGGTGCCTCGTTGCCCGCATCCGACGCGCCGATGAAGGCGGCGTCTGCCGCCTCCTCCACCAAACGATCGAGCGGGCTTGCGGGCAGCGTAACGGCGGGGCGTCCCGGGGTCAGCCTCGTCGAGTTCGCCCGCATCATCTGGTTTGCGGGTTTCACCGCGTGCGCCGGGTCGCTGTTGACTGGGCTAGTCCGTCTCTTGCGGATCACCCGACGCGCCGAGCGTGTCCGAGGCGGTGAATGGGTGGATGCGGCCAGCCAATTGCAGGAGGCGTACGGACTGCGTCGCGCGGTCACCGTCCTTCAGACCGATGCCCCCGACGTGCTCGCGACGTTCGGCGTTCGCCAGCACCTGGTGCTGGTCCCAGCTGACGCGCGAGCATGGTCACCCGACCGCATCAACGCCGTTTTGTCGCACGAAATGGCGCACGTCCGGCGCCATGACTGGCTCGTGCAGATGAGCGCCGAGGCGATCCGATGCGTCTACTGGTTCAATCCTCTGATGTGGATCGCATGCGCGCGGCTGCGCCGCGAAAGCGAGTACGCGTGCGACGACGTGGTACTGGGGCGTGGAATGCCGCCCCGCGACTACGCCGTGCACTTGCTGGAACTTGCGCGGGTCTGCCGCCACCCGCGTAGAAATGTCGTGTTGTCGGCAATTCCCATGGCTCGCCCGTCAACGCTCGAAAGGAGAATCACTCTTATGTTGAACCCAACTGTGAATCGCGCCTTGGTGTCGAGGCGGGCGCGTATGGCCGCGGCCGCACTGCTCGCGTGTCTGTCAGTGTCTGTGGCAGCTGTCCGCGCGGGCCAGAGCGCGCCCCTCACCCCGCCGACTACCCAAACCAGCAGCGCCGTGACAAGCGCGAAATCGGCTCTGCCGTCTGCCAAGCCGGTTACGGTCGCCGTGACCTTCACGGACGCCAACCGCGTCGAGTTGGTCTCCGTCGCCGGGCCAATCCGTTCCATCGAGACGGCACCACCGGCGATTCCCACCCAGCCGGCAGCGGTCGGGTCAAGCTCCGATGATGAGCCGCAGAGCGCAGCGTTGGCCGGTTCGATCTACGATGCGAGCGGCGGCGTGATGCCTGGCGTGCGGCTCACGTTGAAGGACGCCCAGCAGACTGCGTTGACCGCCACGACCAACGCGAGTGGCCGCTTCCAGTTCCCCTCCGTCGCGCCGGGCGCGTACGTCCTGGAGGCGGCGCTGCCCGGGTTCCGGACGCTTCGTCAGACGATTGAGTTGCGCACGGCGGCGGACTGGGATCGAGCTATCACGCTTCAACTGGGCTCGTTGATGGAGACCGTCGTTGTCAGCGCCTCGCGTGTCACGCCCCCGACGACAATCTCGCCGGCCCGGCCAGCTCCGATCAGGGTGGGCGGCAACGTTCGCCCGCCGCGTAAGCTCTTTGATGTCAAGCCGGTATATCCCGACAGCATGCGGGATGCCGGGCGCGAGGCGGTCGTCTCGCTGGAAGCCGTCATTGGAACTGATGGGTTGGTGACTTCGGTTCGAGTGGTCAGCGCCGACATTCATCCGGATTTCGCGATCGCGGCCGCAGACGCCGTTCGCCAGTGGACGTTCGAGCCAACCCGGCTGAACGGCAAGGCCGTCGACGTCCAGTTGACCGTGTCGGTGGAGTTT